>Ga0105245_10000772_pt1 | contig 28995 bp, 22 predicted proteins | sample KBSM54metaG_FD_81523 | JGI IMG/M metagenome (GOLD analysis project Ga0105245, IMG submission 81523) | Miscanthus rhizosphere microbial communities from Kellogg Biological Station, Michigan, USA - KBS M5-4 metaG | ecosystem: Host-associated > Plants > Roots > Rhizosphere > Soil | place...
GAATAAGTCTTGCCCAGGCCGCGCGCCTGTATCAAGCTGTTTGAGCCGCCGCTTCCGTCAACACGCACCATTGCCAATATCCTCCTGCTGCTTGCTATTGTTTCACTTCCACCGCTTGCCCTTCGTGCAATTTGTCCGCGCCGCCTACCACTAGCTTGTCCCCCGGCACAAGGCCGGCCAGGATCTCTACATCGCTGCCGCGCTCCGCGCCCAGGCTTACCGCGCGGCGCTCCAGCTTCTGGTCGCGAACAAGATAGACAATCTGCTTTCCGCCGTCATTGCGCACCGCGGACTTGGGAATGATCGCCCGCGCCTCACTGCCGGAATTTTTCCCCGGCGCTGGAGCAGCGCTCAAAAACGCTACCTTCACGCCCATGTCAGGCAGAATTGTGTCGTCAAGCTTGTCAAACGCAATGCGCACTTTCACCGTTGCTTTTTGGCGATCAGCCGTCGGAATTACCGTGCGGACTTTGGCGGGCATTTCTCGATCAGGATAAGCATCCAGCATGGCGCTCACCCGCTGTCCCGGCTGCACGCGCGCAATGTACGATTCGTTTACATCCACTTCAATCTCAAGCGAATTCATGTCAACCAGAGTGGCAATGCCGGTGCGAGTGAATCCTCCGCCCGCGGAGATGGGTGAAACGATCTCACCGCGTTGCGCGTCTTTTGAAACCACAATGCCGTCAAACGGCGCGCGCACAATGCAGTTGTCCGCATCCTCTTTGGCCACGCCGATGCGTGAGTCGGCGGCGCGTACCTGCTCTTTGGTCAGCGCAATCTTGGAATGCAAACTTTCTGCCGTAGTTTTGGCCGCGTCGAGCGCTTGCGGACTGATCACTCCGGCTGTGTGCAAGCCCTGTGCGCGCACTGCTTCGCGGTCCGCATTCGCGGATTGCACCTGGAGATCAGCCAGCGCAGCGGCGGTGGCGTCGCGATCTGATTTAGCGGACGTTAGCGCCGCATTCGGCTGCGAACAGTCCAGCGTCGCCAGCACCTGCCCGGACTTTACGTGCAAACCTTCTTCCGCATAAATCTGCTCCACACGTCCGGTAACTTTTGCGGCAACCGGGGCACGGCGACGGCGCGTAATGTATCCGCTGGCATTGAGCAAGGCTTCTGCCTTGGCTGCACTCACGGGCCGGGCAGTGGCCACCTCAACCAGAGGCTTTTGCGATCGGAACGCCAGCAGCAGACTGCCGAGCAACAAGACTGCGCCCACTGCCGCCGCGAACAATCCCAGCCGCTTGCCGGTTTTTGAGGACGGGCGGGAACGGTCATCAATGCGCAGCGAACTGAGATCATGTTGCGGAGGCATCGAGCTACTCATAAAAGGACGAAATAATCCTTAATTTTTATTGCGCCATACTTTCAATCGGCGCCTGGGTACCTGGAAGCGGAAAGCTGACCTCTGCTCTGATAGCGGAGCGCATGCTGGGATACAGAACCGCTCAAACCGCCCGTCGCGGTGATTACAGCTGCCACTTGTCGTTTGGATAATGATAACGTATTCGCGGCGAAGACCGCTTATCAGTTCTTGCTTTTCCTGAGATGGCGCAGCATCTCTTCCCGGTGTTTGCTCAAATCTTGGCCGCCGCGGTCGGAGGGATATGGCTGATCGTCTCCCTTGAGGCCTTTCCATAAGACCATGTTGAAAGTTTCCGAATCCAGCTTGTCTTCAGCGCTAAGTCGAAGCCTTTTGTTTTTGCGGCCCAATAAGCGGAATCGTGGCGAGGTTCATTCGAACTGGGCCTGTCTTCGGCTGTCGCAGCGGGCAGCGGAAGTTTCGTCGATCGCAAGATCGCGGGCATCCGCGCTTTGTAGCTCCATGTGGCCTGCTGCGTGGAAAAGACCTCAGACATCGGCGGCTGCAAGGCATCATTCAGCCCCAACGGCTTAATGCCCAGCACTTCTTCCATCGTCCGCAGAAGAGTAACAGTATTGAAGCGCTTTGAAATAAGCGCGCGCTGTTTCACATATGGCCCTGCGATCAAGGCCAGACTGCGGTGCGCATCCACGTGGTCAGGGCCGTTTTGAGCGTCGTCTTCGATGACGAAAATCAGCGTGTTTTTGGCGTACTTGCTGCGCGTAACCTTCTCTACCAGCAAACCCACAGAGTAGTCATTGTCGGCAATCTCGGTTTCTACCGTATTCACGCCGTCTACGGCTTCGTCGAACAAACCGAGATGGTCGTGCGGAAGGCGTACCAGTTCCAGACTTGGCAGGTTATCGTGCGCGACGAAACCATCGAACTCGCGCTCCCATTCTTTAAAGCGCCAATAGTCAGGGAAGCGCTGATCAAAGCCCCGGAAGTACGGATCGGTCACGTTTTGCAGGTTCGCCTTGGTAGCCGTAGCTACTCGCATGCCGCTGGTAGCAGGATCACGCAGCAGCGGAATTGGCGGATCGTCTCCGGGGATGTGGTTGTAGTGGCTCAGGTCGATAAAAAATCCGTAATTGCGAACACTGAGACCGGAGCGCAAAGCTCCATCCCACAGATAGCCTGCGCCACTTTCGTCTTCGGGACCATCTGGCGCTGCGACATCGGCATGGCCGGGCAACTGATTCTCAGCGTCGTCAAGTTTTTCAATGTTGCGATCGTAAGGCGAGTCCAGGCCGACGTTGATGTTGCGATTCATCCCTTCAACTTCATACGGCATTCCGCGAACGGCGTAGTTGAGCGGGATAGTGCGTTCCACTTCGTCAGTGGTGCGCGCCGCCGTGCTCCAGTTCCACCCCACTCCGCTGACTTCGCCGCTGTCATAAAAATTGTCAAGCGTAACAAAGCGCCGGGCCAGTTCATGATGATTCGGCGTCACGGCCTCAGGAAACAGCGTGAGTGAAGGATCGCCGTTGCCTTTTTCCAGATCGCCCAGCACCTGGTCATAGGTCCGGTTCTCTTTCACGATGTAAATCACATGCTTGATGTGCTGGCGCAGGAATGCGAAAAGCTGGCGGCTTTGGGGATTCTCTGCCGGCGCTGCGAAATGATTGTTGCGCGCGACCTGCGTTGTCAGTTCGCGCAACTCCGCCGCGTCGGGTCGCGGAATCGTAGCAAAGCCGCCTTTCTCCAACTGCAAAATATATTGCCCGGCGGCAGCACATGGCCGGTCGTCAGAAATGGTGGTAAATGTCTTTCGACACGCTTCCGGATTCGGTCCAGGCATGGACTTGCCATTGACGACGTAAAGCGTTGCTCCATTCTTACTCATGCTCACCGAAGTCGGATACCACGCCGTGGGAATCAGGCCGACTACATGGCTGTCATCGGGATCTTTATCCAAGGCGATCACAGACACGGAGTTTGTGCCGCCGTTCGTTACATAAAGCGTCTTCTCATCCGGGGACAGAGCAAGGCTGTTGGGATTGCTGCCTTTGAAGCCGGTACGGTTCGCAAAGAGACCAGCAGGCGCCGTGGTCTTGATCTCCGCCACAACGCGGTCCTTTACCGTGTCCACAATGACAACAGAATCGCTATTGTCGGCTGCCGCAAACAGCAGCGTGCCCGCGCGGTTCACGATCATCTTTCCCGGCTGGCCGTGCGTTTTGATTCTTCCGCCGACGGCAAACGTTGGCTTCATTGACAGCACAACAATTTCCCGATCGCGCAGGCTGGAAACATAGGCTTTGTCATCGCCGGCGAAAGCAACGCCATATGGATACTCGCCTCCGGCTACGCCTTTTTGCGCGGGATTGATTTTCCCCGGTCGCAGGTCAAGCTCACCAACCACTTGATTCGTTTCCAGATCGATGAGTGAGACAGAATCATTTTGATGGTTGGCGACGAGCAAGCGCCTGCCATCTGGGCTCACGGCGAGCCCTGCAACCATGGGCTCGAGCGACGTCACCTTCGTCTCAGAGCGATCAGCGACTCCCAGCCCTGTTTTGTGGCCAAGCGCGATTGGTTTTTCCGTCTCGATCCATTGGCCGTCCTGCCGTGCAAAGGCGTGGATATTGTCATCTTTGCCGCCGCCTACATAAAAATGCGAGCCATCGGGAGCCCATGCCAATCCCATGTAGGCGTTGGGAATGCGCAATGCTTGCCGTTGCACCGGCTTTGACTGCTGAATATCGAAAACGAAAATATATTCATTCGTCTCCGACGCGATCTTTTTTCCCTTGGCGTCATTGTTGCGGTTGTAGCCGCTGGTGAGGATCAGTAGCGTGCTGCCATCTGGGCTAGTGGCGGTTGAGATCGGATGGTCGACCGTGAAATCAGGAAGGTCGGGCAAGCCGGGATTCAGAGGTTGCAGCGTTGATCCGCGCGCTGCCAGTGGGGTAATGCTCATGCCGGTCGGCAACTCTTCTGCTGCCGGAACGTGCTTCTTTTGCTGAGTGATGGCAGACAGCGACAGAAAGGCCACGCAGACGCTGATCACGCGCAAACTTCTGCGGATTTTATAAGACATACGTGAGCGGCCGATTTTCAAAATTAACGTTCCCTGCCCACAGGTTGGGCAATGCTGCTGGCTTTCGCGATCGGAGCTTTGCCCAGCGTGTTATTAAGCAACGTCGCCAGCCTCAGTCCCGCAAGCGCCAGCTTTTGGTTTACCAGTTCGATGTTGGCTTGATAGTATGCGTCGTCAATGGAAGCGGGCTTTGCTTCCATTATGTGTCTGGCCTGTAGATGCGATTCGTTGGCCCAGTCCACCGGCGTTCCGCCTGCCTGATTTTCCAGGTGCTTTTGCGCGATCAACGTGTTCAGCCGGCCAACATATTCGTTTTCTGAATAGCCGGTGTGTTCCAGCAGCAGCGTGTCCCAGGCCCAATGGAGATTGCAGTCGTAGTCGCCGCACTTGGGCGAGCCGAAGACCGCGAGCTTGATGTCGTTGCCGCCGCGAGCTTCGTCAATGGCGTGCAAGGGCTGATGAAGGTCGCCTACAAAGTGGACAAGCCATTTGAGCGCCTCCAGCCGGTCGGCGCGTGAAGCTTTTTCGTCGCCGAGGATTTTTTGAAACATTTCGATTCGGTCCACCACGCAGTTGTGATGGTCAGTGAGTGCGTCCTTATGTTTATCCTGCGGTCGGAAGCAGTCGCGCTCCTCGGAAAAACCCGGAGCATCCTTCGGAATATCGACGAAGTGCCAATCGTAGCTTTCGTCGCGTTCTTTCCTCACTGAGTCAGCCCAGCTTGCGACGGAAGCCAGTGAATCCGCGCCCAGGAGAAGCTGCAAATTCTGTTTAGCAATTGGCGTGAGACGAGAAGCCGCGATATCGGCGACTATGGCGTGGCCTTTGGGCCCCCAGGCAAGCAGTTGAGCAGGAAGGAGCGCCAGCAGAATGAGAGCGACAATTTTTTTCACAAAACCTCAATGAGAACAATGAATCGCATGTAGAGCGCTGTAGCAAAAAATTCTCGATGATTGTAGCCCATCCTATCGCGGGGCAATTTCCGGTACTGCGCAACAAACGCAAATTTTCTCTGGAAATTAACGATCGCCATCAGTGATGGAATCAAAACAAAAAAACGCGGCAGCCGAAGCTGCCGCGCTGGTAATCGATCAGCTTAGAACTTTACCCGAACGCCCAGCTGAAGCTGTCTGGGCGAATAGGAGAAGTTACTGTTGGCGCTGTTCGGGACACCGAGCTGCGGCGCAAACGGCGCGCCGGCGGTCGGCGTTGCACCGCTGGTATTGAAGTTGAGGCAAGGCGCCGCACTAGAGCAGGTCACATTGCCCGCGGGCGTTGCCACGACTCCGGTAGCCACGCTGTAGCCCAACGTGGTAACACCGGTCACGTTGGTGTGATTGGCCAGGTTGAAGGCGTCCGCCAGCAACTCGACGCTATAGCGCTCCCGGACCTTGATGGTCTTGGAGAGCCGCAAGTCCTGCACATAGGTGCTGGGGAACCGGAACGTGTTGCGTCCAATGGCGTCGATGCGGAAGGCGCCGTTGGAACCGTTTACGCCGCCCAAGCTGCCGGGAGCGCTGCCGCTGGTAGTAAGCGAGAAAGGCAGTCCGGTCTGGAACTGGAAGATCGGAGCCAGAGTCCAGTCATTGGTCAGGTAACCCAGCCAGCCGCCTTTTTTCCAGGGCGAGTTGGCAACGGCATTCACGACAAAGCGGTGACGCACGTCGTAAATGGAGTTACCGTAGTCGGCCTGCAGGTTCACGGGTGAGAACAGGTCGTTCGTGTCAGAGAAAGTGCTCTCATTCTGGCCAAAGTCCAGCGCGTGCGACCAGGTGTAATTGGCGCCGAACTGAATGTTATGGTTCATGCGGTGATTGAGCTGCACGGAGAGCGCCTGGTAATTGCTGTTGGCGCCGCTGAAGATCGCAGTTTCCGAGCCGAAAGCACTGGTGAGCCGGGAAGTGAACAGTGCGGTGCTATAGGTGGGGCCCAGCTTGGCCAGCGGACCGCCATTGAGCACCGTGTAAGTGATGTTCTTGGTGGAGGCGGCGATGTTGGTATCCACAAAGTTCGGCAGCTCGCGTCCCATGCTTCCCAGGTAGCTGACTGAGAGCACCGTGCCCCAGCCCAGATCGCGCTCCAACGTCAGGTCCATCTGGTGGATCTGAGGATTCTGGAAGTTGGGGGTGAAGTAGGTGATCGCGGGCGCCACACCGCTGGTGGGGGCCGTGGCCAGGATCGTCGGGAAGACCGGGGACGTGGTTGACGGGCTGAAGCTAAAGGTCTTCTGCGAGCCCGGCATTCCCGTATTGGTCAGTGCATTGAAGATCGTGGAGTTGATGATGCGGCCATAATAGATGCCGTATCCGCCGCGCACCACGGTCTTGCCGTTGCCGGTCAGGTCATAGGCAAAGCCTAGCCGCGGGCCAAAGTTATTCTTGTCCTGCGGCATCTGGGCGGTCTGCGACACGGCAGGATTGATCAGCGCGCTGAATGGGTCCGGCAATACTTCGCGCTCGTACCGTATACCCAGAGAGAGGCTCAGGCGGGGCAGGATCTTCCAGTCGTCTGCCGCGAAAACAGAATAGTCAGTGGTGTCAAACTCAAAGCCTATCGGGCCGAAGGCCTGGCTGAATCCGTTGCTGTTGTAGCAGGGAATGGGAGTAGCAGTCGTTCCGCAACCCTTGCCGGTCACGGCATCCAGGATGTAGTTGGTTACGCTCGAGTAGCTGTAGCTGCCGAACTGGGTGCGCAGGTTTTGCGAATTATCGTGAACGCGGCGGTAGTCCACGCCGAACTTCAGGCTGTGCTTGCCGCGCGTCACGGTAACGGTGTCTGCGATCTGGTTCTGGCTTTCATCCGGGAAGGACGGCCGTTGCAGGAAGGTCGGAACACCAAACGTAAAACCGTTGGTGATTGAGATCTGAGGCGGCAAGCCGAGCGGATTCGTGAACGTTGGCGTGTTGACCAGACGGCTGTTTTCGTAAGCAGAGGGCGGTTGCGCGAACTCATACTCAAAGTCGCGGCCATACTGGTAGCGCAACTCGTTCGCTATATTGGCGGTGAAAAATGTGTTGAGCTTAGCGATGCCCCATGTGTCCTTAACAAAGTCATTGCCAAAGCTGTTGGTCCCGAAAGTATTGGTGGCCTGAGTCTGGATGCCGGCCGGAGAAGCCCAGCGCATGCGGTTGAAGGTAAACGATGCGTGGTTCTTCTGATTGATGTTCCAGTCCACCTTGGGGAAGAGGATGTACTGTTCGCCGTCACGTGGAGTGGGGCCAAGCATACTTACGAGCCCGTTGAATTCGTTGTTGTACAGGGTCTGTGCCTGCGCGGTGCTTACGCCTCGCCGAGTGGCGATGGTGCTGAGCGTGGCCGCCGAAGGAGTAGCCTGGCCGAAGAACACCGTCGCGTTGCTTGGGATGGCGGTACCGGGGAAGTTGCGGTCATACCAGTCGAAGGTCATGTTCCAGAACAGCTTGTCCTTGATGGCGGGCCCACCGACGCCGAAGCCGGACATCTTGCGCCAGTCAGTCGGCTTGTATGGGACCTGGACGAACGTTCCTGTGGAGTCCTTGACCGCCAGCTTGGTAAACGGATTGATCGCGCCCCAGACATTGTCACGGTCATAGAAAAACGCTTCGCCGTGGATGGAGTTGGTGCCGCTCTTGGTTACGGTATTCACCACGCCGCCGGCAGAGCGTCCGTATTCGGCGGAATAGTTCGACGTATTGACCTGGAACTCTTCAATCGCGGTCTTGGGCGTTGAGTAGCCTGCGCGCGTGCGTCCGCGCTCTTCTGAAAAGAAGGCCTGGTTGTTGTCCGCACCGTCCACGGTGTTGTTATTCAGCAGCGTGCTGATGCCGCGGAAGCTGAGAAGTCCGAATCCGCTGGAGTTGGCCACCACGCCGGGAGTGAGCACCGCAAAACTAGACCAGCGACCGCCATTGATGGGCAGGTTTGAAATGGCAGTCTGGTTCAGCGTGGGAGCAAATTCCGGTGTTGAAGAATTGATCTGTGGAGCTTCAGCAGTAACTTCCACCGTCTCCGTGCTGCTGCCAATGGCCATGTGGGGCGAGAGTTCAGTCACGCTACCAACTTGCACGATGACCTGCTCGGACTTAAATGGCGCAAAGCCCTGCTGGGTGACTGTGACGGTGTATGTGCCGGGCTGCAGTTTGTTGACCCGGAAGAATCCCGAGCCATCCGTTGTAATCGCTGTTTCGGCGTTTGTGCCGTTGTTGCGCACAACGATTTTCGCGTTTGCGACCACAGCGCCGTTCGTGTCGTAAACCGTTCCACCGATGGCGCCATCGGTAGTGGACTGTGCGTAGAGCAGCGCGCCGCATATTACGGCGAACAGAGCCACTGTTAGCAGCCGTTGAATTGAACTCCAAAAGCGTGACATCATTCTCTCTCTCCTGTGAAGGACTTCAGCGTGGCGGGACCCCGGGAAAATCTAGGGCACCCATAATAGCCGTCAATGGTGGAAATGCAACCTAGAAATTTGGTTTTACCGCGTATTTGCGGCTTAATCGTAGCCTACGAATGTTGCTGGAAGATGAACGAATTACAAAAAGTTTGTGGAACTCCTGTGGATGGCTGTGCAAAAGAGAGACTCACGCCTTTCGATCTATGAAATATTGGAGTTTTGGGCTTTTTCGGACAAAAAATGACTGATTGCGTCCATTCACTGATGTAGTCTACCTTTCATGAAGAAAGTCCCACAGAAGGATGGGGTGCCTCCATTGACCTGGACTGAGACTTTTAACTGCGATATCTGCGGCAAGCAAAAAGGGTCGGTTGACCACTGGTGGCTCGCCTGGAGCGAGCCCTTTAGCCCGCATGCCGAGGCCACGGAACGCCAGATGCTGAAGATTTATCCCTGGGAAAACATGCTGGCGCATGACTCGTTGGCGAAACATCTTTGCGGCCAGGCATGCTTGCAAAAGCTGGTGGATCGCTGGCTGAACGCGGAGCTGGGCATCTCCCATGCCGCAGCGTCACATCAGGGAAAATAGCCTGACATTTGGTTTGATCAAGGCCGGGACATAGACAGCGGCTTGTTCTTTTGCGCTGGAGGTAAAGTCTTAGTCGGTTTTCCCGTGGCCGGCCCCGGTCTCGCACGTCTCCGTGCATCGCTTGTTTTTGCAGCAGACCAGCAGGGCGGAAACCGAGTGCTTGAAGATGAGTTGTTCCTGTGTTTTGGTTTCCAGCACGATGGAATACTTATCAAACGAGCGCACATTTCCTGAGACCTGCGCGCCGTTCAGCAATTGAACAGTGATGTGCTTTCCGCCTGCAAGGGCGACGTTGAGAAACGATTCCTGAACATTAATTGCTGACATGATTCAGCCGTGGCCCCTATATTTTTGCGCCATTGGCATTGGCCGCCCCAGCCGAGCATGGGCAGGGCGTGCCACTGATGCTGCTCAAAATAGTGCTGTATTTGCCATAAGTCCAATATATAATTGGACTGAGTTCAATAGGCACTGACTATGGAAGTCCACCAACTACGGTATTTCTGCGCCGTTTCTGAGACCGGGAGTTTCACGCGCGCAGCCGAAAGAGAACAGGTCGCACAACCTTCCTTGTCCCAGCAGATCATGAAGTTAGAGGAAGAACTGGGCGTTCGGCTATTTGACCGCCTGGGACGCACCGTTCGGCTTACCGGTTTTGGACAGGTCTTTCTTCCTCGGGCCCGTGCCATTTTGGGCGAGCTCAAGGCGGCCAAGGACGAGGTCGCCGAAAGGCAATCCGCTGTTGCCGGACCGGTGAGCATTGGTGTGATCCCGACGATTGCCCCTTATTTCCTGCCCCTGCCGCTGGCGCTGTTTTCCCGGAAATATCCTCAAGCTTCCATCAACGTGGTTGAAGACGTGACTGCGCGGCTGATGGACCGGCTGCGCGCCGGGCAGATTGACCTGGCCATCCTGGCCATGCCTTTACGCGGACATGACCTGGAAACTTTCAATCTGCGCACCGAGCGGCTGTTTGCCATCATGCCGCGAGCGCATCGGCTGGCTAAAAAACGCAAAATCATGCTCAAGGAATTGCGTGACCAGCCTTTTCTTCTGCTGCGGGAAGACCACTGTTTCCGCGATACCGCGATTGAAGTCTGCAAGCGCGCGCGCGTAGTGCCGAAAGTAGTTTTTGAAAGTGGCCAGTTCAGCAGTATTCTGGCCATGGTGGGCGCCGGGCTGGGCATTTCCATTGTTCCGGAGATGGCGGTGGAGCAGCGGCCTGATTGCTCCTTCGTTACCGTGGCGGATGATCGTGCGTCACGCACCATTGGCGTGGTAACGCTCAAAGGCCGCTATCTTAGCCGCGTGCAGCAGGCCTTTCTGGCGCACTTGCACACGTTCTCACAAAAAGACAATTAGCTGAATTCTGGATTCTGGCCGCAGTAGCGCGGCTGGCGGCGTTGCGGGTAGCATTCTTGAGTGCGAAACTTTCAGATCCTGTTTGACGACGCTGAACCTTCCCACATCCAACATCCCGCTTTTGCTCCGTATGGGCAATTGGGATTCCCTACCGCGCATAATGAGCGCCCATGGACTTACGCGAATTTTGTTCAATCCATTGATGGCGTAGCTTCATTCAAGGGGCCACACGCCGCCGGGTCGGATATTTCGCAGTCGGCAGAAGATCGTTGGCTGATGGACCTGCTGCGCGCCCGCGCTGACGCGATCATTACCGGCATTCACACGCTGGTGGAAGAGACGCTGAGCGCGCCGAAGCTGAATGAAGGCCGCGGCCCTGTTTATCGCATTGAAGACGAATCTCTGCGCGACTTGCGCAGCAAGCTTGGCCGCAAGCGCGAGAAGGTGATTTTTGTTACGGCTTCAGGCGGTGTTGATCCGCGCGCGTATCGCGTGTTTGATGGCGACCAGATGGACGCGCTGATACTCACCACGAAGGCGGGAGCGGCGCGTCTGCAAGGCCGGATTGCCCCGGAGCGCCTGGTTATTTCCGGCCAGGACAAGACGATCGATCTGCCTGCGGCCACGCGCGCGTTGCGGAATGAGATGGGCGTTGAGCATCTGCTCTGTGAAGGCGGTCCAACGCTGTATGGAAGCATGGCGCGAGCAGGGCTGATTGACGAAAAATTTGTAACGGTTTCACCGGTCGAAATCGGTTTGCTTGTGCCGCCCGAACAGGACATCACTCCGGCGGGAACGGGTACTCAACTGAACGTGCGCCCGACAACATTTATGTTTCCCGGCTTTACCAAGGAGACAGCTCCATGGTGGCAATGGATGAGCTGCCGCCGGGTGGGCGATCACCAGTTCAATCGGTATCGAAGAAAATCAGGTCTTACCACTGATTCACACTGATAACACTGATTGGAAGAGGCGGGACCGGAATTAAGCCGAAGCGGTGGCGCGACATGGATCGCCAAGATTATGCGCGCTAACATCTACTTTCTGCCCGCCGCTTCCACGCTGCGCGTTGGGTCGGCGCCCTTCCAGGTAACATCTGCGGTTGGCCCGTAACTTGAAGGCACTGGTTTGCCCAGAAGACGTAAATAAACACTGAGCTGGGTGCGGTGATGCGTGGTATGCAAAACGCGCCGCCAGAAAACCCATATGCGCTCCCGCTGCACGTCAAAAAACGGCACTACTTCCAGCCACCATTTCTGATCACGATTGGCCATTCGCGCCAGCCGGGGCGCGCATAGTTCCTGATTGCGACGCCAAAAACCTTCCGGAGTGAGATCTTGCGGCAGCAGCGCCGCAGCTTCCGGCTCGCCGCCAAGGCCGATGAATTCAGCAAAGAATCGCCGCTCAGAAAGCAGTTGGTGCTTCATGATGTCCAGCACGGTGGACGATTTATCCGCCGGCTTGAAAGCCATGTCTTCCCTGGCAAACTGCTGCCACAGGCTCACCACTTTATTGCTCTCGCTGGCGTAAGTATCGAGCAGGTGCTGGAAAACCGGGTCTGCCGCGCGCGGTATCTGCGCTTCAGGAATCGCCGTGTATTCATATTGCATGGGCATGATGGCTGCCTCTTTTGACTGACTGCTGAAATTTTACGCCCTGGCAGCCTTGGTCGTTGAAACCGCCGCTCCGGGTTTTACGATTGCCGCGGCAACAAGTCCGGCAAAGACGAATCCCATGGCGACCGTACAGACGTATGCCAGTGTGTAATTTCCCGGGAAGCCATACCAGTTCCAGTAAGAAATGTTGGTGCTGATAGCGGCGAGAACGCCGGCCAGAGTAATAAAGCGCCAGCGCGCTGCAAAGCTAACAAGGCTGGTCTGGCCCAGCAATAGCACCGCCAGCAGGACTTGAAGAATGTTGGTCCCAAGCTCCACGGCCAATGCCTTGCCAAAAGAAAATTCAAGCGCCGGATGATACACCAGGAATCCTGAAGGACCGGTTTCAACCTTATGCATGCGCGCTTCCATGGCCGCGGCCTGTTGCGCCCGAGTAGCGTTTTCCGGCATGCCAAGGCCGGGAAGGAAATAGAGCCCGTGATCCGGCATGTTGGCCTTCATGGAAGCAAGAACTGCTTGTTCATTAGGAATTTCTTTTATTCCGGCTTTGCCCAGTGGCAACACGTCATGCGCCACATACGACCAGAAAAAGAAAGCAAGCCCGCCCAGAACACCCGCCAGCAGTTTCTTTCCCATAAAAACATCTCCTTTAATTACGCAACCCCTATTTTTCGGAACCATGCTGCTACGACCTGCCGTCATAGTCAACAAGGATTGCAAGCTACCCATTCGGGCAGGTATCAACAATATTCCGAAACTCACACCAGAAGCCTGTAATCTAGAGGAGAGCACCATCATGATCGGAGTGGCCCTTGGCAGTAGAAGCTGAGTCGAAAAGAGTCGATGCAAAGATAGCTGATCCAAAGCCTGCTGACCCAAAAGCAGTTGACCCGAAGGCGGACGCCAAGAAGAAGAAATCTGCCGCCGCTCATCTGAAGTCGGTATGGCCGATGATTGGTGAGTTGGTCCGTCCGAGGCGCGGGCTGTTGGCCCTGAGTTTTCTGCTCCTGCTGGTCGGGAGGCTTTGCGGGCTGGTGTTGCCGGCTGCACCAAAATATTTGCTGGATGACGTGATCGGCAAGCACCGCGCGAACCTGCTGCTGCCGCTGGTGCTGGTGGTGCTGGGCGCGACGCTAATTCAGGGACTGACGTCGTTTTCACTGACGCAGCTTCTTTCCAAAGAAGGGCAACGTTTGATTTCTGAACTCCGCAAGCGTGTGCAGACGCACGTGGGACGTCTCTCACTGAATTATTACGACGCGAATAAGACCGGCGCGCTGGTCTCGCGCATCATGAGTGACGTGGAAGGCATCCGCAACCTGATCGGCACCGGCCTGGTTGAATTTTTTGGCGGCATTCTTACGGCCGTACTGTCATTGGTGTTTTTGTTGAAATACAACGCAGAGATGACTGGGATCGCGCTTGGGTTCCTGGTGGTCCTGATGGTGGCGCTCAGCCGCGCGTTCAAAACCATTCGTCCAATATTTCGTGAGCGGGCCAAGATCAACGCCGAGGTTACGGGCAGGCTTACGGAGTCGCTGGGCGGAGTGCGCGTGGTGAAGGGCTATCACGCGGAAGAGCGCGAGTCGAATGTTTTCAGCCGCGGCGTGCAGCGCTTGCTTGACAATGTCTTGAAGTCGCTGACCGCTACCTCTCTGATGGGGCTGACTTCCACGGTGGTGCTGGGTGTGGTGAGCGCCATCATCATGTTTATAGGCGCGCGGCAGATTCTCGCCGGACACATGACGTCTGGCCAGCTCTTCAGCTACACCATGTTTATGGGCTTTTTGATTGCGCCGGTCGCGCAGATGGCGAGCATCGGTACGCAGATCACGGAGGCGCTGGCCGGCCTGGACCGCACGCGTGAAGTGTTGGAAGAGCGCCGTGAAGACCAAGACCCTGAACGCTCGATTGTGCTTGGGCATATCAACGGCGCAATCAGTTTTGAACACGTAGATTTTTCTTACGAGCCCGGCAAGCCGGTGCTGGATGACGTGAGCTTTGACGCGCAGCCGGGGACCGTGACGGCGCTGGTGGGATCGTCTGGCTCGGGTAAATCGACGATCATTGGACTGGCCGCTGCTTTTTATAAACCAACCTCAGGACGCGTGACTGTTGATGGACAGGACTTGAGCCGCGTCCGTCTGGATTCCTACCGCAGCGCGCTGGGCGTGGTGTTGCAGGATTCATTCCTCTTTGATGGATCGATTAAAGAGAACATTGCCTTCTCGCGACCAGAGGCGACCGAAGAAGAAATTCTTAAGGCCTGCCGCATTGCTCACGTGGATGAATTCACCGAGCGCTTTGCCGACAAGTACGACACCATCATCGGTGAGCGTGGCGTAAAACTTTCCGGCGGACAGCGCCAGCGTGTCTCGATTGCGCGCGCTGTGCTGGCTGATCCGCGAATCCTGATTCTGGACGAAGCCACGTCAAGCCTGGACTCAGAGTCAGAGGCTTACATTCAACAGGGCCTGAAATACCTGATGCAGGGCCGGACGACGTTTGTGATTGCGCACCGCCTGTCGACCATCCGCCAAGCCGACCAGATTCTGGTAGTGGAGTCCGGCAAGATCGTGGAGCGCGGCAAACACGCTGAATTGCTGGCTCTGCAGGGCCGCTACTACGACCTCTATACGCGGCAGCATGGACTGGAAGAAAACCTGTTTCTGGCTCCCGGTGAAGGAGACAAAGTGGAAGAAAAAGGCGGCGGGCCCCGCGGTGGCGGAGGCGGCGTACCGGATGCGGTAAGCTTGATCCGCGGACAGGGGTTCTAGTTTTTAACCATAAAAGATTCAGCAATCCGAATCCAATCCTTCCTCTTGACATCCATATGTATACGGTGTAAACATACCCCTTGGAGCTGATACTTGCCCGTTGCTACACAACGCGCCCCCCGTGTTCGCCGACCAAAAGCCCGCCGATCACAGGCGCCATTGCGTGACCAGATCCGCGATGCGGCCCGCGATCTGTTTGCACGCGAAGGCTATGAAAGTGTTTCCATGCGTCGCATTGGATCAAAAATTGGCTGCTCGCCCATGGCCATCTATCGCCACTTTGAGAACAAGGAAGAGTTATTGCTCTCCATTTGCGAAGAGACCTTCAATCGGATGATCCAACTGCTGGATGAAACGCGGCTCCAGCCTGGAACTGCCCTGGAGCGTTTACGCCGCTCTTTACGCACCATTGTGGACTTTCACCTCGGCCATCCCAATCATTACAAAGTTACATTCATGACAGTAATGCCACCCGGGCCTGTGGCTGAGCGCAAGGTCGCAATTGGCCAGCGAGCCATGGACCGGTTGCGCGCCGGCGTGCGTGAATGCGCGGCGGAAAAAGGGATTGAAGTTGACGTTGAAATGACGGCCCAGGTCCTTCGGGTAGCAATGCACGGAATCGCAAGCATGCTGATTACCACCAGCCAGTGTTATCCCTGGAAAGATCCTGAGCGCATGAAAGAGATCGTGATAGAAACCGTTACCCGGCAATTCGAATAAAATATATTTTTTTGCACCGTTGCGTACAGCGTACGCATCTCTTAGAACCGCAAGCGTACGGCGTACACAAGGAGCTGATCGGTGGGCACGCAGGCACTTTCCGGATCATTGACTGTCCCCGCAACGCAAACAGCGGCCAAGCCTGCAATCAATCCCTGGCTCATTGCAATCACCGTTACGCTTGCCACCTTCATGGAGCTGCTGGATACCAGCATCGCCAATGTCTCTCTTCCCCACATTGCCGGCGGCCTGGCCGTAAGTTACGACGAAAGCACCTGGGTGCTTACCAGTTACCTGGTGGCAAATGCTGTTGTACTTCCCCTGAGCGCGTGGCTAAGCCGTGTTTTTGGCCGCAAGAACTATTACATGGCTTGTGTTGCCTTGTTCGTGGCCAGCAGCTTTTTGTGCGGCATCGCACCCAGTCTCGGATTGCTGGTCTTCTTTCGCATTCTGCAAGGTGTTGGGGGAGGCGGCCTCGCGCCCGTGGAGCAGGCCATCCTGGTAGACACTTTTCCCGGCGCCAAGCGCGCCGCCGCGTTCGCGCTTTACAGCATGGCCATCGTGACAGCGCCAGCTGTCGGGCCACCCCTTGGCGGCTGGATCACAGACCACTTCTCCTGGCGCTGGGTATTTTTCATCAACGTGCCCATCGGGTTGGTCAGTTTGATTCTTACTCACCGGCTCGTTTCTGATCCGCCGCAGTTTGTTGAAGAAGCCAAGGCAGCGCGGATCGGCGGCAAGCTCAAGATCGACTACATCGGAATTTCCCTCATTGCGCTTGGCTTTGGCGCGCTGGAAATTGTTCTGGACAAAGGCCAGCGCGAGGATTGGCTGGAAAGCCATTTCATCGTGATTTTCCTTGCCATTGCCATCGCTGCTTTAATCGGCGCGGTGACCTATGAATGGCGGCACCATGATCCCGTGGTTGAGATCCAGCTTTTTCGTGAGCGCAACTTTGCGCTGGCCAATGCTCTCTACTTCGGCTTCTTCTTCGTTTTGTTCGGCAGCACCGTGTTGATACCGCAAGTGCTGCAATCGCTTTACGGATACACGGCCACCGATGCCGGTCTGGTGCTCGGCCCGGGCGCTTTCGTGATCGTATTGATGGCGCCGGTCGTCGTTCGCCTGATTCCCAAGACAGGCGCGAAGAAGCTGATCCTCGTCGGCTCAATTTTCCTGGGCCTGGCTATGTGGCGCTTCGCCTCGCTCGATCTTGGCTCTGACTACCGTGCATATGCTCTGGCGCGTGCTCTGCAAGGCGTTGGGCTGGGCTTCTTCTTTGTGCCGGTCAGTTCGCTGGCTTATTCCTATCTTCCGATGAACAAAAATAATAAGGCGTCCAGCATCACCAACTTGTTCCGCAACCTTGGCGGAAGTTTTGGCGTAGCCTTCATGACCACGATGCTGGAACGCCGCACGCAATTCCATCACAGCGTGCTGGTACAACAACTCACGCCGGACAATGCAATTTTCAATCAGAAGCTGGAAACGATCACGCAATATCTCACGGGCGCCGGATCAAGCGCCGCTGACGCCTCGCAACAGGCCTACGGCCTGATCTCCGGTGTTGCCAATCGACAGGCGGCATTTCTTGGCTCGCTGGATTGTTTTTATCTGCTCGGATGGGTAGCGCTGGGCACCCTGGTCCTGGCGTTGATGACTAAGCCGTATCGCAGCGCCGGATCGGCGGGAGCTCACTGAGGCAATTATGAAAATATTTGGGCAGCAATTAAAAAGTATTAACAGCATCATCGTTATAGCAGTAAGTTTGGCATCGCAGGCTCTCGCTCAGCAGAACACCGCATCTTTTGAACTGGGCAGCATCGCCACGCCGCGCACCATCAATCCAGCAGCCAACAGCACCACTCCAAGCTCGCTCGCCGGGCAACAGCAGAATCCTTTTCTGGGCAGCGTGCCTACAGGTACGGTATCCAGCGATCCCATTGAGCTTTCTCTCACCGATGCAATCACGCGCGGGCTGCGTTACAACCTTGGCGTCATTGAAAATCAGGCGTCGCTGCGTCAGGCGCAGGCACAGCGTCTGCGCGCGCTTTCCACCATGGTTCCCAGCGTATCTGCGTTGCTGCGGCAAAACCTTGACAACCTGAATCGCGTTGCCATCGGCCTGAACATTCCCGGCCTGCCGGCCTCGACCGGTCAGTTTGGCTATCAGGAAAGTTACCTCACGTTCTCTGATAATGGTTTAAACCTTGACTCAATGTATCGATACCGAGCTTCAAAGCAAGCCGCCGCCGCACAAAAGCTTCAACTTGACGATGCCGGCAACGTAGTGGCATTGGCCGTCGGTACGGCTTATCTGCAAGTGCAGTCCAGTGAAGCGCGAGTGGAAACAGCAAAGGCGGAGCTGGATTCCGCGCGCGAACTTGAAGCTCAGGCGCTCAATCGGGTGAATTCAGGGCTGGCCGCAGAGATTGATGGCTTCCGTGCCACCGTGCAGCGGCAAACCAGCGAGCAGCGCCTCACGGTTGCCGCGGCAAATCTCGACAAGGACAAGTTTACTCTGGCGCGTTTGATCGGCCTGCCTAGTGGACAGCAGTTCAACACCATCAGCAAAACCACGTACCAGTCCTGGGTTGGCGGCGACCTCACATCTTCTCTCGCTCAGGCCCGCAATGATCGGGCGGATATCAAGTCCGCCGCGGCAACAGCCAACGCTACCCAGCTCGCCAAACGCGCAGCCCAACTCGAACGCGCGCCGGGCATCAGCTTGAACGGATATTACGGCAGCATCGGAACCAATCTGGCCCGGTCAGACACAACTTACTCAGTCGCTGCCACAGTTTCTTTGCCCATCTTCACCGGCGGAAGGATTCGGTCTGACATACAGGACGCCTCGGCGCAGCTTGACCGGCGTCAGTCTGAATATGCTGACATAGTTGGCCGCGTGGACTATGAAGTTCGCAACGCATTTACCGATCTTCAGGCCGCGGACAGCGCGGTAAAGGTCGCGGAGAAAAACAGCCAGCTCGCGCAGCGCACACTGGACCAGGCGCGCGACCGCTTCCTGAACGGCGTAACCAACAATCTTGAAGTCATAGAGGCGCAGCAGGACGTGGCTGCCGCCAATGAAAATTACATTTCAAGTCTCTTTGCGCATAATCTGGCCAAGCTTACGCTACTGCGCGCCATGGGATCGGCACAAAAAGATGTGAACAAGTATCTGGGAGGAAACTAAAATGGCTACTCAACTTCAACCTCCGCAACCGGAAGTGATTTCGCAGGAGAAAAAGGTGCTACGTGCGCATCCAGTCGAAGATCCCATTGAACCCGCGCCAGCGCCAAAGCGTTCAGCCGGAGCCACGATGAAGGCCTATCGCAAAACGCTCTTCATCGCGGCGCTCATCGTGCTGCTGGTCGCTGCGACGTCAGGCTGGATGTATCTCTCTTCCTACGAATCTACAGATGACGCGCAGGTGGACGGCCACCTGCACCCAATCAGCGCGCGCATTAGTGGGACGATTCTTAGCGTGAATCCTGACGTGCAGGACAGTCATTTTGTCCAGGCCGGAACAGTATTGGCAGAGATTGACCCGGCCGACTTTCAGGCAGAGCGCGACCGCGCTCAGGCGGAATACGATCGCCTGCAAGCCAGCTCCGTCGCGGCAGAAAAAGATATCACCGTGATCTCCTCCGGCAGCAATGGACGGCTTGACTTGGCGCGCGCTGCAATCGATGAAGCAGAGGACTCAGTGGCTTCAGAGCGGGCGGCCTTGCAGGCCGCCGAAGCGCGGTTGGCCGGCGCGGAAGCAAATTTCAATCGTGCCGAAGCCGATCGTCAGCGCTATGAAAAGCTGCTGGCCAAGCATGAGATATCGCAATCTGAATATGACCGCGTAGCCACTGAAGCCAGTACCGATCGTGAAGCTGTTTCCGCCGGACGCGCGGAGACGCTGGCTGCCCAGAAACGCATTGCGCAAGCACAAAGCCGGTTGGCGGAGCGCAAAGCCGACCTTCTCTCAGCTGGTTCTGCGCCGCAGCAGATAGCATCGTCGCGCGCAAAGGCTGCAGCAGCCGTATCAGACGCTGCCCGCGCCCGTGCCCAACTTACCGCCGCGCAGCTCAACCTGGGTTACACAAAAATCATCGCGCCGGTGAGCGGGATCATCGGCCGCAAAACTGTGGAGGCCGGCCAGCGCGTCCAACCCGGACAGCAATTGCTGACCATCATTCCCGTGGATGATCTCTGGATCACTGCCAATTTCAAAGAGACGCAGTTGCAGAAGATGAAGCCCGGACAGCCTGTAACCATACGCGCTGATGCTTCAGGACGCGACTACCGCGGCCACATTGATTCACTGGGCGGCGCCACCGGTTCCCGATTCAGCCTGTTGCCTCCGGAAAATGCAACCGGCAATTACGTAAAAGTTGTCCAGCGTGTGCCGGTGCGCATTGTGCTGGAGCAACGCGAAAATGACGATCATCGCCTGCGGCCAGGAATGTCCGTGGAGCCTAAAGTGAGACTGCGGTAAGGTGAAATTCGTTGGAGAAATATGCAATGAGCCAGGCGATTGAAAAATCTCAGGGACTGTATCTGGAAGATCTGCATGTCGGCCAGCGATTTGTATCCAGCACCCATCACATGGACGAAGCAAAGATCAAGGAGTTCGCCAGAGAGTTTGATCCGCAGCCGTTCCATCTAGATGAAGCAGCCGCAAAGGCCAGCGTCTTCGCTGGACTCGCGGCCAGCGGTTGGCACACTGCTGCGGTCGCGATGCGCCTGCTCGTCGATGGTGGCCTGCCTTTTGGAAACGGCATTATCGGCTTGGGCGGTGATTTGGCTTGGCCCAAGCCTACTCGGCCTGGTGACACGCTGCACGTGGAAAGCGAGATTCTGGAAATCGTACCTTCACGCTCCAAGCCAAATCAGGCCATCGTTAACGTGAGAAGCATCACGTTGAACCAGAATGGCGAATCAGTACATTCATTCACTTCAAAGTGTCTGGTATTCAAACGTCCGCAGCCGGCGGGGTGATGGTCCTGGCTCTGCGCTAGAATGCTTGGGTGAAAAACAGCATTCGCTTTATCGCCAAAGCAAGTCGTCTTTTCCGTAGCATCATCATTCTTTGCTTATCGATTACAGTCGTCTCCTGGACGTGCACTCATCCATACAACGCAGCCGCATTTCAAAAGGGACCAGCCATGAACCATGCCAGCGGAACGTTTGAAGTAAAAGTTGTGCCTCAGACAGACGACAAGAACGCCGACGCCGCGCTGGGCCGAATGACGATTGACAAGCAATTTCACGGCGATCTGGAAGGAACCAGCAAAGGCCAGATGCTAACCGGCATGACTGACGTGAAAGGTTCGGCCGGTTACGTGGCAATCGAGAAAGTGAGTGGAACGTTAAAGGGACGCACCGGCACTTTCATCTTGCAGCATACGGGAACCATGAATCGTGGTGTGCCACAACTTACGATCACTGTGGTGCCCGATTCCGGAACGGGACAGCTGGCCGGCCTTGCCGGCAACTTAACGATAAAGATTGACGATGGCAAACACTCGTACGAATTCGACTACACGCTGAGCGAATCTCATTGAGCTGCTCGGCTGTCAGGCATCGCGATCTCATCGGCTACCTTGGATTGTGAATAAAGCGACCAAACTGCAAGACCGGCATCTAAATGGTCTCTTCATTCGCGATAAAGCGAAAGCAGTTCTGAATAAATTGAACCTGGGTTGTTATGGCGAAACCGATCCTGCTTTGTATTGACGACGATTCTGACGTTTTGCGGGCCATTGAGCGCGACCTGCGTTCGCATTACGGCGCAACCTATCGCGTGCTGGCGAGTGATGCACCGGAAAAAGCTTTGGAGCTCTTAAAGCAGTTGAAGGTGCGGAATGACAGCGTTGCCCTTCTGCTGGCCGACCAGCGCATGCCCAAAATGGATGGCGTCGCCTTTCTTCAGGACGCAATGCACATCTTCCCCGATGCCAAGCGCGCCCTGCTCACCGCGTATGCCGATACCAACGCCGCCATCAGCGCCATCAATCAGGTCAACATCAACTATTTTTTCCTGAAGCCCTGGGACCCGCCGGAAGAGCACCTCTATCCACAATTGGATGACCTGCTGGATGACTGGCAAGGCTCTTACCGTCCTACGTTTGAGGGTATCCGCGTGCTCGGCACGCGATGGTCGCCGCGTTCCTATGAGCTGCGCGATTTTCTGGCGCGCAATCGAGTTCCGTATCAATGGATTGACGTGGAAATTTCCGCCAATGATCCTGAAACCAAGCGGTTGCTCGATGCGCTTGGTCCTGAATCCGCAAGTCTTCCCGTGGTCTTGTTCCCCGATGGAACAAAGCTGTTGGAAAGCGTCCCCGCCGACGTCGCGCAAAAAGTAGGCTTGCGTACTCGCGCGCAAACCGACTTTTACGATCTTGCGATCATCGGCGGCGGGCCGGCTGGTCTGGCTGCTGCGGTCTATGGCGCGTCTGAAGGCCTGCATACGGTAATCGTGGAATGTGACGCTCCCGGTGGCCAGGCAGGTATGAGTTCGCGGATTGAAAATTATCTCGGTTTTCCCAACGGCTTAAGCGGCGGCGATCTGGCGCGCCGGGCTGTTGTCCAGGCCAAACGCTTTGGCGTGGAAATTCTTTCACCACAGGAAGCTGTCGGTGTGCGAACGGAAGGTTCTTATCGCATCATCAAATTGAAAGACGATAGTGAAATTTCATGCCACGCCTTAATGGTGGCAACAGGAGTCCAGTGGCGAAGGTTGGATGCTCCCGGCATTGATCGCCTACAGGGCGCGGGCGTTTACTACGGCGGCGGTTCGACTGAGGCTATCTCCTGCAAGGGCGAAATAGTTTACGTGGTTGGCGGCGCGAACTCGGCGGGACAGGCCGCAATGAATTTTTCGAAGTACGCTGAGCGCGTTGTGATTCTGGTGCGGGGAGCTTCGCTTGGCAGCACCATGTCACAGTACTTGATTGAGCAAATTGAAAACACTCCAAACATTCAGCTCTGGACGCACGCTACCGTCGCTGAAGCGCATGGTGAAACACATTTAGAAGAAATTTCTGTGCTCTGTTCTGACACCAATAAAGTTGAGCGTGTTCCCGCCACTTCAATGTTCATCTTTATTGGCGCACTTCCGCGCACTGACTGGCTGGGCGATTTGGTGGAGCGCGATGAGCGTGGCTTTATCTTGACCGGCCCTGACCTCATGTGGGACGGCAAGCGCCCAAAGAGCTGGACACTGGAACGCGACCCCTTCCTTTTGGAAACGAACATTCCCGGGCTGTTCGCAGTGGGCGATGTCCGCCACGGTTCAGTCAAGCGCGTTGCTTCCGGAGTTGGTGAAGGTTCCGTGGCTGTTCAATTCATTCATCAGTACTTGAGCAAGGTATAAACATGGTTCAAAAATCGGAACTGCATCAAGTGCCTGTATTCGCTGATCTGCCCGATGATCAGATTGAATGGTTCATCAGCCAGTCACAGGAACTTACAGTGAAGGCAGGGGAGACCTACATTCATCAGGGCGACCCCGCGGACTCAATGTTTGTGATCCTTGATGGACAATTACAAAGCCGGGGAGAATTTGGCGGCGAGACAGTCTTCTTTAACAGCAAGGCCGGCGACATCGGTGGCGTGCTGCCTTTTTCCAGAATGAAATTCTACCCGGTGACTGGACGTGCGATTACTGATGCTCGCGCGCTGCGTTTTCCAGTGACAGCTTTCCCACAGCTCATACAGAAAATGCCCGAACTCACGCAGCGCCTTGTGGGCCTGATGTCTGACCGTATCCGTGAAGCCACCAGAGTGGAGCAGCAGCGGGATCGCCTGGCTGGGCTGGGCAAACTCTCTGCCGGACTGGCGCATGAACTCAACAATCCCGCATCGGCGGCCAAGCGCGCCACCAGCCAGCTCCGCGCCACCATGAAGCGCATCAAGGATGCGAGCCACGCGCTGGGAGCGCACGACCTTACTGCCGCGCAGAGAGCTGAGATCGAAAAGCTGGAGGCTTCACTGGTCCAGCAGGATGGGCCTCCGCCGGACACGCTCACCATCAGCGCGCTGGAAGAAGAAATCGAGTCCTGGCTGCGCGCTCACGGACAGGAAGACCTTTGGCAACTCGCGTCAGATTTGGCGCACAAAAATATCCAGCCTGCCGCGCTGGATCGTCTATATGCCACGCTTGACGCCGAAACGGCACGCGCTGCACTGGTGAGGATTGCCGCGTCCATGGAGATTGCGAACCTGCTGAATGAAATTGAGAACAGCACTTCCCGCATCTCCGATCTCGTCCGCGCCATCAAGGAATATACCTACATGGACCAGTCTCCGGTCCAGAACGTGGACATCGTAAAGAGCCTTGAGACCACGCTCACGATCCTGAACCACAAATTGAAGCGGGGGGTCACCGTCCACCGCGACTATCAGCGCGTTCCGTTTCTGGTGAATTCTTTTGGCAGCGAACTGAACCAGGTCTGGACCAACATCATTGACAATGCAATTGACGCAATGGGCGGGCAGGGTGAGCTTCGCGTGCGGACCTATCGTGAAGACGCGTGCGTAGTGGTGGAGATTGCCGACAACGGGCCAGGAATTCCGGACAAAGTTTTGCCGCACATCTTTGAGCCATTTTTCACGACCAAAGGCGTGGGCCAGGGAACTGGACTTGGGCTGGATACGGCTTCACGCATCGTGCGCAAACATCGCGGGCAGATTCAGGTGAACTCAAAACCGGGCGAAACGCGCTTTCAGATATGGCTTCCGTTGGCGGAAGCGGCGGTGTAGAGCATCGCTTCAATCAGGCATTATTCGGGACATGGCCTCTGCAGAAGAATCTCCGCGGCTTCAACCCAAGCCATCTTAAACCAGCCCTTCCCGATGAGCGTTATCAGCGGTAAGGTTTGGAGTTTCCCGCAATCTCCTTATACCTGTAGCACCCCACCAGGTGATCATTCACCATGCCAACTGCCTGCATGAACGCGTAACAGATCGTCGGGCCAACAAATTTAAATCCGCGTTTGAGCAGGTCGCGGCTCATCTTGTCTGATTCCTCGGTTCGTGCCTGAATCTGCGATGATGCTCTAAGCTCATTGACGATTGGCTTTCCGTTCACAAATTGCCAGATGTACGCATCAAAGCTGCCGAATTCTTTCTGCACTGCCAGAAACGCTCGCGCGTTCTGTACCGCGGCAGAAATTTTTAGCCGATTACGGACAATCCCCGCGTTCGACATTAGTTGCTTCGTTTTGTTCGCGTCGTAGCGTGCGATGGTTTTAGGATTGAAGTTGCTAAAAGCCCGCCGATAGGCTTCGCGTTTCGCCAAAATCGTTGACCAACTCAGACCGGCTTGCGCGCCCTCGAGAATCAAAAACTCAAACAGCACACGGTCATCATGCTGAGGCACGCCCCACTCCGCATCGTGGTAAGCGATCATTGCCGGAGTGGTTGCCCAGGAGCAGCGCGGTTTGGCATCTGAGGGAACTGGGGCGCTTTTTGTGGACATTTGGTTTACCGTGCCTGCCCAGCTAAAACGCGGGCGGCAACCGGCGTCATCTCAACTTCCATGCCGCTGAGCACGGCGTTGCCGGAAAGCGGATCGCGGCGATTTTCTTCCATTAGGGCATTCAAGTTGGCACCTGGATTCGCAGCAGCCACTTCAAGTTGAGAACCAGGTTGATCGTGGCCCCATCCATGGGGCAAGCTCACAACTCCCGGCATCATTTCATCGGTAATTTCCACTTCTGCTTCAATCGTGCGGCCATCATGAGCAATGCGGGCACTGCCGCCATCTTCAAGCCCAAGTCGCGCGGCGTCCGTGGGATGTACAAGCGCGATGCATCGCGCAGCGCCTTTGGCCAGGACAGGAAGGTTGTGCATCCAGCTATTGTTGCCGTGAAGCTGCCGCCTTCCAATGATCACCAGTTCCGGCATGGATCGCCCAAGATCAGCCGATGGCCGCTTGAGATCATCGATAAGCATGGCAGGCGCGAGTTCAATCTTTCCCGAGGGTGTACGCAGCACTTCCGGTACGCGCGGTTCGAGCGCGCCAAGATCAATTCCGCCTTCCGCCACTTCAACTTTATCTAAATTAAGTCCGTCGGGCTTCAGGCCAAACTGGTCGCCGTATGGTCCTGCACGCATGCCCAGATCGAGCAACCGCTCTGCGCCACGCCGCTGCAACCCTGCTTTGAATACCATTTCAGCAAACGGTCCAGCGGTACGGCGGAGATCGTCCATCAGAAGGTCATCGTCAATCTGATAGATATCCGCGGCAGCGCCTTTGCCTTGAATGATTCCGATCAGCCGCAAGATCACTTCCCATTCTTCTGGTCGGCCTGCCGGGCGCGGAAACACCGGATGACTATAACGAGCGTGATTGCGATGGGAAAGCTGCGAGAACGCGACATCATAATGCGAATCTTCCAGCGGAGACGTTCCGGGCAAGATCACGTCAGCGTGGCGCGACGTTTCATTTATATAAATGTCCAGGCTGACCATGAATTCCAGCTCGTCCATCGCTGTGGCAAGCCGCTCGCCGTTTGGCGATGACAGAGCTGGGTTGCTTGCTACGGTAATCAGCGCTTTTACCTGGCCCTCGCCCGGAGTCTGGATTTCCTCCGCCAAACAGCTCATGGGAAATTCGCCTAATACTTCCGGCGCGCCGGACACGCGGCTCTTGCGTCTGCCGGTGACAACTCCCTTGCCTGTTCCAGGATTGCCCCCGGTGTTAGCTGGAAACGTGTTCGACTGCAACGCTGCCGCTTTAGGAAACATGGCCCCACCCGGCTCGTCAAAGTGTCCGGTAACAATGTTGAGCACGTCGATCAGCCAACTGCAGAGCGTTCCATACTCCTGTGTGCACGTGCCAACGCGCCCATACACCACAGCATGTTTCGCAGCCGCCAGTGTGCGGGCCAAACTACGAATGGTCTCAGCGGGAATTCCGCAGCGGGCTGAGACTTTTTCCGCGGCAAAGCCCGCGACAGCGCTCTCCAGCGCTTCAACGCCCGCAACATGCTCTACCAGCCGGCCAAGGTGAACCAGCTTTTCGGCGAACATCGTGTGCACCATGCCTAGCAGCAGAAACACGTCGCCGCCAGGACGAATAAAAATGTGCTCATCCGCCACGTCTGCCGTTTCCGTGCGTCTTGGATCGACGACAACCAGCCGCCCGCCATGGGCTCGCAAGGCTTTGGCCTTGTCACGGAAATTCGGCACAGTCCAGAGACTTCCGTTGGAAACCATGGGATTGGCGCCCAGCATCAGCAGAAAGTCTGTTCGTTCGATGTCTGGCACGGGAATGGAAAGAAAGTCGCCAAACATCAGGCCGCAGGAAAGATGTTTGGGCATCTGATCCAGCGTTGACGCGGAAAAAACATTTTTCGATCCAAGCGCGCGGTCCAGGCGCGGCGCATACAGCAGCAGCGCAAGTTTGTGGACAATGGGATTTCCCAGCGTCAAAGCAACCGCATCAGCTCCATGCTTGGCGATGATCGGCGGCAAGCGGCGCTCAATCTCTGCAAAAGCCTCATCCCATGTAGCTTCCACAAAGCGTCCGTCGCGTTTGATCAAGGGCTTGCGCAAGCGGTCAGGATCTTCATGCAGGTCTTTTAGCGCCACGCCCTTAGGACAGAGATAGCCCTGGCTGAAAACATCAGCAGCGTGTCCGCGAATGCGCTTCACGCGGCCTTCAGCGACGGTTATTTCAAGGCCGCAGCAGGCTTCACAAAAAGGGCAAATCCGGCGGTGGAGGGTTTCTTTGCCAGCTTCAATCATCGTGTCGCCTCCTTGAGGAGCCTTGCCTGCATGCAAGATCAACATGTCAAAGGTAAAGACTTTGGTGGCTGTTGTAAACCATTCCAAGACCTCTGGATGTCCCCGGGTTGACGGCGTTACCATCGCAGAGTACGCCATGAATTCACACTCCCAAATCGTGTCCTCAGGCTTGTGGCGATGGCTTCAAGGCACTGGCTTAGAGCGCTTTGAGTTGGTGCGCACGGCGGATGACTGGATCTTTCGTGGAACCATCCTGACTTTGGCCGCTGACACCGCAGCGGAAGCGAAATATGAGATTTTCTGCGATCGCTCGTTTCACACCAAATCCGCAAGTATTTCTCTTCTTGATTCGAACGGCGAACGCAGATTGAAGATCGAAGCGCAAAACGGCCGCTGGTTTGAAAATGGCCGGGAAAACCAGGCGGTGAACGGCGCTACCGACATCGATCTGGGATGGAGTCCTTCCACCAACACCCTGCCCATCAAGCGGCTGAAACTCAAGATCGGAGAATCGAGCGGCGAGTTTGTTGCGGCCTGGGTACGTTTTCCTGAGCTCACATTGCAGCCGCTTCCCCAGGAATATCTCCGCTTGGCAGACCGGCAATATCGCTATTCCAGCCGCGGCGGAGCATTCGTGGCAAGCCTCACGGTGGATGACGACGACCTCATCACGGACTATGAGGGATTCTGGCTCCGCGTAAACAGCACCAGATAAGCAACACATTTGTGATGTCCGGCGGCAAGCCATAAATCAAATTGATGGCAGCCATCATGTCTTTTAATTGGCCGTGACTGTGCTGCAGGAATATGCTAAAAAGTTAGTTACCGCTCAGCAAGAGTCTACGTTGGCCCGATAACCCAAAAATCAGGTTGAAGGAGTTTCATGGCAAACGAACTGCGCAATTTTCTCGCTCTCTCCTATGACGAACTGGAAGACATGAACCTGCAGGCGAAGGAGCAGCGCAAAAACCGCGTTGCCATGCACAAGATCCAGGAAGGCCGGCTGAAATACCTGACTGATGAAAAGCGTATTAAGGCCGTTACAGTCCTTTTCAGCGATCTTGAAGGCCGCCTGCACATGCTGGACTACGACAAAAAGTTTCTGCTCAAGAGCTGGGACAACCTGACTTTTGACGGTTCGTCCATTCGCGGCTTTACGGCGCAGCGTGAGAGCGATCTTCGCCTTGGTCTTGATTGGAGCTCATTTTACTGGGCGCCTTCAGATGTGTTCGGCTCCGGCAAAGTCCTGGTCTTTGGCGATGTCATCGATAAAGGCGGCACGCCTTACAGCGCAGACATCCGCGGCAACCTGAAAGTCTTCGCCTCAGAAATGCACCAGAAAGAGGGCTACACGCTGAATGCAGCGAATGAAATTGAAGGCTTCCTCTTTCAGGGCGC
>Ga0105245_10000775_pt1 | contig 28960 bp, 19 predicted proteins | sample KBSM54metaG_FD_81523 | JGI IMG/M metagenome (GOLD analysis project Ga0105245, IMG submission 81523) | Miscanthus rhizosphere microbial communities from Kellogg Biological Station, Michigan, USA - KBS M5-4 metaG | ecosystem: Host-associated > Plants > Roots > Rhizosphere > Soil | place...
GGATTGGATGAACATACATACAACGCCGAACTGGACGGCCCGCGATGCATCCGGAAACGTCGTTCGCAATCCGGATGGAAAAATCAAGCTCAACAGTGGGTGGAATACGCCGATCCACAACAAGATCTCGCGATCACAGCCAGTGGTTCCTAAACCCACGCCGGAAGGCGCGAAGTTCGCATTCATCTGGCTTTCGGCCACAGGAACCGGCTGCTTCCTGGCAGCGATTATCGGCGGATTGATTCGCGGCGTCAGCATTGGAAAGCTGCTGACGATTTTCGGACAGACAGTTTTCCGTATGCGGTGGGCTGTAATCGCCATCTCAGCCATGCTTGGGCTGGGCTTTGTGACACGATACTCAGGGAGTGATGCCGTCTTGGGACTGGCATTCACTCATACGGGATGGTTCTTCCCGTTCTTCGGGACCTTCCTGGGCTGGCTGGGTGTGGCGCTCACGGGCAGTGACACTTCTTCAAACGCGTTGTTCGGCAGCTTGCAGAAGATCACGGCGCAGCAACTTGGCCTTGATCCTGTGCTGATGACGGCGGCCAACAGCGCCGGCGGCGTCATGGGAAAGATGGTGGACGCGCAATCCATTTGCGTGGCCACGGCTGCCACCAATCAAGTGGGCAATGAAGGATTCATCTTCCGCTTTGTTGTCTGGCACTCAATTGCGCTGGGCGCGATTGTCGGCATAATCGTGATGATCTATGCCTATGTCCCATGGGCTAAGGCACTGGTGCCGCACGGAGTGAAGTTGATGTCGCAGTAATCTAAAACGCATTGCTGACAAAATCACCGCCGGAGACGGCGGTGATTTTTTTGCGTAGAGAAAGGTTATGCCGAGCTGCCTGCTGATTAGTAAGTGAACCCCGGCAAATCCACCCGCTTGGCGATGTGATCCTTAATCCAGTGCGCGTCCCACCATTCCTTCGGATCAATTTGAATGCCCTCAAGCTGCATGCTGAAATGAATGTGGTCGCCGCCGGCCATGCCGGTCATGCCGCTTTTGCCCATGATCTGGCCGCGCTTCACCATGTCACCCTCATGCACGTCAATCTGGCTCAGGTGCCCGTAAATAGATTGCAACCCATAGCCGTGGTCCACCACAATGCAGTTGCCGTAAATGCCCAGAGGCGCTGCGTAAACCACGCGTCCGTCATTCGTGGCTTCCACGCCCACATGCTGCGTGATGGAAAGATCGTAGCCCAGGTGGACCTGCTGGTCGATTTTCCTTCCCTGATAGATATAGTTGCGCACGTCTGCAAAGTTCGCTTCCACCTTGGAATTGGATTGCTGCTTAAACGGCTGCGACCAGAGAAAATGATCAGCCGTCTTCAGGCGGAGATCGGCCAGCGTTTTGTTGTTGGCGCGGCGCATCTCGCTATTGATCTTTACAAAGCGCTCCACCATATCGCCTGATCCGCTGGGATCAAGCTCATTCACTACCTTCTGGACAAACTTGTCGTCCAACTGCAGATCGCGCACGCGATACTTTGGCTGGTCTTTCTTGGGGAACTGGTAAACCATCTGCCCGGTCACTTCATTGCCGGCGGGATCGGTGGCATACACCAGCGGAGGCGTTCCGGCGGGCATATTCCAGGCAAAAGCGAAGAGTGAAAACAGGCCGGGCTTGCCGCCGGGCATGGGCCAGCTGCGAAACTTCTCGTCGCCAACACGCACGCCGGACTCGCTGGCATATCCGGAAACATTGAACGTTGCCAGATCAGCCATGCCTAAATAGAGGTAATGCTGGTCTGAGTCCACGCTGACAGAGGGCGGGCGCGTTACGACTGTGACCTCGCGCTCAGTGCTGACCGTCTTTGCGCGAAAGTCATTCGACGTTGCTTCCACGATCAGGCGGGCTTTGCCGTCGCGGAGCTGCGGCGTGCTTTTAGCCCCGGCATTGAACATGTAGACAGCGTCCGCGACTCCGCCCTTCCAGCGCAAACGGTGTGAAGGCTGCTCCATTTGCCAGACTTTGTAGCTGGAGCCATTCTGCTCCACCGTCGCTATCGCGTTGCGAATGCCATGAGGATCGCTGACGTTGACCGTAATTGGAGTGGACTGCCCAAGCGCCGTAAGTGAGGGCGGCAGCGTTACCACTGGAGTGGCGGACATAAAAAATAATGCCATAACCGGCACAAGGACCAACAAACAGAGGATGAGAAGGAAAGTACGCATGATGGAAATTTCAGAATAGCACGAAGAGATACGCGCAGAAGAGTCGCTAGGGCATTTGCTCTATAGCATTGCGACCAGACAGTTTCGCAGCTAGGTCTTTTTTGCCGCAGTGTTTCGTTGCCCAAGGTTTGCACCCGGGTTGCGAGGCTGAACGTTCTGGTTCATCCGAAAGAAATTGCTCGTGTCATAGTGGGATTTGACCGCGACCATGCGCTCCCATCGTTCTCTATAAGCCTCAGGGACGCGGTCTTGCTCGTCGCCGCTCATAAAGTTTACGTAGACCCCGGGTTTCATCGCCGGGCGAAGTTTGTTGAAGATTCCGCGGACCCAGGAAATATTGTCAGCGTCAGCGGACGCTTCCGACCAGTTCGCCAGAAGAGTGAGTACGAAAGGCGCGCTGCGATCGCCAAATGAAGTTTCATGGGCGGCAACCTGGGCCGCCGCGCCACCCAGGTAGGCAAGCTCAATCATGGTGTCAGGTGAAGGAATTTGGGCGACTGCTTCCATCATGAGATTCATGCTTGCGTCGTCAAGATAAGTGAAATAACCCGACTTGGTGTAATAGCGCCGGCCATGCGGAAAGTCCGAATCAGCCATAGTTTGCAGACCGATAAACGATACGACGTGGTTACTCACAGAATCTGAGCTGCACAGAGAAAGCGCGTGCTCCAGATACTTGCGTCCGGTAGCGGGATCCCCTGTCCAAACCAAAGAGTTGCTGGCCACTGGACGCCCGCGCAGTTCAACCGGCACATTCTCTTTGTGCGCGGCAAGGCGTAGATTGATGTTCCATTTCAAATCGAGCGGCGCTTCCGCCATGAAATCGCGCCAGAATTCCAGAAGCGGGCGAATGCTGGACTCAGGGCACAGCCCTTCCGCCAATACCAGAGAGCTAAGAGGATGCAGCTTGACTTCAAATTCCGTTACCACGCCAAAGTTGCCGCCGCCTCCGCGCAGGGCCCAGAACAAATCGGCGTTGTTCGTTGCGTCCGCGCGCAGGATGGAACCGTCAGCCGCGACCAAGGTAAACGCTTCCACGTTGTCGCAGGACAATCCGAACTTGCGCGTGAGCCATCCGGTGCCGCCGCCCAGGACCAGTCCACCGGCGCCGGTATGCGAGACGACGCCTGACGGAAAAACCATGCCGGCTTTCTGGGTTGCCGTGTCAACCGATCCCAGTAGGCAGCCTCCAGCAAAGCGCGCGCGGCGCGCATCGGGATCGACAGTGACCTGCCGCATGCGCGAGAGATCCAGGACCATTCCTCCATCGCAGGTGCTGAATCCGGCAAGGCTGTGTCCGCCGCAGCGGACAGCCGTCAGAAGTCCGGCGGAAGAAGCCGCGCGAACCGCGCTTTGAACGTCACTGACATCGGCGCAGCGCGCGATCAGCCCTGGCCTGCGATCATCGAACATGCCGTTCCATATGCCGCGAGATGCTTCATAGGCGGAATCGCCTGGAAGCAGCAGGTCGCCTTGGAATCGTTCACGGAGCGAAGAGTAAACTTCTTCGCTGGCTTCGGGCATTGATGGTCCTCCTTGCAGATAAAAATCTATCATGGAGATACGAGGCGCGGAGAAGTCAAAAACTTCTAACCACAAAGGACACGAAGGTTCACTAAGGATTTCTGATGCAAAAGTGGTAGTTGTACAGTTTGCCTTACTCAGCAGAAACCTTGATGAATTATCATCCCGTATGGAGCGAGGGGTCAGTTTTTTAAAATCATTGTTATTGAACGCCTTCAAGCAGATTTCCTGATACAAACCCACGTTCGTGTTTCTTCGTGCCCTTTGTGGTCAATGCTCTTGCCTCTGGCGGAGCATATACACCAGCGAGATCACGCTCAGGAAAACCAAAAATGCAGGAATGGACCATTGCAAGCCGTCGACAAAGAAAGTTGTCACTGATATTCCCAGAAGCAACACGATGTTCACGATCGTAAAAAACGGATGGGCCGGAAGACGCATGGGCAAAGTTAAAAGTTGCTCGCGCGGGATAGTCTTGCGAAACCGGAGATGCGTGTTGAGAATCACCAGCCAGACAAACAACATTCCCGCGACTGCCGTTCCATAGAGCATGAGGAAAGCATTTTTGGGCGCATAGATGGCCAGCAGAATGGCTGCGATGATCCCGGCGGTGGAGGCCAGGAGAGCGCGATGCGGCACGCCGTTGCTGCTGACCTTGCCCATCCATGTGGGCGCATAGCCGCCCCGGCCCAGAGAGAAAAGCATCCGCGTGGAAAGGTAGAGATTGGTGTTCACGCTGGAAAGCGCTGCCGTGAGCACTACGAAATTCATGATCGCCGCGGCATACGGCACGTGCGCTGCGGCAAATGCCATAACAAAGGGACTGCCGGAAAGAGTGGACGAACTGCCAGTCTGGTTCCATGGGACCATGGTGACCATAATGGAAATGGCAAGCACGTAAAAAAAGATGAGGCGATAAACGATGTTCCGCATGGCGCGCGGAATCGTCACTTCCGGACGCTCGGCTTCGCCCGCGGTAACAGCAATAATTTCCACGCCCATGTAACTTGTTACGGTGATCGTCAGTGAGAGCCAGACACCTTTCCAGCCGGAGGGAAGAAAGCCTCCATGGCGGGTGAGATTGGCCAGTCCGAGCGCATGCCCCGTGCCAATGCCAAAAATCAATCCCAGCCCCACGATGATGAAAGCGAGAATGGCAGCCACTTTGATCATGGCGAACCAGTATTCAAACTCACCCAGGCGGTTGACCTGCATGGAATTGAGCGCCACCAGCGCGGCTGAAACCAGCACTACCCAAATCCATTGCGGCACGTGCGGAAACCAGTAAGAAATATAGATAGCGGCGGCGGTGACCTCAGCGCCAATGGCGATGATCTGCGCTACTCCATACGTGGCACGGATAGAAAATCCGGCCCAGGGATTCAGATACTTTTCCGCATAGACGCCAAAGGCCCCAGCCACAGGATGAACGACTGCCATCTCCGTCAGGACGTAAGACATGATCAGAGCGATGCCGGCCCCGAGAAGATATGACAAGATCACACCCGGCCCTGCGAGACGAATCGTGACGCTGCTTCCCAGAAACAAGCCCACGCCAATCGCCCCACCGATGGCCATCATGGTGAGTTGCCGCTGCTTCAGACGGCGATGAAGGCCGTCGGCTTCAGGCGCAGGCGGCTCGCCCGCCGTGGATGTTGCAAGGGAAGGGGAACGCGCGGGATCAGTCATGGGACCTGGCTATGGCTGCCAGAGCGTTTTGAAATTTGTGCACCTCTTCCATGGTGTTGTAGTGCACCAGGGACGCCCTGACTGCGCCGCTTTCTTTAGTCAGTCCGAGCCGTTTCATCAAGCGAGGCGAATACATGTGTCCATCGCGCACGCCAATGTTCTGTTGTGCCAGCGCTTCTGTGACCTTCGCCGGTGAAATGCCGGGAAGATTAAAGCACAACGTCGGCGTGCGAAGTGAGACTTGATCGCGCGCGGTAACACCGTAGACCGTAGCTTTGACGCTGCACAGCGCGTCCAGCATGGCGCGGGAAAGCTGGGCTTCGTAGTCGCGAATGGATTCCATGCCCGCAGCCAGCCCGGCGCGACGCGACGTTGCGGCGGGATTCAGGCATCGGCCCAGCTCTTCCAGATATCGCACCGCCGCATCCATTCCCGCCACGTTTTCGTAAATATAGGTGCCGATTTCCAGCTTCGCCGGCGTGGTGTCCGGAACAAAGTCTTCGCGGAAAGTAGGCAGAGCGTTGAGAGTCTCCTGCCGTCCCCAGAGAAAACCCATGTGCGGCGAAAAGATTTTGTAACCGGAACAAACCAGGTAATCGCAATTGAATGCCTGCACGTCAAGCGGCCCATGAGGACCATAATGCACTGCATCAATGAACACGTCAGCGCCCGCGGCATGGGCGCGGCGGGAAACCTCGGCTACATCGAGAACTGACCCGACGGCATTCGAGGCCAGCGTGCAGGCCACGATCCTTGTTCGCGGCGAGAGCAGCTTCTCCAGGTCTTCAGGATGAAGCCGGCCATCCTCGCGGAAATTCCACCAGACGATCTTTGCCCCTTCGCGCTCCAGCGCCAGCCAGACCGCAATATTGGCTTCATGGTCAAGATCGGTCACGATGATTTCACGCCGCTCCTGCAATGATTGCCCAATGGCGATGCTGATGAGCCGCATGAAAGAAGTGGCGTTCATGCCGAAGGAAATCTCGTCGGGATGGCGCGCATTCACCAGCAGGGCTACGCTCTCCCGCGCCCGGGCGATCGATGCGTCCACCTCTTGCGACTGCCGGTACCGCCCGCCGCGCTGGACGTTGCGATGGAGAAGGTGGTCTGCCACCGCGTCCAGCACTGCCTTGGGTGACTGCGCTCCGGCAGCGTTATCAAAGAAAATGAAGTCATCCTGTAGCGCAGGAAAAGCAGCGCGCACCTGATCTATGGGGAATGGAGCCATGGTTCCAATAATATATAGGAGAGTTCCGGCTGCGGCCTGGTTAAAGCGAGTATTTGATGTGGAACCACGAACAATTTCTGTGAGCAGGTCTGGCGGAGAGGGAGGGATTTGAACCCCCGATACCCGTTAAGGTATGTCCGCTTTCGAGGCGGATCGTTTCAACCACTCACGCACCTCTCCGCGCCGTGAAAATTCGTGGTCTGCAGATTATTTTATCAGGAGCCGCCAGAGATCAGGAGCTGCGAGCCTGCCGGAGCATGTAACTGCGCCAGTGAGTGACGCCAGCGCGCCCTATCGATCCAGGTATATCCCGGTCTTTTTGCCCAAAAAAGAGCCTGGCAGGAATTATGGAGCCTGGACATACACCAAGCAAGACCTTACCGCGGATGAACGCGGATCACGCGGATTGGAACGCGGATCGATATCGGAGAGGGTACCCTGCTACACTTTCCGCGCTACACCTACAGGAGAAACCAATGGCTCACAGAATGTTCTCAGCCAGAATTTGCTCAGTCCTGATTTTGCTGGCCGCCATATTGACGGCCATCTCTCCGGCCACGCTGCACGCGCAGGACATCAGCGGCGACTGGCAGGGAACTCTTCACGCAGGCCAGGACCTCAGGGTCATTGTGCACATTGAAAAGAATGTTGCTGAGCCGAAAGACGCTCAAGAGAATGCCGCGGACAAGAAAAAAGCCGACAAGGCGGGGAAGCAAGACGCTGCGAAAGTCGAGAAAAAAGACGCAGGGAAAGCGGAGAAGAAAGACACGGAGAAGAAAGACACGGAGAAGAAAGACACGGAGAAGAAAGACGCCGGGAGCTCTGCTGGGTGGAAGGCCGTGCTTTACTCCATTGATCAAGGGCCGGATGGTATTCCGGTCAGCTCGGTCACGCTGCAGGATTCCACGCTTAAGCTGGGGCTGGAACTGATACGCGCCTCGTATGAAGGCAAGCTGAGCGCTGATGGGCAATCGATCAAGGGAGTGTGGATACAGGGGCTGCCTTTGACTCTGGATTTACAGCGCGCCACCAAAGCCACGGCATGGCCGCGCGACCCATCGCCGCACAAAGTGCAGTTCATTACGGTTGATAACGGCGTAAAGCTGGAAGTGCTGGATTGGGGAGGCACGGGCAGGCCGCTGGTGATGCTGGCAGGGTTGGGAAATACGGCGCATGTGTTTGATAAGTTCGCGCTCAAGCTTATCCCCAAGTACCACGTTTATGGCATTACGCGGCGCGGCTTTGGCGACTCCAGCGTGCCTGATGCCGGCTATGAAGCGGACAGGCTGGGCGACGACGTGCTTGCCGTGATCGAGGCGCTCAAGCTGGACCATCCGGTGATAGCAGGGCATTCCATTGCCGGTGAAGAGTTGAGCTCCATTGGCAGCCGCCATCCTGAGAAAGTTGCCGGACTGATCTACCTGGACGCGGGCTATCAATATGCTTTCTATGATCGCGCACGCGGCAACCTGATTATTGATTCACTTGACGTACAGAAAAAACTTGAGCAATTGCGTCCGGGAAAAGAGCCGCAGGATACCAAGCCGCTGATGCGGGAGCTGCTGCAAACCAGCCTTCCGCAACTGGAAAAAGATTTGCAGGAACATTTGAAGGACGTGGAATCACGAGGGCCGCCGCCGGACCAGCCGCCGCCCAAGTTTCCGGCTGCGGTTACGGGGATCATGGAAGGCGAGCAGAAGTACACTGAGATACATGCGCCGTTGTTGTTGATTTATGCGGTGCCGCATAGTGGATACCCGCCGCTAAAAGATCCCGCGATACGCGCCGCGACGGAAGCTCGCGATGAAGCTAATACCAATGCCCAGGCCCAGGCTTTTGCATCTGCGGTACCGCAAGCGATTGTAGTGAAGCTGCCGCACGCCAACCATTACGTTTTTGATTCGAATGAGGCGGATGTCCTGCGGGAGATGAATGCGTTTATTGCCGGACTGAAGTAAGACGCTTTGTAGTTGCAAGATGGCAGAAGAATGAAACCTGCAGGATGAACACTGCGAATCCAGCAGTCTTATAAATCCTGCGTTGTGCTTTGCACGGGCAATGGCCGCCCAGCGCAGCTCTGTGGAGAATTGGCGGGGCTGCCGGCGCTTGGATGCAGGAACGCTGTGCGTTCTTCTTCCAGTCGCAGGAGTTCAAGGTTGACGCGGGTTTTGTCCCAGCCCAGCGCGCTTCCGATTTTTGTAGCGGCTTCACGGCTGCAATCTTCTGACCAGCATGCGCCCAGCGCCACGGGCACGCGACGCAGAAGGATATCGCCCAGCGTGACGGCGGATTCATGCGCCACGGCTTCAACCGCCTCAGCAACTAGGTGGCAGCTATGCTGGCAGAGCGGCTCGCGCAGGCGCTCGTCGAGCGAGGCGGCATGAGCAATTGCCAGAGCGTGACGGCCATGCCATTCCGCAATGGCTTGTGCGCAGCCTTCAGGAATTTTGGCTTTGCAGGCCACCGCACGGGCCCACTGCCGCACGGTAGATTGAACGTCTTCTTCTCCGGCAGGCGAGGCAAAGACGTTGATGGGTTCCGGTATGTCAACCCCGAGTTTGCGCACAACGTCGCGCGCAAGGCTCGCAGCGGTGGTTAACTTGCCGCCGATGACGGAGATCAGGCCCGCAGCGCCATCATTGGCGTGATCGTGCAGAAGATGCTTGCGCGTAATTCCCGATGACGCTTTGCCCGGCGCAAACGGCAGAGGACGGATTCCGGCAAAGCTGTAGCGAATGTCGGCCAGCGTGAGGCCGGAGTGAGGAAAGAGCCGCGCAAAACTTTGAAAGAGATATTCAAGCTCTTGTGCGCTGGGCTGCGGATTATCAGGCACGTTTGAGTCGGATACTTCACTGGTGCCGACAAGGAGTTGATGATTCCATGGAATAACAAAAATCGGGCGGCCATCAATGGCTTCACTATAGACGGCCTGCTCTGGAGCACCAGCAAACCTGGGCAGCACCAGGTGCGAGCCGCGCACACCGCCGATCATCCGCGGTGTGGAAATTCCCGAAGCGCCAATCACCGCGTCCGCCCATGGGCCGGTGGCATTCACAACATTCTTGGCGCGAACAAAATATTCCTGGCCGGAAATGAGGTCACGCAGCCGCGCTCCGGTGACCCGTCCGGTTCTCTGCGAGCCGCCTTCACGCGTAATTTCCAGCAGCCTGGTGTGATTGCACGCAACCACTCCGGCGGCAACGCTTTCCGCCAGCCATTCCGCGACCAGGCGTTCAGGAAATTCGCATTGCGCGTCTTCATAAGAGTAGATCGACCAGGCGCTGCCTTTGTCGAGCTGGCGTTCAAATGCGGTCAGGTCACCGCAGCATCCGCGCTGGCCGCCTGCCCAGCGATGGTAGAGCCACAATCCTGTGCGGATGGAGAGGGAGCTGCGAAGGAACGAATGAGATTTCTTTGGTAGCGCCAGCAAAAATTGTAGCGGACGCACCAGATGCGGCGACTGCATCAGCAAGCGCTCGCGTTCACGCAACGACTCACGCACCAGCCCGATTTCAGCATGTTCCAGGTAACGCAAGCCGCCGTGAATGATGCGCGTGGACCGGCTGGTGGTGCCGGAAGAAAAATCATTTTGCTCAACCAGCAGAGTGCGCTTGCTCCACTGCGCACACTCGCGCGCAATCGCGACGCCGTTAATGCCGCCGCCAATCACCAGAACGTCAAAGCTCTGGTCTTTCGATTGCATCGAGCTACTCACGTCCATCTTTATTTAGATGCTTTTTCAGGAAAGAACAACATTACTTATGAGCACATCTTATGAGCAAAGATAAGAAGAATCTAGCATTGCCGCTAAGACGAAGCCTTTAAATGACTTATGGGCGCACGTGGGAAAGTACGCCGTGCGTGCTGCCCCACAATTCAGGATCAATATCAGGAAAGACGGAATCTCGCAGCTCAATCGCTTCAAGTTCTTGCAGCTTTTCCAGCGAAATCTGGTGGGTCGCTTCAAAGCGGCGCCATGTATCCAGCAACGCGCGGAATTGTTGCAGATGAGTATTGAAGCGCTTTTCCGCGTAGTCTCGCGCTGCCTTGGTGGTGATCAGGAATTGCCAATCAGAAGATTCCAGCAGCAGCAATTCACGGCAAATTTGTTTTACCAGCCGTGTGGCTGTGTCATTGCCGCGCCACAAACCGCTGCTCGCCATCTGCTGAACTGCGGTCTCAGCGGCATAGATATGCTTCCACGTCCATGATGTGTCTTCATTCAGCCAGACGCTGTTGTTGCTTTCCGCGCCCCACGATCCTTCAGGCAAAGCCACGTAAGCGTTGGGCGGAAACTGATCAAGGTAATCAGTGCAGGAAATCAGCTTCACGCGCGATTCCGGTTTCGCGAACTCCAGCGCCACGTTCTTCAGCCATTCCGGACCTTCAAACCACCAGTGGCCAAAAAGCTCAGCGTCAAACGGCGCGGTCAAGATCGACGCCGCTGCGCCGTTGTTGCCATAGCGTTCCAGCGTTTCATGGGTGATCCGGACAAAATGTTTTGCGTGCTCGCGCGTACGCTCCAGCGCAATTGCTGGATCGTACGGCTGCTTGAGCCCGAGATCAATTTTTCTTCCGGTAATCCGCCAGTATCGATTGCCGCCGGGCCAGCGTTTTTTGTGGAACTCCAGATAGTTTGCGTCGCCGGGATATCCCTGGTCGCCGCTCCATACCTGCGCGCTGGTGCGGGGATCTCGGGTGAAGAATGCAGCCTGCGCATCGCGGTCTGGCCCATCGGCAAAATATGGGCGATAAAAGTTTTTAGCTGGAGGATCCTCCACCTCTTCCATTGCAATGGGGACGCCGCCCGCCAGCAGTTGATACGGAGTGAAGCGCGTGGAACTATCAACCAGATGCGTATCGACGTAAAAGAATTGGATTCCGTGTTCCGCCAGAATCTGCTCCACGCCTTCACGATAAAACGGCTTGGGTGGACGCGAAGAGCCGTCCGGTTGAACAGGGAACTGCCACGTCCCCGCCGGACGATAACCGCATTCTGGCAGCCATATGCCGCGGGGCTTGCGTCCAAAGAAGCGCTCATGTGTTTCCACGCCGGTCTTCACCTGCGCGCGGATGGAAGAATCTGTTCCCAGCAGCGGAAAATATCCGTGCGTGGCTCCGCAGGTAATGATCTCAATGGCGCCGGAATCGTAAAAACGCTGGAAGCCGCGGATAATGTTGGAGCCAAGCTGGTCAAACTGTCGCAGCGCCTGCTCATAAAAATGCAGCCAAAAGCGCGACACCTCCACCATGTGCGGATCGTTCTCGAGCGTAAACTCGTCGGCGTCTTTGTGCGCGGCTTTGATCTTGCGCATCAGGTATTTCGGAAATTCATCCTTGAATTCCGGGTGCGAGAGCTGCTCCAGCAGAATAGGAGAGAGATTCACGTTTGCCTGCAGCGCCAGACCTTGCTGTTCGAGTTCGCCAAAAACGCGGAGCAATGGAAGATACGTCTCAGCGGCCGCTTCGTGCAGCCATTCCATCCCATGAGGCCAGGTTCCGTGGTTGACCACATAGGGAAGGTGCGAATGCAAAGCAAACGTCACATAACCCAGCGATTTGTTCTCGGCAGTTTTTGGAATCATGAAGGATCGGCGGGCCCGAATCAGGGACTTTCCAGCGCAGGCCTCTCTCTTATGTCAGATGCAGAACAAGGAGCCTAAAGTTCAAGTTTACTACAAGTAAGTCTGAGTGAGCAGTTCTGCACCCATAAGGACGGCGTCGCAACAGCCAGTCTAGTCGAGAAAAGCACCCTGTTTCGTCGCCAACTCTCCAATGTAAAATCAGTCGTGCCGCAGAGTGCTGATTCCGCAATCATCGTCCAGCGAGGCAAGCGCCTTGAATATTTCACCATCGGATGGAACAGTTTTGAAGGACTGGCTGCATTAACAACTGGAATAATTTCCGGCAGTATTTCTCTCGTCGGCTTTGGAGTTGACAGTTTTATTGAAGTGACGTCAGCAGTTGCGTTGCTGTGGCGGCTATCGGTCATGGCGGATGAGGGAAGCCGGGAGAAGAATGAGCGTTTTACGCTCAAAATCGTGGGTGCCTGTTTTCTGGCGCTCTCTGTGTACGTTGCTTTCGTTGCCATCTCCAACCTGCTGCAAAAACATTCTCCAGCGCATAGCATTGCCGGAATTGCTATAGCCTGCGCCGCTCTGGTCGCCATGCCCCTGCTCTCCCATTTCAAGAGGCAGATCGGTCATCAACTTGGAAGCGGGGCAATGGTGGCGGACGCAAGACAGGCCGACTTCTGTGCCTATCTTTCAGCAATTTTGTTGATTGGCTTAATTCTGAATGCCACCGTCGGATGGTGGTGGGCAGATCCCATTGCAGCTTTGCTCATGACGCCAATCATCGCCAAAGAAGGCATAAACGCCCTGCAAGGCAAGGCGTGTTGCCAGGTCGGTTGTGGGGGGCCTAAATGATTGCCGCTGTGCCCGGCGTCTTATGTCTGCGCGATCTTAAAACTGAGCGGCGGATTAGGCGCATCTTTTTCCTGCTTTTCGGCGAGCAGGTTAGTGACTGAGTCGCTCAGGCTCACGCAATTGCAGCCTCTGCGCTTCGATTCATAAAGAGCTTCGTCAGCATAGCGCAGCAAAATTTCTGGAGTCAGCACGCCGTCTTGTGAAAAAGAAATCCCGAAGGAGGCAGTCACTTTTCCCAGAGAATGACCTGCGTGTTGCAGGTCCAATTTTGCAATGGATTCGCGCACCTGTTCCGCGCGCTCGCTTACGCTTTCGAGCGTCGTGTCCGGCAGCACTACAAGGAATTCTTCGCCGCCGTAACGGCAGACAATGTCTTCCGTACGGACAGAGCGTCGCAGCATGGCTGCTACTTCTTTCAATACGATGTCGCCCGCCGTGTGGCCAAAGCTGTCATTGAACAGCTTGAACTTGTCGATGTCCGCCATGATCACGCCAAGGCCGGTGTGGTGGCGTCCGGAGCGATGTAGTTCCTGCTCCAGCGTTGCTTCCAGAAAACGCCGGTTGTAAAGGCCGGTGAGCGGATCGCGGATGGACTGGTCATGCAGTTTCTCGCGAAGGCGCAGATTGGCCAGCCGCAGTGCTGCGTATTCACCCGCTTGCTGGATCATCGCCAGCCGCGAAGCGGAAAGCTGGTTAGAGTGTTCCGTACTGATGTGCAGAATTCCGAGCGTTTCACCCAGTGCCGCCAGGGGCAAACAGACATACGCTTCCGGAATACTGCCGCTGAAATGGCGGCAAGTGAGCCCGCGTGATGTTTCCACCTGAAGATGCAAACGGCCGCCGCGCATCGCGCAACAATCTTCCGGAGAGAGGATGTGCTGTGTGGGGCTTAAGGAATCGCCCCAACTCGACATCACTCCCATCAGGTTGCGTGAGCTGTCAATGGCAAACACCGCGCCGGCGCTGTTGGGAATAAATTTTTGCGCATAGCCGCCCAGCACTTCATAGGCTTCTGGCGCATTCACGCAAATTTGCAGGTTGGCCTGCAGCTCATTCAGCATTTTGCCGCTTTCAGTTTCAATCTGCAGCTGCTGGAGCGAGCCTTCCAGTTTGATTTGTGAATTCAAGGCAGATTGCTCTGCAATGCGCAGCTTCTTTGATTCCCGCAGCACCAGCAGGAAAAGCACCGCCATCAAGGCGCTGAATCCGCCAACGCGGACTGAAACGCTGCGTTCCACTTCTTCCGCGCGCGCTTGCGCAGCCAGGTTTCTTTCCCGCAGGATCTTCTCCTGCTCGCTCTTGAATTTCTGCACCGCGTTGCGTACTCGGTCTTGCTTAAAATCGGTTGCCGGGCTGTGATAAATCAACAGAGTCTTGTTGGTACGCAAGTTGTCGCGTAGCTGTTGAAGTTCCTCTGCAATCCAGACCTGGAGCTGCTTGATCCGTTCTTGTTGCGCCGGATCGTCCTTGGAAAGGTCTTCTACGCGCGCCACTCGCTTCCAGACTTCTTTATAGGAATCGTCAAACGTATCCAAATCCTGCTTTTCCGGCGTCAAAATGTAGTGCAGCCACGCTTCACGCGCATCTCCCAAACCGTCCTGGATGGCATCCAGCTCGTAGAGCACCTGGTGCGTGTGTTCCACATAGGCTTGCGAACTCAGCAGTTCGCGCGTTCGGGAAAAACTGTCCCACGCCATTGCCACCAGAAAAGCCAGCATCAGGATAAAAGCGAAAGGCAGAAGTCTGCGGGCGTCCAATGCGCTTTGCAGCACATTTTTTCCGCTGGTTTTTAAATGGACACGCATTGGGTTTCTAGACCCCGGAAGTGTGAATTTTTGGGGAAATCGCCGCAATGATAGCATTACTTTCATGACAACGGGCGCTAAATTTGAGCGGGCTAAATCGATTATGGCCAGGTTGCGGGCGCCCGGAGGCTGCCCCTGGGACCGTGAGCAAACTTTCGACACCATTAAGAGATATACCCTAGAAGAAACTTACGAAGTTCTGGAAGCTATTGATAACAGAGACTGGAAAGAGCTTACCGGCGAGCTTGGCGATCTGTTGCTGCAAGTGCTTTTTTACGCTGAAATGGCGGAGGAGCAAGGCTCTTTTACCATCGACGATGTGCTTGACGCTCTCAGCAACAAGCTGATTCATCGGCATCCGCATGTGTTTGGCGACATAAAAGCAGATGACTCTGCCCAGGTTCTTAAGAATTGGGAAGCGCTCAAGGCTGAAGAAAAGCGCAAAAATTTGCAGACTGACAGTGAAGCGTCGCAGGCCCGCCCGGCTCTCCTGCTGGAAGCAGTTTCCTCCAAAATGCCTGCCTTGCAAGAAGCCCACAAAATCAGCTCCAAAGCCGCGCATGTTGGGTTTGACTGGCCGGAAGTGCAAGGCCTCTTTGAAAAGCTTACTGAAGAGACGCGAGAACTACAGGAACATCTGCAAGGCCTACCAGCAACCTCCGGGAAGCCAGAAATTCCCGCCGAACTGCTTGACCATGTGGAAGGCGAAGTCGGCGATCTGTTTTTTGTGCTGGTGAACATTGCCCGCTATCTTTCTGTCGATCCCGAATCTGCTCTGCGCAAAACCAACAAGAAATTCCGCCGCCGCTTTGGTTGGATGGAAGAGCGTTTGCGTGAACAGAATCGAACACTGGAGCAGGCCACCCCGCAAGAAATGGAAGACTTATGGCAGCAGGCCAAGACCCTGGAGGTACCAAAGCCTTGAGCATCGCCCAGCACGGGACCGAACAGATCACCATCCGCAAATGCGTTGGCATTGATGAGCTCAATGCCTGCGTTGCGCTGCAAAAAGAAGTCTGGAATTTTGACGATGTTGACCTCATACCGCTGCGCATGTTCGTGGTCAGCCAGAAGATTGGCGGCCAGACCATTGGGGCTTTTCATGGCGACGATCTGGTGGGCTTCGCCTTCTCCATTCCAGGCAGCCGGGCAGGTCATGCCTACCTGCATTCGCACATGCTGGCTGTGCGCGACTCTTTCCGCAACCATGGGCTTGGCCGCAAACTGAAACTCGCGCAACGTGATGATGCGATCCAGCAAGGCTTTGAACTGTTGGAGTGGACTTTCGATCCCTTGGAAATCAAGAACGCGCATCTCAACCTGTCTCGACTCGGGGCGATCGCGCGCCGCTACAGCGTGAACCATTACGGGCATTCATCATCGCCGCTGCAGGGCGGCCTGCCCACGGACCGATTAGTAGCTGAGTGGTGGCTCAAGTCGAAACGAGTTGTTAATCTTTTGGACAAAAAACAGCCGCCACAATTCAAAGTAGAAAAGAAGATTGAAGTTCCGGCGCAGATCTACGCCTGGAAGGCTTCGCAGGACCAGCGACCCAAAGCGGCCGAAATTCAAAAGCGCAACCGGCAGGATTTTCTTTCAGCTTTCTCTCAGGGCTTGGTCGCATTGGGCTATGAGCGCGACGCGCAGGAGAACGGCGCGTTCCTGCTGGGACGCTGGGATGAAGACTGGTCATATGCATCGGGCGAGGACGATTAGGACACTTAGCCTGCTGCATCGGCGGCTCCATGCGTTCTGGCAAGAACAGCAATCGGACTTCATAATCCTGAATGTCGCATGAAACGTTCTTCCTCCTCTCCGCACTACTTAGGATGAGGAGTTAACCATGACTATTCAAAACATTGTTCTTGCCCACGAACGCGATGCAGCCTGGATCATTGCCCTCTGGAAGGCAATACATGGCGGCGATCCGGCCCCTGAAATTGTGGCCGCCCAGGCTATTGCATCCCTCGCTCAGTATCTACATGGCGCGGCCAATTCGCTCACCTTTAGCCAGTTGGAAAAAGGATTTGCCAGCCTTGGCGTGCAGGTCACTGAAACTGCTGGACGCGAGGCGGCGGGACGTGAGGTGGTGGAAGAAGACCGCATCCAACGACCTCGGCAATACTGCTTCAAGTTCCAAGGCAAGACCATTTGCACGGAACTTCCGCAAGTGAAGCACACCCAGGCAGCCGCGTAAGCTGAATCTCAATCTCCCACGGCGCACTCGTTCGCCTCCGCGCATGAGTGCGCCCGCTCGCATGATCGAATCGGGGCGCGAGTCGCATTTGACGCTCGCTAGAAGCAAAATTTAGGCTAATTTCTGCCGGCTGTTTCATCGTGGGCAAAAATTTGTCCCCTGCACAAAAGCAAGGCTGTGATTTCCTGCCGGCCAGATAATTTTGTTGTAAGGAGTCCTGTTGAAAGTTGAAGCCATCACCCTGCGTGAGATTCACATGCCGCTGGTCCATTTCTTTGAGACCAGCTTTGGACGCACCACGGAACGCCGCATCCTTCTGCTGACCGTTCATATTGACGGGCCGGAAGGCTGGGGTGAATGCGTGGCCGGTGAAGATCCTTTTTACAGTGAAGAGTCCGTCGACACCGCGTGGTATGCCACAGAGCGCTACCTGGCTCCGGCGCTGCTGGGAAAGAACATTGATCGCGCGGGCGATGCGGTGGCGCTTTTTGGCAAAGTGCGCGGCCATCGTATGGCTAAGGGCGCGGTAGAAAATGCGCTGTGGGATGCGGAAGCCCAAGCGCGTAACATCCCTCTGTGGCAGTTGCTGGGCGGAACGCAGAAAGAAATTCCCTGCGGAGTTTCCATCGGCATTCAAAACTCGCACGAACAGCTACTGGAGAAGATCGAAACGGAGCTTGCAGCGGGTTATCGCCGCATCAAGGTCAAGTGCAAACCCGGCTGGGACGTTGAGGTCTTTGAGAAAATACGCGCGCGCTGGCCGCAGATCGTCCTCAGTTGCGATGCCAATTCTGCTTATACCCTCGACCAAATTGACCACCTGAAGAAGTTCGACGCCTTCAATCTGCTGATGATCGAACAACCGCTCTGGCATGATGATTTTTATTTTCACGCCCGCCTGCAAAAGCAATTGAAGTCCAGCATCTGTCTTGACGAAGCCATTCACGGCTGGCGCGACGCGCAAGCCGCGCTGGAGCTGGGCGCATGCAAGATCATCAATATCAAAGTTGGGCGTGTTGGCGGATTCAGTGAGGCCGTAGCTGTCCACAACGTGGCCCATCGCGGAGCCATTCCTGTATGGTGCGGCGGCATGCTGGAAACCGGCATCGGCCGCTCGCACAACATCGCCCTCTCAACGCTTCCTAACTTTACGTTGCCGGGCGACGTTTCGGCTTCAAAGCGTTACTGGAAAGAAGACATCATCGAGCCGGCGGTTGAAGTATCAGCGCAAGGATTCATCAGAGTGCCAGAGACACCCGGGCGAGGTTTCAAGATCAAGAGTGATTTGATAGAGAAGTTGACGGTGCGCAAGCAGACTTTAAAAGCCTAGTTCGCCGCAGATTTTCGCAGATAAACGTAGATGAAAAAAACCTCAGCCGCGAATGAACGCGAATTAACACGAATAAATAAAAATAATTCGCGGGTATTCGCGTAAATTCGCGGCTAATTCTCTTCGCTAACTTCCTCGTAAAGCTTCATTAGGATCCACTTCCGTCGCCCGTCGCGCGGGCAGGTAGCTCGCCACGAGTGAAATCACCAGGAACGCCAGCGGAGCCAGCACAAACGTCGTCAAATCACGCGCGCTGATTTTGTACAACAATCCAGCGAGCGTGCTGGCCATCACCCAGCTCAGGGCCAGAGACACAACCAGGCCAATAGCAATTCCAAGGACCGCCAATTTCAGCCCATAGCCCACGACCATGCGCACAATGTCGGCCTTCTCCGCGCCTAGCGCAAGACGGATTCCCAGTTCCTGGCGGCGCTGCGCTACGGAATACGCCAGCACGCCATAAATGCCGATGATCGCCAGAACCAGCGCCATGGCTGAAAGCACTCCCAGCAAAGTCAAGAACAATCGCGGGTCAGCTCGCGAGCTGTCCATCAGTTCGTTCACTGTTTGGATATTCGTGACCGGCTGGTCAGAATCAATAGCAGCTACTTGCGCCCGGACAGCGGAGACCATGCCATGCGGCTCGCTGGCTGTACGCACCAGCAGGTTCATGTTTCCCCAGGGGATTTGTGAGAACGGAAAATAGAGCTGTATCTGAGGGTCCAGAGCAAGACCGCGATTGTTGACGTCGGCAGCCAGGCCAACAACTTCAGAAGCCGGTTGGCGTCCCATGATGATGTGCTTGCCGATAGGATTCTGGTTCGGCCAGTAGCGGCGTGCCAACGCCTGATTCACAATCACCACGTTGGGAGCGCCGGCCTTATCGGCTTCAGTAAAATCTCTTCCCGCCAGCAAGGGGACGTGCATAGTTTTGAACCACGCGGGACTGATCGCCTCAATGATAATGAAAGGGCGCTCGGCCAGCGGGACTTCAGCCTGACCTTCCGGCAGCACCGGCGTAATGCGCTTGGGAACCAGCGGTAACGCTGCCGAAATAGCGGTAGAGTGTACTCCCGGAAGCGCGGAGACGCGGCGCAGCAGGTCGTCAAAGAACGCAACTTGCTTTTGCGCATCAGCGTATTTCACTGTCGGCAGAGAGACGTTCATGGTGAGAACGTTTTGCGGATCAAATCCGGGATCGACGTGCAGCAACCGCGAAAAACTTCTTATCAGCAGCCCAGCCGCGATCAACAGAACTAGTGAGAGCGTTACCTGTCCCACCACCAGCAGACCGCGAAGCTGCATACTGCTGTGGCCGCCCGTGGAACCTCGGCCTTCATCGCGCAAAGTTTGGTTTACGTTTGTCTTTGACAAATGCAGCGCGGGAAAGATGCCAAAGAGAACGCCTGTAAGGACTGAGATCGCGGCCATAAACAGCAGCACGCGTGCATCCATGCCAATGGGGATTCCGCGCGGCAGGGCATTATCGGCCAGCGACGTAAAGTACCGCGTCGCTGCCCAGCTTAGCCCAAGTCCCAGCAAGCCTCCAAGGAACGCCAGCAGCACACTTTCAGTTAGCAGTTGCGCGATCAGGACGCTGCGTTGCGCGCCCAGCGCCGCCCGAACAGCAATCTCTTTTCGCCGCGACAGTGCGCGTGAGAGCAACAGACTGGCCACGTTCGCACACGCAATCAGCAACACCACGCCCACGGCAATGGACAATATCAAGAGCTTTCCCCGAATGTTGGCGACTACCGAATCCTGCAAATCGGTGACGACCATCGTAAAACCGGGCTTGGCGTCAGGAGCGCCGGGATTATCTTTCTGGAATTGCTGGTCCAGGACAGTTAATTCCGCTTCAGCACGCTCCCGCGAGACACCTGGACGCAGCCGGGCAATAATGCTGAGATAGCCGACGCCCTGGCGTAACCGTTGCGGAGTAAAAAGCGAATGCTCAAAATAACGCGGGCTCCAGATATCAGCCGGAGCAAGGAAAGGGAACTGAATTCCCGCGGGTAATACGCCAATGATGCTGTATGGATTTCCGTCCAGCGCCACCGTCTCATTGATTATGTTGGAATCGCCGCCGAACCGTGTATGCCAGAGCGCGTCACTGATCACGATCACAGGCTTGCCCGCGGGCTGTCCTTCATCCGGCTGAAAGAAGCGCCCTAGCTGCGGTTTGACCCCCAGCATGTCAAAAAAGTTGGCAGATACTCTGGCAGACGGCACCTGCAGCGGCTCGCCTCGACCCGTCAGATTGAAGTTGTCATTGGCCGCCGCCGCAACTCCAGAAAAAGACTGGCTGTGGTCATGCACGCTGTCAAAACGGTTCAGGCTGCAACAATGTGACTGGCCATCCTTGGTTTGGACGTCGATTGAGATCAGTTGTTGCGGTGAATCGTAAGGCAGCGCTTTCAGCAGCACCGAGCTTGTAATGGTAAAAATGGCGGTATTGCCGCCGATGCCGAGTGCCAGAGTGAAAATGGCGGCGATGGCAAAGCCCGGATTCTTGCGCAGCATGCGCAAACCAAAGCGTAGATCCTGAAGGAATGAGTGCATAGAGTCTCCATTATAGGACGTCGCATCACGATAAAAGTAATCGGCCTTCTTAGCTTCTTATATCGGCTGCCGATCCCAATTACCTCAAGGATGTATATCCTTGCGCACAAACATCACCAGCGTGTTACCGGGCCGCAGATCATGTGTGCTGTACTCGCGATATTCTTTCCCAAGCTGCCGCTCCACTTCAGGAACTTGCGGCTGTAAAGCGATCACAATTGGCTCGGAGGTTGGCACAATGCGTCCCCAGTACCCCACGTTCTTGTACTCCCGCAAATACCACGGCAACGGCCAGTGTTCAGGCGACATCACGGTGATTCCAATGTCCTTTTTCGCCGGATTCGCAGCTGCAATGGCATCAATCTCATCTACCAGCCCAAGGAAATCCCGTTTGGTATGCGCGTAAATGTAGGCATAGGAATCGTTGTCATAGTTCACAAAACTTACGTCGATTGCCTGGTAGAGAGAAAAGCAAATCGCCGAGCCGGCCAGGATGACGGTAAACGCGCGAGTACCCGGCTGATATGTCTGACCCACCAGATCTCCGGCCATGATGATGAGCGGCAGAATAATACTTAACGCCAGCCACGGAGTTTTATAGGGCACAAGAGAGTACGCCGTGAAAATTCCTATCGACCAGAAAGCGCAAAAAACCGTGAGATAGCTGCGTGCGCGGCCCAGGGCAACAATGGTCCCCAACAATCCCAGTACCAGGACCGGCGCTTCCTCCTGCCACATCCATGAAAGGTAGGTTGACCATTCCCGGTTATATATTCCTGTTCTTCCCGTTTTGGTCCAGTAGGTAAACGTCAGCACGGAATCCAGAATGCCCCTGGGATTGGTGAAGAACGACGAATAGAGCAGGATCGCTATGGCCACAAAAAGCGCAGCGGCTTGCAGATAAAGTTTCTTGCGAGTCCTGGCGTCCTTGCGCAAGTCATGTTCCGGCAGCAGCGGCGGTATTTCATCTGCGTGATTTCGCAATCGCAAGAAAATCATCGTGCAGGGAACCGCAATGATCCACACCGCAAGGGTAATGATCCAGGTTTCTTTTGTAGCAAACAGCATTGCCGCCGAGGCGGAACCCAGCATCAGATAGCGCGGCTTGCCCATTTCTTGATACCAGAGCCACGCGACGATCACTCCCAAAGAGAAAAACACAAACAGGATTTCATGGATGAAATAGCGCGAGAAGAAAACAAAGCCCGGTGAGACAGTAGCAAAGGCCGCGGCGGCAAAAGCGGCAGGCGATCCCAGGAATCGGCGAAGGCAGAGCATGAGCCACACCACACCCACACCAAAAGCGGCAGTCACAAAGCGGATGGCAAATGTGCTGAGCCCGTGTCCCCAGTGGAATACATTGTTGATGGCCGTGGGAATCACCGCAAGATAATAGAGTGATGGCCCGTGATAATTACTGGGATCGTAATGGTAATAGCCGGTGCGGAAGAGATTGACCAGAAACAGGCCATTCACGCCTTCATCATGGTGCAGGGGTTTTTGCGTGAGAAAAATCAGCCGCAGTAAAGCAGCCGTCAGCAAAATTTGAAGACCGCCCCACCACCAGCCATCATTCGTAGGGGCCGCCAACTCCTGCACCAGAGCAGGAACATTCGATCGCGTGCGTGACCTGCGCTTGCGGGCCTTGGCGGAAAGCTGTGTCATCCGTGCGGTCATCCTAAGCAAGGATCATTTGAATTCAGGAACTGGAAACCTCTTCAGAATGCTGTTCCCGCAGGCTTTCCGCAACGTCAATGAACTCTTGGCTCACGTAGCGCGTTTTTGATACGGCGTCAGCAATCGGGACAGAACTGATGTCGTTTCCCTTGAGCGCCACCATGCGCCCGAACTTGCCTTGATGCACCAGATCAATGGCACCAATACCGTAACGCGTCGCCAGCATACGATCAAAAGCCGTTGGCGATCCCCCGCGCTGTATGTGGCCAAGAACAACGGCGCGCGTTTCAAAACCGGTGCGTGCCTCGAGCTCCGCCGCCAGCGTGTTTCCGATTCCGCCAAGCCGCACGTGCCCAAACTCATCTGTCTTTCTGCGCTCGTTTTCTGTAGCACGCGTGTTAAGCTTTGCGCCTTCCGCCACTACAATGATGCTGAAGTAGCGTCCGCGATCATGACGCCCCTTGATGGTGTCCGCAATCTCCTGGATATCAAACGGCTGCTCGGGAATCAGGATCACGTCCGCGCCGCCGGCGATCCCGCTGTAAATCGCGATCCATCCGGCCTCACGCCCCATCACTTCCACCACAATCACGCGGTTGTGCGCCTCCGCCGTGGTGTGAACGCGGTCAATGGCTTCGGTGGCAATGCTCACAGCCGTATCAAAACCAAAACAAAGATCGGTGCCCGTGAGATCGTTGTCAATCGTCTTGGGGACGGCCACCACTTTCACGCCGCGATCATAAAGCTTTAATGAAACGGACTGTGTATCGTCTCCGCCCAGCGCGATCAAAGCTTCAACGCCGTTCTTCTTCAGATTTTCAATGCAGCGCTCCATCCCGTTTTCTTTCTTGGATGGATTGGTGCGCGACGTTCGTAGAATCGTGCCGCCCTGCGGCAGGATTCCTTTCACTGCTTCCAGGTCGAGCGGGCGCGTGATGTTTTCCAGCACGCCGCGCCAGCCTTCCATAAAACCAACGAACTGGTCCTGATGATGAAAAATTCCCTTGCGAACAATGGCGCGAATTACCGCGTTCAGCCCCGGACAATCCCCGCCTCCGGTTAGAATGCCAATCTTCATTTTTCTACCTCACTTACCTTGTCCCTGATCTGATACACGCGATACGCGCCTGCCCGCGCCAGCGTTTTGTACTTTGACCAGAATTGCTCATTCACCTTGAATGACGCAAGTTCCATTGGGCCGACAAGAACATAATCCACGTTGTACTTCCGCAGCAGCGTTTCCGCTTGAGGCGCTCCTGAATAGATGCGTTCAATATCGGCGCTACGTTCAGAATAATCCAGACCCCGCGACCACATCCAACCGGGGTAGCCGAGCAGAGAACGCCTTCCAGTTAAGAATACCGGAGAATTGTAGGTTGGTGCATGCAGGACCAGGGCTCGGGGAGCGGTTTGGGCGGAAATCAACTTGGCGGCGGCAATTCCCAGTGCGTCAAATTCCTGGTATTCCGATGCCTCAGAAACAACTCGCAATACATCAAGCGCGCCGGCCAAAATCAAAGTAGCCAGCACCACGGGCGCCAGCCAGCGAACCAATGATCGTTGCTGCCACCATCGCGCCAGAAGCCACGCCACCAGCGGCGCTGAAGCCACATACCAGAGGAAGAGAACTTTGATGTTGTCCCACACCCAGGGCGCGACTTTAATCAGGTTAAGGACAATGAAGCACAAGATGAATGGAAGATAAAATTTGATCATCATCTGCGGCAACTTGAATGTGCCGCGCCGCCACGCCAGGGAAAACACAAGCAGCGGAATGAACAACCCGGTGTTTACGAACCAGAACCAGATTACGTTGTGCTGGCCGTGGTCCCATCCCGGCTGCCAGCCCAGATAGCTGCGGGTGTTCACCCCGCCGGTGTTCGCCAGCCACAGGATTTCAGGCAGGCAGACGATCAGCGCGATCGCAAAGAAGTAAAGCCAGCTTCGCCAGGCCGAGCGGAAGATGAGCACCAGGCACGCTGCCGCCGCCATTACCGTCAGGAATGTGTGTGCATGGATGAGAGGCAGCAAGCCGGCGCAGAGTCCGGCAGCCAGCATGCGTCGAAGATAGAAATTGGGCGGATCAGGTTGCGGAGCTACGGTTGCGGCCTTGTGGGGACGTTTGCCGCGGGATTTCGAAGCTTTTGCACTAATGATGGTTTTTTGTTCAAGCGCCGATGTAGCAGTAGGTTTCGCGTCTGAAGGTGCTGCGTTCTCTTGCTGCGATATGGCCAGCCACCATTGGCAGAAGATGGTGATCGCCACCGGCATGCCAAACAGAATGCTGCGCTGCGGCACAAACAAAGTTGTTAATGAGTTCCCCCAGCGCAGAATGCTGCTCGGGACAATGGTGTAATCGTGCTGCAAGTTTCCGAGCGTGGCAAAGAAACCATCACTGCTGCTTTCATAGAAAAGCAGCCACCATCCCAGGCCGCCGCTGAAAAGCACTAGCAAGGGCGCAATCACTCCAGCCAGCCGGTTGCGTGTGAGCAGGACCGTCCAGTAATGCAGCAAACCGACCAATGCCATTGCCATGACCATGTTTTGCAGCCACATGGCAAAGATTACCCCCGCCCCGGCGCGTACCATCATGGCGGCAAGAAAATCGACCAGGAACGGATAGGCAAAGCGCACGCCAGCAAACGTGGGATCCTCCGGCGGTACGTTGTGGCCCTGGGCAAAGCTGTTGATGACCTGCAGATGGAGCGGCAAGTCGCCCAGATTGTTCATCACGCCGGTGTAGATGCCGTCTGCGCGCTCAAAAACAGCGCGGTTAAAAACCATGGCCAAAAGAATGGCAATGCCAAGATAAAAAACCAGATAGCCGATACCTGCAATGCTGGATTTCCGGGCAGCGGAGGGCGAGGGACGCAGAGCGTTCAGAATGATGTCGCGGCGGTGACGATTGACCAGTAACAGCAGCGGCAACAGGAGTATTAATGCACTAAGAAGGAGCGTGGCCGCGCCCAGGCCTAGAACCAACCCCAGCAGAAAGCCAACCGTCGCCATGAGCGCCATCCCGATGGTCGCTCCCATACATAGCCGCGCACCGCGAGGGGCAGTGCGGTCAAAAAGAAATGTGAGCAGCGTACCGCCCAGAATCGCGATGGCAAGCAGAATGCAGGCGGCAAACATCGTCAGCGATGGCTTTCATGGCGCGAAAATTGAACTACACGCTGCAAAGAGAAGGTGTCTCCGTTTGAGTGCAGATAGATTCTAAATTATGCCTGAGAGTGTTGCGCGGAGTCCGTGTTATATATAGGCGTGATGCCCAAGGCCCAGACCATTGTGACGATGTGTGTATTGTTCGTCTCCGCGCTTATGGGCGCACAAGAGGGCACGAACGCGCAACAGCCTGCGAGCGCGCAGCAGGCCGCGCCCAGCCTCAAACTGCATGACCTGAAAGGCGCGCCACACTCGTTGGAAGATTATCGCGGCAAGCCCGTGCTGCTGAATTTCTGGGCCACGTGGTGCGTACCCTGCGCCTCTGAAATGCCGTTGCTGAACGAGATGCAGAAGCAATATCAGGGCAAAGTGTTGTTCATCGCCGCCTCCATTGACGATGAGGACATGAAGCCCCAGATTGAGGCGTTCATCAAGAAGCATCAGGGGGATGCACTGACCGTGATGATGGGAGCGACGCTCGACAGCCTGGACGATTTTGGCGTGAACCAGGGAATGCCGGGAACGGTCTTTATTGATGCCGACGGAAAAATTGTTGACCGTATCACGGGCGCGCTGAAGCGGCCGGACCTGGAACAACGTTTGCGAAAGCTGGCAGGAGAGCCGGAACCTACGCCCACACCGGCGCATAAAGCAGCTAAGAAGAACCGCAGTAAATCATCTTCTCAGAAAGTGACATCCGCGCAAGAAATTCCCATCGTTGCATTCTAGAGTTGCGACGGGATCCAAGCCACGCAGAACATCCATGAAAAAATACATTGTTCCGACTATTGTCATAACACTCGTAGCGGCCATGATTCTCGTACGATACGCGATCGTCTCTCCCGCCCGCGCGGCGGTGCGCGATCTTGAGGCCATAAACGGCATTACCGTGGGCAAGACGACTGAAGCAGAATTGCTTGGTCGCGCACCGTTCCAGACAATGGCCGTACAGTGCTCTATGGGTTATTGCTTTTATTACACTGGGAGGGCGAACCACTTCCTGAGAAAGCTGGGCCTTGCGCCTCTCGTTTTTTTTGGCACAAGAGTCGTGGTGCGTGACGGCCTGGTGACGGAGGTTTCGGCTTACATAAGCAACGGCACGCGGGTTCCACTTTCTTTATCGCAAAAAATGCCGCTGCCGGAGGGGTGCTCTTCCAATCCGTGTGTAAAGCCCGCCATTTTGCCAACAAAAGCCCTCGTCAGCATCATGGTTGTGTTCAATAATGAATCTGACTTCAGGAACCGCATGCCGGAAGCTATCCAAACCGCATGCCTTTCCCGCCTGCACGGCTGTAGTACATATGAAGAGCTCACTCCGCTGGCCAGAGAGCTGAACCTGGACGCCATAGCCTCGATCAAGTAAATAAGAATTCTTTCGTCCGCAAATCGCGCACCGTATCGCGCAGCTTGGCGGCTTTTTCAAACTCAAATTTCTTGGCCGCCTCGCGCATGTCGCTTTCCATGCCTGCAATGTAAGCATCCAGCTCTTCCTGCGACTTGAAGTCAGGTAAGCCGTCTGCAGCTTGAGTTACATTGACGTAATCCGACTCGGCAATTCCGGCCAGTGACATCGATAGCGGACGGATGATCGATTCCGGCGTGATGCCGTGCTCCTGGTTGTAAGCCACCTGAATAGCGCGGCGGCGGTCGGTTTCATCGATGGCGCGCTTCATCGAGTCAGTCATCTTGTCGGCGTAGAGAATGGCGCGGCCTTCAAGGTTGCGGGCGCAGCGGCCAATGGTTTGAATCAGCGAACCGGCGGAACGCAGAAAGCCTTCTTTGTCGGCATCAAGAATTGCCACCAGCGAAACTTCGGGCAGGTCCAAGCCTTCGCGCAGCAGGTTGATGCCGATCAGCACGTCATATTCGCCCTTGCGCAAGTCGCGCAGCAGCTTGATGCGCTCCAGCGTCTCGATTTCCGAATGCATATAGCGGCAGCGCACGCCAACTTCAGCGTAATACTCCGCCAGATCTTCTGACATGCGCTTGGTCAGCGTGGTCACCAGCACGCGCTCGCCTTTGCTCACGCGGTCGCGAATCTCATGCAGTAGATCGTCAATCTGGCCTTTCACAGGACGAATTTCCACGGGAGGATCGACCAGGCCAGTTGGACGGATAATTTGTTCTACAACAACGCCGGCGGATTTCGTCAGCTCATACGGCCCGGGCGTGGCGGAAACGTAGATGATCTGGTTCGTGCGCTCTTCAAACTCTTCAAACTTGAGCGGGCGGTTATCGAGCGCTGAGGGCAGACGGAAACCATATTGCACCAGATTTTCTTTGCGCGAGCGGTCGCCGTGCCACATGCCATGCAGTTGCGGCACGGTCTGGTGCGATTCGTCAATAAACATGATGAAGTCGCGCGGGACGTAATCCAGCAGTGTTGGCGGCGGCTCGCCGGGTTTGCGTCCGCTGAAGTGGCGCGAATAATTCTCAATCCCGTGGCAGTAGCCAACGGATTTCATCATCTCCAGGTCAAAGCGCGTGCGCTGGTGTACCCGTTGCGACTCCACCAGCCGGCCTTCTTTCAACAACACATCTTCCCACCAAGCCAGCTCTTCCAGAATGGTGCCAATGGCCTGGTTCTTGGTGGTGTTTGACATCACATAATGGCTCTTGGGATAAATCGGCAGCCGCGTGTATTTCTGCTTGACGGTGCCGAACAGCGGATCGATCTGCGAGAGAGAATCAACTTCATCGCCAAAAAGCTCAATGCGGTAGGCGTTGTCGTCGTAAGTGGGGAAGACCTCAATCACGTCGCCGCGAACGCGGAATGTTCCGCGCTTAAAGTCCACGTCGTTGCGCTCGTAGAGAATTTCCACCAGCTTGCTGAAAATATCCTGGCGCTTGATCTTCTGGCCTTTTTCCAGAAAGAGCAGCATGCCGTAGTAGGCTTCGGGCGATCCGAGGCCGTAAATGCAGCTCACCGAGGCCACGATGACGCAGTCGCGCCGCTCAAAGAGAGATCGCGTGGCCGAGAGCCGCAGCTTGTCCAGTTCGTCATTGATAGTGGCTTCTTTTTCGATATAAACATCGCCGGCGGGGATGTAGGCTTCCGGCTGGTAGTAGTCGTAATAAGAGACGAAATATTCCACGGCGTTCGAGGGAAAGAATTGCTTGAACTCGTGATAGAGCTGCGCCGCCAGCGTTTTGTTGTGGGCGAGGATCAAA
>Ga0105245_10000777_pt1 | contig 28932 bp, 25 predicted proteins | sample KBSM54metaG_FD_81523 | JGI IMG/M metagenome (GOLD analysis project Ga0105245, IMG submission 81523) | Miscanthus rhizosphere microbial communities from Kellogg Biological Station, Michigan, USA - KBS M5-4 metaG | ecosystem: Host-associated > Plants > Roots > Rhizosphere > Soil | place...
ACGATCGTGCGGTCGTGGCCGATGCGCGGCACGCTCCACATCACGCCCGCCGAGGATCTGAAGTGGATGCTCGCGCTGATGACGCCGCGCGTGCTCGCGGGCCTGACGAAGCGCCAGACCGAGCTGAAGCTCGATACGAAGACGCTCGCGAAGGCCGGCGAGGTCGCGCGCAAGGCGCTCGCCGGCACGCGGCTCGATCGCCCGGGCATGTTCGCCGCGCTCGACAAGGCGAAGTTGAACGCGGATCCGCACCGCGGCTATCACATGCTGTTCTATCTCGCGCAGACCGGCGTCGTCTGCATGGGACCGGAGGTCAGCTACGTCCTCGTCGACGAATGGATCAAGACGTCGCGCGAGCTCGAACGCGAAGCGGCGCTCGGCGAGCTCGCACTGCGCTACTTCCGCTCGCACGGACCTGCGACGGTCGCGGACCTCCAGCGCTGGGGCAAGCTCACCGCCGGCGACGCGAAGCTCGGCACCCAGCTCGCCGCGCCGGCGCTGGCGAAGCACGCGGACTACTACTTCGACGAGCCGACGCTCGCGATCGCGGCCGCAACCCCGGTGCTGGCGTTGCCCGGGTTCGACGAGCTGATCCTCGGCTACGAGGATCGGACGTGCACGCTGCCCGAGAAGTACGCGGAGAGGATCGTGCCCGGCGGTAACGGCGTGTTCATCTCGACGGTCGTCGCGAACGGCGTCGCGGTCGGTACGTGGGCGCGTTCGAACAAGCCGAAGCAGATCGCGATCACGACGAAGCCGTTCGCACCGTGGCCCGCTGCGGTGACGAAGGGCTTCGCGAAGGCGGCCGCCGCGTACGGCGCGTTCGTCGGCAAGCCGGTCCGCGTCACCTAGGCCGAAAAAAAACCGACCCAGGGACCATTCCCTGGGTCGGCCAGCCATCCTCGACGCGCGGGCTCACCACCCTCGCGCCGGAAGTCTTACATCCGCGAGCCGGTGAACGGCGCGGGCGTCATCGGAGCGGGCGTGCCGGAGTACTTCATCATGCCTTCCCACTTGCCGGTCTGGAGCGCGTCGACCTTGTAGTCGTGGTTCGTGTCGGCGCCCTTCGCGGTGCCGTCGACGTCGAACTCGAGCGCGGTCTGGCTGACCGAGTTGAGCTTCGCGTAGAGCGCGTTCGCGGCTGCGTTGAGACCCGCGGTGCAGGCGCTCTGCAGCGCCGCGGCGCCCGGGCCGAAGCCGAAGTTCGAGACGAGCGCGTCGTTGATGTCCTGACCGACCGTCGCGCAGTCGATCTTGTCGGCGAGGAGCTCGTTCAGGTTGGTCGCGTTCGCGTCGATCATCGGGATGATCGCGGCGTCGAGGCCGATGTGGATGATGCCGCCGTACGGCAGCGGCAGCGCGTGCTGCGCGATCGTCAGCTTGCCGGTCTGCTCGAACTGGATGCCGATGTTCGGAACGACGACGTTCGCGACGTTGTAGTCGTGGAACGCGAGGTCGAACGTCTGCGTGTCGATCTTGAAGTGCGCGCCGATCGCGGTGCGCGTGCCGCTGTACTGGCCATCGGTCGCGGCCGCGGTGATCTCGAGCGTCTCGTTGAGACCGAAGTGCTTCGTGATGTCGCCGAAGTGATTACCGAGCTGCACCATCGTCGTGACGAAGTCCGGCGCCCAGTCGAGCAGGCGGTCGTTCAGGTAACCCGAGACGAACGGAACCGCGCCCTGGAGCAGCGTCTTCGCGGTGCCGTTCGGCAGCTGGTTGACGATCTGGTCGAGCAGCCAGTGGGTCGGATCATCCGGGCTGTCGGTCGCATCGATGATGTCGTTCACGATCGTGCCGACCGTGCCCGGCACGTTCGTCGCGATATCGAACGTGCTCTGCATGCTGTACTTGCCAGCCGCGTCGAGCGTCGGGGTGGAGGAACCGTCACCGCCACCGTTGTCGCCGCCGCCGCCATTGTCACCGCCGCTGCCGTTACCTCCGCCGGTGCCCGGCTGGTCAGCAGCACAACCCGTGGCAGCGATGCCGAGGGCAAGGATCGAAGCGAAGCCAAAAGTCTTGAGGGTCATTGAAAGTCTCCCGGTCGAAGATGGATGCCGACCCCTTGTGCAGCCCAAATGCCACGGCACCTACATCGGCGATCCGCGTGAGATCGAGCAGTTGCGGGAGGGGTGGCAATTCGCCTGGTCAGGTCACTCGTGCTGCGTGGTGTCGAGTGGCCTAGCCGGCGGTGGAGTAAAATGAGCCGTGAGGTTTGCGCTCGTCGCGTTGTTATCCTGCGCGGCCTGTCGCTTCGAGTTCGATGCGCACACGAGCGACGGTTCGGTGCGCGACACCGCGGTGATCGATAGCGCGCGAGACGCGTACTACGACGCGGTAATGGCCTCGCACCCGGTCGCGTACTGGCGGCTCGGGGACATCGGAGAGGTCGCGAAGGACGAGCTCGCTGCCCACGACGCGATGCTGACGGGCGGGATCGATGAAGCTCGACCCGGCGCACTGACCGGCAACCCGAACACCGCGATCGCGTTCGATGGCAACGACGGGCAGGGCAGGACGGTCGGCGGCATCTCGTTTCCGAACCAGCAGCCGTTCACGATCGAGATCTGGGTGGCCGAGCCAGATGCTGCGAAGTACTGGCACTACCTCACCTGCGAGACCCGCGCGACGGGGATGCCACAGCAGGGTTACGCGCTGCTCCAGACGGGCGGCGGTGTGATGTTCGAGCGGATCGCGAGTCCCGCTTATTACGATCAGACCGGGACCGCGACGATCCAGGTGAACACCTGGACCCAGGTCGCGGGCGTCTACGACGGCGCGACGGTCACGCTGTATGTCGACGGCACGGCTCGCCAGAGCGCGCCTGCGACCGAAACGGCCGACCCGTTTGATTCGCCGGTGTTTCTAGGCGCGCAGAGCGAGGGCGCCTTCTTCGCCGGCACGCTCGACGAGGCCGCGATCTACGACCACGTCCTCACCCCGGCGGATCTATTGAAGCACTACGAGATCGCGACCGGCCCCTGATTACCAGCCGCACTCCTGACCCTTGTTCTGGTCCTCGAGCCACTTCTGGAGCGGCGCGAAGTACTCGAGGATCGCGGTCGCATCCATCTCGCGCTGCCCGGTCAGCTGCTCGAGCGCGTCCTGCCACGGCTTCGAAGCGCCGAGCGACAGCATCTTCGCGTACGCCGCCCCTGCTTCCTTGTTGTTGTAGATCGAGCACTCGTTGAGCGGCCCGGTGAAGCCCGCCTTCTTGCACAGCGCGCGGTGGAACTGGAACTGGAGGATGTCGGCGAGGAAGTACCGCATGTACGGCGTGTTCGACGCGACGTGGAACTTCGCGCCCGGATCGAAGTCGGTCGCGGCGCGCTCTACCGGCGGCACCATGCCCTGGTACTGCTTCGTCAGATCCCACCAGTGCTGGTTGTACTGCTCCGGCTTGACCGAGCCGTTGAACGTGTCCCACCGCCACTTGTCGACCTTGATGCCGAACGGCAGGAACGCGATCTTCTCGAGCGCGACCTTCATCTGCTGGTTGATCGTCGCCTTGTCGTTCTTCTCGACCTTGTCGAGCAGGCCCTTCTCGTGGAGGTACTCCGGCGTCATCGACAGCTGGATCGTGTCGCCGATCGCCTCGTGGAAGCCGTCATTCGCGCCGGCCTGATAGATGATCGGCAGCTGGTAGTAGTGCTGGAAGTAGAAGTCGTGGCCCAGCTCGTGGTGGATCACCCACAGATCCTCCTGGTTCAAGTTGATACACATCTTGATCCGGAGGTCGTCGTTGAACTGGACGTCCCACGCGCTCGCGTGACAGACGACGTCCTTGCCCTTTGGCTTGGTCAGCATGGACCGCTCCCAGAACGTCTGCGGTAGCGGGTCCATGCCGAGCGAGGTGTAGAAGGCCTCGCCCATCTTCACCATCTTGACCGCGTCGTAGTTCTTCGCGAGCACGGGCGTGACGTCGATCGGTGCGACGCCCTTGAACGGCTCGAGCGCGGGATAGAGGTACTCCCAGCTCTGCGACCACATGTTGCCGAACAGGTGCGCCGGAATCGGCCCGGTCTTCGCGACGACCTTATCGCCATACTGGGCGTTAAGTTTGCGGCGCGCGTAGCAATGGAGCTGGGTGTAGAGCGGCTTGACCTGGTTCCACAGGCGGTCGACTTCGGGTGCGAACTTGTCGGCCGGCATGTCGTAGTTCGCTTGCCAGAGGTCGGCGACGTCCTTGAAGCCGATCGATTTCGCGCCCTCGTTCGCGAGGCCGACGTACTTCACGAATAAATCGCGCTCCGCGTGACCGACGGCGTCGTGCCAGGTCTGCCACGTCTTCAAGAGCTTGGCGGGGTCGTGTTCATTCTGCAGCTGCTTCGAAAAGAACTCGACGTCCTGGCAGGTCTCCTTGTCGCCGGTCTTGGTGCACACGCCCTTGCCGTACAGCGACGTCATCTCGGTCGCGGTCTGGGCGAGCTCCTCTGCCTTCTTCGGATCGTCCGGCGAAGGCTGGGCCTGGAACGTCAGCAGCATCAGTTGGCGCTTCGTATCCGGATCGAGCTTGTCCTTGATCGGATCGAACTTGCGCGCCTCCTTCACCATCTTGGTGATCTCGACGCTCGCGATCTCGCCGGCCTTCGCGGTCGCGGCCTCGTGCTCTTTCGTGATGTCCGTCTCGTTCGTCCACTCGGCGACCGACGCATCGACCTGAAGCTTGCGCAGCTTCGGATCCATGTCCTTGACCCACTGCTTCGCCTCGGCGATCAGCGCGTCGTCTTTCTGCTTCTGCGGATCGACGGCGGGGGTCGGGTTCGGATCCGGAGGCGGCTTCTGCTCCTTCTTCGAGCAGGCGGCCGCGGCTAGAACGAGAACGAAGAGCTTGGTGCGCACGGCCGGACCATAGACCCAGCTCCGCGCCGAGATCCACGGAAGACCGGGCTGGTACGCGAGGTGTCGCGCTTACGGTTCCATACCGGGGAGCGGCTGGCCGGCGCTGTCGTCGCGCTTGTCGGGCTTCTTGGTCTCGCCCGGTACCGCGACGCCGCGATCTTCGAGGATCTTCTTCGCGATCGGCTGCTGCGCAGGATCGAGGATCGCCCACGCCTTCTTGAGCGCGACCTGATCGTTCTCGGCATGCATCTTGTGGAGCTTGCCGGCATCGGAGTTCGTCTTCACCGACGCACCCGGCGCGTTGTTGTAGTGCTGCGGCTTCACGCCCGCCTTCATCTCCTGCGGCGACAGGTGCTCTTCGTCTTCCGGCTTCTCGATCTGGCGGAGCTGTACGTCGATGTCGGCGTTCTGCGCAGCGAGGCTCGCATCGATGTCCTTCAGCTTCGCGAGCTGGTCGTCGCGCAGGTTGAGGTCGCCCGACGAGTCGATCAGATAGCCCACCGGCGTTCCCGACGCGGGCGGGAGCGGCGGCACCTCGCCAGGCTCCGGATGAGTCGGCTGAGGATCGTGGTGACAGGCGGCGAGGGCAAAGAGCAGTACGAACGCGAACCGCATGGCTACGCCGTAGCACAGCTGCCGCGGAAAGTCCGCCACCCCACGCGTAACCCAAGTTGTGGTGGCACGGACGAGGGCGCGGTCGAACGATCGAGGGGTGGGCGTGATGCGTATGATGTTGGTGGTGGTGGCGTTGACCGGCTGCACGGAATCCGTCGCATGGGACAAGGGCGTTCGGCCGGTCGCAGCGCCCGGATCGTCGCCCGCGTTCACCGCGCGGGTCGATGCGGCCGTCCTGTTGTGGCAGCAGACCCTCGGGTGCGGCGACGTCTTCTCGGGTGCGACCGGAACCGGTCCTGTCTACGAGAAACCCGAGAGCGAGTTCGCGGCCATGAACCTCGGCCGGACGGTGTCCGGAGAGACCTGGCCCGACAGAGTCTGGATCAACAGCGCGCGTCCCGAGCTCGAGGACGAGGTCCTCGTTCACGAGCTAGGGCACGTGCTCGGATTGGACCATGTCGAGCCGGCGGAGGATCCGGCCTCGGTGATGCATCCGATCGACGACGGGATCGTGATTCCGGACCTGGCCGACGTAGAGCGCGTCGGTTGCCGCTAGCAGATCGTGACGGCCTGACGATCGAAGTCGCCGGTCGTCGCCGCCTTCACCATCCAGCTCGCGACATCGGCGCGCGTGCAGCGCATCCGCGGCAGCTTCTGATCGGCGGGGACCTCGACGATCGTGCCTGTCGCGGCCCTGTCGGTGAGCTCCGGCGGACGGCACAGGACGAAGTCGAGCCCGCTCGCGCGCAGCACGGTTTCGGCGGCGAGCGCGTCGACGTAGGTGGTCTTGAGGACGAGCGGCACGAACACGCGAGCCGCGAGGAACGACGACTTGCGCATCTGCGGCATCGAGTCGCCGACGCCGAGCGCCGAGAGCCAGACGACGCGCTTCACGCCGGTCGCTTGCATCGCGGCGACGATCGCGCGCGCGGCGTCCTCGCGCAGCGTCGTCTTCCTGAGGTTCGGTGGCCCGAGACACGCGATCACCGCATCGCATCCCGCGACCAGGGCCTGGACGTCCGCGCTGGTCGTCGCGTCGCCCTTCACGACCGTCAGCTCCGCGTGCTTGGCGGTGAGCTTCGCAGGATCGCGCGCCAGCACGCGGACATGATGGCCGGCTGCGAGTGCGATCTGCATCGCGTGGCCGCCTGTCTTGCCGGTCGCGCCGAGGATTGCGAGCTTCATCGCGCGAGTCTAACCGGTCACTTGCTCGCTTGCTTCGCGGTCGCGTGCTCGACGATCGCGGGCGCGGCACGCTTCGCGATCCGGTCTAGCGCGGTCGAGATCGCCTTCGCGAGGCCTTCTGGGTTCTGTTCCGCCAGCGGTTCGGTCTCCTCGAACGGCTGCGCCCACACGACCTCGCCGGTCTTCGGATCCGTCAGGGTCAGCTCGAGCGCGATCCGCCCGACCCAGTGTTTCGGATCGCGATCGACTTCTTCGATCGCATTGATCCGACCGCCGAGCACGAGCGACGCGTCCGCGGTCTGCTCGCGCAGCACGGCCTTGAAGTCGCCGGTCCTGCCGAGCGCTTGCTCGAGGTAGCCGCCGACGAGCACGCCCGGCGTCGCGACCCAGCGATGGTAGTTGTAGTAGTCGAGCCGGTAGGGAGTGTTGCGATAGACGATGCGTTCGTCGTCGTACGCGCCATCCGATGTAAGCGCCTCGACGACGAGCACCTTGTCGCTCGCCGGCTTTGCAGGCGGCTTCGCGGTGTCGTGCGCGGCGAGCTGGTAGTAGCGGACTTGCGGCGTCGAGCCACCGCAGCCGGCAGCAACCAGTGCGACGAGTGCGACGAGGACGAGTCTCATGGCAGCTTCCTCTCTTCGGGCGCGCTCGAGAACATCAAGCGGGACGGCTTCTCGCGAACCTCGCGCGCGAGGTCCTTGAACGTCCGCGCGGCCTGGCGCAGATCCGACAGCGTCGACGAGATCGTGGCCTGGTTCGCGTGGATCAGGTTGCGCATGTCGTTCGCGACCTGGCTCGCGTTGTCGCTCGCCTTCGCGACCGAGCCGATGCCCGTCTTCAACGCGACCCGGTTCTCCGCGATCATCGCGTCGATCGTCGCCGACGCTCGCGCGAGGTTCGCCGTGGTCTGCTTCGTCGATTCGACGATCGCGCCGAGCGCTTGCGGATCGGTGACGCGCTGGATATCGCTGACGACCTTGTCCGCGTCGTCGAGGATCTGGCGAGCACGCGCGATCATCTTCGTCGTTTCATCCGCGACGACCTCGGCCTGTTTCTGGATCTTGTCGAGGCCCGTCTGACCCGCCGGAATGATCGAGTCCGCTGGCAGCGCGGCGGACGTCGGCGCACCGCCCTGAAGATCGATCGTCTTGATCCCGGTAAACCCGGAAGAGCTGAGCAGCGCCTTGGTATCCGCGCGCACCGGCGTGCCGACGTCGACCTGGATCGCGATCCGCACGCGCGACGGATCCTGCTGGTCGAGCCCGATCGATTCGACGTTGCCGACGTGGATGCCGTTGAAGTAGACGCCGGCGCCTTCCGATAGGCCCATCACCGAATCCTGGAGCTCGATGAAGTAGCGGTGCTGGTGCTTCCACAGGCGGATGCCGCCGAACGAGACCAGCACGACGGCGAGCAGCAAGCCGACGACGAACGTGAACACGCCGATCTTCGCGGCCTTCTTTCTGTCGCTCATGCCGACCTCGCGTGGAAGTAGTGATAGACCTCTTCGTTCTGCGACTGCTCGAGCTCGGGGAGCGTGCCGCTCGCGAGCATCTTGCCGTGACCGAACATGATCGCGCGGTCCGCGAGTGCGCGGATGCTCTCGAGCTCGTGGCTCACGATCACGATCGTGATGCCGAGGACATCGCGGAACCGGAGCAGGGTGTCGTCGAGCTCGGCGGCGACGACCGGATCGAGGCCGGCCGAGGGCTCGTCGCAGAAGATGATCTCCGGATCGAGGATCGACGCGCGCGCGAGTGCAGCGCGCTTGCGTTGGCCACCGGAGAGTGCCGCCGGCACGCGCCCCTCGAACCCCGCGAGCCCGACCAGGCCGAGTCGCATCCGCGCCATCTCGCAGATGATCGGTTCGGGCAGCTTCGTCAGCTCCCGCAGCGGCAACGCGACGTTGTCCTGGATCGTGAGCGAGCCGAACAGCGCGTCCTGCTGGAACGCCATGCCGGTGCGGCGGAGCAGCCTGCGCCGCGCTTCGTCGTCGAGCTCGTACATGTTCTCGCCGAGCAGGCTCACGCCTCCAGCCAGCGGTGGCTGGAGCCCGGTGATCGTGCGGAGCAGCGTCGACTTGCCGCTGCCCGAGCCGCCGAGCAGCGCGACGATCTCGCCGCGCCGGACCTCGAGCTCGACGTCCGACAGCACCGGCTGATCCTCCGCATAGCCGACGGTCAGCTTGCGACACAGCAACATCGAGTCGAGCTTCATGCCGGACCTCCCAGCGAACCGAGCGTCGCGGCGATCGCGTCGACGAGGATGATCAGGAAGATGCCGACGACGACGGTTCGCGTGGTCGCCGCACCGACCGAGCTCGGATCGCTCGTCGTCCGCATCCCGAAGTAACTGCCGGTGACGCCGATGATCAGCGCGAACAGGAACGACTTGCCGAGGCCGTGAAAGCAGTCCATCAGGTCGACCCGGCCGACGACGCGCGCCCAGAAGATGTTCAGAGGCAGATCGAGCGACGCGCGCGCGACCGCACCCGCACCGATGATGCCGACGAAGATGCCGATCAGCGTCAGCGCGGGCTGGACGAACATCAGTGCGAGCAAGCGCGGCAGCAACAAGAACCGCGACGACGAGATGCCCATCGCATCGAGCGCGTCGAGCTCGCCGCGCACGCGCATCGTGCCAAGCTCCGCGGCGATCGCCGCACCGTTGCGGCCGGTCAGCACGATGGCGGTCATCATCGGCGCGAACTCGCGGACCATCGCCAGGCCGGTCATGTCGGCGACGAACATGCCGGCGCCGAATCGCTTGAGCAGCACGATGCCCTGAAATGCGAGCGTCGCGCCGAGGAGCGCCGACAGCATGCACACGATCGGCAGCGCATCGATGCCCATCGCGACGATGAAGCTGCTGGTCGCGCCCTTCGGTAGCTTCTTCTTCTTGGCGAGCACGTAGCCGAGCTGGGTGAACGCATCGCCGAACAGCTTTCCGGAAGCGCGGACGCCCTCGTAGAACGCGAGGACGTGGCCGCCGATGATCTCGAACTTCGTCGCCGGCGACTCGACGTGCTGGTCGAGCGTGTTCCGCGGCGGTGGCGCGATCAGCTCGAGCGCTCGTGCGTGGTGCGTGCCGTTCGCGATCTCGAGCTTCTTGCCGGACCGCCGCGCGAGCTTGCGCCCGAGCGAGACGACCGCGATCCCCGCGCCATCGATCCGTTCGGTTTTTCCGAGGTCGAGCACGATGGTCCTGATATCGCGCCGGCGTGAGAGGCTCTTCAGGCAGTCGTAAAGGCCCTTCGCGTCGGGAATCGCCAGATCGCCGTGCACCGCGATCGTCGCGGTCCGCGACGGACGGTCGATCGCAGCGCTGGTGGACATGCGAATGCCCCGAATTGCACGGGCTGGGCCGTCGGAACTTCGCGACTTTAGGTGCCTACATGAGACACGCGCGCACGCCGAAGCTCCCCGAGGCGCGCAGTGGGCGAGTTCGCCCGACTAGTGGCTCGCCAAGACCAGCGCGCTGCGCGGCGAAATCGTCGCGGGCGCGGTGACCTGCGGACCGCCGAGGAGGTCGTCGTAGGTGCCTGCGGGGAGCCCGTTCGCGGGCTGTGCGGTATCGCCACGATTGACCGCGACGAACACCGTGTCACCGGTCGTGGCCATCTTGTAGACGAACGTATCGGTGCCGACGGACAGCGTCGTCCGCGTGCCGCGGCGAGTCGCGGCGTGTGCGGTCCGCATCTTCGCGAGCGCGGCGAGCTCGTCGTGCAACTTCGTCTGATCCGCGGTGTAGCCGGCCCACTGCATGAAGTGGCGGTTGTCGGGGTCGCCCGCGCCGGCCATGCCGTACTCGTCGCCGTAGTAGATCATCGGCAGGCCCGGCATCGTGAACAGCAGCGTGTACGCGACGAACAGCCGCTGGAACGGGCTCGACGTCGTCGGCAGGAGCGGCTGGTTGCTCCACGCATCCGACTTGCCGCCGTCCCACGGATCGAACAGCGGTTGATCGAGCGCGTGCTCGATCGCGCGCGGCACGTCGTGGTTGCCGAGGAACGTCGACATCACCGCGCCCGCGCCGTAGTAGCCGTCGTTCGAATCGAGGAAGCCGACGAGGTCACTCATCTGGCCGCTGCGATGGAGCACTGTCGCGAGCATCTGACCCCGCAGCGGGAAGTCGAACTGACCGTCGAGCTTCGTCGTCGGATCGACGTACGACTTGATCAGGTCGCGGTTGCCGTCGAACGTCTCGCCGACCATGTAGAACGGCTGGTCCCATGCGAGCTCGCCGTTCGCGCGTGCGCGCATGTCGGTGAACCACACGGTCTCGACCTGCTTGACCGCGTCGAGCCGGAAGCCATCGATGCCGATCCGCTTCGCCCACATCACCGCGTTGTCGACCGACCACTTGCGCGCGTCCGAGTTCAACATGTTGAACGTCGGCAAGAAGGTGTCGAACCAGCACACCGTGTTGAACACGGGACAGCCTTGGCCGCACACGCAGTTGCCGCCCTGACCGTTGTCGTTCGGCCAGAACCAGCCAGGGTTCTGGATGTACGTCGGGCTGTCGGTCGTGACGTGGTTCATCACGTAGTCGAGGAGCACCTGGATGCCCTTCGCGTGTGCATGATCGACCATCGTCTTGAGATCCGCTTCGGTGCCGTAATGCGAATCGATCTGGGCCTCGTCCTTCGGCCAGTAGCCGTGATAGCCGGAGTACTTGTGGCCGTCGGAGCCGGGGAAGCTCGCGTGCGTGTTGTCGAGCGGCGACGTGATCCAGATGACGTTGATGCCGAGGTCGGTGAAGTAACCGGCGTCGATCTTCTGCGTGATGCCCGCGAGGTCGCCGCCCTGGTACTGACCGGGATACTCGGCGCCCGCGACCGTGATGTCGTTCGACACGTCGCCGTCGGCGAACCGATCGATCAACAGGAAGTACATGATGCCGTCGCGCCAATCCATCGGCGTGCGCGTGCTCGGGCAGTGATCGCAATCGACGCGGACGACCGAGTTGAAGCCGCCGGCGCCGTCGGGCGTTTTGCGCGTGTTGTCGGGATCCGCTTGCCACGTGCCGTCGACGACGAACTTGTAGACGATGACCTGCTCGTCGCTGGCCGGCACGGTCGCGGTGAAGCCACCGGCCATCGGCGTCATCGCGATGCCGGTCGTCCAGCCATCGGCCGCGAAGTCGCCGCGCAACGACACGTTCGTCGCGGTGCCGTGGAACTCGATCGTCTGCGAGCAGGTCGGGACCGGCGGGCAGGCCATCCCTGCATCGCTCCCGCTCATCCCACCGTCATCGCCGCCGCCCGTGTTCGGGTTCTGCGACGACGGACAGGCCGCGAGCAGGCCGACGAGCAGGACCGACGACGAGGCAACAGCGAGGCGCACGGGGTGGTTCGGTCATCAAGGATCGTGCCGCGCGCTGGGGCAGGGTCGCCGAGCAGACGCGCAGAGGTCCCGCGGACTTGTAGCGGCCGCGCAACGCCACTGCGCCAGCGGCGTTGCGATCGGCAACACGAGTGGCCAGCCGAGTCCCAGGATCTTGCCCACCGATCCTCAAAGGTGTAGCAATGCCGTCATGATGCGTGCGGTCCTTCGCTCGTTGTTCGTGGTGAGTCTGATGGGTGGAATGGCGTTCGCCGGCGACCCGATGCCGGCCGAACAGGCACCGGATCCGAAGCCCGCGGACTCGAAGTTCGAGACCGTGAAGCGCGATGCGCCGACCGAAGCCCCCGTCGCGAACGACAAGGCAACCGAGAAGCCCGCGAAGAAGGCGAAGCATCACAAGTCGCACAAGGCGCGTAAGGCGCCGAAGCACCACAAGCACCACAAGGCGAAGGCGAAGTAGGGCGAGGCGCGCGGACCGCGCGCCGGAGCCGCGAGCGCAGCGAGCGCCATGTGATGTTGCCTTAGGCAACGCGCCACGATCGCCACTCGCGGCAGATCGTCGAGATGACAGGTTGCGACGCGGGCATGCTTCGTGCTCGTGTGCGCGCCGCGATGCGCATCCGGCCGGTAGTTGTTCTGTTGCTCGGAGCGAGCAGCGCGTGGGCGCAACCGACCGAGCCCGCGCCGGTACCCGCGCCCGAACCGACGACTCCGTCGCCTTCGACCGAGCCGCCGCCGGAAGGCGCACCGCCGACCAGCTCGCCACTCGACAAGAAGCCCGAGCCCATCGCGCCCGCCGCGCAACCGCCGCACGCCGAGGTCGAGCCACCTTCGTCCGCGCCGCGGATCAAGGACGATCCCGATAACGGGTTTCGGTTCGGCTCGTACGGCCGCGTGATCGCCGGCGACGATCTGCGCGGCGGCAAGCCCGAAGAGATCGCGATCGTCGCGCACGCGCCGCGGATCGTCGAGGACAGCTATCTCGAGCTCGACACGAGCTACGGGTTCACGACCGAGCAGGGCCTCAAGCTCCGCCCGGTGATCACGCTCGCGTTCGACGGCACGCTGTTTCACGACACCGGTGAGTTCGACGCGCACCCCGCGCTGCGCAACATGTATCTCGACGCGCAGATCACGCACGAGCTCAGCGCGTGGGCCGGCTCGCGGATGTACCGCGGCGACGACATCTACCTGCTCGACTACTGGCCGCTCGACGATCAGAACATCGTCGGCGCCGGCGTGTTCTTGCATCACCCCGTCGCAAACGACGCGATCGAGCTCGCGGTCGCGGGCGGCCTCAACCGCCTGAACGATCCGTATCAGTACCAGGTGATCGAGGTCGCGAATCCCGTGCAGGGCGAGACCACGGTGCTCCAGCTCAATCGCCAGCGCGCGATGGCGAGCGCATCGGCCGCGTACATCAAGGACGGCGGCCCCGGCAACCTCTCGATCAAGACGAAGGTCCACGGCGAGCTCCACGAGCTCGGCGCCGGCGACTACAAGAACGACGACGGCACGCTCACGCACATGCCCGGCGACTCGGGCTACCTGTTCGGCGCCGAGGTCAGCCTCTACGGCTTTCAACCCGTCGACTCGAAGTTCCGCCGCCACATCAATCTGTTCGTACGCTACGCGAAGGGGCTCGCCGCGTTCGACGAGCTCCAGCCGCCGACGTCGCTCGGTCCGGATCGCACCGTGTCGCGCGCGAACGAATTCTCGTTCGGCATCTCCGCCAACTACGACCACGCGCTCGGCAACGTCATGCTCGGGTTCTTGACCCGCGACTTCAACGATTCGACCGGCGAGGACAGCTCGGCGACCGGCTGGGAGTACGCCGCCGACATCCGCCCGCTCGCGAAGCTCGGCAAGGGCTTCTTTGCCGGTGCCGATGTCTCGTACCAGGCGCGGTTCCCTCGCGGCCTCAACAACATCACGCTGCGCGCCGAGGATCCCGCCGTGTTCGAGATCGCGCCGATGCTCGTGTTTTCGCCGATGGGACCGTCGGGGTACGACCGACCGCAGCTCCGGCTCGTGTATCGCGCGGCGCACCTCAACGAGGGAGCGCTCGACCTCTACGTGCCTGACGATCCGCGTCACGATCATCCGTGGGAATACTTCCTCGGCGTTCAGGCCGAGTGGTGGTTCAACTCCACGACGTACAAGCGCTAGCGAGCTTCAGCCTACAGGTGCGCTAACAGCGCGCGCGCACGGATGCTGGTTCAGCGAGGACTCCGCACCGCAGCGTGAACGGCGAGCTACACGCTGCGATTCGCGATCGGCGATCAGCGCTACGCGGTGTGAGATACGTGAGGAACGCAAATGGAGCGAGATGCGGTGTAGTGCGCGTGCATGAAGCTCCTCCCCACGGTCCGCGAGTTGAACCGGCGTGACTTCTGCGCCTTGACCTGCGTCGGAGGTGCCGCGGCGCTCGCCGCGTGCACGATGAATGGCACCGGTGCGGTGCAAACCGGCGGGCTCGACGGCACTGGTGGTGGAACCTCGCCGGATGGCGGCGGCGGCGGTGGCAGTGGTGGAGGTGGAGGTGGTGGCGGCGGCGGTGGCGGAGGTGGCGGTGGCGGTTCGGGCAGCGGATCGGCAACCGGCTCGGGCTCGGGCTCGGGGTCGGGCTCGGGCTCCGGGACGTCAGCTGCAACGTGCACGGGCGCTGCGACCGATATCGGCGCGCCCGCGACGTTCACCGCGACGCCGAAGTACATCAGCTCGGGCGCCGTGTTCATCGTCCGCGATTCGGGCGGCCTCTACGCGGTGTCGTCGAGGTGCACGCACCAGGGCGTCACGCTGACGGCGGAGTCGACGCAGTTCCACTGCAACGCACACGGTGCCGACTTCACGTTCACCGGCGCGGTGATCGACGGCCCGACCTCGACCGCGCTCAAGCACTACTCGCTGTGCCTGATGTCGAACGGCAACGTCGGCCTGCAGACGACGACCGTCGCCTCGACCGTGCGCTTGAACGTCTGATTACATGCAGCTGTGGCAGGTCGTCGGCAGCGAGCTGCAGCCGACGCCGATGCGACACGCAGGAGCGGTGCAGGTGATGCCGCCGGCGAGACACGCGGACGTGCCCGTGCACTTCACGTCGCACGCACACGACGAGCCGCACGTGACGTTCTTGCACGATTGCGTTCCCGAACACTCGACGTCGCACTTGCCGGTACCGCACTGGACGTTCTGACACGCGTTCTTGCCACTGCACTCGACGGTGCAGCTCGTCGTACCCGCACACTGCACGCCGTTGCGGCACGAGTTGTCGGTGTCGCACTTCACGTCGCACGAGTAGCCGGCCGGGCACGCGATCGCGTTGCTGCAATCGGTATCCATGCAGTCGATCACGCAGGTCTTCGCGCCGACGTTGCAGCTCGTGCACTGTGCGGGACAGCCGTTGCTGCCACTACCACTGCCGCTGCCGCTGCCATGGCCGTCGGATGCCGCCGGTGAGTCGATCTCGGTGCCCGAGACGACGCAGAAGCCGTCGACGCAATCGCGCCCGGAGTTGCAGTCGGAGGTCTTGGTGCACGCGAAGTCACCGCTCTTGTGGGTGATCGAACAGCTCGAGGCGAGCGCGAACACGATACCGACCTGGATCGCCAGGACGAACACGAGCTTGTTCACGGGAGACCTCCATAGGTGAATGCGAGACCGACGCCGTGATCGACGAGCGTGGGCGTGATGCGCGCCTGCGCCGACGAAGCGGCCTTGCGGTCCTTGTAGAAGAAGTAGCCGCTGATGCCACCGACGACGAGGCCGCCGATGAACGTCAGGTTGCCGAGACCGGAGTAGGTGTCGCCCTTGGACTCCAGGTCCTTCAGGTTCTTGAAGTCGGTCGGCGTGCGCGTCGGTGCGTTGTTGATGTCGTTCTGGACCGAGCCGGCCTCGGCCCACAGGATCACCGACACGACGATCAAGCCGCCGCCGATCGCCATGCCGGTGACGGCGCGGCTCGTGCGCGGTTGATCGAGCTGGACCGCGCCGTTCGGAGCCGCGGTGACGCCGCCCGGATTCTGATCGACCTGCGCGGTGCGCACCGGTGCGGCCGGGGTGGTGGTCGTCGTCGTGGTCGGCGTCGGCGGCGGTGGGGTGGAGCTCGCCGGCGCCACGGGGTCGTTGCCGAATGCGCCGGTCGGCGTTGCGGTCGGCGGCGGAGGCGTCGTCGTCGCGGGCGGCACCGTCGTCGAGCTGACGACCACCGGCGGAGGCGTCGGCGTCTTCGCGACGGGCGGCGGGGCCGCCGGCTTTGCTTTCACGCCGAACACGGGGCCGATATCGGACGCGATCTTCGCGTCGATCGATCCATCGCGAGGCACCGTGGTCTGCGCGTCTTTCGTCGCGGAGCCCTTCGGAATGCGATGGACGATGATCCGGACGTCGCCGCTGGGCATCGCGCTGACGCTCGTCGCGACGAGCTCGTCGACGCCCATCATGCCGAGCACGTCGTCGCGGCACTGCGCTTCGCTACCACTGCAGCCGACCGCGGCCGATGCATCGGCGAACGTGATCTCGCCGACCTCGATGTTGCCGTCGAGCGTCTTCGCGAGTTTCGTGATCTGTTGATCGACGTTCGCGCGCGTCGCGGCATCGGCATTGCCTTCGGAGCGCAGCACGAGCACGTGGCGCGGTGCCGCGCTCGCGACCGACGCGGTGACGAGAATTCCGAGCGTGAGCAGCCTCATGATCCGAGCCTCTCCATGCGATTGCGGATCTGATCCGCATCGTTAGCCGAGGGTGCGAGCTTCAAGTAGCGCTTGTAGGCCGAGCGCGCTTGGTCCTTCTCGCCCATCTTCTCGAACACGAGGCCGAGCCCGCGCCAGGCAGGCGGGTAGTCAGGGTTGCTCGCGATCGAGGCGCGCAGCTGCGCGAGCGCCGAGCTGGTATCGCCGCGCGCGAACAGTTGAACGCCCTGGCGATAGGCGGTCTCGGCATCGGCCTTCGCATCGGCGGCGGGCGGATGCTGGGTCGCGAACGGATCCGCGATGTGATTTTGCGGCCGCTGCGCGTGGGTCTCCGGCCGCTTGGCCGGCTGCTTCTCCGGCGCCTTGTGCGGCGGCGGTGGCGCGACCGCGACCTTCTCCGGCTGCTTCGGCTTCACCGGCTCCGGCGGCGGCTTCACCGCGACCGGGGCAGCATCGGGCGGCGCCGGCGGTGGCGGAGTGTTGGCGATCGCCGCATCGACGACGACCGGCGGCGGATTTGCCGCCACCGTGTTGGACCCTACGTCGCTTCCGGGCGTGGCGACCATCGCCGATCCGTTATCTGCAACGCCCGAGCCTGCGGAACCGGCCATCGCAGCGGCCGAGCCGGTATCGGCGTTCGAGCCGGGCTCCGCGCCCGAGGCGATCGCCGAGCCACCGGTCGGATCGCCGGTCGCCTTGCCGTACTCGACGCCCGAGCCATACGCGATCTCGGCCGAGCCACTGCCGGTCTTCGCGGCGAGCTTGTCGTCGACCTTCTTGCTGCCGCCGAACGCGAACACGATGATCAAGATCAGCGCGACAACCGCGAACCCGCCGCCGAACACGTAGAACAAGAGGCGCTTGTTCGTGCCGGATTCCGCGTGCAAGTCGTCATCGTGCTCGTACGGCTTGATCGCTTCGTGCGAGTCCGTGCCCCAGCCCCAGCCGCCGAGGACCTCGGCGGATTCGCGCCCGGCCTTCGGTAGCGAGACGACTGCTGCCGGATCCGGAGGATTCGTCGGCGCGCGCGTGCGAGGCGCGGGCGTCGGATCGCGTTTCGCAGCCGGTGTGGCGGGGATCGTCGCGGCGGGCGTTGCGGGCGCCGGCACGGTCGCCGACGACGCTGCGTTCGCCGCCGCCGACGACGCGACGAGCGAAGGCACGTGCGCGACGTCCGCCGGCTTTTGGATCTCGACGGTGGTGACGGGTGGCGCCTCGTGCGCCTCTGCTTCTTTCGAGAACCCGACCGACGTCCCGCTCGACGTCGCCTTCGGCAGCACGGGCGCCATCGGGATCGTGCTCGGCGGTGCAGTGATCGACGGCATCGGTGCCGCGGCCGCGTGGATCGTCTGGAACCCGACGCGCTCGGCTTTCGCGGGTGCAGGCGCCGGTTGCGTCCCCGCACTCGCGAGTGCCGCGGCGAGGTTCGCGCCCGCGGGCGCGGGCGATTTCAGGAAGCTCGTCGGCGTCAGGCCTTCGCTCTTGGTATCGAGTGAGCCCGCCGAAGTCGCGACCATGCTCGCGGGCGGCTTTGCGGGTTCCTGATCGAGGATGCTCGGCCGGCTCGCGCGATCGGAGGGCTTGTCGGTGACCTTCTCGACCGGTTTATCGGCGGGCGGCGTCGTTCCAACGGCGCGCGCGCCGACAGTGATCGGTGTCTGCGCGGCCTTCGCTGCAGGTGCAGCGTCACCGCGTGGGATCACGACACCGGGCGATGTCGACGACGGCGGGCCAGGCGGCGGCGTCAGCATGTCGGCCGGCGGCTCGCCGATGCCCATGCCCTTCGCGGGCGTGACCGTGATCGGCGGCGTCGACAGCTTCGGCTCGCGCTTCGGCTGGCCGAGCGTCGCCATGTACTCGCGCAGCTTGTCGTCGTTGTCGCCGTAGCCGGCATCGTCGAGCACCGCTTCGAGCTCGGCGCTCATCACCTTCGCCGACTGATAGCGATCGGCGGGATTGCGCGCGAGCGCGCGCATGCAGATCGCGCTCAGCTCCGCCGGGATGTTCGCATTCGCGCTCGCCGGCGGATCGACCGTCTGCTGCTTCACCGCGGCTTTGATCGCCGCATCGTCGCCGCCCTCGAATAGCGGTTGATGCGTCAGCGCTTCCCACATCACGACGCCGAGCGCCCAGACATCGCTCCGGCGATCGCCTTCGCTACCGTCGATCTGTTCCGGGGCCGCGTACGCGAATGCGGTCGGTTCAGCGAGCCCGAGCTTGACCGCTCCCGTCGCGGTTTCGATCGTGATGCTGGACGGCGTCAGCGGTCCGATCGCCTTGCCGGCGCCGGCCTTCTGCTGAGCCGCATGTACTTGCTCGGCGATCTTGAGGATCACGCGAGCAGTACTGAGCTCGTCGAGTCTCCGCGAGGTGCCACCGGCGTCGAGGACGGTGCGCAGGGTCTCCGTAACTGCCACGGCGACATCGTAACGTAGACCCCACCAGCTTGCCCCTGTTCGGAACATGCACAAAACGCCCCTGTTGCCTTCGGCAACATGAGTGGCCAAGGACCCCGGGATGTGATCAGTAACATGTTGATCCGCCGGAGCGGTCCGGGGCACGAATCGTGCTCTCGATGCCGGCCGCGATGACGATCCGAACGCTGTGTTCCCTCGCGCTTTTCTCGACGCTGATCGCGTGCGGGGGCGCTTCGGATCTCGAGCACCCGGCAGACATGCCGCACCAGAAGAACGACACCGTCGATTGGCGCGACCAGGTGATCTACCAGATCATGGTCGACCGGTTCGCCGATGGTGATCCGAACAACAACATGAACGTCGAGCCGTCCGTCCCCGGCAAGTTCCACGGCGGCGACTGGCAGGGCGTGATCGATCACCTCGACTACTTGAAGGATCTCGGCGTCACCGCGCTGTGGATCTCGCCGGTCGTGAAGAACGTCGAGGACGACGCCGGGTTCGACAGCTACCACGGCTACTGGACGCAGGACTTCCTGCGCCCGAACGCTCACTTCGGCGATCTCGAGAAGCTGCGCGAGCTCGTCGATGCCGCGCACGCGAAGGGCATGCTCGTCGTCCTCGATGTGGTCACGAACCACATGGGCCAGCTGTTCTATTACGACATCAACGGCAACGGTCAGCCCGACGACACGATCAGCGGCGGCGGCACCTCGCACACGTGCCTGCAGATCTGCTCGCAGCATCCCGACCAGTGCTCGGCCGACGAGCTCACGTACTGCGCGCAGGGCGCGAGCTACCTCGAGCGGATCATCGAGTGGGATCCCGACTACGATCCGCGTGGCGTCCAAGGCTGGACCTCACTCGGATTTTCCGGCCCCGCCGACGTTCGGTTTCCAAACTGGCCGAACGACAACCGCACGGTCCCGCCGCGCCCGCCGGAGTGGTTCGGCTGGCCCCAAGACAAGCCTTGGTTCGACGATCCCACCTGGTACCACCGCAAGGGCCGCGTCTACGTGTGGTGGCACGAGGCCGACTACTCGAACGACTTCGTGCGCGAGCAGGAAACGACCGGCGACTTCCCGGGCGGTCTGAAGGATCTCAACACCGAGAACGACGACGTCAAGCAAGCGCTGATCAAGTCGTTCCAGTACTGGATCGACGTCGCCGACTTCGACGGGTTCCGGATCGACACCGTGAAGCACATCGATCGCCCCGAGCTCGACATCAACCAGCGCGGGTTCTGGGGCGACTTCACCGACGGCATGCGCGCCGAAGCGAAGAAGCTCGGCAAGCAGAACTTCTTCATCTTCGGCGAAGCGTTCGACGGCAACGACAAGCTGATCGGCTCGTACACGATGGGCGGCAAGGACGCCCAGGGCTCGTTCGGCCGGTTCGACTCGGTGTTCTACTTCTCGCAGAAGTACGAGGGCATCGATAACGTGTTCGGCAACAACCTGCCGACGAAGCACCTCGAGTGCCTCTACGACGCGCGCATGGGCAAGGCCGACGCGTCGGGCTGGTGCGCGACGAACGGTTATCCCGCCGGCCCCGACTTCGGCGCAACGCCGCACGCGCAACCCGCCGACGGTGGCATCGGCCTCGCGCCGAACCAGGTCCTCGTCAACTTCCTCGACAACCACGACCTTCCGCGCTTCATGTTCGAGAAGACCGACTGGGGTCAGCTGAAAGCCGCGCTGATGTACCTGTTCACGTGGGACGGCATCCCGTGCGTCTACTACGGCACCGAGCAGGGCTTCGCCGGCGGCGTCGATCCGAAGAACCGCGAGGACATGTTCGGCGGCAACCCCGATCTCGGTTACGCGCCGTGGGCGACCGATCACGACAAGTACAAGCTCGTCCAGGGCCTGATCCAGATGCGCAAGGATCACTCCGCGCTTCGCCGCGGCACGGTCGCGCCGGTATGGTCGACCAGCGTCGTTGGCCCGCGCCGCGACGCCGGCATCTTCGCGTTCGAGCGCAGCTCGCCCGACGAGACACTGCTCGTCGTGTTGAACGCGGGCGACACCGCGAGCGAGTCGTGCGCGCCTTCGACCGAAGGCGGCGCGTGCCTCCACACGTCGCTGCCCGCGGGCTCGACGCTGAAGGACGTCATGTACGGCACCGATGGCCAGACGTTCACCGTGAAGTCCGACGGCACGGTCGACGTGAGTGTCCCCGCGCGGTCCGGCCGCGTCCTCGTCAAGCAATAGGGACGGTAACAAAGTTCACAAAACCTCCCGCGCAACCGCCCGCGATCGTTGACCGCAAAAAGGACGGTTACAAAACGCAACCCGAGTAGCCACTCCGCTCGGACACGTTGCGTTCGGCATCGCTCTCTCCGCGCTCGCCGCCGCAACTCGCCGATTGCACACCGCCCATCCCTGGCACGCGCCCTGCGATCGCTCGCGCGCGTATGCGTCTCGCACTGTTCGCTCTCCTCGCCGGTTGCGTCGCTTCGCCTGCCCCGGACACTGACTCGACGTCACAGGCGCCGCTCGTCGGTGTCAACGGCAGCTCGGATCAAGCCGACCACAGCTGCAACATCGTGCTGCGCGGCCTCGAGCGCTCGGGCAACGGCACCGGCGGCTACGCGACGAACGGCACGAGCTGGATCTGGACCGGCGCGATCGAGATCTCGAACGCCGCCGCGACCGAGGGCCTCGCTCCCTCCGCGCTCTATCAAGCGGGCTCCGATCCGACCTGGCACGAGGTCACGACGCTGCCGTCGAGCCAGACCGCGACGCCGGGCTACACCCGGTTCGATCTGAAGCTCGACCACGCGATCGGTCCTGCGACCGCGACCGGCTCCGTGCAAGTCGTCCCGTTCATCCACCTCGCGCAGGGCGGCCGGCTGTTCGATCACAACCGCAACCCCGCCGACACCGCGAACTACCTGATGGCATCGCCCGACTTCGCGATCTGGCAGGACCCGACGGTGTGCGCACCGGCGGTCGGCCCGACTCACGCGAACTTCGTGTTCGACGCGAACTTCACCCAGCATCGCGACGGCGTGTTCGCGCCCGGCGGTCAGCTCTCGATCGTCTACGCGACATCGCGCCTCGCTCAGTGCAAGGCAGTGCAGGGCGGCCTCCCGCAGTACGACATCACCGCGTGGGTGAAGTTCCTGCCGGGCAATCAGCTCGTCGGCATCAGCGTCCGCGATAGCGCGCCGACGATCGCAGTGCCGAGCGATGCGCGCCAGGCTCAGGTCTGGTTCGAGACGACGAGCGTCTACGGCTGTCACGCGTTCGATTCGAACTACGGCAACAACTACTCGTTCGACGCGATGCTCGCGCCGCAGTGGATCGGCAACGGCACGACGCTGCTCACCCGCGATTCGTCGGCGAAGTGCGGCGGCGGCTCGGTGACGAGCGGCTTCACGTACGACACGTGGGTCCGCCAGCGCGCGGTGATCACGAACACCTGTATCGAGGTCTACCAGCCCGGCATGACCGATCATCCCGATCCGGATCTCTGGCAGAAGCTCGACGTCGAGATGCACGTCCAGGTCTCGCCGACGGTGTGGCAGTCCTATCCGATCGCGTTCGACAGCAACGTCGGCAACAACGCGCGGTTCGCGTTCGACTGGCGCAACGTCGATCCGTTCCGCGCCTACAACTGCCCGCAGACGCCGGTGTCGCCGACCAGCGACGGCATGTACGTCCAAACGCAGCTCGAGTACTACGTGACGGTCAACGGCGGCGAGTATCGCCCCGAGCCCGGAGCTGCATTCGCAGGCACGTTCGTCGACTACCCGAACGACGCGTGGCGCGCCGCGAACTGCAACTGACCGCGCTCGTGTAGCATCACAGCCGCCGTGCCGGATGTGCTGCGCCTGATCTTGCGACTGGTCGGCGCTCGCTCGCTCAACAGCATCGGCCGCGCGATGATCAGCACCGCGGTCGGCTACGAGCTGTACGACCGCACCGATTCGAAGCTCGTGCTCGCCGCGGTCGGCGCGGTGCTCGTGTTCCCGGTGCTCCTCTTGTTCGTCCCGGCGGGCTCGCTCGCGGATCGCAGCGATCGCCGGAAGCTCAGCGCGATCGCCGCCGCCGGCACCGGTGGCGTCGGGCTCGGTCTCGGGCTCGCGTCGTATCTCGACGCGCCGGTTCCGGTGTTCCTCGCGATCCTGCTCGTCCAGGGCTGCATCACCGTGATCCACGCGCCGGCGAGCTCTTCGTTGATCCCTCTCGTGATCCCGCGCGAGTCGCTCGTCCGCGCGAACCGGATCAACTCGTCGTTCCAGGAGACCGCGCAGATCGGCGGCCCCGCACTCGCCGGGCTCGGCCTCATGGTCTTCCAGTACTGGGTGGTCTACGCGTTCGTCGCGATCACCGGCCTCGCCGCGGGCATCCTCTATCGCTCGTTGCCGCCGCCTCGGACGTTCGTCGTCGAGCCCGCCGCCGCGAACGCGCGCAAGGACTGGCGCGTCGGCCTGCGCTTCATCTTCCGCTCGCCGCTGCTCCTGCCGGCGCTGACGCTCGATATGTTCGCGGTGCTCTTCGCCGGCGTGACCGCGCTGTTGCCGGTCGTCGCGAAGGACATCTTGTTCGTCGGTCCGTTCTGGTTCGGCGTGCTCCGCGCGGCGCAGTCGGTCGGCGCGGTCGCGATGGCTTACATCGGCGGTCGGTTGCCGGCGTGGAAGCGCCCCGGTCGCGTGCTGCTGATTGTCGTCGCGCTGTTCGGTGTGGTGACCGTCGCGTTCGGCCTCTCGAAGTCGCTCCCGCTGTCGATCACATTGCTCGTCGTGATGGGCGCGCTCGACAACATCAGTGTCGTCATCCGGCTCACGCTCGAGCAGATGGTCGTGCCCGATGCGATCCGCGGTCGGGTCAGCGCCGTGCACTACGTGTTCATCGGCATGTCGAACGAGCTCGGCGGTGCCGAGTCCGGTGTCGCGGCGGCGCTGCTCGGCACGGTTCCCGCGATCGTCGCCGGTGGTGCGGTCGCGGTCGTCGTCGTCGGGGTCGTCGCGATGAAGTGGCGCGGGCTCGCCGCGATGCCGCCGCTCGATCAGCTCCAGCCGGCCGCCGAGTGAGTGGTATGCTCGCCGCGTGGATGCGCCGTCTCCCGAGCAAGTCATGCGTTATCGCGCGATGACGCCGGCCGAGCGCTGGCGCCAGGCCGCCGCGCTCTATTGGACCGCGCGCCGGATGCGCTTGGACCGACGAGCAGATCGAGCGTCACGTCCGACGAGTGTTCCTCCGTGCAGCTACCTGAGCTGATCGAGCCGTTCGTTCAGCGCCTCGATGCGCTCGGGATCCCGTATATGGTCACGGGCAGCACGGCGGGCATCCTCTACGGCGAGCCGCGGATGACCCACGATATCGACATGGTGATCGCGGTCACCGAGGCAATCGATCGCGAGGCGCTCGAGAGCTTCATCGCCGCACGCGGGCTTGCGGCCGAATGGGCTGCGGTCCAGGCGCCGGGCTGACGCATGGCGGATCCGCGGATCCGGCGATCGCGCGAGCGACTCCACCAGGCGCTCGTCGCGCTGATCCTCGAGCGCGGCTGGGATCGGGTCAGCGTCCAGGCGGTGTGCGATCGCGCGAAGATCGGGCGGTCGACGTTCTACGTCCACTTCGCAGACAAAGAAGATCTCTTGATCGGCGGGCTCGAGCACGTCCGCGACGATCTGCTCCGCTCGCGCAACAAAGAGCCATTCGGGTTCGTGCGCGGGCTCGTCGCGCATGCCGGCGATTCGCGCAGGATGTTTCGCGCGGTGATCGGCAAGCGCAGTGGGCTCGCGGTCCAGCGCCGATTCCGCGAGATCGTCGGCGAGCTGATGACCGAAGATCTCCGCGCGCAGCGCATCCCGGAGCGCGCGCTCGCGTCGACCAGCAAGTTCCTATCCGGTGCGCTCGTCGAGCTGCTGCTCGCGTGGATGGATGCGCGCGAGACCGCGAACGATGTCGAGCAACGCTTCGTCGAGCTCGCGGCACCGGTCCTCGCCGCGGTCCTGGACAGTCGCGGCCGAATGTCCCGGAAATCGCCGCGATGATTGCCGGCCGCGGTCGGCGTCGCTATTTCCGATCGCATGACCAAGCTCGTCGCGTTCGCGCTCGTACTCTCAGCGTGTCACCACGATCACTCACCGCCGGTGTCGACGCCGCCGCCCGAGGCCGCATCGACCGCACCTCTGACCGAAGCGGGCATCGCGATCCCGATCGCGCCGGGCCAGACCGCCGCGTGGGAGGCCGCGCTGCACGAGCTGACCGGTCCGCGCTACGCCGAGTACGACACGTCGCGCCGCCGGTTCGGCCTGACCTCGCAGACCACGTTCTTGCAGAAGACGCCGATGGGCGATTTCGCGCTGATCCACATGACCGGCGCCGACGTCCACGCGTCGTTTCACGCGATGTCGACGAGCCAGGATCCGTGGGACGTGAAGTGGCGCCAGCTGACCCAGAACCTCCACGGCGTCGACTTCGCGCAAGGCGAGAAGGTGACGCCGAAGGTCGAGCCGCTGTTCGCGATGGACGGCAGCGGCGGTACCCAGTTCATGTTCATGGCGCCGCTCGGCAGCGACGGCGCGACCCGGCTCGAAGCGCTCGCGCGCGAGCTCGCGACGACGAAGCACGCCGACTACGTGCGCGCGCGCCAGGCGCTCGGGATCCATCGCGAGGCGGTGTTTCTCGAGCGCACCGGGCGCGGCGACGCGGCGGTGTTCTATTGGCTCGCCGACGATCCGATCGCGAGCCTGCGCGCGTTCGCGGCGTCGCAGGATCCGTTCGACGCGTGGCTACGCGACCAGCTCGCGGGCGTACATCCCATTTCAACGGACGCGATCGTCCAGATCGCGAGCGCGAACACGCTCGTCGGCCAGTATCCGCACTGAACGACTACGGCCCCACGGTCGCGATCATCTTCGCGATCGCGTCGACCACGAGATCCGGCTTGTCGACCATCACCTTGTGCGAGCTCCCCGTCGCGAAGATCGACTCGCGCCGCGGATGATTCGCGGTGAACCGCTGGTGCGCGTCGCGCCACAGCTGCGCGCTCTCCGGCGTGTCCTGACCCTTCTCGGCCACGATATCGATCACCGGCAGCCGATCCGGCAACACCAGTGCGTCGAGCTGCTTCACGGTGACCGGCAACGCTTCCGCCCACGGGATCGCGACCTTCGCGAGCGCCGGGGCCTTCTCGCGGATCTCGGCGTACTGCGCTCTCATCACCTTCATGTTCTTGGCGAGCTCGTCCTGCGACCACGCGAGCGGCACCATCGAGTCGACCAGCACGATGCCCTCGATCTGAGGATCCTCCGTAGCGGCGAGGAGACTCATCGCGCCGCCATACGAGTGACCGACCATGACGACGGGACCCGTGATCCGGCAGCGCTCCAGTGCGGTTCGCAGGATCGCCACATCGTTCGCGAAGCTATAGGGCGCGGACGTATCGATCGTGCTCTTGCCCATCCCGGCGCGGTCGTAGATGAACGTGCTCGCGCCGCGCGCGCGGATCCGCGGTGCGATCGTCGCCCATACGCTCGAGTCGTTGCCGAAGCCCGCTTCGAACACGACCGTGAGGTGTCCCGTGCCTTCTCGGTCCACCCAGATCCGGTTCCCGCGGATCTCCAAGGTCGAGGCAGCGCACGCCGGTGCGGCCGGCACGGTCTGGACCTCCGCACACGACGCCACACACAGGACGAGGACAACCAGCTTCATGGGGCCTAGGTGAGATCCACAGGGTCGTGCGCCGGTTGACGCTAACCGTGGATGCGCGCGGTGATCGGACGATCGACGAACACCTGCGCTTCGATCTCCGCGAGCTCGGCACAGCGCGCGCGCCAGCCAGCCGGATCGACATCGCGCGCGAGCGCCAGGAAGATGTCGCGGTGGCGGACCTCGGCGGTCGCGAGGCTCGCGTAGAGGTCGGCGGATTTCGGATCGGGCAGGGCATCTGCAAGCAGCTGCAAGCGCTCGGCGCTGCGGCCTTCGATCACCGCGAACACGAGCAGGCGATCGAGTAGACGCAGCGGCTCGGGCTTGCGGATGTGATCGCGGAGCGCGACCGCATAGTCGTCGCCGAAATCATACGCGGCCGGTTGTTCGCGGCGCGCCATCAGCTGGCTGACCTGGACGACGTGACGGGTCTCGTCGTGCGCGAGTCGCGCCATCTCGCGGACGAGATCGGTGCGCTCGGGATAGCTGCGGATCAAGGACAGCGCGGACTGAGCGGCCTTGCGCTCGCAGTGCAGGTGATCCGCGTGGACCGCATCGAGATCGCCGAGCGCGACATCGACCCAACGCGGATCGCTGGGCACGAGTGGCAACGCATCGCCGAGCTGTTCGATCACATCCACGGCGCTTGATGTACCATCGAGAGCGGTGAAGAAGGAGTCGAAGAAGGGCTTCGCCGCCGCGTGCCTGACCGGGCTCGAGCGGGCGAAGGAGCTGCGGCCGCAGATCATCGCGTCGACCGATCGCTCGATCGCCGGCACGCTCGCTCTCTATAACGAGCTGTTGATGAGCGCGAGCGCGTCGAACGCGATGGCCGGCCTGATGTCGGAGGTCCATCCCGAAGAGGCGATCCGCGACACCGCGCGCGAGTGCGAGCAGGATGTCGCGCGGTTCTACTCGGACCTCGCGCTCGATCGCGAGATGTACGACGCGCTCGCCGCGGTCGACGTCAGCGCCGCCGATGCCGATACTCAGCGGTTTCACGCGCACACGCTGCGCGACTACCGCCGAGCCGGCGTCGACAAGTCGCCCGAGATCCGCGAGCGCCTCAAGCAGATCGACGAAGAGCTGACCAAGCTCGGCCAAGCATTCTCGAAGCACATCGCCGAGGACGTCCGCGCGATCGAGATCACCGACGCGCACCGGCTCGCCGGGCTGCCCGAGGACTTCGTCGCGGCGCACAAGCCCGACAAGGCCGGTGTCATCCGGATCACGACGGATTACCCCGACTACAACCCGTTCATGACCTACGCGGCCGATGACGAGCTTCGCAAGGAGCTCTACATCAAGTTCCGCAGTCGCGGCGATCACGACAACGAGCGCGTCCTCGCCGACATCCTCGCGCTGCGCGGCGAGAAGGCGCTCTTGCTCGGCTACCCGAACTGGGCCGACTACGTCACCGCGGACAAGATGATCCGCAGCGGCGACAACGCGGCCGAGTTCATCGCGAAGGTGTGGAAGCTCGCGGCGCCGCGCGCCGAACAGGACTACAAGGAGCTGCTCCGCCAGCTCCAGACCGTCGACCCGAAGGCGACCGAGGTCGCCGACTGGCAGAAGACCTGGCTCGAGCACCTCGTGAAGATCTCGCGCTACGAGGTCGATGCGAGCGCGGTCCGCCAGTACTTCCCGTACGAGCGCGTGCTCGCGGGCCTGCTCGAGATCACGTCGGAGATCTTCGATCTCCGCTACGTCGCGGTCGACGGCGACACCGCCGGCGTGTGGCACGACAGCGTGCTCGCGTTCGACGTCGTGCGCGGCACCGACAAGCTCGGCCGGATCTTCCTCGACATGCATCCGCGCGAGGGCAAGTACAAGCACGCGGCCCAGTTCCCGCTCAAGGACGGCGTCCGCGGCCTGCAGCTCCCCGAGGGCGTGCTCGTCTGCAACTTCCCCGATCCGTCGGTCAATCAGCCGGCGCTGATGGAGCACGACGACGTCGTCACGATGTTCCACGAGTTCGGTCACCTCATGCATCACGTGCTCGGCGGCCACCAAAAGTGGATCACGCAGAGCGGCGTTGCGACCGAATGGGACTTCGTCGAAGCGCCTTCGCAGATGTTCGAAGAATGGGCCTGGCGCCACGACACGCTCGCGCGCTTCGCCCGTCACGTGAAGACGGGCGAGGTGATCCCCGAAGAGCTCGTCGAAAAGATGCGGC
>Ga0105245_10000783_pt1 | contig 28831 bp, 23 predicted proteins | sample KBSM54metaG_FD_81523 | JGI IMG/M metagenome (GOLD analysis project Ga0105245, IMG submission 81523) | Miscanthus rhizosphere microbial communities from Kellogg Biological Station, Michigan, USA - KBS M5-4 metaG | ecosystem: Host-associated > Plants > Roots > Rhizosphere > Soil | place...
GCCTCGTGCATCGCGACGTGAGCCCGGACAACTTGTTCGTCACCTACGACGGTGACATGAAATTGCTCGACTTCGGCATTGCGCGCGCCGCTCGTCGCCTGGCGCAAACCAATCTGGGCCAGGTCAAAGGCAAGCTGCGCTACATGGCGCCCGAGTACGCGCTCGGTCAGGATTTCGACGAGTCGCTCGACGTGTTCGCGCTGGGCGCCACGTTGTACGAAGCGGCCGTCGGCGTGCCGGCGTTCGAGGGTGACGAGCAAGCGGTGATGCAACGCTTGGTGCTCGGCAAGGTCAAAGATCCGCGCGAAATTCGCCCAGATTTCCCGGAACCATTGTGGAACGTGCTGACGCAGCTCTTGGCGCCGCGGGCGCAGGAGCGGCTTGGTCCCGCGTCTGCCGTTGCGCGCGCCTTGGATGAATTCGCCGGCCTGTCTCCGGCTCAAGGTCGCATGCTGCTCAAGCTGACCTTGGAGCGTTTGTTCCGCGAGGAGATCGCGGCCGAGGCGCGCGACTTGGCCGAACTGCGCGCGCTCAGCCGCTCGCCCGAAGATCGCACCGAACACGGTCACGCCGTGAACCGCGAAGCGGCTCGCCCGAGTGGCGGGGCATTCAAAGCGGTGCTCATCGCCGGAGCTGCTGCCAGCGCAGCAATCGCCCTCTTGGCCATGCGCCACCCCAGCAAACCCGTGGCGGATCCCGCGCCATCGGTGCAGCAAGTGGTGCAAGCCGCGCCGAGCGCGCCTTTGCCTTCGGCCCTCGCGGCCGAGCCTTCGCCTTCGGTGGACATCGCTGTCGTCGTGCAACCGCCGGGCATTGCAGAGCTCGCGATCGAGATCGATGGCGCGCGTGTTTCGGCCGAAGATCCGCATCGCGCTGTGCTTCGTGGCCAGGGGCTCGTCGCCGTGCGCGTTAGTGCGCCGGGCTACGCGCCCGTGCAAACCGAAGTCCACGCCGACCGAGATCGCTCCTTGGTTTTGGGGCTGACACCCGTCCATGCGCCGTCGCACGCGGCGTCCGCGCGCCCGAATCCGAGTCCAGGTCCGGAACAGCGGGCCGCGCCGGCTGCGCCGCCGGGTGGCGTGATCAAGCGCTACCCGTTCTGAGTCATTTTTGGCTGCGCGCGCGGTCATGATAAGAAGGGGCGTGCCGGCTCGTCTCGCTCTCCGGCTGGCCCTGGCCAGCGCACTCGTCATCGCTCGGAGCGCGAGTGCAGCCGAGCCGGTGACGGCGAGCGAAGCCGCGCCGCCGGCCGCCGCTGGAGTGCCGCCCACGCCGCCGACGGCGATCTGCCCGAGCGGTGATCAAACGGCGTGTGGCCGCGAGCAATTCGAGGCCGGCGGTCGCGCCTTCGAAAAAGGCGACTTCGAGAGCGCGCGACAGGCGTTCGAAAATGCGCTCGCGCTGCGCCCGCACCCGGTGATTCGGTACAACTTGGCGTTGTGCTGGCTGCGTGAAGGCAAACCGAGCGCTGCCGTGCGCGAGCTGTCACTGGTGCTCGCCGATAGCGCCACCGATCCGGACTTACGCAGCCGAAGCGAACGCGACTTGCACGCGGCCGAGCACAACCTCGCGCACGTGACGTTCGAGCTTTCGGATCCAGAGCACGAGGTGCTCGAAGTGGATGCGGCGCCGGTCGCCGCTGGCGTTCGCGAACTCGCGCTCGATCCGGGCGCCCATCACGTGCGCATCGTGTCGGGGGCTTCGGTGCTGCTCGACCAAGATCTGGACTTGGCGACTGGCGAACGAGTCGAGCTGCGCGTCGGAGAGCGCTCGCGGCGCATCGATGTGTTGGTCGTCCCCGGCGCAAAGCCCGAGCCGAAGCCGCCGGTGACGCCGGTGACGCCCGTCACCGACCACGCGGCTCGGCCGCTTGCCCCGGTTTGGTTCATCGCCGGTGCCAGCGCGACGGCCGTGCTCGCGGGGCTCACCGTGTGGAGCGGCATCAACACCCAGCGCTCCTACGACGACTACCAGCGCCGCCTACCTTCACTCTCGCAGAGCGCCGCCGATCAACTGGTGAGTGACGGGCATGGCCGCGAATTGCGGACGAATTTGCTGCTTTCAGGAACACTGCTGTGCGCCGCTGGCACCGCCGCGCTCGGCATCTGGTTCGTCGATTTCGGCGGACACGCGAAAGCTCGCGTCACGCTCGGCACCGATCGCATCACGCTCGATACGGCGTTCTGAGGCGGCTTCTGCCCTTCCGTCGCGCAGGTTTTGTATGACACTATCCCGCGCATGAAGCGCTGGGTTCTGCCGTTGGCCGCACTGGGTTGTTGGGTGAGCGCGGTCGATTGCGGAAGCAGTTTTCATGCGGCGCCGAGTGACGGGCCGAGTGGTGATGCGGGCGCGGCCGAAGCGGGTGAGGCGGGCGCGCCGTCGAGCGAAGCGGGAGCGGCCGGCGAACTGAACTCGGGCGGCGCGGGTGGCGATGTTTCGGGCGCAGGCAGCGGCGGCACGTTGGTCGCGGAAGGCGGCTCGCTCGGCGTGGGCGGCGTCGGAGGCGCGTCTGGCCCGACCATCGCTTCGTCTTCGAATGCCTATGCCGTCGCTTTGTGCGCGCGCTATGCGGCCTGTTTGCCCGCTCAGTTCTCGGGCTATTACTCGTCACAAGACAACTGCGTGCGCGCCTCGCAGCTGACGGTCGTGGCCTCCTTCGCGCTACCCGGCAACGGAATCACGCCTGCGAGCCTCACGAAGTGCGCGGCTGACCGTGGCGCTCAAACGTGCGCGGCGTTCAACGGGCAAAAGCCGGCGAGTTGCCTCGTGGCCGGAAAACTAGCCGCCGGCGCTGCGTGCAACGCGAGCAGCCAATGCGCTTCGACCTTCTGCAATCTAGAAGACACCTTCCCCGACCACCCCTGCGGTGTGTGCGAAGCCCGAGTCGGCCTGGGCGCAGCCTGCAAGCGGGACGGTTGCACGGCGGGGGCGGGACTTTCTTGCGTGTACGGGGCCGACAACAAGCGCACCTGTCAGCTACCGCTCGCGGAGGGCGTCACTTGCGACAACAACAGCCAATGCGCTAACGATCTTCGCTGCCTGAACCAAGCCTGCGCAAAAATGCCGGGCGTTGGCGAGACGTGCGAAGCCATCATTCTGTGTCGCGACGGCGAGGGTGAGCAGTGCATTACCGACGCGAGTGACATGAAAACGTGCGTGAAGGCGACCTTCGGCAACCCCGGCGACGCCTGCGATTACTCGAAGGCCCAAAATTGCATGGGTGCTTCGGCGTGCATCGCGAGTCCGAGCGGCACGGGCAACGTGTGCTCGCCGATCGCCAAGCTCGGTCAAGCGTGTGATGCGACTTCGAACCCGTGCGAGCTGCCGTACGTGTGCACGAGCGCGAAGTGTGTCGCGCCTACGCCGGTTGCAGCGTGCCAGTGAGGCGCTCAAACCGGGTTGGCGAAACGCGCCAACCGCTCGACGCGCGTGAGCTGCTCGGGCGAAAATTCGTGCGCGCGATTGCGGAGCGCGGTCACGTAGTAGCCGAGGAGCAAGCGGTCGTAGCTCAGCACTCGCAGCAACGCGGCCTCGAATGCGGGCATCGTGATCGAACTCATCAAGAGCCGAGCCGACAGGTGCAATTCGACGACGTAATCCACCCAAATGGTTTGCCCGCTCCAGCGCGCGAGTTGCAACGCATAGTGCGAGGCCAGCTCGGCGACGTCCGTTGGAACCGGGAGGCCCGCGTTCGTGCCTTGCAAAATGCGGCGCAGCTGACCGGAAAGCACGTAAACGGCTTCGTCGATATCGCCGCTTTCCGCCAAGCGCTCGGCGAGTAACCCCACCATTTTTACGGCGCTCGCGCGCGCCGTCGAAGGGATCCGCTCGATCCGGCTGTGCGGCGCTGCGACTGGCGGCCGCGAACTGAGCGGGGGGATCGTGGGCTGCGTGGTCTGCGTCGGTTTCATGCGCAGCGATGCGGGAGGTTCGTCCCGACGCGCGCTGACCGAGGGGCGCGGTCGCGCTTCCGGAGGCAGAGAGAACGGGCCCACTGGCGGCGCGCGAGTCGTCGAGCTCTGGGAAACCGAGGGCAGCACCGGCTCCACTTTCATCACGCTCGAATCGCGGATCTCGAACAGTGAGAGTTCGCTCGTTCCCATCAAAATGCGATCGCCATCGCACAGCACTCGAGTGCCGGCGACGCGCAGCCCGTCGATGTAAACGCCGTTCGCGCTATGCAAGTCTTCGGCGACCACCGTGTTGCCCACGATGCTGAGTCGCGCGTGCATGCGACTCACGAGTTCGTCCGTCAGACGGATGTGACAATCCGCAAGGCGACCCACGAGGATCGACCCAGTCACGAGCTCGAATTCGCCGACGGGCGTCACCACACTCACCGGTGGCACGAGGGGCCGACGCTTCCGCTCCGTTAATGGGCCCGCCTTCGGGCTCGGTGGTGGCACCACTGGTGTCGCGACGGGCGTTCTGCTCCTCACACCCCCCAATTTAACGCGAAATGCGGCCGGTCATAGTAAAATAACCAAGTTTTTCCGTGACCTTTTGTGAGCGTTTTCAGTAGGTGGACAGACACAGAGTTTGGAGTCTGTGGATACGCGGGTGGCTTTTACGCTCGGGACCGATTTCCATCATTTCCGAGGAGCGCACTCAGCCGGCGCTGCCGACGCGGCCGAACAGAATTCAAGCCAATTCCGGTGATACTCGACGAGTGAACCTCCGCTCCGTTGATCATTTAGATAAGAAGGATGGCGTTAGTCGCTTTCACCACTGAAGTGGGTGTTCGGTGTCCGGTGAAGTAGGTGCCCTAGCGGTCAGTCATGCTATGCCGACCGGCGGTGGCTGGTACGACGTCGGGTGATGTAACGAAGACGCTCGCCGAGGAGGAAACTCTCGGCCAACCCGCGTCGGCGAGCATTATTTGGTCCGACCACCGCACCGCCGAGCTGACGCGGCGCGAGCTATCGACGGTCACCTCGCTCGGGCGGGACAGCGCGCAGGCCATGCAGCTCGAGGGCCAAGCAGTGTCCCGCGCTCACGCCGAGATCCGCAAAGAGGGGCCGATCTACACGCTGCGCGACTTGGGCAGTCGCAATGGCACGTTCGTCAATGGCCGCCCTATCGAACACGGCGTGCTCAGCGCGGGTGATGTGCTGCGTATCGGAGAATGGGTCGGATTGTTCGGCTACTTCGCACCGGGCGAAGAGCAGTTCGGCGAAATCGCGCCCGGCTTTCTCGGCGGAGCCGTGCTCGTCCGTCGTTTGTCGGGGCTCGAGCGCGCGGTTCAGGCTGGCCTGGCAGTCGCGATCGAGGGCGAAACCGGCACGGGTAAGGAGCTCGTAGCCCGAGCCATCCACCATTGGTCTGGGCGTACGGGTCGGTTCAGCGCCATCAACTGCGCGGCCATCCCGGAGAATCTGGCGGAGAGTGAATTCTTCGGCCACAAAAAGGGCGCATTCACCGGCGCCGAACGCGCGACGCTCGGCTATTTCCGTAACGCGCATGCCGGCACCTTGCTCCTCGACGAGGTGGTCGAGTTGCCGCTCGGCCTGCAAGCGAAGCTGCTCCGCGTCCTGCAAGAGCGCTCGGTCGTTCCGCTCGGGGAGCAGGAGCCCGTGCCCATCGACGTGCAAATCGTGTGCGCCGCTCAGGCATCGCTGCGCGCGTTGGCCGAAGCCGGACAGTTTCGCTTGGATCTGGCCACGCGGCTTTCGGGCTTCGTGCTCCAGTTGCCGCCGCTCCGCGAGCGCCGCGCCGAGCTGGTCCCGCTATTGGGCCATTTTTTACGGCGTTTTGGCCGAGTCACCGGCGCGGTGTTCGATGCCAAATTGGTCGAGACCCTGTGCCTCTACCCCTGGCCTGGCAACGTGCGCGAGCTCGAACAAGTCGCCCGCCACTTGCAAGCCCTGCACGGCGAAGAATCGCTGCTCCGTCGGACTCACTTGCCGGAACATTTGCAACGAGCGGTGCCCATCACCGATGGCCCCGCCGCGCGCCCGAGTGGTGCACCGGCCCTGCGCTCGCGGCGCACGGCCGATCAAGAGCGCTTGGCATCTGCCTTGAAAGAGACGGGCGGCAACGTCACCCGCGCCGCGCAGCTGCTCGGCTTCTCTCGGCAGCGCGCGTATCGGTTGCTGAGTGACGGCAAACTCACGACGAGCGATGACCTCGACCGTGTCGACGGCGTCGACGGTGAGGAATCGGAATGAGCGAAGAGCCGAGTCGGGCCGCCGAAACCGTGAGCCAGGCGGCTGGGCAAATCGCCGATCGTTACCGCCTGCTCGGTCGCCTCGGTTCGGGCGGCATGGGTGACGTGTACGAAGCCATTCACGTGTCGATCAATCGGCTGGTGGCGGTCAAGGTGCTGCGCCCCGAGTTCGGTCAAGATCCTCGTGCGCGGCAGCGGCTCGAGCGTGAGGCGCGCATCGTTGGCGCGCTCGAATGCGAAAATGTCGTGAGCATGCTGGATTTCGGCTGGTTCGACGACGGCACGCCGTACCTCGTGATGGAGCGGCTGCGCGGGGATGATCTGAAGAGCGTGCTGAAGCTCGCTTCGCGCTTGCCTGTCGAACGTGCGGTGAGCATCGCGCTCGACGTCTGTCGTGGGCTCGAGGCTGCGCATCGCGCCGGGCTCGTGCACCGCGACTTGAAGCCGGCGAATCTGTTTTTGTGCCGCCGCGCGAACGGTGACGAAATCTGCAAGATCTTGGATTTCGGGATCGCTCGTCGCGAGGGCGCTTCCACGAGCTTCGGGGCGAGCGTCGTCGGCACCGCGCGCTACATGGCGCCCGAGCAAATTCGGGACGACGGCGAAGTCGGCGCTGCGACGGATCTCTACGCGCTCGGCGCGCTGCTCTACGAGTGCCTGAGCGGCGTACCCGTGCACGAGGCCAGCTCGGTCGAGGCCATGCTGTTTCGCGTGTTGCATCAGGAGCCGACGCCACTCCGGGAGATCGCGCCGGAGTTGCCCGCGGAGCTGTGCGCCATCATCGAGCGCGCGCTCGCCAAGGATCCGCAAACGCGCTTTCGATCGGCGGTGGAGTTTGCGCTCGCGCTGCGCCCGTTCGCCCGTGGTGGAGCGCCCGTGGCCGCGCCGGACATCACCGACTCGACGCTCGACGCCAGCTTCGAGGTGGCCCCGCGACGCACGCAAAAAGGCCAGAAAAAGCGCCGCGTTCCCGTGTTTCCGGCGCTACTCGCCGGGGCGACTCTGCTCGCGCTGAGCTTCGGCATGGGTCAGCTGAGCGGGCGGCGCAGTTCGCGTGCTGACACGAGTGCCGCCCCTCCGCCGCTGCTCTGCCCGGCCTCTCTCGCGCCGCCAGTGACTGTCTCGGCGCCTGCGCCGGCAAGCACCCACGTCGCCACGCCGGTCGTCGACATTTCGCCCCCCGCGCCGGTCAGCGTCCCGGAGGTGCGCCGCAAAGTGTCCCACGCACCAGCGCTCGCGCCCGCTCGCGCGCCCGAGGCGCCGCGCAAGCCGTCGCCGTTCGTGGCCAGTAACCCGTATACCGGTGCCTCCGTGTCCATCGCGGGTGAGCGATGAAGCGGTTGGGGCGACTGGTTTTTTTGGGGGTTGCTCTGTGCGGCTCCGCGCACGCAGAAAACACGCCGCCCCCCAGTGTGTCGAACGACGCCGTTGCGCGCGCGGCCGAGCACTACGCGCGCGGCTATGCCGCCGCCGAAAAGGAAGACTACGCGGCGGCAAGCGCAGAGTTCGAACTCGCCTACCAGGCGAGCCCGAACTACGCCGTGCTCTACAACTTGGGGCACGCGGACGCGATGCTCGGCCGCCCCGTCGAGGCGGTGGCGGCATTTCGGCGCTTTCTGCTGGAAGGCGGCGAGGCGGTCGCGCCCGAACTTCGCGAGCGCGCGCTCGCCGCCATCGCGCTGAACGAGCGACGCATCGGGCGGCTGCACGTCGAGTTGAGCGTCACTCTCTCGCAGCCGCCAGACATCGATGGTCAGCCCGTGGCTCAATCGGCTCTGGAGAGCGAATGGTCGCTCCCGGTAGGAACGCATGGCCTTTGGATCAACGAAGCGGGCTATGAACCGGTGCACCAAAGCTTCGAGATCCACCCTGGCGAGCGGTTGACGCTACGTCCCGTGCTCGAGCAGGTTGCTTCGCCAGTCGTTCAACGGCCGCCCAGCGCGACGAAGCCCGCGGTACGCCCCGAGCTAGCGCGCCCTGACGGTCACGCCCAGCTGCGCACGGCAAGCTATGTCCTTGCCGGCTCCGGAGTCGCGCTCGGCGTCACCGCCGGCGTTGTCTATGCGCTGAACGGTCGTCAATACGCCCACTGGCAAGCGCGGCGCGATCAGCTAGCGAGCCATTGGGGTCAAGGCGATCCGGTGGCACAGCAGGCAGAGCTCAGCGGGGTACTGAGTGAGCTATCCCGCCGTCAGCGGATCGATGACGTGAGCGTGGCGTTGGGTGTCGGTGCCGGCTTGTGCCTCGGGGTGGCCGGGTTTTTGTTTTGGAAGAGCAGCGACCGCGAGGGGCATGGGTCACGATTGGCCATCACGGCGAATGGCGTGAACTGGAGCGGGCAATGGTGAAGGCCAAGCCTTGGTTGTCCGTCGGCGCGCTCGCGCTGAGCGCGCTGTCCTTCGCCAACTGTGACCGTGGTGCGGGGGATTTGCCGCCGTGGCAGAGCGCGGACGCGGGTTCCGATGGAGTCGCTGGTGATGCGGGGCTGCAAGGGCCGGGGCTCAATCCAGTGCCGCACGTGATCGAGCCTCCCCAGCCTCAATATCTCTACGATGAACCGGATGCTGGCGTCGCGGGCGAACAAGACTTCGCTTCGTGCGGGGAGCAGGAGGTGATGGTGGGTATGGAGGTCGTGCTGAAAACGGGGCATCCCTCGAAGCCACCCTATATCGTGTTCGACTACGCCTATCCCATCGCGGTCACGCCCCGCTGTGCGCATCTGAACCTCGACGGGTCGCTCGGCGATTCACACTCCATCGAAACGCTGCGCGCGACCGACGAAGTGGGTGCCAAGCCGCCAGTCATGCTGAATTGCCCCGCCGGCGCGGGCGTCGTTTCGATTCGTGGCAGCCTCAATCAAGAGACCAGCTCGGGCAGGTTGTGGGTGGAATCGGTGGGGATCGAATGCGCCAGCCTCAAGGCTTGGTTTCACAGCGGCGCTTGGGATACGGAGCAGCGGCAAGCCGGTTCCTTCGGGTCACTTCCGTTCGTTCTCCCTTGTCTCAACGCCTTCGCGGTCATCACGGGCATTGCGGCGCGCAGTGACGCGCTCTTCCGGCAAATGAGCGCTCAATGCTCGGTAGTGCACGGCAGTAATTTTCCGTCGCCTACTTGACGACGACTTCGGGCACGCACGTCCCGCTATCGCACACGAGCGGCGCGCAGCAATCACTGTCCGTGGTGCACGAGCCGCACATGCCATCCTTGCAGGCTTGGTTGTGGCAATCCTGGCAAGAGCCGCATTCGCTGCCGCCTCCGCCACCACTGCCTCCACCACCGGGTGGGCACTTGTCGCCGGCTCGCAGCACGCCGCGATCGTAGTGAATGTCGGTCACGTCGCTGGAGCGGAAATTACCGGCGAAAACCGCTCCATAAATGGCGTTCTTCGCCGACCACACCACTTGCTCCGAGTTCGCGGCGTAGAACTCACCGGCCAGTCGCACATCACTCGAGAGCGCGATTTTCGCCGTGCCGCCGACGTAAATCCGGCTCAGCGCGGGATAGTTCGGCGAGCCGAACACGAACGTGTCCGAAGTTTTCAGCGTTCCGCCGATGAACACGTCGAGCTCGGCATCCGGTTCGAGGGTAAAGGCGAGCGGTGAGCTCGCCGAGACGTCGCCCTCCACGTAGATCGCGGTTCGGCCGTGCACGTGAATCGTGAGCGCCAAGCTCGGCGCGATGCTGGTGAAGTAAAAATTGCCGCACGGCAAATCGAGCCGCAGCGGCGTGCCCGGCTTCTCGAACACCTTTTCGTCGAGGCTGATCGCGGCGTTGTCGTTGTTCGGCGAGCGGTGTGCTTGCACGATATCGACGACGGGTACGAGCTGCGACGCGTTGCAGTCGCACGCGGGATCCACGGAGGTGACGGTGCTCGTCTTGCCTTTGACGGTCACGCCGGAGAGTGAGCCCACCACATAAGCTGCACCAGCGACGCTGAACGGCGTGCTCGCCTTCCAGCTACCGCCGAGATGCAGGTCGGCTTTGACGTCACTCGCAGGACCGGAGCTCGAGTAACCTTTGCTGCCCGAAACCCACAAAGTACCACCGACATCGACGGCCTCGGACCAATTGCTCACGTCACGATTGACGCCCACGCCGCCGCCCAGTTGGCCGGGTTGGTAGGGCCCGGTCGTGCTGTCGTAGGCATCGGTGGTGAGCTTGGCGCTGACGTTGAGATCGGTGCACGAACACACCGACCAGCGGAAGGTCGTCTGGGCCAGCGTGCCGAGGCAATGTTGCGGCCCGCTCCCGACGCTGATCGGATCGCCTCCACCGGCGCACGTCTTCGGATCGGCTCCGACGGTCACCGTGTCGACACAGCGGCCGTTCGCGCAGCCTTGCTTGTCCGGGCAAGCGGTCGCGCAATCACCGCAGTGCGCGCTATCGTTTTGCAGATCGACGCAGCTGTTGTCGCACGCGCTCAAGCCGGGCAAACACGAATCGCTGCACACGCCCGCAGAGCACGCCTGCTTTCCCGTGCACGCCTTGCCACAGGCGCCGCAATTTTTCGGGTCCGTGCTGGTGGGGATACACGCGCCGTCACACAGCGAGCTGTAAGACGGGCAAGTGCATGCACCGGCAACACAGCCGAGGCCGGCCCCGCAAGCGTTGCCACATTTGCCACAATTGTTCGGATCCGTTTGGGTGTCGCCGCAGTTCGAAGCGCCGCCTGCGACCAATGAGCCCGAAGACCCTCCGAGTCCCAATGACAGCCCGCCAGCGCCGCCCGAATCCGCACCTCCGGCGTTGCTGCCTGCGGCGTTCGAGTTGCCACTGCTCTTGCCGCTACTGCACGAAACCGAGAGCAAAAGCGCGCCACTCAACAGCGCCAGGGCAAACCCAGCGCGCACCGATACCTGCTTCATCGCGGACACCTCACCCGTACGATTACGGTTGTGCCTGACGCGCGTCAACGCCCTTCACACGACTCGATTGGCGACCGGCTTCGTTCGTTCTCGAGTGTGGCGGCGAAGTTCCGAACAAACAAATAGAGAAAAAGAGACGCCAGCAACGAGTGTTGGCGTCCCTTTTTTTCCGACTAGCGGCTCAATGGGTGCTGTGAGCCGATTTCCCTCCGAGCGTCTTGCCGCCGTAGCTGTCGCGGCGCTGCGTGTCTTCGCGCTGCAGTTCGGCAACCGGTAGCGATGCCGAGGGCAGGGTGATCGGCGTCGTCACTGCCGGGCGAGCGAGCGCGGCTTTGACTGGTTTGGCGATGGTCCGTGCGTTCTCGATCGCGAAGCCTCCATCTGCGTCGACGGAAGCGCCGCCCTCACCGATCACGGAGCTGCCTCCGACGCTGACATCGCCTCCGAAGCCACCGCTGCCTCCGAAGCCGCCGTCCCCGCCGGCGCCCGCGTCACCGCCGCCGCCGCCGTGGTTCGGATCGCAGGGATTGGGGATGATCGGCACGTTCAGCAATTTGCCCATGGCTTGTAGGCGTGTGGGCAGAAACACATTTTGTAGGGCCGGTGAAGCTTGGAAGCAGAGCGCAGGATCGTTTGGCGAGCACTGCACGGGAAACTCTTGCACCTGCACGAAACCGTTGGAAAACGGCGCGAATACGCCGAGCCCGAGCGATTTGCCATTGGCTGCGTCGTGGCAACCGATGCACGAGCCCGCAAACTGCGCGCGATTGGCGATGTCGTCGGCGCTGAGCCCCGTGCCACTGAGCTTCGCCTCGAGTTGGCTACGGAAGCCATCGGAGAGGCGCCTCGCGTAGTTCTCGGTGTCATCGTTGCGGCTCTCGGCATCTTTGCAGGCGTCGTCGACGACGAACGACATCTTCGACGGGTCGTTGTCCAAAAGGCCGTCGATGGCCGACAAGAAATTCTCACGGCAGGCGCTCCCTTGCGGCAAATTGGCGGCTTCGTCCCACAGGCCACCGTTGGGCGATTCGGCAGTCGGGAATGGGACGGCGACCAAGCTACCGCTGTCGACCGCGAGTTTGAACTCGCGCAGCGTCCACGGATCTTGATCGAATTGGTTGGTACGGATCTGCCCGCTGCCGACCGTGAAATTCGTCGCCGTGAGAAACGGGCCGAAGCCTGCTGCGGCCAGTTCGGGATCGCCCTGGGTGAAGGCGTTGGCCAAGCGTTTCCCGCGCGCGGACGCGTCGGCCATGGTGTTCGCTTCCAGCCAAAATTGCGCCAAAGGCTGGCAGCCAATGATGCCGAGCTCGGGATGAGGATTCGGGATTTGTGCCTCGAAAATCAAGAACATGCGGTTCTGCAGATTGTTCGCGAAAATGACGCGTTGCTGGCCGCAGTGCGCGCCGTTCTCGGGCGCCAGATCGATGCGGTTCACGAACGCCGTGGGGAAGAAGCCGAACTCGTTGTCGAATTGTTTGGCTTCGGCGCGATCGCATTCGATCGGGTAGCCGTTGAGGGAGGGGGCGCCGTTGGTTTGTTCATCCCCACAATGGATGGCCGTCGGCAGCCGGCCGTTCGGGGCGCTGGCATAGCTGTCGATGATTTGGTGGTAGATGAGGGTCGGATCATCGCTGCGCCCACCGTTCGAGGCGATCGCCGCGAGCGTATCGCCCAAGGTGATGCTGCTGACGGCATCGACGTGCGTCTCGAGCAGCACGCGCTGCGGATCGAGCACGCCATCAGGCACTTGGCACTGCTGTTCGGTGATTTGAATACCGATGTGCAATTTGCCGTGGGTGAAATCGACGATGTCTTTGCCGACCTTGAATTGGTAACTCACGAAGGCGTCGTCGCCGCCGAACAAGGAAAAGAATTGAGTCGGGCTGCTCTGCAGTTGAGCCTCGACCTGCGTGCCGTCACTCGAGCCGCCGGTGCCCCCGAAGCCGCCCGTGATCGAGCCGCCAAAACCGCCACTTCCAGGCGGAAAATCCGGGGATCCTGCGTCACCCTCGGGTGCCGCGCCCGCGCTGCCGAAATCGGGCACGGCGCCCGCACCGCCAACGCCGAATTCCGAGCCGGCCGTGCCGAAACTCGACCCTCCAATGGCGAAGCTACCGCCGGAAGACATGCCACCGCCAGCGCCCGCGGTCGCGAAGCTGCCCCCGAACCCGCCGCCCCCGCCGTTGCCGAGACGCTCGAGAAACCAGCCATCCAAAAGCACCACACTGTAGTCACCCGTCAACAGTGTGTCGTGAAGTTCGGCGACGGACGCTGGGCTGTCTTCACTCGAGAGCGTATCGACGACTTGACCCGTCGTACTGCTCACGATTTGGAAGCGCGCGTTCCGCAAACGATAGGTATTGCCCGACGGCGCTGTCGATTCCAGCGCCAAACTGAGTTTGCCGCTGGCTTGTTCCCCGTGTGAATTGCCCGTGTGCGAGGCGCAAGCCACCAATTGCGTGACGCCCACACCACTCGCCAACGCGAGCCGAATCCAAAAGCTCGAAAACGTTCTCATGTTTTTTCCCAATCCCCGTCCCCGTGACGGAATACGAGCGACCCCTCAGCAATTGGCATGCCGCACGGCAAAGCTCGATAACCCGCGCGTTGGTCGCCAACTCCGCTGCCGATCTGTGCCAGGAGCAGCCACCGCGGCGACAGCCACGTCAGTCGTCAGGTCGTCAGTCGACCGATCGCAGAGCGGGTGAAGCGCGGCCTTTTTCGATCGAACTCGCCACTTGCTCGGCGCTCGTGTTATTTTTGGAGATGCGCAAAGCGAGCTCGAATCCGACTCTCTGGTTGTCGTTCATCGTGTTGGTCGCGTGCGGAGGGCGCGCGATCGTGGACGAGGCAGCGGGCGGCGCAGCGACCGGAGGCGCAGCAATGGGCGGCGCAGCGACGGGGTTCGGGCCGGCCGGCTCGGGTGGTTCGCCGAGCACGACACCCATCACGGGCAATGCCGGAACGTCGAACAGCCGGCCAACGACGGGCGGTAGTCCCGCAGTCGACGCCGGCTCGAGTGGGCGTGGCGGCGAAGCGGGAGTGGATGAGCACCCGGTGTGTGGGCCGTTGAAATGCGCGGCGCTAGCTCCTGCGTGTGGCTACTTCACCAACCGCTGCGGTGACTACGTGGCGTGTCCGTGTTTGGTCGGCGGTGCAGCTGGCGCGCCTGATGATTGTCCACCCTTGAGGTGTACCGACGCGAACGGGAAGCCGCGCTGTGGCCCGATCGCGGACCACTGTGGAGATTTTGCAGATTGTGATTGTTCGACGCAATGAAGGATTCGAGAGCAGCGAAACCGGCGTAGTCATTCGCGCGATCCAAAAAAGTCACAGTGGTTGAGTCGTTACTTCGACAGGTCGCGCGCTCGGCGCGAACCATGGCCGGCATTCTGCTCGCGCGCGTGCGCTTGATCGACTAACTGTCCGGGCGTGCTTTCGAGCGACATCGGCCGCTCGCGCGGGCTCGCGCTAGCCGCCCTGCTGTGTGTCGTGTCTGCGCGCGCTCACGCCGAAGCGTCGGCATCGGCTGCTCCGACGTCGGTCGCCGCGACCAGTATCGCGATCGACTCCGCCCCTCCGCTCGTTCCCACCACGCCTGCGTCCGGGTCAGCGCCACTCATGGCAGCCGTGCCGCCCCCACCGCGCGGCTTCGAAGGGCGGTCCGCCCTCGACGCGCGAGATTACCGGCGCAAGCGAGAAGGCGGCTATTTCGCGGGCCTACCGCTCGCCAATTATGATTCGAACACCGGTCTCGGTTTTGGCGTTCGCGGTTATTACTACTTCAACGGGACTCGCGCCGATCCGTTGTTCGCGTACACGCCTTATTTCTATCGTGTGTTTTTGCAGTTGTTCGCGACCACCGGCGGCCTACAGTTCAATTGGTTGGATGTGGACGCGCCGAGCGTCGCGGGCACGCCGTTTCGGTTTCGATCCCAACTGATCTTTCAACGCAACTCGGAGCAGCACTATTTCGGGCTCGGCAGTCGCGCGATGCGGCCGCTCACCTTCACCGGCAGTCCGCGCACGTTCCAAAATTTCGAAAGCTATCAAGCCGCGCTCGATCGTCCGGACGCGGCCGGCCTGACACACGATCGGTACGATCGCTATTTGCTCGTCCAACCGTTGCTCCTGCTCAGTGTGGAAGCGTCGGTGTTGGGGGGCTTCGTGCGACCACTCGCGGGCCTCGGCTTCAGTGACACGCGCGTGGACGTGACTCACGACGCGACGGGGCCGAACGTCGCGCCTTCGCGCTTGGCGGAAGATTGCGCGGCGCGCCTCATTCATGGCTGTTCCGGCGGTTGGAACGACTTTTTTCGCTTGGGCGTGTCGCTCGACACGCGAGACTACGAGCCGGACCCGAATCGCGGCGTATTCGTCGACGCCGCACTCGACATTGGCTCGCGAGTCCTCGGCTCCCGCTACGAATGGGCGCGGGCCATGCTTTCACCGCGCGTGTACTACGACCCATTTCGCGCTTGGGTCGATTTGGTCTTCGCCGCGCGCGCCACGTTTCAAGTGCAAAGCTCGAGCAGCCCTTTCTTCGGGATGAACTTCATCCCTTACACCGAAGATCCCCGCACGGGTCTCGGCGGTTTGCGCACGCTGCGTGGCTTCAAACAAGACCGCTTCGTCGGCCCGGTGATGGCATTGTTCAACGCCGAGGTGCGCTGGACGTTCACGCGCTTCGAAGCGCTTCATCAACAATTCGCGCTGATCGCCGTGCCTGATCTGGATCTCGGCGCCACCTATGACCGCGTTTCCGACCTGCGCCTCGGCGGTTGGAAACGCAGCCAAGGTGGGGCGCTCCGGATCTCCTGGAATCAAGCCACGATCCTCACTACCGAATACGCATTCAGTAGCGAGGACAGCGGCTTTTACGTGAATTTCAATCACATGTTCTGAGTCACTTGCACGCGCCAGCCGCCCGCACCGAGATGCCGGCTGCTGCTGCGCTGCACGGGTTTCCGTACGTCTTGCCGTCGCAGCCGCAGACTGGGTTCGACTCGTCGGTGCACGCGTTGGGGATGGTCGTGCAGATCCCCGTGCCGTCGGTGGCGCCGCAGGACATCGTGGCGTCGGACGGGAAGTTGCAGTATTGGCTCTTGGCGCACTGCACCCCTTTCAGCCCGCCGCACACCACGCCCATCGGCTGGTTGCACGCGCCGAGGCTCGATACGGACACCGATGCTTGCGCCGCGGCGCAGGCATTGCCGTACGTTTTGCCGTCGCAACCACAGACTGGCGTGTAGTCCGCCGTGCAGCCCTGGGGGATGTCCGTACAAGAGCCCGGTTGATCGGCTCGTCCGCAATCGGCGGTGATGGGCGTATCGCAATATTGACCCGCCGCGCAGGTCATCCCGAGTCGAGCGCCGCAAGCCTGCCCGCCGGGCAAGGTGCAAGTGCCGGTTCGCGCAACCGAGACGCCGGAGCTAGCCGCGGAGCAAGCAGTGGTGTACGTTTTCCCGTCGCAACCGCAGACCGGCGCGACCTCGTCGGTACACGCATCGGGTATCTTCGTGCACGTACCGGTCTGATCCGCGCTCCCGCACTGGGCCGCGGGTGTGAACGAGCAATACTCGTCGGCACTGCACTTGGAGCCGAGGAGGCCGCCACAGACGGCGCCTGGAGAGCCGCCACCGGCGCCTGCGTTTCCGCTACCTGCGTTTCCGCTGCCCGCGTTTCCGCTACCTGCGTTGCCACTGCCGGCATTCCCGCTGCCTGCATTGCTGCTGCCCGCATTGTTCGTGGGGCAAGTCATGCCCGCCGGACAATCGTCCCCGACGACGCCGGAGCTACAGCCCTTGGGCGCCATCGCCAGGGGAGAAAGCAGCACGATCGAAAGCAGTGCCCCCCGGTTCCACGTCATCGTTCGAACTCGTGTTTGTTTGATTGGTTGCATGATTTCTCCTTCACTCACCCTTGATCCCCGCATTGAGTCTGTCGCGCGCGCGTTCGCGTTCTTGGCGTAAGAGCCCGTCCGGAAAGCGGCGCTCGTGTTCGGCGATTAGCGCTGCAGCGGTCTCGGAGTCACCGGCTGTCAGCGCCGCGAAAGCTCGATCGAGCAAGCGCGTCTCTTCAGCGAGCGTGCTCGTGGCTTGCGCGCTGCTGGGTTTGCCGTTGCTCTCCGCGGCGAAGGCAGCCACTGCCGGTGCCGTGCCGTCGCGTTTGGGTTCTTGCGTTGGCGCAGACGCGGCGCTGTCAGTGCTGCGCGGCCCCGCGGCAATCGGAGTTGCCTCGAGCGCGGGGGCCGCGTTTGACTCGGGCAGGGTGGGCTCGGCAACCACCGGCGCTACGGCTCCCGTCGTTGCTCGGTGAGCCACTGCTGGCGCCGAGGGCGTTGCCGGACGCGTGTCCATTGCGTGCGCCGTGGGCTTCGTCGCTGAGCGAACCCACAGTGGGGCGCTGAGTACCGTGGTCGTCAACGCGAAAGACAGCCCAATTTTGGCCGCCCAGGGCAACGCGCCGAACTTCGCCGCGGCGCTTGCCGCCACGCTGGTTTGGCTTGCGGTCGCCGCTGCGCTGGTAGTCGCAACCTCTGCGCCTACGGCGAGGCCAGCAGCCAACAAGCGCCGCCGCACCCGCTCTTGCTGAGCTGAAGTGGGCAGATCGGCGCGCAGTGCGGCCACCCATTGCGAATCATCGTCGTCCCAGGTCATGGCGTATTCCTCGAGCTTTCGCGGAGCCGCTTCACTTCGGTCTCGAACGCGAGTCGCGCGGCGCGCAGCCGCGAGTAAACGGTATTGAGCGGGATCTCGAGCACTTGCGCGATCTCCGGGGCGGACATCTGCTCCACGCGAGCGAGCACGAAGAGTTCGCGCTTGTCGTCGTCGAGCCCCGCGAGGGCGCGCCGCGCGAGAGCCAGCCGTTCGCGTTGATTCGTGCCTGCGCTTTCGTCCGGTGCTGCCGGTAACTCGGGCGTCAGTTCTCGCGCTGCTTCGAGCGACGTCGGTTCGCGGCGCGCGCGGTCGCGATATTTGCGCGCGATGTTGAGCGCGATCGCGTACAGCCAAGTGCGCAGTTCGGCTCCGCCATCGAACTCCGGCAGCCGCCGTTGCACGACGATGAACACGTCTTGCAAGGCATCATCGAGCAGCGCATCGCGCACGCCGAGGCTGCGCAGGCAGCGCCACACATAGCGAAAGTGCGCCGCGTACACCTCTGCCAGGTCGAGCGCCACGGCGGCGGGGGTATCCCGCGGCTTGGCACTTGGCTCCATGGCGGGGGCGATCATGGACGTTTATCCCGCCAGCGCGGGAAATCCGTCTACCAGACCACGCCGGCGTGCACGAAGGCTGAGCCGGAAAGCAGTGGAACCCGAAAAACCTGACCATAATCGAGTATTTCGAAGTGGGCGCGCAGCGCATTCAATTGCGCGTCGGCGCCCACGCTGGTCCAAAACGGGGGCCGGGCGAAGGGGGTGAAACGCGCGCTCAGCAGGGGACCCGCCGCCCACGCCGTGTCATGGCCGCGCTCCAGGCTGCCCAAGCCGGAACCCGAAAGGCGGTAAGCGACGGCCCCGGCGCGAGCTTGGAGGCGAGGCCAAGGCGTGTACGTCCCTGCCAGGTAGCCGCCGATGGCGCTGACCTCGACGCCGTGATCGGCGGCATCCCGATCAGAGGCCGGGGCGAGATAGCGCAGGCCGGCGGCGACGCCGTAGCGCGAGCCGCGCACCTGCGCGTCGAGTTCGAGGAGCGGTGTGGCTCGGGGCAGGGTGCCAAAATGGATGCCCGCGCCCGCAGCGAGCTCGACGCGTGGCGCTGGTGCTGGGCTCGGCTTTTTGGACTCATGCGCTGGAGCCGGCAACGGAGCGGGCGCCGGGAGCGGAGCGGGCGTCTCCGGAGCGATCAGCGCGACCGTGACGACGATCGCCGCGCGCAGCAGCTCCTGACAATTCTGGTCGTGAATTTCACGCCGCTGATCGCCGAGCTCGACGATTAATCGATAGCCAGAAGCATCGGGCAGCAAGCTCACGTGCACGGCGTCGAGCGCGGTCGTCTCGGGCAAGCGCCGCCGGAGTTCGCTCTCGAATGCCGCCGGCGAGCCGCATTCATCCGGGATTTCCGCCGAAATCGCCGCATGCGCGGGCGCGCTACCCAGCAGCAGCGTGAGCGTGAGGGCCGAACCGGTGGCCCGCAGATGAAAAGCGAAAGCTCCCAAAGTCAGTGGGCAGTCTTCCCTGACATCGCGAGCGACGCAAGGAAGGCAGGCTCACTGACACTTGTTGCCGACACAGCCGGGCGACCCCGCGCAACAATCGGCGTTCGAGCTACAGTAGCCGGAACCGGAGGCGATGCAGCACTTGCCCGCCTGACACACGTCTCCGTATTCGCAGCAGTCGGCCTTCACTTTGCAGGCACTCTGCCGGGCGACGCAGCAGCGCATCGCCGAGGTGCCGTCCGATGCGGAGCTGCACACGAGACCGTCACAGCATTGTTCACAGTCGTAGTAGCGGCCCGCCGGGCGGCAGCAGACGCCGTGCTCGCACATCGAATCCGAACTGCACGAGCCATCGACGCCGCAGCGGGTGCCCGTGCCAGGGTTGCGACAATTGCCCGGTTCGCCGAAACCCAGATCGGCGTAGTGGACGCAAATCTCCTTCGGGCAACATTCGGCGTCGATCTGACAGCCGGCGCCACTTTCGCAACAACGCCCTTCGGCGCTGCAGTTGAGTTTGCAATCCGTGCACTCTTGCGCGGGGCACACGGAGCCTTGCGAGCAGGTGGCGTCGTCCGTGCAGGTGAGGCCGCTGCAGTGTTGGCCTTTGGGACAAGTGCCGTCGTTGCAGAACGAGTCACAGCCGTTGTTCTCGCCGCAGGCTTTGCCCGTACAGCTCGGCGAGCAACTGGCAGCACCGCACACGTTCGGTGCATTCCCGCCGCCACAGGTCTGCCCCGCTGGACACAACCCGCAATCGACCAGGCTTCCGTTCGGCGTGCGGATTTGGCCGCAGAAGCCCTTACAATCAGCCTCGGACTTGCCGCCGGTGCCATCACCGCTCGAGCCGGCGCTATTGGGCGAGCCGCCGTCGCTGGAGCCGCCGAAGCTGGATGAGCCGCCAAAGCCCGAGCCGCCAAAGCCCGAGCCGCCGTAGCTCGAGCTCGAGAGCTGGTCGAAGCCCCAGATTTTGGCGCAGCCGCTCAGCAGCAGCAAGGCGATGAGTGAAAGCGCCCCAGACACTGTCAACGCTTTCACCAGGCACCTCGCACGAGCAGAGCCGCCGTGTCAGCGTGCGGAGTCACGGCAGGCGTCACTGAGAGCTTCGAGCCGAGCACGTAGAGTGTGGCGCCGCCGCCTATCAGTAGGCCGCTGAACACGAACGCGAGCGTGGCGTTTCCCGCTTGATCGTGAGCGGTGCGCCCGCCAGCGACGCCGATCAGGTCGCAACTGTTGGGGCCGTTCGGGCAGTGTTTTCGCGCGTCGTTGTAGGTCGATTTCGATTCGAGACCGTAATACGCGCCTACGGCCAGCGTGAGCACGCCGAGCCCCGCGACGCCGAGCCCCAGCTTTTGCATCAGCGGTCCGGATTTGTCGACCAGATCGACGCTGACTTGGCGGTTCTTCTCGCCGAGCTCGAAGTGCACGCTTTGGCGCGTGTGCGGCAGCCCTTCGGCGTCGAAATCGAAGCGATGCCAGCCCGGATCGACGGGCAGCGCTTTGCCGTCGAGCAGCTCGGCAAAGGGATGGTGATCCATCGTGACGTGAACCACATTCACGGTCGCACCTTGCGCATCGTGCGCTTCGAAGATCACGGTCGGGGTGGCTGCTTCGACTTTGGCAGCCAGATCGATGCAATCTTGACGCACGGGGCCCGGGCATTCGGGTCGCAGGCACACCTGCAATTGAGTGCGCGCTTCAGCCAGCGTGCCGTCCCGAGTCAAGCGTTGGGCTGCCTCGTTGGCATCGATGCATTGATCTTTGATGCTGGGGGCCGCAGTGGGAGCAGGCGGCGCCGCCGGTGCCGGAGTCTGCGCGGAACTCACCAAGCAGAGTGACGAGAGCGCGCCAAATGCTGCCAATTGCCCGCAAATTTTCACAAACATTCGCGTTTCCAGTGCTTGTTGCCGGAGCTGTCCAGACGATAAGGGGGCGAGCACGACGAGCGCGGCTTCGCCGGTTCTGGTTGAGCCGGATGCGCCGGTTCGGGTGCCCCCGTGGTCCCGTGAGGTTCGTTGTGCGAGGTGAGGACGGCTTTGCCGGTGTGGGCGGCCGCGCTTGCGATCGCTGCAGGAGGGGCCGCACTGCTCGCTGCCGGGTCGTTCGCAGTCGTCGCAGTCGTCGTGGGTGCGGGCGCTAGGGTGGGCCCCGAAGCAGCCGCGGAGGGTGATGGGGCTGACAGCGATTCGGAGCTCGACGCGCTTGCGGGCTCGCGGAGACGCGCCTTGAACGCATACGTCAGGCCGAGCGCCAAACTGCCCGTCAGCAAAATTGCGGTGATCGGTAGCCAGCGCGATTGCCGAGTCGGTCGCTTCGAGATGGGCAGCGTCGGATCGACGGGAGCGACGGCCGTCCAACTCGTGCGGCGTGGCGCTGGGGTTGGAGCGGTCGCGCCGCTCTGACCTCCGTTGCGCACGAGCGCCAATAGGGCCTCCTGTGGCGGGGTGCTCGCTGCGGGGATCGCGAGCAGCGCTCGCCGCATCTCGTCCGCAGATTGAAAGCGCGCCGCGGATTCGAAGACGAGGGCGTGATCGATGATCGACGCGAGCTCCGGCGGCAGGCTAGGCGCGACAGTGGTCACCGAACGGGCGGGCACGGTGGCCGCGCGAATCAGCGTTTCTTGGGCTGTTTCAGCGACGTGCACGCACGCGCCCGAGGCCAGCGTGAAGAGCGTGGCGCCCACTGCCCAGAGATCGGTGCGCGCGTCGATTTGCTGTGTGCGGCCCAGCGCTTGCTCGGGCGCCATGAAAGCTGGAGTGCCGAGCATCATGCCCGTCTGCGTGGCGCTGGCGCTCGTCGGCCCTTCCAAGAGCCGCGCGATGCCGAAGTCCAGCACTTTGAGCTGGCCATCATTCGTGACGAACAGGTTGGCGGGCTTGATGTCGCGGTGAACGATGCCGTGCGCGTGCGCTGCCGCCAGCACGGACAACAGCTCCACCGCGATCGCGCACAACGCGGGTGCGGGCAACAAGCGGCTACTCGAAATATCCTCGAGGCTCGCGCCTTCGAGCAATTCCATGACCAGGAAGGCCGCGCCGTCTTCGGTCACGTCGTCGTCGAGCACGGCGACGGCGCCGCTGTGTTCGACGCGATTGGCAGCGTGCCCCTCGCGCAGAAACCGCTCGCGCACTTCCGCTCGGAACGAGAGCTCGGGGTGCAGCAACTTCACCGCTACCCTACGCCCATTGCGGTGCTCGGCTGCATACACCGAAGCCATGCCGCCGATGCCGAGTAGGCGATCCAAACGGTACTTGCCGCGAAGCGTGGTACCCACCCGTTCGCGAGCGCGAAGCTCTACGTCATCCTCGGTATCTGACACTGATTTGCGCCGGGAAGATGGCACAGCCTTCGAAATTGCGTGAGTCTTTTCGGGGCTAGAGTCACTCGATATCGTGTGCGAAATCGCTAGCAATTCGGCCGCTTCAGTGGCGATGGAAAGAGGCTTTAAAAATCCTGAGCCAAATCAACCCTCGAGTTCCATCTCGGAAGCATTCGTGTGTGCGGAGGCTGATTGCAGTGCGGAGGCTGATTGCAGTGCGGAGGTAGAACCTGGAAACAGTCCCGCCACGATAGCGACGAAGCGTGATCCTGCCCGCCCAAGCAGGTGACTCGGTGGTGCTACGCCGCGTGCTGACGCCGCCGAGTTCGCAAGAGGTAACCGACTGCCGCAAGAAACAGCCACTGCCAACGGCTGCGTGGGGTTTCAATGAGCCGGCAACCGCAAGCCGCCACCGAACGATCCGCGCCGCTGGTGTCGGCTCGCTCGCTCTCGGTGTCGCGCACTGATTCGGCGCCTGCGCGTGCGAGGGCGCACGAGCGCGGGTCCGCCGCCGAGCAACCTCCCGCGGGGCCAACGCTCGCGGCATCACTTGCCTCGCCGGGCTCTCCACCTGCGCCGGCGCAGTCCGTCTCACTCCCTTTGCCGGTATCGGCGACGCAGGTGCTCGAAAAGCAGGTCGCGCCGCTCGGGCAGTCAGTGTCGATGCGACACGGGCCGTCGGTAAAGACGAACACTTGACCCACGTTCGGGTTGCCGACGACGAGCGTGTGTTCGCTGAGGGCGATGGGCACGGTGTTGCTGGCGGCGGGCACCGAGAGGGGCGGGCCTGATGACATCCAACGCTCGCCGACGCGTTGAAACAGGTAGATCGAGCTTTCCGGCTCGCCAGCGACGGCCAGCGCGAGCGTGTTCTGTGCGATGGCGACCGTCGGTTGATCGCCGACTTCGTAGTTTGCGTCGAAGATCTCGAGCGCATCGCCCTGCTCGGCCCAAGCGCTGCCTTGGCGCGCGAACACGCAGGCACCATCGTAGCCCGTGACTCGCGCGTCGAGTGAGCTCGGATGGGTGTCGGGCCGACGGACGCTCATCAGCAACGTGTCGCCGGAGATCGCGACGTGTTTGCCGGCCTGACCGGGCTTTCCGAATTTCGGATCGTTCAAGGGCGAGCCTTGCAGCGTCCAACCGGCGCCGTGATCGACGAACACGAACGCCGAGCCGACGTGGGGCGTGGCTCCGGAAACCTCGCTCGCGGTGACCACGGCCGTGCTGCCCGAGATCGCCACGGCCGTGCCGAAGGACACGGCCTCAGTCGGAGCTGGCAACGTGAGCCGCGAGCCCTGCCATTGCTCGCCGAGCCGCGCGAATGAATAGGCAGCGCCGGCAGGGGTCAAGCCGTCGTCTGGGCTCCAGGCATCGCCGATCAGGGCGCGATCGCCGGACAGCGCCAGGCTCTGCGCGAAATCGTCGTACTCGTGGCGCCCGGCCGCGCTCATTTCAGCGCCTGCGACGGTCCACTGCTCGCCGCTGCGGACGAACGAGCGGGCCGACGAGGTGCCGGCCGAACCGACCAACAGCGTGTCGTGATCGAGCGCGACCGATCGCCCAAAGGATGCGTTGGGAGCGGCGCTCGGCGAGCTCAGCACGGCTTGTCGGTGCCACGTTCGCGCGACTCGCACGAAAACCTCGACTTGCCCTTGGTTCTTCGCGCCATTCACCGTGCGGCGGCTATCTCCGACGACGAGCGTGTCGCCGGAGATCGCCAGCGCTTCGCCGAAGCTGTCGAGTAGGTCCGGCTGTTCGGGGCCGAGGGCGGGCCCCTGTGGAGACCAGATCTGCCTCGGCGCACCGTCGGTTTCGCCGGCGCGGGCAGGATTGACGCTGCACAGCAGCGAAATGCCAACCAGCCGCGCGAAGTTCGCGCGCTGCCCTCGCCAATATCCGACCAGCATGCGCTGGGGAGTGGCCAGGAGTCAGCGGATTGGATCAGGTACCTGCGCTAGCCGAGAGTCTCATCAACAGTTCGACGTCCTCTGCGAACGGAACCGCGAGGTAGCCGTGCGCGGGATTTCGCACATAAGCGAGGAATTCTGGGTTGTGATCGGCGTTGTCCGCGAGCACGAGTGCGCCTGGGCCGAGCCGAGGCTCGACGAGCGAAAGCACGCGCGGGTAGAGCACTTTTGCCCCATCTAGCAGCAGCAGATCGACGCGTTCGGGCAGATCGCGAGCTAGGGTTTCGGTCGCGTCGCCTTCGCGAATTTCGGCGAACTCACTCAAACCGGCGAGGGCCAGGTTTTCGCGTGCGCGGAGCACCTTCTCCGCTTCGAACTCGCTACCGATCACGCGGCCGCCGCCGTTGTCTTTGAGGGCTGCGGCGAGATGCAGCGTCGAGAGCCCGAACGAAGTGCCGAACTCCACGATCGAGCGCGCTCGGGTCGCGCGGGCGAGCAGGTACAAAAGGCGTCCGGTGTTCGGTGAGACCGGGAGGAACAGATCCTTGGCCAGCGCATAGAAGCCGCGATAGTCGGTTTGCGCGCGGCTCATGAATGCTGCGCGCTCTGCGTCCGAGCTTTGTGCGAGCTGGGTGCGGATCCGCGCATCTGCCGTTTCGGCTTCGGCGAACAGGCGCGTCAGGAGTGGTGCGAGTGGTGCGTTCAACAATGTGTTCATGGCGGGGTGTCCTGGGGGTGGGGGCTTCCCGAGTGTGTTGGCCTCGGCTTTCGGTTAGAATACGAAGGATCATTCGCATTCGGTCTTCGCGTTCGGAGCTGCCTCATGCCCAAGGCCAAGAAAACGCAAATTTCCCCGAGGAAATCACCCGTTCAAGCGCGCTCGTCGCGGCTCGTTGCCGATATTTTGGAGGCCGCAGCTCGCGTTTTGGCCCGCCAAGGCGCACGCCGCTTCACCACCGTGCGCGTCGCCGAAGAGGCCGGCGTGAGCATCGGCTCTTTGTATCAATACTTTCCGAGCAAGGAAGCGCTGCTGTTCCGCTTGCAGACCGATGAGTGGTCCGACACCTGGGGCATCCTCGACGAGATCTTGGCGGACTCGAAGTTGTCTCCGCTGGACCGTTTGCGGAAGGCCGTGCTCGTGTTCTTCCGCTCGGAGCAAGAGGAGGCCGCGCTGCGGGTTGCCCTCGACGACGCTGGGGCGTTATTTCGAGATACGCCTGAGGCCAGCGCTTTCATGGCCGTGACCAAACGGCGCATGCTGACCTTTTTCGAAGCCGCGTTGCCCGGCGTTTCGCCGGAAAAACAGGCGTTTACGTCGGAGGTCGTGCTCACCGCCATGGCCGCCACGGCGGAGAAAGTCACGGCGCAGTCACTCGATCGGCGTGCAGTCGATGCTTGGGCCAAAGCCAACGCCGAGATGTACTGCGCGTACATCGCGGCAATCGCGCGTGAAGGCAAGGGCAAGAAGGCTCGCCGCTCACTCACTCACCCCTGACGATGATCGTCAGTGGCGGGCTTCGCCCGATCGCGCTGCCGTGCCGACAAAGTTGCCGCAACGCGGGCGTCACGATCACGCTTCGCCTCGCGGGTCGTCGACGCTCGAACGCGAACGACAAGCGACGTCGATCGGTGTAAGGTTCCCGCATCAAACGCCTGGCAGTAAATGCCAGATAGGAGGGTAGTGATGCGAATCATCGATTGTGCCGCATGTGTTGTCGCGTTCGCTGTCTTTGGCTGCAGCGCGGGAGCTTCCGATCCACGCGAATCGGATGCCACCTCGTCACAAAGCGAGGCGTTGCGTTTCCCGCGTCTGTGCGACGGAGAGCTTCACCTCGCTTGTCGCAAGACCGAATACTGCAAAGCCTTCGCGCCCCACCACTGTCCCGGGGCGCGCGTGTTCGGTGTATGCGCTTCCGAGCCTGATTTTTGCCCGGATCTGTTCGATCCGGTGTGCGGTTGTGACGGTGACACCTATCCGAACGGCTGCTTTGCCGCGGCGGCTGGCGCTGCCGTCGAGCACACTGGTGCGTGCGCGCCGAAGGCGCCTGTGTGCGGCGGCATCGCGGGCATCCCGTGCCCCGGCTTCGGAAAATGCGTCGACAATCCGAACGATGGCTGCGATCCCAAAACCGGCGGAGCCGATTGCGGCGGGCTGTGCACCTGTATCGACACCGTCGATTGCGTGAAGGACAGCCACTTCGATAGCGACCCGAACGTGTGCAGCTGCGTGCCGAACACGCCCTAGCCACGCCCATTTCCGAGACCACAAAAAGCACGAGGCCGGCGTTGGTTCGACGCCGGCCTCGCTCGCGTTCTGGAAGAACGGCTAGGCGCTTTGCTGGGACGAAAAACTCACTTGGGCGGGTTGAAACCTTCGCTAGCGACGCACGAGTACAACACCTTGAGCGCCGCGCCCGCATCGGCTTGCACCGTCGCGCAGGTGTTCATACACAGATGAATCTGCGTGGGCGCGCTGTTGTCGTCGTAGTACCAACCGCCGGTCGCGCCGCAAGTCGCCGCGCTCTCCACGCGGGGCAACGTGGTTTCCGCGCCTTTTCCGGGCGTGTAGTTCACGTTCACGTTGTTGAAGCTGAGCGCGAGGTCTTTCGGGGGTGCGGGGACCGCGAAATCACAGCTCACGTTCGACGATTTGATGTTGCCGAACGCCTTCAGCAAATCCTGCTCGGTGGTGGCACCGCTGGTTCCGCCGATGAGGATGCCGGCGGTCGTTCCGCCGGCCTTGGCGATCTCGTCCATCGTGGCCTGGTTCGAACCCAGGATGCCAATGGCGTAGGTTTCGATTTTGTGTGCGGCCAACGTGTCGGACGCAATCTTGGCAATGTGCCCGATGTTGGTGTCGCAGCCGTTGGGCTGGCCGTCGGTGACGAACACCACGACGACCTTTTCGGTCGGGTGCGCGGCTGCATAGGCGACTGCGATGTTCTCCGCGCCTTGGAGCGCCGCGTAGGTCGGAGTGCCGCCCCCCATCTTGCTGTTCTTGGGTTGCGGGTTGGCGGGGATGGCGGCGAGCAGCTTGGCCTCTTGCGCATCGGCCGGCGCTGCGGCAGCCGTGAGCTGCGCGATGTCGACGAGCGGGCTGCTGCAGGCCTTGATGGCGGCTGCGGGGTCGTTGTCACAGACGGTGTCCCAGCAACCCATGAGCGGCTCGTTGCTCGGGAACAGGCGTAGCCCCACGCGCAAGCCAGCGGCCGCCGGATCGGCGAAAAACGCCTTCATTGCAGCGGCAACCTGGTTCCACTTGTTGTTGTCGTTCATCGACCCCGAGTCATCCATCATGACCATCATGGTCAGCGAGGCGAGACTCGCGGCCGACGAACTCTGCGCGCACGCCGCATCGGGATTGACGACGCCGCTGTCGGGGATGCCGCTACCGGCGCCGATCCCGGTGCCATCGCTCCCGCCGAGGTTCAGTGAGCCACCGAGGTTCAGTGAGCCGCCCTGCCCATTGGCCCCAACTTTCGAGCCAGTGTCGTTTCCAGAACAAGCGGCCGCCAGGGCCAGTGTCCCGAGAACAGATAGAACAGCTTTGGTTCGCATACGGTCAGCCTCCAAAATTCCTATTGCGCCAGATCATCCGTCCACCACGGCGGACTCCGATTGCCAAACGGCCACGAAGCGGCAGTCTCTACGATGGCTCAATCTCGTCCAACTGTCATCCTTCGATGCTTGTCTTGCCAGAGTACCCGCGTGATGCACCGCCCAGGCAGAAAAAGCGGCTGTGAGCGGCCGACGCGAATGCGCCAAGTATTGGAAGTTTGTTTCGAGGCCGCCCTTCGTGCAGGTGAGTGCAGGTGAGCGAAGGTGCACGAACTCAGGCGAAAGACGCGACGAAGTTTCGATGCACGGTGACTGGGACTAGTCCCGGTATTCACACCGTTCGCTACACTGGAGCGATGAAAAAGAACCTCGCGGCGCTGCTGCGCTGCGGACTCGCCGGTGTGTGCGTGGTCGCGTGTTCGAATGCAGGGACGGACTCGAGCGCGTCCGGAAGTAACGCGGGCAGCAACTCGGGCGGGGCAACGAATTCAGGCGGAGGCTCGGCGGGGGAGGTCAGCAGCGCGGGGGCAGATCAGAATCACGGGGGTGATTCGAGTTTGGGTGGCAGCGACGTGGTGTCCGGCGCCGGTGAGGCGGGAGCGAGTCCGAGCGAATTGCCGCGCCCTTGGCGCCCGACCGCGGGCAAGTCCTACTTGCTCATCGGCCAATCGGGAGCGCGCGCGCTCACCGAATACTCGAGCGCGACGGGGAGCGGCGTCGCTGGCGGCTCCGTGTATGGCGACATTTACTCGGGCGCCCTCAACAACGCGACGCAACTCGCCTACCTGGACCTCTTGGCGACCGATCACCCGGGCGCTTTCGCGGAGCTCGGCTTGAGCTGGAAGGATGCAGA
>Ga0105245_10000784_pt1 | contig 28821 bp, 28 predicted proteins | sample KBSM54metaG_FD_81523 | JGI IMG/M metagenome (GOLD analysis project Ga0105245, IMG submission 81523) | Miscanthus rhizosphere microbial communities from Kellogg Biological Station, Michigan, USA - KBS M5-4 metaG | ecosystem: Host-associated > Plants > Roots > Rhizosphere > Soil | place...
GCCCTTGACGGTGAACCTGCCTCCGGAGTACTCGAGGTCGTCGGCCGAGGCCTCGAGCAGGTGCGCCGCGATGGGCTTGGCCTTCTCGATGACCTTGTCCGCCGCTCGGACGACGGCCTCGGCACCGACCACCAGCGACCGCGATCCGTAGGTGTCCATGCCCTTGTGGGAGATCTGGGTGTCACCGTGCAGGACCTCCACGTCGTCGAAGGCGACGCCGAGCCGGTCGGCCACGATCTGGCTGAAGGCCGTCTCGTGTCCCTGACCGTGCGGGCTCACCCCCACGACCACCTCGACCTTCCCGGTAGCGAGCATCCGGATCCCCGCGTGGTCCCACCCACCGGCGCCGTAGTCGAGACTCCCGAGGACGCGGCTCGGAGCCAGGCCGCACATCTCGGTGAACGTCGAGACCCCGATGCCGAGCTGGACCCGGTCACCCGCGTCGCGTCGTTGCCTCTGCTCGGCCCGCAGGTCGTCGTAGCCGAACATCTCCTTGGCCTTCGCGGTCGCGGCCTCGTAGTTGCCGGAGTCGTAGGTCATCCCGGCCACGGTGGTGAACGGGAACTCCTCGTGCGTGATCCAGTTCCGCCGCCGGATCTCCAGCGGATCGACCCCCACCTCCGACGCGAGCTCGTCCATGAGCCGCTCCACGGCATAGGTGGCCTCCGGCCGTCCGGCCCCGCGATAGGCATCGGTGAACGTCTTGTTGGTGAAGACCGTCTGGCAGTCGAAGCGGTACGCCGGGAACTTGTAGATGGCGTTGTACATGAAGGCACCGAGCAACGGGATGCCTCCGCCGACCAGCGCGACGTACGCCCCGAGGTCCGCGATCAGCTCGACCTTGAGGCCGGTGACCCGGCCGTCCTTGGTGGCAGCGAGGGTCAGCCGCTGATGCTGGGCGCGCCCGTGATGGGCGCTCTGGAGACTCTCGCTGCGGGTCTCGGTGTACTTCACCGGCTTCTGGACCCGGCGCGCCACGGCGAACGTGATCCACTCCTCGGGAGTGACCGCGAGCTTGCCACCGAAGCCACCGCCGACGTCGGGGGCGACGACCCGGATCTTCGACTCGGCGACACCGGTCGTCGCGGCCAGGGCGAAGCGGACGATGTGCGGGATCTGGGTCGAGCTCCAGATGGTGATCTGCTCGCCGGTCGGGTCGACCACGACCGAGCGCGGCTCCATGAAGGCCGGGATGAGGCGCTGTTGGTCGATCTCCCGTTCGATCACGATGCCATCGGCGCGCGCCTTCTCGATCGCCTCGTCGACGTTGCCGCCCGTGCCGGCCTCCGCCGAGTCGAACCTCCAGAACGCGCTCTTGTTGGTTTCCAGGTCGGGGTGTGCGAGCACCGTGTCCTTCGCGGCCTCCTGGAGGTCGAGGACGGCGGGCAGCTCGTCGAACTGCACGTCGACGAGCTCGGCGGCGTCGCGCGCCTCGGCCGCGGAGCGCGCGATGACGACGGCCACCACCTCACCGGCGAAGGCGACACGGTCGACGGCCATCGGGGGATGTGCGGGGGCCTTCTGGTCGGGGGTGATCGGCCAGGCGTTGATCATCACGCCCTGCGTGTCGGCGATGTCCTGGCCGGTGACGACCGCGACCACATTGGTGGCGTTCCTCGCGGCGCTGGTGTCGATGCTCGCGATCGTGGCGTGGGCGTGGGGGCTGCGCACCATCGCCAGGTGGAGCATGCCCGGGAGAGTCAGGTTGTCGGTCCACCTGGTGCGGCCGGTGAGGAGGCGCTGGTCCTCCTTGCGGCGGCGGTCCTTGCCGATCTCGGTCGCGGCGGGCGCTTCGGCGGTGGCAGTCACTGGACACCTGCCTTCTCGCCGGAGTGCTCCGCGGCGTACAGGACGCTCTTGACGATGTTGTGGTAGCCGGTGCAGCGACACAGGTTGCCCTCGAGGCCCACGCGCACCTCCGCCTCGGTGGGGTGCGGGTTCTCGTTGAGCAGGTCGACCGACTGCATGATCATCCCCGGCGTGCAGAAGCCGCACTGGAGGCCGTGGCACTCCCGAAACGCCTCCTGCACCGGGTGGAGCTCGCCGTTGCGGGCCAGGCCCTCGATGGTGGTCACCTCGTGGCCGTCGGCCTGGACCGCGAGGACGTTGCAGCTCTTCACGCTCCGGCCGTCCAGATGGACCGTGCAGGCCCCACAGTTGCTCGTGTCGCAGCCGATCACGGTGCCGGTCTTCCCGAGCTTCTCGCGGAGGTACTGCACCAGCAGCATCCGCGGCTCGACGTCGTCGGTGACCTGCGTCCCGTCGACGGTGAGGCTGATCTGGGTCATCTGAGGGCCTGCCCTTCGCATGTAGTCGCACACAGCAGCGCACAGAGATCTGTGGTCCGGTCACGCTAGGCCGCGGCCGGTTGGCGAAAGGTTGCCCATCGGCGCCCTACCCTGGGCACAGGGGACGGAGCGCAAGGCCGATGGCTGCGCGTGCGGAGGTGAGCCGTGCACGGTGGCGACGACTGGGAGCAGGTCACGATCGGCCGCTCGGGCGCCGACGTACGACGATCGCCGGACGGCGCCGCGTACGCGAAGTCCGGCACCGGGCTGGTGCGCAGGGAGCTGGTCGACGAGCGCGATCGGCTGGAGTGGCTGGCCGGGACGGATCTGCCGGCGGCTCGGGTCCTGGACTGGACCGACGACGGCGAGACCGCCACGTTGACGACGAGCGCGGTACCGGGCGTCGCGATGAGTGACCTGCCGGCCCGGTCCGTGCCGGGAGCGGTGACGTCGCTCGGTTGGTTCCTCGGCCGCGTGCACGCCGTCCGCCGCGAGTCCTGCCCGTTCGAGCGCTGGCTGTCCGTGACGGTCCCGATCGCGCGGCTGCGCGTCGACCGGGGTCTCGTCGACACCGAGGACTTCGATCACGAGCGTGACGGGAGGTCGGCCCCGGACCTGCTCGACGAGCTGGTCGACGGTCGCCCTCGGGCCGAGGAGCTCGAGCTGGGCGACCTCGTGGTCTGCCACGGCGACGCCTGCCTGCCGAACTTCCTGCTGGATCCGGACTCCCTCGCGGTGACCGGGATGATCGACGTCCACCGGCTCGGCGTCGCGGACCGGCACCTCGACCTCGCGCTCGCGACCCGGTCGATCTCCGACACCACCCTCAACCCGGCGTACGGCGCGCCCGCGGCCGAGGCGATGCTCGCCGCGTACGGCCGGGCGGCCGACCCGTGGCGGCTCCACTTCTACGCCCTGCTCGACGAGTTCTTCTGACCGCGCGTGCGGCCCGTCTCAGTGGCAGCTGCCCGCCGGGCCGTAGAAGCCCGGGCCCGCCAGACCCGGACCGGTGATCCGGGGCCGGTCGCGGCCCCCGGTCGGGTATGCCGTGTCGAACCACTGCGTGAAGAAGTCGCCCAGCCGCTGCCGGCAGGCGTGCGTGTGGCGGGGCAGGAACCGCGCGAGCTCCGCCTCGAGCTGCGGCTCGCTGATGCTGCTGCCGCCGTAGTCACGCTGGATCCGGCGCAGCGCCCGGGCGAAGCGGCCGTGCCCGAGGATCTGCCGCAGCGCGACGTACGCCGTGCCGGGCCGGGTGTAGGTCGTGCTGCCGGAGAACAGGCGCGCCGGCGTCGGATCGCTGGGCGCGAAGGCCCAGATGCTCCCGTTGCTGCGGTAGTTGCGGTCGAACTCCCGGGTCAGGCTGCGCTGGAACGCCGAGCGCCCCGCCGCCGTGTGCCGGCCGCCGGCCGCGGCCCTGGCCCGGCGCGCGTGGAAGAGATACTCGCCGAGGGTCGCCATGCCCTCCTTGAAGAAGGTCAGGTCGAAGCTCCCCTCGGAGACGTTGTCTCCCCACCACTGGTGCATGTTCTCGTGGTTGAACGTGTCGAGGTCGATGCGCCCGCCGGCGAACGTGATCATCGTCTGCATCTCCTCCTCGAAGCTGGCGGACGGCACGCCGACGAGCACTCCGTCGGTGCGGAAGGGGAACGGCCCGTTGAAGCGGCTCTGGAAGTCGGTGATGTCCTGCTGCCGGCCCATCACCTTCAGGTTGGTCCGCTTGCGGTCCGGGCTCAGCGAGCTGCCCTGGGCCTCGTAGTAGCGCACCCCGTCCGACCCCCGGTGCGAGCGCAGGTCGAAGTGGCCGACGCTGCTCTCGACGAGGTAGCTGGCGACCGGCGCGCCCGAGCGCCAGTGGAAGGTCCGGGATCCGTGCGGGAAGCGACGATCGTGCGGGTGTGTGCGCACCGAGAGCAGGCGGCCGTTCGCGATCGCGGTTCGGCTCCGGTTCACGGTCTCGTGGAAGTCGTACGTCGGCTTCGCGCTCGGATGGTTGTTCAGCGGCATCCAGTCCTCGGTACCGACCGGCTCGGTGGTGACGAAGCCGCCGTCTCGCTTCGGGTGGTCCGAACGGAACCAGCCCTCGGTCGTGCCGTCGCCGTCGAGGTGTACACCGGGCCGGCCGGTGTAGGCGACCTCCACCTGGAAGACGTGTCCCTTCCGCAGCGGCTGGAGCGGTGTGATCACGAGCTTGCTGGCGGGGCAGGGCTGGCCGTCCTGGGCGTTCACGTCGGTGCCGGTCACCTGCGGGCTGCAGGCCGGAGGGAGGGGGTTGTGGCCGGGGCCACCGACCGGCGTGACCTGCGAGGCCTGGTGCGCGAGCGGGTCGGGGTCGTCCGGGCCGTTCGGGTCGCCGGGGTAGGCGGGCCGGGCGAAGCGGAAAGACGCCGGCCGGCCGTCGACCCGCACCGACCGGACGGTCAGGTCCGGGCCGCGCCGGCCGAGGACGGAGGTCCGTTCGAAGTCGAGGCTGAGCTCGCTGAGGCACTGCGTGGCCCGGTCGGTGAGGACGACGTGGTTGCCGCGCAGGAACCGGTTCGACCTCGCGTCGTACACCAGGTGGACCTCGGTGTGCAGGCTGCGGTACCCACCATTTCCCATGTCGGGATACACGTGGTCACCGTGGTGGGAGAGGGTGCGCGCCCCGGGCCGGCACGCGACACCGGCCGGCCCGCGACCGGCCGTGGAGCCGGGTCCGGCCGTGGCGGCTCCGAACGACGAGACGACCAGCACCACCGCCGATGAGAGCGCGAGGCTCCGAAGCATCAGACTCCTTCTTCCGAGAGGTCTGCCGAGGTCAACCGCCGGCCGCCGCGAGCCGGCCCTTGAGCAGTGGCTTGGCCGGGTGGGGGCGATCGCCGAGGGCGGCCAGACAGACCTCGATCACCTCGGTGTCGTACGGCGCGAGCTCGCTGTAGCGGATCACCGCCGACGGCTCGGGGTTGGCGAGCAGCGCCTCGCGCATGGCGACCGCGACGTACTCACCGAGCTCCACCAAAGCGGGCGACTCGGTGCCGGGGAGCAGGTCGCCCCCGTAGCTCGCGATCGCCGCCGCCGCGTCACCGCGCTGGAGCGCGTCGAGCACGTCGTCGATGTCGGTAGCGACCGGGAGGGTCAGCCGGTAGGGTCGGGAGGCCAGCTGGCCAGCGAGCGCGGCGCGCAGGTGCGACACCTCGGCCTTGAGCGTGGAGAGCGTGACGGCCTGGTCGCCGTAGACGAGCGCGTGCAGGCGGTCCAGCGACAGCCCGTCGGGATGCAGCGCGAGGATGGCCAGGATCTCGGTCTGGCGTCGGTTCAGCAGCAGGCGACTGCCGTCGAGGGTGGCCTCCGCGTTCCCCAGGAGCCGGAGCTGGAGGCCGGTTGGCCCGAGGTCGTCGCTGAGCACCGACCGGGCGGCCGAGACCGGCATCGCGGTCTCGATCAGACGGGCGAGCACGCGCGCCGTCGCCAGCCCGATCGGGTGCGTGCGGTCCCACGTCGTCGAGAGGTCGACCACGCCGAGCTGGGCACCGGTCACCGGGTCGTGGACCGGCGCCGCCCAACAGACCCAGTTGTGCACGATCGGCGCGTAGTGCTCGGCACTGAACACCATCGCCGGGCGGCGCAGGCGGTTGGCCAGGTCGAGGGCGTTGGTGCCGACGGACTCGTCGTCCCAGCGCGCGGCGGGAACGAAGTTCACGGTCTCCGCCCTGCGGCGCATGACGCGCCCGCCGTAGGTCCAGAGAATGCGCGTCTGCGGGTCGGTCACGGCGAGCACCAGGTCGCCGTCCTCCGCCGTACGCCGCAGCTCGGCCTCGACGCTCGAGACGGCGCGCTGGAGGGGCGACCCCTGCCAGAAGGCGCGCGCCTCGGACTCGTCGTCCAGTGGTGCTTCGGCGACGTCGGGAGAGACGCGCGGCTGCGAGCGCCGCCAGCTCTTCAGGATCTCGGGCCGCACCAGAGGCGCGGCGCCGTCGCCCTGCTCGACGAACGTGTTCCAGGCCCGCAGCGCATTGAGGCGGCGCTCCTGCAGGTCGTTCGTGGCCATCGCGGATCCTGACGTGTGGAGATGACGCTGGTCACGGTAGCGCGGCGGCCACGTCCTCACTCGTGGTGGATGCGACCCTGTGCCTGCGCCAGCCGCTCGCCCGAGCCGCCCCAACGACCGGCGATGATCTCCGCGGCGATCGAGATGGCGGTCTCCTCGGGGGTCCGGGCACCGAGATCGAGCCCGATCGGGCTCGACAGCCGCGCGAGCTCGTCGTCGGTCATGCCGGCCTCGCGGAGACGGGCCTCGCGGTCCTCGTGGGTACGTCGCGACCCCATGGCGCCGACGTAGGCGACCTCGGGGAGACGCAGCGCCACCTCCAGCAGGGGCACGTCGAACTTCGGGTCGTGGGTCAGCACCGTGATCACGGTGCGGGCGTCGATCGCGTTCGCGTCGCGCTGCTTCTCCAGGTAGCGGTGGGGCCACTCGACGACGACCTCGTCGGCCTCGGGGAAGCGGGTGTTGGTCGCGAAGACCGGACGGGCGTCGCAGACGGTCACGTGGTAGCCGAGGAAGCTGCCCACGCGCGCCACCGCGGCGGCGAAGTCGATCGCCCCGAACACCAGCATCCGCGGCTTGGGTGCGAACGCCCAGACGAAGACCCGCATCCCCTCGCCGCGTCGTTCGCCGTCGGGACCGTAGGACAAGGTGGCGTTGGTGCCGCTGGCGAGCAGCCCCAGTGCGTCGTCGCGCACGGCGTCGTCGGCGCGCGACGACCCGATCGAGCCGGTCACGTGGTCGGCGTCCGGATGGACGATCACGCGCCGTCCGAGCCACTCCGGGTCGGGATGCTCGATCACGGTCGCGACCGCGACCGGCCGCCCGGCCTCGAGGTCGGCGGCGAGGTCCTCCAGCTCGGGGAACGTCTCGCGGGACACCTTCTCGACGTACACGTCGAGGATGCCGCCGCAGGTCAGGCCGACGGCGAACGCGTCGTCGTCGGAGATGCCGTAGCGCTGCAGCACCGGGACCCCCGACTCGACGACCTCACGGCTCAGCTCGTAGACGGCGCCCTCCACGCAGCCGCCCGACACCGAGCCCACAGCGGTCTCGTCGGGACCGACCAGCATGCTCGCGCCCGGGGGACGAGGTGCCGACTGGAACGTCGCCACCACGGTGCCGACGCCGATCTCCTCGCCGGCGCGCCACCACGCGAGCAGCTCGGGGAGCACTTCACGCATCGGCCAGCACCTCCACCAGGTCGGCGTACGTCGCCAGCGAGTGGCCGGCGACGAAATGGTCGCAGAAGGGAAGCACGGCGAGGACGCCGGTCTGGACGGCCTCGTAGCCGTCCTTCCCGCGGTGGGGGTTCACCCACACCACGCGGTGCGCGATCCGGCGCAACCGGCCCATCTGCTCTGCCAGCACGGCGGCGTCACCTCGTTCCCATCCGTCGCTGAACACAACGACGACGGCCCCCCGCGCCATTCCGCGCTGGCCCCAGCGGTCCAGGAAGAACTGGAGCGTCTCACCCAGCCGGGTGCCGCCGGACCAGTCCGGCACGGTGTCGCCGGCGGCGACGAGCGCGCGCTCCGCGTCGCGGGTCCGCATCGCCCGGGTCACGTGGGTCACTCGGGTCCCGATGGTGAACGTCTCGACGCTGCCGATGCCCTGGGTGAGTCGGTGCGCGAGACGCAGCAGGGCGTCGGCGTACGACGACATCGAGCCGCTGACGTCGACCAGGAGCACGACCCGACGCGGCTTCTGCGCGCGTCGGCGCCACGCGATCTCGGCCGGCTCGCCCATCCGACGCAGGCTCTCCCGCAGGGTGCGCGAGGCGTCGACCTGGCCCCGGTGCCAGCGCTGGTGGCGCGCCGTACGACGCAGCGGCGGGCGCGGGTCGAGGGTCGCGAACATCGTGGCCAGTCGCTGCTTCTCCGCCGCAGTCAGCGACGCGACGTCACGATGGCGCAGCACCTCCGTCGGACTGGCCGCCGCCCGGATCACGTCGTCCGCCTCGTCCGCCTGCTCGCCCTCGTTGTCGTCGATCGGGAGCTGCTCCGCGGACGACTCCGGGCGCACCACGGGTCGCGGCCGGGGCGGCCCGTGCCGCGCGTTGAAGAACGCCTCGAAGACCTGGTCGAAGCGGGCCAGGTCGTCGGGCGCGGCGCAGAGGGTCGAGCGCCCGGCGGCGCGCACTGCGGTCGGGTCGTCGGCGCCGAGCAGGGCGGCCGCAGCCAGGAAGTCGTGCGTCCGGTCCTGCGTCACCGGCACCCCACCTGCCCGCAGGGCACGCGTGAAGGCGAGCAGGATCTCGTCACCGCCACGGACCTCCTCGGCGGTCGAGGCGCTCGACGTCCTCATGTGCGCAGCAGCTGGTCCAGCGCCTGTTTCACGCGGTCCGAGTCCTCGCGGTACTTCACCAGCGCACCCAGCGTGGTCGCCGCCGACTCGAGGTCGAGGTCGGCGGTCCCGAGGTGGTGCAGGGCCCGGGCCCAGTCGAGGGTCTCGGCGACCCCGGGCGGCTTGGTCAGGTCGCGGGTGCGCAGGTCCTGCACGACCCCGACCACCTGACGGCCCAGCGCCTCGGAGACCTCGGGAGCGCGCGAGCGGACGATCTGCAGCTCTCGCTCCAGACCCGGGTGCTCGATCCAGTGGTAGAGGCAGCGCCGCTTGAGCGCGTCGTGGAGCTCGCGGGTGCGGTTGGAGGTCAGCACCACGATCGGCGGCGTCGCGGCCTTCACGGTGCCGAGCTCGGGGATGGAGACCTGCCACGTCGAGAGCACCTCGAGCAGGAACGCCTCGAACTCGTCGTCCGCCCGGTCCACCTCGTCGACCAGCAGGATGGCCGGGCTCTGCTGGAGAGCTGCCAGCACCGGCCGGGCGAGCAGGAAGCGCTCGTCGTACAGGCTCTTCTCGGCCTCCTCGGCGCCGGCTCCTCCGCTCGCCTCGAGCGCGCGGAGGTGGAGGATCTGCCGCGGGAAGTCCCAGTCGTACAGCGCCTGGCTGGCATCGATGCCCTCGTAGCACTGCAGCCGGACCAGCGGCAGGTCGAGAGCCTCGGCGAGGCCCTCGGCCAATGCGGTCTTGCCGGTGCCGGGCTCGCCCTCCAGCAGCAGGGGGCGCTGCATGGCCAGGGCCAGGTAGGTGACCGTCGCCAGCTCGTCGTCGCACAGGTAGCCCGTGCGCCCGAGCAGTCCCGCCACCTCGGCGGGAGAGGTCACCTCCATGCCTCCAGGCTACTTGGCGGTGCGTTGGCCGCCGGTTGGATCGGTGCCGTCGATCTCGGCGGCGAGAGCGACGTCGGCGGGCTGCTCGGCTATCGAGCATCCACGTCCCGGCCGGAGGCGAGGTCGGCGCACTCCACGAGGATGACCTCACGGGCACCGAGATAGGCGCGGGCGCCCCGGTCGCCGACGGCCGTCTCGATCACCCCTGCCCAGTGGTCGCGACCGAGCAGCACGGGGTGCCCCGGCCTCCCGTCGTACGACGCGCGCACCAACGCGGCCGACCCGGGCGTACCCGAGGCATCAGCGGCGACGATCAGCCGGTCCACCACCTCGGGCACCAGGTCGGGCAGGTCGACGAGCGACACCACGACCCCGCTGTCGGCCGAGCCGCCCAGCGACCGCAGCCCGGCCCGGAGCGAGGCGCCCATCCCCTGGGCCCAGTCCTCGGCCACCACCACGCTCACGTCGAGCCCCTCCATGAGGGCTCGCGCCCGCTCGGCCTCGGCGCCGAGCACGACCGTGACGCGGGAGCATCCTCCGTCGCGGAGGGTCACGACCCCGCGCTGCAGCCACGAGCCGGAATCGTCGGACACGAGCGCCTTCGGCATCCCCATGCGGCGGCCGGCCCCGGCGGCGAGCAGCAGTCCTTCCACGCCCGCCAGCCTGTCAGACCGGCCGCCTGTGGGGGTCAGCCGAACGCCTGGTCGTACAACGTCTGCAGGTGCCCGCCGGCGGGACGGGTGAAGCCGCAGGCGAGAACCGTGCCGCCACCCGCGGCGACGAGGTAGCTGCCGCCGATCCTCAGGTCGGCCGCCTGCACGAGCGTGGCGAGCTGCGGCGGGGTCGCGGAGATCCTGGCGGTGTCGGTGGGACCGCCTCGGTACCAGCGGGTCACCTCGAACGTCGCGGTCCCGTCGACGACCGAGACCAGAGTCCCCTGGAACGCGACCGTCTGCTGCTTCAGGACGCCGACGTTCGGCAGCTGGCAGCGGCCCCGCGGTGGGTCGAACCCGAGCTGCGTGACGCTGCCCTGAGCGACAGGGGACGACCCGTGGTCGCGCTGGGTCATCCCGAAGATCCCCGCGGCCGCGATCAGGACCACCGCAGCGGCCGCCACCAGCCAGGTCAGCGGACTGCGGTCGCGGGTGCCCGTCGCGCGGGACTCGGTGGCGCGCGTCGCGGTGTCGGACATGGCCGCCTCCAGGAGCTGGGCGAGCCGGTCGGGATCGGCCGACGGGAGGGAGGAGGCGGGATCGGCCGCACGAAGCCGCGCCAGCAGCTCCGCGTCCGGTTCGTGCTCGGTCACCGTCTCCCCCCTTCCGTCGTCCCCTCATGTCCGTCAGCGGCGTCCACCTTTCGCAGCGCGGTGCGCAGCTTGTCCTTGGCCCGATGCAGGCGGATGCTCGCGGCGTTGGCGGTGACGTCGAGCACCGCCGCGATCTCCCCGGCCCCCAGCTGCTCCCAGGCCCACAGCCGCAGCACCTCCGCGTCGTCGGGCGACAGCTCGTTCATCGCCTCGGCCAGGCGGTCGTCCCCGACGGGGTCCGGCACCTCGCGCGGCGGGTCGAGCGCCGCGATCTTCCCGGCCACCCGCCGCTGCCGCCGCGCGCCGCGCTCGGCGTTCGCGAGGCAGAGCCGGGCCACGCCGTACGCGAACGGCAGCGGCTCCTCCGGCAGCTCGTCGTACCTCCGCCAGCAGACCAGCAACGTGTCGGCGAGGACGTCGTCCGCCGTCGCGGGATCCGTACGGCGGGCGAGGTAGCGCCGGAGCGGCTCGACGATCCGGTGGACGGTCTGCTCGAACCGGACGCGAGCCTCGACATCACCGTTCTCCGGCCGGGTGTCAGCACGGTCCACGGACTCCACGTTGGCACATGTCCGGCCAGGTCCCCCTTCTTTCACCGGCCCGTCGCTCGTCGGTCGTCTCGCGCCGGTCAGCCAACGGCGATCAGGCCGATCCCCACCAGCACGACGACCGCGCCGACCAGCCTCCGCGCGGGCCGCGGCTCACGCAGCACCAGCCAGCCGAAGACGGCGCCGACCACGATGCTCGACTCGCGGGCAGCGGCGACGAGGGCGACCGGGGCGAGCTGCATCGCCCGCAGGACGAGCAGGTAGGCCAGCGGCGAGAGCAACGCCACGGTGAGGGCCGCGGTGCGGGCGGAGGTCCACACCTCGCGCACCGGGGTCGGGTCACGGCGACGTACGAGCAGCACGGCCAGGAAGGGCAGCTGGAGCACGAGGTTGAGCACGAAGTAGGGCACCGGCGGCAGGTCGAGGCCGTTCACGGAGTGGTTGTCCCACAGGGTGTACGCCGCGATGGTCGCGCCGGTGGCGAGCCCCCAGATCACGCCGGCCCGGTCGGCCCTCAGCCGGCCCGCGCGAGCTCCTAGCGAGATGAGGAGGACACCGCTGACGATGGCGAGGACGCCGAGCACCTCCTCGGGACCGGGGTGCTGGTCGAGCACGGTCACCGCGAACAGGAACGTCAGCATCGGCCCGGCCCCGCGAGCCAGCGGATAGACCAGGTTCAGGTCGCCTTCGGCGTAACCACGCTGCAGCGCCAGCTGGTACACGACGTGCAGGACGGCCGAGACCAGCGGTGCCCCCAGCCACCACCAGGTGGGGCTCTCGCCGGTGACGAGGACCCAGACCGCTCCGATCGGCGTCCAGATGGCGGAGCACAGGAGGATGTACAGCCAGACGAACGCCACCCGGTCCTCGCCACCGGCGCCCTTGATCGCGAGATTCCACGTGGCATGGAGCAGCGCCGCGGTGAGGACGAGCGCGAGGGCGGTGCCGCTCACCCGACCCTCACGAGGCGTCGTACCCGCGGGCCATCCGGATCTCGACCGCGCCGGTCTCCGGCTCGGGCTTGCGGCCGCCCTCGTCGGTGAAGCCGTGCTTCCGGTAGAACGCCGCCGCACGCTCGTTGCCCTCGAGCACCCAGAGGTACGCCGCACGGTCTCCGATCGCGTGCCGCATCAGATCCTCGGCGAGTCCGGTGCCGTGGGCCCGGCGCAGGACGTTGATCGCGTACAGCTCGAGCGGGGCGGGCGGGTCGTCGTCGCGGGGCGGTCCAGCGGTCGTCAGGCCGACGATCCCCTCCTCGTCGCGGGCCAGCCACCAGCCGACCTCGGGAGAGGTGCCGAAGCGCTCCCGCCAGCGGGTCGGCCCGAACGACGGGTCGAGCGCGGCCAGGTAGTCGTCGGGCAACAGCCCGGCGTACGCCTCTCGCCACACCTGCACGTGCACGCGCCCCATCTCGTCGAGGTCCTCGAGCGTCGGCCGGGCGATGGTCCAGGGCACGAGGGTCACGTTCTCACAGCCGGCTCGCGGGTCAGCGGCAGTACCCGAGCATCTGGTCGAGCGCGGTCTTCTCGGACGGGTCGACGGCCAGCGCGTAGCGGGCCTTGATCGCGATCCAGCGGCGCGCGTACGCGCACTGGTAGCCCTGGCGCGGGCGCCAGGACGCGGGGTCCCCGTCTCCCTTGCTCATGTTGGTGGGACCGTCGACGGCGAGCAGCTCGCCCAGGTCGTTGGCGAACGCCTCGCGACCGGCCCGGCTCCAGTGCCGGGCGCCGGAGACCCAGGCCTCGGCGAGCGGCACGACATGGTCGATCTGGATCGCCTCGGCCTGCCGGAGGTCCTTGAGGTCGATGAACGTCAGGGTGCGGCCCGTGTACGGGTCGTGCCAGGTGCCGGCCAGCACGTCGTGGTCGCAGGAGCCCTGCTGCTGCACCCGCGTCGTACCCGGGACCGCGTCGCGCAGGAGGACGTCGTCGCGCTGGTTGCAGCCGTCGTGGTCGGTGTCCACCCAGTCGACACCGAACGCGTCACGCAGGTACCCCTCGGTGCCCCGAGGTCGTGGGCGAACGACGAGCCGGTCGAGCTCCGCACGGGCCTGTCCGGCATCCGCCGGCAGTGCGACCGGTGGGCCGCCCGGCGGCGTGGGTCTCGTCGTGTCGTGCGTGGCATGACCGGCGTGAGCCGGTGAGCGGTGCCGATGTGCGTGTGCCCGCGGAGCCGTGCTCGACCCGCACCCGCCCAGCAGGGCTGCGACGACGACCAGCGCGGCCAGGCTTCCCGGGACGCGAAGCGGAACGGTCGTCATGGCGAGCACAACGTATGTCGTCCCGGGTGATCGCGGACGGAAATGCAGCAAGGCCCCGGGGACACCCGGGGCCCTGCTGATGAAGCGATGCGAGCGGTCTGGGCTCGACCTGTCCGGCTGGCGCCGGTCAGAAGTCCATGCCGCCCATGCCGCCGTCGCCACCCGGCATCGGCGCGGCCTTCTCCGGCTTGTCCGCGATGACCGCCTCGGTCGTCAGGAACAGCGCGGCGATGGACGCGGCGTTCTGCAGGGCGCTGCGGACCACCTTGGTCGGGTCCGGGATGCCGGCGGCCAGCATGTCGCCGTACTCACCGGTGGCCGCGTTGAGACCGTGACCCTCGGGGAGGCCCGCGACCTTCTCGGCCACGACGCCGCCCTCGAGGCCGGCGTTCAGCGCGATCTGGCGGACGGGCGCGCTCACGGCGACCTTGACGATGTTGCCACCCGTGGCCTCGTCGCCGCTCAGCTCGAGCTTCTCGAAGGCGCGGGCGCCGGCCTGGAGCAGCGCGACACCGCCTCCGGACACGATGCCCTCCTCGACCGAGGCCTTGGCCGCGCGCACGGCGTCCTCGATGCGGTGCTTGCGCTCCTTGAGCTCGACCTCGGTGGCCGCACCGACCTTGATCACCGCGACACCGCCGGCCAGCTTGGCCAGGCGCTCCTGCAGCTTCTCGCGGTCGTAGTCGGAGTCGCTCTTCTCGATCTCGGCCCGGATCTGGTTGACCCGGCCCTCGATCTGGGCGGAGTCGCCGCCACCCTCGACGATGGTGGTCTCGTCCTTGGTGATCACGACCTTGCGGGCCGAGCCGAGCAGCTCGAGGCCGGTCGACTCCAGCTTGAGGCCGACCTCCTCGGAGATGACCTGGCCGCCGGTCAGGATCGCGATGTCCTGCAGCATGGCCTTGCGACGGTCACCGAAGCCCGGGGCCTTGACGGCCACGGACTTGAAGGTGCCGCGGATCTTGTTCACGACCAGGGTCGACAGCGCCTCGCCGTCGACGTCCTCGGCGATGATCAGCAGCGGCTTGCCGCCCTGCATCACCTTCTCGAGCACGGGCAGCAGGTCCTTGACCGAGGAGACCTTCTGGTTGGCGACCAGGATGTAGGGGTCGTCGAGGACGGCCTCCATGCGCTCCATGTCGGTGGCGAAGTACGCCGAGATGTAGCCCTTGTCGAACCGCATGCCCTCGGTCAGCTCGAGGTCGATGCCGAAGGTGTTCGACTCCTCGACGGTGATGACGCCTTCCTTGCCGACCTTGTCCATCGCCTCGGCGATGATGTCGCCGACGCTCTGGTCGCCGCCCGCGGAGATGGCCGCCACCGAGGCGATCTGCTCCTTGGTCTCGACGTCCTTGGACGCGGCGTGGAGCTGCTCGGTCACGGCCTCGACGGCCTTCTCGATGCCCCGCTTGATGCTCATCGGGTTGGAACCGGCGGCCACGTTGCGCAGGCCCTCGCGGACCATCGCCTGGGCCAGCACGGTCGCGGTCGTCGTACCGTCACCGGCGACGTCGTCGGTCTTCTTCGCGACCTCCTTGACCAGCTCGGCCCCGATCTTCTCGTAGGGGTCCTCGAGCTCGATCTCCTTGGCGATGCTCACACCATCGTTGGTGATGGTGGGCGCGCCCCACTTCTTCTCGAGGACGACGTTGCGGCCCTTGGGACCCAACGTGACCTTGACCGCGTCGGCGAGTTGGTTCATCCCTCGCTCGAGACCGCGGCGGGCCTCCTCGTTGAAAGCAATCAGCTTCGGCATTTCGCAGCGATTCCTTCTGGCTTGGATACAGCTGTGGCGGATCGGATGGCTGCCCGCGACGGACGGCCAGTGCGGACCCGGCGGACCCTTCCCGCCGGCGCTGCTGACCTCAGCTCAACCGGTCCGATGTGGTGGCACTCTCAACCCGAGAGTGCCAGCGTCATGTTTAGCACTCGCACCCCTCGAGTGCAAACGTGCCCGCCGCTCTCCGAGCCTGCCCGGCCGGCCCGACCGCTACCTTCTGCCCATGACCGACCCGCGCCGACCCATCCGGCTCTCGGAGAAGGCCAGCACCGACCGCAGCGACCTCCACGCACTGCTCGACACGACCCGCGTCGGACACTTCGCCCTGGTCGCCGACGACGGCAGTCCCGCGGTGATCCCGACGATGGTGGTGCGCGACGGCGACCGCATCCTCGCGCACGGCTCGACCGGGTCGCGGTGGATGCGCCGGCTCGCCACCGGGGTGCCGACGGCGCTGGCGGTCACGGCGTACGACGGGCTCGTGGTCGCGCGGAGCGCGTTCGAGTCCTCGATCCGCTACCGCTCCGCGGTGGTGTTCGGGCGGTGCGCGCACGTGACCGAGGACAAGGAGCGCTTCCTCGACCTGGTCACCGAGGCCCTGATCCCCGGCCGCAGCGCAGAGGTCCGTCGGCCGACCAGGGCCGAGCTGGCGGCGACGCTGGTCCTCGCCCTCCCGATCGAGGACTGGTCGCTGAAGATCTCCGCCGGCTGGCCGGAGGATGAGGAGGACGACGTAGCGGGACCTGCCTGGGCGGGCGTCGTCCCCGGCCGGCACGTGTACGACGCGCCACTGGCCGCCCCCGACCTGCGCCCGGGCATCGAGGTGCCGGCCTCCGTGCGCGCCTTGACCCGCTGACTGCTCGGTACCTCAGCTGACTCAGGCTGAGCACCGCTCCGCGGGTCGGGCCACGATCGCCTGCGAGAACGCCGGCGGCGCGTCGTACGGTCCCGCGAGCACCGAGCCGCCAGGCGCCGGACGTCAGACTGTTCCCGCCACCCGTTCCGGCGCGAACGTCGAACTGACGGTCGTGCGGTCGTCACCGCGGTGACAGATCCACCACCGAGAGGAAGCGTCATGAGCGACTACGTCGTCATGTTCCCCGCAGACCGCGAGACCGAGTGGGAGGCCGGCAGCGAGGCCGACCACCAAGCCGTCTACGACACCGACCTCGAGTTCGGCCGCCTGCTCGCCCAACGAGGCGGGAGGATCACCGGCGGGGCGGAGCTCGCGACCGCACGTCGTACCCACGTCGTACGGCGCGGCCCGAACGGCACCGCGCTGGTCACCGACGGCCCGTACGCCGAGTCCGTCGAGCAGCTGTCGGGGTTCTACCTGGTCACCACCGAGGACGAGGCCGGGCTGCTCGATGCCGCACACGTGCTGCTCCGCTCGCACCCGGCCGTCGAGATCCGCCCGGTCGAGGGGACCTGAGCGGCTGCTGTCGATTCCACGGGCCCTCGCGCGTCATCGGGATGAGGGGGACACTCACCCTCACGACCCGAGAGGACAGCCATGACCAGCTACGTCGTACTCCTGCCCGGTGACGAGGCCGCCTGGGCGGCCACACCCGAGGCGCAGAAGCAGGAGATGTACGCCGTGCACGCCGAGTTCGCCAAGCGTCTCGCCGAGCGCGGGCACAAGGTGACCGGCGGCGCGGAGCTCGCACCGAGCAGCGAGGCCCGCGTGCTGCGCACCTCGGCCGACGGGGAGCAGAGCGTCACCCAGGGCCCGTACGCCGAGACCGCGGAGCAGCTGACCGGCTTCTACGTGATCGAGTCCTCGGACCTCGACGACCTGATCGACGTCTGCAAGGTGCTGGGCCGGGGCGAGAGCGCGATCGAGATCCGCGCGTGCATGCCCGGCTCCGGCGGCTGACGCAGGCACGAAGCCGGCACGGGACCCGCACAGCGGGCCGGGAGCAGGTGTCGATCGAGCGTGCATCACCACGTCATCGCGATGACAGGCTCCGAAGCGAGAGGACGGATCGAGATGAAGTTCGTGGTGCTGATGGCCGAGGCCGACCCCGAGGCCTGGGACCGGGCGACGCAGGACTACCGGGACGAGGTGTTCGACCGGCACCGCTCGTTCGACAAGGCCGTGCGCGAGCGCGGCGAGATGGTGGCCGGTGAGGCGCTGGCGCTGCCGAAGGAGGCCGCGACGCTGCGACCCGGCACGGGGCGGGACCGCCTCGTCACGCAGGGCCCGTACGCCGAGGTCGCCGAGCAGCTGGGCGGCTTCTACCTGATCGACGTGGACTCGATGGAGACCGCGCTCGACCTGGCCCGCCTGCTGCCCGACGGCTACACGATCGAGGTCCGGCCGGCGATCCACATCGAGGGCTATGACGAGTGAGGGCCGGGGGTCCGACGGCGCATTCGGCGGGACCCTCGACGAGGCCCTCGAGACCGCCTGGCGCGACCAGTGGGGCCGGCTGACGGCCCTGCTGGTGGCGCAGTACCGGCGCCTCGACCTGGCCGAGGACGGGCTGGCGGACGCCTTCGAGGCCGCCGCGCGCACCTGGCCACGCGACGGCGTACCCGTGAACCCGCCGGCCTGGCTCCTCACCAGCGCCCGACGCCGCATCCTCGACCGACTGCGCGCGGAAGCGGTGGCCGCGAGGCGCCTGCCGCAGCTGGGGGTCGAGGCCGAGCTGCAGGAGGAGGCCCAGCGGGTGATGGCCGACGCCGGCGAGCCGGTCCGCGACGAGCGGCTTCGGCTCGTGATGCTGTGTGCGCACCCCGCGCTCTCGCGCGAGAACGCCGCGGCGCTCACGCTGCGGATGGTGATGGGCGTCTCGACCGCCGACATCGCCCGGCTGTTCCTGGTGCCCACGGCGACCATGGCCGCGCGGCTCACCCGGTCCCGCAAGAGCCTCGCGGGGGAGACGTTCGAGGTACCGCTCGGCCCCGAGCTGAAGGCTCGCGTCGGGCGGGCGGCGGACGTCGCCTACCTGGCGTTCACCGCCGGGTACACCCCACCGTCCGGCGAGCAGCTCGTCCGCACCGACCTGGCCGCCGAGGCGATCCGGCTCGCACGGCTGCTGTGCGAGCTCCTCCCCGCCCGCGCCGATCTCGACGGCCTGCTCGGGCTGATGCTGCTGCAGCACTCGCGACGGGACGCCCGGCTGCGCGAAGGCCGGCTCGTGCTGCTGCCGGAGCAGGACCGGTCCCGGTGGCACTCCGAGGAGATCACCGAGGCGCTCGACGTCCTCACCCCTCACGTCAGCGCACCGGCCACGCCGTACCTCCTCCAGGCGCTGATCGCCGCCGAGCACGCGATCGCGCCGCACCCCGACGCGACCGACTGGCCCCGCATCGTCGAGCGGTACGACGAGCTCCTGGCGCTCGAGGACACCCCCGTGGTGCGTCTCAACCGGGCCGTCGCCGTGGCCGAGGCCGACGGTCCATTGGCGGGTCTGCGGGCCCTCGACGGCGTGGAGCTGCCGGGCCACCGGCTGCCGGGCGTCCGTGGGGAGCTGCTCTCCCGGGTCGGGCGTACCGACGAGGCGCGCGCCGACCTGGCCCGCGCCGTCGAGCTCTGCGACAACGCCCCCGAGCGTGCGCACCTGGCCGACCGCCTCGCCGCTCTCGGCTGAGCCACGACCGGGCCAGCACTGGCAGGATCGGCGGCATGAGGTTCGAGAGCACCGTCGAGCTGGGCGGCAGGAGCGCGACCGGGATCCCGGTGCCGGAGCAGGTGATCGAGGCGCTCGGGTCGAGCAGGCGGCCGCCGGTGACGATCACCGTGAACGGGCACAGCTACCGGACGACGGCGGTACGGATGGCTGGGCGGTTCTTCGTGCCGCTCAGCGCGGAGAACCGGGAGGCGGCCGGGGTCGCGGCCGGCGAGAGCATCACCGTCGACATCGAGGCCGACACCGCGCCCCGCGAGGTGACGATCCCGGACGACCTGGACGCGGCCCTCGGCGACGCCGCGCGCGCGACGTACGAAGGGCTGTCGTACACGCACCGCAAGGAGTGGGTGCGCTGGGTGGAGGAGGCGAAGCGGCCCGAGACGCGCGCGAGCCGGATCGAGAGGACCGCCGCCGCGCTCCGCGAGGGGAGGAGGACGCGCTGACCGTCTCTGGCCGTGCAGCGCGTACGACGACCCCAGCGCCAATCCCGGAGACTTCCCGTGGTAGATCACCCGGCGGGGTAGGCGTCGGGGCTCTGGTAGCGCAGCGGGGCCGCGCGCAGCAGGTGCCGCCGGCGGGCCGCGCCCAGCGCGTGAACTCGTCGCGCTCGCCAGCACCTCCCGGTGGGCTCTCGACGACGTCGGCCTCCCACGTCGCTGACACGCTCTCAGAACGCCCAGCGGGCCCGAAACGTCGGAGGTCCACGTCGGCTCCTCCACCTAGGGTGACCGCGTGGCCATCTCTGCGTCTCGGACCCTCGCGAGCCTGCGCACCCGCCCGGCCACGCGCTTCTTCCTCGCCCTGACCCGATCGGTGCCCGGGTTCGCCGCCGCGTGGTGGTTGATCCTGCTGGTCCGGGCGCTGGTCCCGGCCGGGCTGGCGATCGCCACCGGGCTCCTCGTCGGGCGCGTCCAGGACGGCGCCGACCTGACCACGCCCCTGGTGGTCTTCGGCGTGGTGTTCACCGCGTCGCAGGTCGCGCCACCTCTGCACCAGGTCGTCGGCGCACTGCTCGGCCACCACTTCAGCTCGGTGCTCAACGACCGGCTGATGCTCGCCACGCTCGGCCCGGAGGGTGTCGGCCACCTCGAGCGCGGCGACCTCACCAACGACCTGACCACGGCGCGCGACTTCGACCTCGGATGGACGGGGCCGCCGATGTTCATGAACATGGACTTCATCGCCCAGGGGCTGACCATGCTCCTCGGCGGCGTCGCGTCGGCGCTGGTCCTGTTCGGCTTCGCCTGGTGGGCGCCCCTGCTGCTCCTGCTCGCCTGGGGCTCGACCCACTGGCTGCTCCGTGAGAGCGGGGTGTGGCGCGACCGCAACACCGACGAGGTCAAGAGCGCCCGCCGCCACACCGACTACGCCTACGACCTCGCCACCGAACCCGCAGCGGCCAAGGAGGTCCGGCTGTTCGGGCTCGCCCCGTGGCTGCTCGAGCGCTTCACCCGTCACCGGCTCCATCTCCACCAGCTCCAGTACGACGCGACCCGCCTCCGCGAGAGGTCGCTGACCGGGGCGCTCCTGATCGTGCTGGCCGCCAACGGCGCGCTGTTCGTCGTCCTGGCCCGGCAGGGGTACGCCGGGACCATCGACCTGCAGTCGGTCGTGACCTACGCCGGGGCGGCGTTCGGCGCGAGTGCGATCGCCTTCGGCGGGTTGAGCTGGGCCCTCGACGGGGCGGCGGCGCCGGTGGTGGCCATCGAGCGGCTCGAGACCGAGATGGCGTCCGCCGGCGCGCTGCGTCGTACCGGCGGTGCCGTCGCGACGCCGGCCCGGGCTCCCGAGATCCGCTTCCGCGACGTCACCTTCACCTACCCCACCGGGAGCCGACCCGTCCTCGAGCACCTCGACCTCACGATCCCGGCTGGTGCGTCCCTGGCGATCGTCGGGCAGAACGGCGCCGGCAAGACCACCATCGCCAAGCTGCTGTGCCGCCTCTACGACCCCGACTCCGGCTCCATCGAGGTCGATGGGGTCGACCTCCGCGACCTCGACCTCGCGGACTGGCGGGCGCACCTCGCGGCGGTCTTCCAGGACTTCGTCCGCTACGAGCTTCCGCTGCGCGACAACGTCGCACCGCTCGGCGCGACGACCGACGTCCTCACCGGTGCGCTCGACCAGGCGGGCGCCCTCGACCTGGCCGACCTCGACACTCCGCTGGCCAAGGGCTATCCCGGCGGCATCGACCTCTCCGGCGGCCAGTGGCAGCGGGTCGCCCTGGCCCGGGCGATCGCCCGGGTGGGCACCGGGGCCACCGTGGTCCTGCTCGACGAGCCGACCGCGATGCTCGACGTCCGGGGCGAGTCCGAGATCTTCCGTCGCATCCTCGGCGCGACGTCCGGGGCGACCTCGATCCTGGTCTCCCACCGGTTCTCGACCGTCCGTCGGGCCGAGCTGATCTGCGTCGTCGAGCACGGCCGGGCGATCGAGCTCGGCAGCCACGACGAGCTGATGGCGCTGCGCGGTCGCTACCACACGATGTACGACCTCCAGGCCAGCCGCTTCCACGACGAGCGGGAGCTGGACGAGCACGGGGAGGAGGTCGTCCATGACTCTCTTTGAGGACGAGCGCCTCCAGGCTCGGGCCGACGAGGACACCGCCGGCTCCATGCCCCCGGCCCTGCCGTCGATGGTCCGCGTGGTCAAGCACGGCTACCGCGCGGAGCCGAGGCTCCTGTGGGCCTCGCTGGCCATGACCGCGCTCGAGGCGCTGCCCGACGTCCTGGTCGGCATCTGGCTCGCGCTCGTCACCGACGGGCTCGTGCACCACCACCAGACCCGGATCTACGTCGGAGCCGTCGGTCTCGCGGTGTCCGCGACGCTGATGTGGGCGCTTTCGGTGACCCTCGACCGCACCACCCGGCGACTCGGCGACCGGCTGAACATCATGTTCCAGGGCCGGGTCGCCAGGCTCCAGGCCGAGGTCGCCACCGTCGAGCACCACGAGAGACCGGTCTACCTCGACCGGATCGCGGTGCTGCGCACCGGTGTGTTCGCGCTCGACCACCTCTTCCGGTCGATGTTCACGATGGTCGGGTGGCTGCTCCGCCTGGCGTTCGTGTGCGTGCTGCTCGCGGCGATCCACCCCGCGCTGCTCCTGCTCCTGGTCAGCGCGGTGCCGCTGCTCGTGGTCGCGGTGTGGCGACCCAGGATCGAGAAGCGCATCGAGGAGCAGGTCGCCCCCCACGGTCGGCTCGGCCGCCACCTGTTCACGGTCGCCACCTCGACCCCGCCCGGCAAGGAGGTGCGGGTCACCGGCAACCAGGACGACCTGGTGTCCCGCCGACGTACGGCGTGGCGCAGCTGGTTCACGCCGATCCGCGGCACCAACCTCGCCAGCGCCGCCTGGCTGTCGCTGGCCTGGGCGGTGTTCTCGGTCGCCTTCGTCGCCGCCGTCGTCTGGGTGGTGACCGGGCTCGACCGCGGTCCGAGTGCGGTGGTCCTCCTGCTGACCGCCGGCGGTCGGCTCTCGGCGTACGTCGGGTCGGCGGTCGGCGAGCTCGGCTTCCTGCGCGGCATCTGGCTGGACTCCGCGCAGCGGCTGGCGTGGCTCGAGGACTTCGCCGCGGCCCAGAACGCCCGGGTCGACCGGTCGGCTCCCGACCGGCTCACCGAGGGCATCCGGTTCGAGGGGGTCTCGTTCAGCTATCCCGGCACCACCCGCGAGGTCCTGCACGACGTCGACCTCACCCTGCCGGCCGGCAGCGTGGTGGCGGTGGTCGGTGAGAACGGCGCCGGGAAGTCGACCCTGGTCAAGCTGCTGGCCCGGATGTACGCACCGACCGCGGGCCGCGTGACCGCCGACGGTGTCGACATCGGCCGGATCGACGTCGAGGAGTGGCGCGAGCGGCTGGCCGGCGCCTTCCAGGACTTCGCCCGCCTCGAGTTCGTCGCGGCCACCACCGTGGGGCTCGGCGACCAGCCGCGACAGGACGACCGGGTCGCCGTGGGCACCGCGGTCGAGCGGGCCGGTGCGACGCCGGTGGTCGACGACCTCCGCGACGGCCTCGACACCCAGCTCGGGCCCTCGTGGGAGACCGGCGTCGACGTCAGCTTCGGACAGTGGCAGAAGCTGGCGCTCGCCCGCGGGTACATGCGGCCCGAGCCGCTGCTGCTCGTGCTCGACGAGCCGACCGCGGCGCTCGACGCGGAGACCGAGCATGCGCTGTTCGAGCAGTTCGCCGCGGGTGCCCGCAACGAGACGACGAACGGCCGGGTCACCGTCCTGGTCTCCCACCGGTTCTCGACGGTCCGGATGGCCGACCTGATCGTGGTCCTCGACGGTGCCCGGGTCGCCGAGGTGGGCAGCCACGCCGAGCTGATCGCCCGCGCCGGCATCTACGCCGAGCTGTACTCCCTCCAGGCCAGCTCCTACGCCTGACCGGTCGCCCGAACGCCGCGCCCGTCGACGACGTAGGTTTCGGACATGAGGGCGGTCCACCGCTGGAGCGTGGCCTGCCTCGCGACGGCGCTGGTCCTGCTCACGCCGTACGCGGGGCGCCTCCGGCCCGCGTCCGACCCCGACGTCGCCGCGGCCGACCTGCTGGCCTCGGTGCGCCACTCCCCGACCACGCCGTACTCGGGCATCGTCGATGTGCAGGGCCGCGTGGGGCTGCCGATCGCCGACCACTTCAGCGACCTCGCCGACCTCTTCGGTGCCGACACGCGGCTCCGGGTCTGGTGGCGCGGCGGCGAGGACTGGCGCGTCGATCGGCTCCTGGAGACCGGAGAGGTCGACCTGTTCCATCACGGCTCGACGACCACCCAGTGGAACTACGAGCGTCACGAGGCCCGGGTCTCCAGGGATCCCGAGATCCGGCTGCCGCGGGACTCCGATCTCCTGCCTCCCGAGGTGGCGCTCCGCGCCCTGGACGGGAAGACCGCCGCGGACCTCGACCCACTGCCCGCGCGTCGGATCGCGGGCGTCGATGCCGCCGGCCTCCGAGTGCCGATCACCGACCCGGGCAGCAGCCTGCGCCGCGTCGACCTCTGGGTCGACCCGGCGACCGGGGTCACCCTGTCCGCCCGGGTGTACGGCGACTCGTCGCAGCCGGCGATCAGCACGACCTTCACGAGCTACTCGGCCGCGCGCCCGGAGGCGGAGGTGACCCGGTTCCATCCCGCGCCGGGCATCGACGTGTTCCGCGACCGCGCCCTCGACATCGCCGACGCCGCCGACGAGTTCGCCATGGTCCGGGCACCCTCCTCGGTCGCCGGTCTCGGGCGGGACTCCGGCATCGCCGCGGCGGTGTACGGCACGGGCCTCACCCGCCTGCTGGCCGTGCCCCTCCCGCCGAGGGAGGCCGACGAGATCGCCAACCAGCTGACCGAGTCCGGCGCGGCCAGGGAGGGCGGACTGCCGCTGCTGCGCTCCGGTCCGCTCGGCGCGGTCGTCACCCGAGGGACGGGCGCGCTCGGCGTCCGCTGGCTGGTGGCCGGCACCGTGACCGACCAGACGCTGCTCGAGGCGGCGTACGACCTGGCCGTTCGGGCGGGACGGCGATGATCCGCACCCAAGGGCTCAGCAAGCGGTTCGGCCGCGTGCTCGCCGTCGACGACCTCGACCTCGCGGTGGACGAGGGCGACGTCTACGGGTTCCTGGGTCCGAACGGCTCGGGCAAGACCACGACGGTCCGGATGCTGCTCGGCCTGGTCCTCGCCACGACGGGGACCGTCGAGGTGCTCGGGCAGGCGATGCCGGCGCGTGCGGCCGAGGTGCTCCCCCAGGTCGGGGCGCTGGTCGAGGGGCCGGCGGCGTACCCGGGCCTGTCCGGCCGCGCGAACCTCGCCCTCCTCGACGCGATGGGCGTGGGTGGGACCCGCAGCGACCGCGCACGTCGCGTCGACGACGCTCTCGACCAGGTGGGTCTCGGCGGGGTCGACGGCCGGGCCGCGCGCACCTACTCCCTGGGCATGCGGCAGCGCCTCGGCCTGGCGGCGGCGCTGATCCGGCGACCGCGGCTGCTCGTCCTCGACGAGCCCACCAACGGCCTGGACCCGCAGGGGATCCGGGAGATCCGCGACCTGCTCGCCGAGCTGAACAGACAGGGCACGACGGTGTTCCTGTCGTCGCACCTGCTCGCCGAGGTGGAGCAGCTGTGCGACCGGGTGGGCGTCCTCGATCGCGGGCGACTCGTGGTCCAGGACCGGCTGGACGCCCTGCGCGGACCGACCGGGCGCCACCACGTCCGCACCCCGGACGTCGCGCGGGCCCGGGCCCTGCTCGACGGCCAGGTCGAGCGGGTCGACGCCCACGAGCTCCTCGTCCGGCACGACGACCCGGCCGCGCTGAACCGGCTCCTCGTCCAGGACGGCGTGCGGGTCGAGCTGCTCGCCCCCGAACGCCGCACCCTCGAGGACGTCGTGCTCGAGGCGACCCGCGCCGGCTCCGACCGGGTGGCGCGATGATCCGGGTGGAGCTGTCCAAGCTGCTGCGGAGCCGTCGCACGTGGGTCACGGTCGTCGTGATCGACGCCCTCCCGGCACTCGTCGCCGTCCTCCTGGCGACCACCGAGATCGGGCCACGGCCCGGAACGGGTCCCGCGTTCCTCTCGGCGGTGCTCTCCGACGGGACGCTCTACCCCTTGGCCGCGATCGCGATGGTGCTGCCGCTGTTCCTGCCGGCGGCGGTCGCGGTGACCGCCGGGGACGCGATCGCCGGGGAGGCGCAGCAGGGGACTCTCCGCTACGTCCTGGTCCGGCCGGTCGGACGCACCCGGCTGCTCGTCGCCAAGCTGGTCTCGGTGATGGCGTTCGTCCTGCTGGCGCTGCTGGTGGTCGCGGGCACGGCGTACCTGCTCGGCACGCTCCTGCTGGGCCACGGCGAGGTCGGCCAGACCACCACGACGTTCTCCGGCACCCACCTGGGCAGCACCCAGCTCGCGGCACGCACCGGGCTGGCGCTGCTCTACGCGTTGCTGTCGATGCTCGGGGTGGCGTCCGTGGCGTTGTTCCTGTCGACGATGGTCCGGTCGCCGCTGGCGGCGGCGATGGGGACCCTGGCGCTCCTGATCGGGTCGTCGCTCCTGCTCACCCTCGATGCCGCACACGTCCTGCGCCCCTACCTCCTGACCAGGTACTGGCTGTCGTTCGTCGACCTCTTCCGCGACCCGATCCTGTGGCACGACGTCCTGCGCGGCGTGCTGCTCCAGGCCGGGTACGTCGTGGTGTTCCTGCTCGCCGGATGGGCCAACTTCGTCACCAAGGACATCACCGACTAGCCACATACGGTGGGGTCCGGAAGCGCTGGCGGCGAGCGTCTCAGCTGGTCCTCCACCATCGCGATCACGACCCGGCTCTGCGGCAGCTGGCCGTGCGTGACCTCGACGCCTGGGCAGATCTGCTGTACCGCGAAGTCCAGGGCACCGTCGAGGTCGGCCGTCTCGGGGGGCGTCGAGATCTGGTCGTCGGCCGTCCAGATGGAGACCCACGCCGGTCCATCTGGCGTCTCGTCGCCGTGGTCGAGCTGCCGGATGAGGTCGCTGTCGGTGGCGAGCTGGTGGCACGCGGTGGGGCATGACCGCGGGGCGAGCTCGGTGGCGAGGGACGCCAGCTCCGTCCCGTGGTGAGGTGAGCCGAGCGTGACGATCCGGCGCGCCACCGAGCCGCCGTCGTAGCGGTTCGCCCACAGCCGGACCGTCACCCCTCCGGCCGAGTAGCCGACCAGGTCGACCGATGACGCCCCCGCCGCGAGCGCACGACGTACGGCGTCCTGGACGACGCCGGCCTGGACGTTCAGGTCGCCCGTCCCGTCGCCGGCCAGGTGGACGATCGTCGCGTCCCGGCCCTCGCGGCGCAGGGCCGTCGCGAGCACCTCGAGCCCGGCCGTGCCTCCGCCGTACCCGGGCACGAGCAGCACCGGCGGCTGCGTGTCCTGGGCCACCGGGTCGACGTGCGAGCTGCCGAGCCGCGGCACGACCACCAGCGCCGCGACGGCCAGCAACGCAACGGCCGTCAGCCCGGCCGTGGCGACCACGACCCGTCGCCGGGCCGGGGCCAGATGGTCGAGCACGCGCCCAGTCTCGCGCCACGGCCAAGCCGAGCGCCCGCTCGGGAGCGCCCGTCAGCCGCCCGCGACCGCCGGGATGACCGAGATCTGGGTGCCTTCCGGCGTGGCCGTCTCGAGGTTCTCCAGGAAGCGGACGTCGTCGTTGCCGACGTACACGTTGACGAAGCGGCGTAGCTCACCCTGCTCGTCGACGATCCGCCCCTTGATCCCGGAGTAGTTGCTGTCCAGGTCGTCGAGCACGGCGGCCACGGTGTCGCCGTTCGCCGAGACCTCCGACTCGCCCCCGGTGTAGGTGCGCAGGATGGTCGGGATGCGGACGGACACGCTCATGAGGCCTCCTGTTCTCCGGCGATGCCGGTAGCGGTGAAAGCAGCGTACGACGGGTCGATGGTGGCCGCGGGGCCGACCGAGTCCCCGACCGCGTCGAGCGTCTTCAGGCCCATGCCGGTGTTGATCACGACCGTCTCCAGCGACGGATCGAGCCGGCCGGTCTCGACCAGCTTCTTCAGGCACGCGACGGTGGTGCCGCCGGCGGTCTCGGTGAAGATCCCCTCGTTGCGCGCGAGCAGCAGGATCCCCTCGCGTACCTCGTCGTCACCGACGTCCTCGACCGCTCCCCCGGTGCGCCGACAGATGTCGAGCACGTAGATGCCGTCGGCCGGATTGCCGATCGCCAGGCTCTTGGCGATCGTGTCCGGCTTGACCGGGCGGATGGCGCCGACGCCCGCCTTGTACGCCGTCGCCACCGGCGAGCAGCCGCTCGCCTGCGCTCCGAAGATCCGGTACGGCTTGTCCTCGACCAGGCCGAGCGCGACGAGCTCGCGGAACGCCTTGTCCACCTTGGTCAGCTGCGAGCCGGAGGCGACCGGGATGACGACCTGGTCCGGGAGCCGCCAGCCGAGCTGCTCGGCGATCTCGAAGCCGAGCGTCTTGGACCCCTCGGCGTAGAACGGACGGACGTTGACGTTGACGAACGCCCAGCCCTCCTCCTCGCCGGCGATCTCGGAGGCGAGGCGGTTCACGTCGTCGTACGTGCCGTTCACGGCGACCAGGTTCTCGGTGTAGACCGCACTGTTGACCAGCTTGGGCCGCTCGAGGTCGGCCGGGATGAAGACCACGGTCTTGATCCCCGCGCGGGCTCCGGCCGCGGCGACGGCGTTGGCGAGGTTGCCGGTGCTCGGGCACGCGAAGACCTTCGCGCCGAGCTCGCGGGCCGCGCTCAGGGCGCAGGCGACGACGCGGTCCTTGAAGGAGTTGGTGGGGTTCGTCGAGTCGTCCTTCACCCAGAGCCGCTCCAGCCCGAGCTCGCGGGCCAGGTTGTCGGCGCGCAGGAGACGGGTGAAGCCGGGCTCGGTGTTCGGGCTCTCCGTGATGTCGGCGGGCACCGGCAGCAGCGGCTGGTAGCGCCAGATGTTGCGAGGTCCGGCGGCGATCTGCTCGCGGGTGACGGTGGGGAAGTCGTAGGCGACCTCGAGCGGGCCGAAGCACTCCGGGCAGGCGTAGTGGGGACCGAGCGCGACCTCGTGGCCGCACTCGCGGCACGACAGCGCGCGAGCGTTGCCGAACGCGCCGTCCCGCAGGGTGGGTGGACGGGTCTCGTGGACCGCGGTGCTCACGCAAGCTCCTCCTTCTCATCTTCCCCGGGCGACTCTCGCCACGGGACGGAATTGGCACCGGGTCCCACGACCGCCGTACGGCGGGAGGCTCGTGGTGGTTGCCGGGACGTCGACGGGCCGTTCCCTCAGTCCCTCTCGATGAGCTGCTCAGCACTCTAGGAGGCGCCACCACCCATCCCC
>Ga0105245_10000786_pt1 | contig 28771 bp, 29 predicted proteins | sample KBSM54metaG_FD_81523 | JGI IMG/M metagenome (GOLD analysis project Ga0105245, IMG submission 81523) | Miscanthus rhizosphere microbial communities from Kellogg Biological Station, Michigan, USA - KBS M5-4 metaG | ecosystem: Host-associated > Plants > Roots > Rhizosphere > Soil | place...
CACGCGCTTCGATTTGCGCAAAGCGGAAGAGCGCGCCCACATCCTCGAAGGCCTCGTCAAAGCGCTCGATCACCTCGACGCGATCATCACGCTCATTCGCGGCAGCCGCACGCCGGATATCGCGCGTGAGGGACTCATCTCGAATTTCGAGTTCACCGAGATTCAGGCACGGGCGATTCTCGACATGCGCCTGCAGCGCCTCACGGGTCTGGAGCGCGAGAAGATCGTCGCCGAATACAACGAAGTGCTCGCGACGATCGCGCGCCTCAAAGAGATCCTCGCCTCCGAACAACTCGTGCTGAACATCGTTTCGGATGAGCTGAAGGCGATCAAAGAAACGTACGGCGATCCGCGGCGCACCGAGATCATTCCGGAAGCGCACGAGATCTCGATCGAAGACATGATCGCCGACGAAGACATGGTCATCACCGTGTCGCGCGGCGGCTATATCAAGCGCTCGCCGCTCTCGCTCTATCGCGCGCAGCGCCGCGGCGGCAAAGGCCGTATCGGGATGCAGACGAAAGAAGAGGACATCGTCGAGCACCTCTTCGTCGCCACGACGCACGCCTACGTGCTCGTGTTCACCGATCGCGGACGTCTGTACTGGCTGAAAGTCCACCAGATCCCCGAGGTCGCGTCGAACGCACGCGGAAAGGCGATCGTCAACCTGTTGACTGTCGAACAGAACGAGAACGTCCGCGCGTTGCTCACCACGCGTGACTTTACCGAAGGCAAGTACGTCGTGATGGTCACGCGCGCCGGCAAGATCAAGAAGACCGAGCTCGAGGCGTTCTCGAACGTGCGCGCCAGCGGCATCATCGCCATCGACATCAACGAAGGCGACGATCTCTACGCCGTGCGTCTCTCCGACGGCAGCAGCGACATCTTCGTCGGCAAAGCCGGTGGACGCGTCATCCGCTTCAACGAATCCGAAGTGCGTCCGATGGGTCGCGGCGCTTCCGGCGTTCGCGCCGTCGCGCTGCGCGAAGACGACTACGTCGTTGAAATGGACGTTCTCCCCGCGGGAACGGTCGTCGAAGAGGACGTTGAGACGGAAAGCGATGAAGCCGCCGACGAGACGGTGGAAGTGGCCGGCGACAACCGCGGCTACATCTTCACCGTCACGGAAAACGGCTATGGAAAACGCTCGCCGGTCTCCGCGTATCCGACCAAACACCGTGGCGGCTTCGGCGTCATCGACATCAAGACGAGCGAGCGCAATGGCCGGGTCGCCGGCATGGCGGTCGTCTTCGATGAGGATCAGGTGCTGCTCATCACCGAGCAGGGCATGCTGATTCGCGTTCCCGTGTCGTCGATTCCGCCGAAGGGCCGCAACATTCTGGGCGTTCGCGTCGTGAAGCTCGACGAGAACGATCGCGTCGTCGCCGCGGTGAAGCTGATCGAGAAGGAGCAGCCCGAAGCCGAGGAGAACGGCGACGGCAACGGCGAAGAGCCGCTGCAGTAGGGCGCTACAATCACCTATGCGCAAAATCTCGCGTGAGCGCGTGGTCCAGCTCGCGCGTGAGCTTCTCGACGCAATGATCCGCACGAAGTCGGTGACGTTGCTCAAGGATCGCGAAGTCGTGCGCCAATCGATCGCCCACGCACTCGCCGACGAGTTCAAACGCGAGGACGAACGCGAAGACAACGTGCGGCGCCGGATCTCATCGATGCGCAAACCGCCCGCGCGCACGTCGAAAGAGTACGAAGAGCTCTTCCGGTCGTTGATGGAGGAGGAGTACTTGCGCGAAGGTTTGGACAGCTAGCGCTGTTCCGCGCGCTCTTCGTTCGCCGGCGCCGCCGCCCGCTTCTGTTCGCGGCCGTTCTGCACCGGCTCGACGTCATCGTCATCCGACGCCGTCGTGATCGTTCGCCATCGCTGCGCTTTCATCCGCTCGAAGATGCCGCCCGAGTGACCCGCCGGAATCCAGCTGTTGCCGCCGCATTTCGGGCAGCGGCCGCGGAAGGCGATGTTCTTCCCATCATCAGGACAAATGATGACGAGCGAATGGGCGAGCTCGAACTTCTGCTCCGCTTCTGTATCGAGGCTGTTCAGAAACGCGGCGAGGTTCGTGAAGGTTTCTTCGAGGGACATTGCTGCTCGAGCCGCAAAACTGCATAGGACGTGCCGGGCAGCTCAGCAGTACGTCAAATCCGCATCACGTCGAACTGTTCGTGGTGCAGCGACTCATCCGGCTTGAACACGAGATGCACGGCGAGCGTCCGCTCCAGCTCCTCGAAGATCGGATCGCCGGCGCTGAACGTCGAGTACACATTCGGATGCAGCCGGACGATGACATCCTGTCCTTCGTGAAAGTCGCGCGCCTTCATCAGCTCGCGCCAGATCTCGAGCGCGATCGTCGTGTTCGACTTGATCCTTCCCGAGCCGCCGCAATACGGACACGCCTGCGTCAGTGAACGCTCGAGCGACTGTCGCACGCGCTTGCGCGTCATCTCGATCAAGCCGAATTCTGAGATCTGCAGGATCTTCGTCTTCGATCGATCCTTCTTGATCTCGTTCTCGAGTGTTTCGAAGAGCCGCGCGCGATTCTGCGACTCCTCCATGTCGATGAAGTCGAGCACGATGATGCCGCCGAGATCGCGCAGCCGAATCTGCCGAACGATTTCCTTTGCCGCTTCGAGGTTCGTTTTGAACACCGTCTCTTCGAGATTCTTCTTACCGACGTACTTGCCCGTATTCACGTCGATCGCGACCAGCGCCTCGGTTTGATTGATGACGATGTAGCCGCCGGACTTCAGCCACACCTTCGACTTCAACGCTTTCGCGATCTCGCCCTCGATGCCGAAGTCGTCGAAGATCGGCTCATCGCGGCGATAGAGACGCACGCGCGACACGAGGTTCGGCTGGATGTGATCGAGGAACTCGACGATGCGCTGGTACTGCTCGACCGAGTCGACCCACACCGTCTTGAACTCGGGCGAGAGGACGTCGCGAATCGTACGCAGCACGAGATCGAGATCGTGATGGATCACCGACGGCGCGGAGCTCTTCTCGGCGCGGCGCTTGATGCCTTCCCAAAGATCGGTGAGGTACTTCAGATCGGCGATGAAGTCGTCTTCGTTGCGCTGCTCGCCGGCGGTGCGAACGATGAAGCCGCCGAGTCCCGCGGGGCGGATGCGCTCGAGGATGTCTTTGAGCCGCGCGCGCTCGGCTTCGTCTTCGATGCGCCGCGACACGCCGATGTGCGACACCGTCGGCATGTAGACGAGAAAGCGTCCCGGCAGCGTGATGTGACTCGTGATGCGCGCGCCTTTGCCGGCGATCGTGTCCTTCGACACCTGCACCACGATCTCCTGACCTTCGCGCAAGAGATCCGCGATCGACGCTTCGGGACGATGCTGCGGCACGTCGTCGATGTGCAATTCGTCGGGCGTTTCGCTTTCGTATTCTTCGAGATCTTCGATGACGTCGCTGACGTACAGGAAAGCGTCGCGCTCCAGGCCGAGGTCGACGAAGGCGGACTGCATGCCGGGGAGGACCTTTGTGACACGACCCTTGTAGATGTTCCCGACGATCGTGCGGTGGCGCGTGCGCTCGACGGAGAGCTCGACCATCTGACTGTCGTCGAGCACGGCGATGCGCGACTCGTGCTTCGTCGCGTTGATCACGATCTCGCGCGCCATTGCGGGCGGATTGTAGACTGCGCTCGTTGCCCACCACCATCTACTTTTCCGGCTCGATCAGCGGCGGACGCGGCGACGTTGCGACTTATCGTCGCATCATCGAAGCGCTGGAGCGCGAAGGTCATCGCGTTCTCGCCGGATCGGTCGCCGCGGAGCACATCAGCGATTCCGGCGATCCGCTCAGCGCGCACGAGATCTTCGAGCGCGACTTGCGATGGATCGAACAGGCCGACGTTCTCGTCGCCGAGGTCTCGACGCCTTCGACGGGTGTGGGCTACGAAATCGCTGCCGCGCGCTATCGCTACGGGATCCCGGTGATCTGCCTCTATCGTCCCGCGTTCACGAAGCGTTGCAGCGCGATGGTCGCGGGCGACGACGCCATTCGCCTGATCGAATATCGCGACGATTCGGTCGACGATCTGCTCGCCCGCCTCAGCAGCGCACTCCGCGAATAAACCCCGCCGGACCGGGGTTGTTGACGCGGCGGAAAAAGCTCTGCTATTTTCCGCAGCCCTCCTCGGAGTCGAGTACTCCGGCATAGCTCAGTTGGTAGAGCAGCGGACTGTTAATCCGCGGGTCGTAGGTTCGAGTCCTACTGCCGGAGCCAGATTCGAACGCACAAATCGTGGCCGTCTACTGGAAGCCGCTCTACAAATACCTCCGCGTCGTGCAATCGCGCTCGCCGCATGAGGCCGAGCAGCTCGTGCGCGGCTTCATCAAGTACGCGTCGCATGCGACGCGTGCGAACGCGCGACACCTTCTCGACAGTTACGTTCTCAGCGATCACACGCGCGCCGTTCGCGGCGAGCGCTTCGATCCGAGGGATGCGGAGTTGGAGATCGCGCGCGAGCCGCAAACGGATCTCTCACCCGATGAATACATCGAGCGCGAGTGGACGAAGAACCTCTTCACCATCGCCGTCGAACGCTTGCGCGACTCTTCGCGCGCGGGCGATTTCGCGCTGTTCGAGACCTACGATCTCGACGATATCGCGGCGATGTCGTATCGCGCGCTCGGCGCGCGGCTGGCGGACACGAGCCGCAGCCGGCTGGCGATGATCCGCCGCCAGTTTCGCGGAATCATCCTGCAAGTGCTGCGCGAATCCGTCACAACCGACGACGAATACTTTGCCGAAGCGCGCGCTCTTCTGGGAATCGAGCCATAATGACGGTGTTCACCGTTCCAATGACACAGGTCCCAGACAGCCGTCGCGCCATCCTCGAGCTGCTCAAACGAAACGGCACCGCGACGATCGCGCAACTCGCAGACGAGCTCGCGCTCACGGGCGAAGGAGTGCGCCAGCATCTCCTCCAGCTGCAGCGTGAAGGCTTCGTCGAGGCGAAGGGCAAAGCGACCGGCGAGCGGCCGCGCACTGGACGACCCGCGACTTACTACCAGCTCACTGTCGCCGGCGAACATCGATTCCCGAAACGCTATGACGTTCTCGCCACCGCGCTCATCGACGCGATGAGCGACGAGTTCGGACAGGAAGCCGCGACGCGCGTGATGGCTCGTGTGACCGACACGCTCGTGCACGACGACGAACCGAAAGTTGCGCAGCGCTCGCTCGAAGAGCGCATCGACGCGATGAAGAACTGGTACGGACCCGGCGATCAGTACATGGAAGTCGAGCCGGCCGATGGCGGCTATCGCCTCATCGAGCGCAACTGTCCGTTCATCAACGTCGCGATGCAGCGCCCCGCGCTCTGCAGCATCTCCATCAACTCCCTCACGCGCCTCCTCGGCGTGCGCGTCACGCGCGAAGAATCGTTCCAGCGCGGCTACGGCCGCTGCGTCTTCCGCATCCACGCGCAGGAGCCGGTGAACTCGAACGCGTGGGAGTTCAAGCTGGAAGGCGACTGATCCACACCGTCTTCACGTTCACGAACTCGCGAATCCCGTAGACGCCGAGCTCGCGCCCGAAGCCGGAGTGCTTCACGCCGCCGAACGGAACGCGCGGATCCGACGCCACCATCGCGTTGACGAAGACCTGACCCGACTCGATCCCATCGATGAAGCGATCTGCTTCGGCGCGATCGCGCGTCCAGACGCTGGCGCCGAGGCCGAAGGGAGTGGCGTTGGCGACGCGGATGGCTTCGTCGACGTCGCGCACGCGAAACATCGATGCGACCGGACCGAACGTCTCCTCGTGCGACGCGGGCGCATCCATGTCGAGATTCGTGAGCACCGTCGGCGCGTAGAAGTTTCCGCGATCGCCGATGCGCTTTCCGCCGGTGAGCAGCTTCGCGCCTGCGTCGATCGATGCCTTCACCTGCTTCTCGAGATCGTCGACGATCTGCGGCATCGCGAGCGGACCGATGTCAGTCGACTCATCGAGCGGATCGCCGACGCGCAGCGCATTCATCGCCTCGACGAATCGCTTCTCGTATTCATCGGCAATCTTCTCGTGCACGATGAACCGCTTCGCGGCGATGCAGGATTGACCGTTGTTGACGATGCGCGCTTTGATGCCGGTCGTGACCGCGTTGTCGAGATCGGCTGACGGCATCACGATGAACGGATCGCTGCCTCCGAGCTCCAGCACGCTCTTCTTGATGTGTTTCGCGGCGATGCTGGCGACGCTCGCGCCGGCAGGCTCGCTGCCGGTGAGCGTCGCGGCGCGCACGCGTTCGTCTTCGAGCACTCGTGTCACTTGATCCGATGAGATGAGCAGCGTCTGAAACTCGTCGTGATCGAATCCGGCGTCGCGCAACACTTTCTCGATCGCGAGCGCGCACTGCGGAACATTCGACGCGTGTTTGAGCAGCGCGACGTTTCCCGCCATCAGCGCCGGCGCCGCGAATCGAAAGACCTGCCAGAACGGAAAGTTCCACGGCATCACCGCGAGCACGGCGCCGATCGGCTCGTAGCGAATGAACGATTCCTGCGCGTCCGTCTTCACCATCTCGTTGGCGAGATACGCGGCTGCATGTTCGGCGTAGTACGCGCACGTTTTCGCGCATTTCTCGACCTCGGCGATCGCCGCTTTGAGCGGCTTTCCCATCTCGAGCGTCATCAATCGCCCGTACTCGTCTTTGCGCTGTTCGAGACACTCGGCGGCTCGCCGCATGATCCGCGCGCGCTCATCAAAACTTCGCGCGCGATTGACACGAAATGCAGCGACCGACCGATCCAATCTCGCGTCGATTTCGTAGTCTTTCAGCGCCTCGAAAGTGGTGACGGTTTCCCCATTTGAAGGGTTCACAGTGGCGATCGGCATCGCGCAACCTCCGTGCTATTCTTCGATCACTCGTCCAAGCATCTTGCAGTCCAAATTTAACAACTCAGCCAGAGGAGTTCTCTATGCACGCGAAGCACATTCGTTTGTTTTTCGCGCTGCTCCTCGCGTTGATGCCGGTGTGCATCTTCGCCCAGAGCAGCAACGGATCGATCTCGGGCAACGTCACCGACGATAGCGGCTCGATCCTTCCCGGCGTCACCGTCACCGCGACGAATGCCGCCACCGGCGCGAACCGCGTCGCGGTCTCGAATGAGAAAGGCCACTACCAACTCGCGCTTCTTCCCCCGGGCACGTATCGAGTGACAGGCGAGCTGTCGAGCTTTCAGCCGTTGAAGCTCGAGAACATCGTCGTCAACGTCGGCACTGACGTGCCGCTCGACTTGAAGATGAAAGTCGGCGTGTCGGAGACGCTCACCGTCACCGCCGCGGCGCCGCTCATCGAGACGAATCGCTCGCAGGTGTCGAGCGTCGTCAACGAGCGCGCGATCGAAAACCTCCCCACGAACGGCCGCAACTTCATCGACTTCGTTCTCACCACGCCCGGCGTCGTGAAAGACGTCCGCCTCGGCGACATCAGCTTCGCCGGACAGCGCGGGACGAACAACTCGCTCGTCATCGACGGCGCGAACAACGACAACACATTCTTCGGCCAGGCTCTCGGCCGCACGGGCTCGGGCCGCGCGCCGTATCAGTTCTCGCAAGACGCGGTCAAAGAGTTCCAGGTGAACAACAACGCGTACTCGGCCGAATACGGCCGCGCCGCGGGCGCCGTCATCAACGTCGTCACGAAGTCGGGCACGAACGAGATGCACGGCTCGCTGTTCGACTTCCTTCGCGATCGCCGCTACAACGCGAACGACTACATCAACACGATCCAGAGCCCGCCGCGAATCAAAGGGCCGTATCACTTCGATCAGTACGGCGGCAGCTTCGGCGGTCCGGTCGTTCGCGACAAGCACTTCTTCTTCCTCAACTACGACGCGCAGCGCAACTCGATCGACAACCTGATTCTCCTCGGCGTCAGCGCCGCGCAGGTTCCGACCGACGCAGCGTCGCAGGCCGGCTATCAGAAAGTGCTCGCCGAGGCGGGCAACTATCCGAAGACGCAGAACCAGGATGTTTATCTCGTGAAGACCGACTCCGAGCTCTTCGCGAACGATCACTTCTCGTTCCGCTACAACCGCCAGTCGTTCACCGGCGGTAATTTCGAGAACGGCAACAGCTCGAACTCGCTCGGACACACGGGCAACTCGCTCGTGCACACGGACACATACTCGTTCACGAACTCGGCGGTCGTCGGCAGCAACTTCTTCAACGAGACTCGCGGACAGTACGCGAAAGACTCCGAGCCGGGACTGGCCAACAGCGCGTCGCCGGAAGCGCAGATCAATCAGGGCGGCGTGCGCGTGCTCAACATCGGGCGCAACACCTTCAGCCCGCGCGAAACCACCATCAAGCGGAACCAGATCGCCGACACGGCGACGTACATCTACGGCAATCACAGCTTGAAGGGCGGCGTCGACATCAACCACGACAAGATCCTCAACTACTTCCCGGGCAACTTCTTCGGGTCGTACTCGTTCTCGTCTCTCGCGAACTTCAACAACGGCGTCGCCGCGAGCTACCTGCAGGCATTTCCGGGACCGGGAACATCGGGACCGGTCACGCATCCCGACATGACCGAGACCGGCCTCTTCGTGCAGGACGAGTGGCACGTCAACTCGACGCTGACCGTCAACGCAGGACTGCGTTACGACGTGCAGAAGATCGCGCAGCCGGACGTGCAGAATCCCGACGCGCAGCTTCTCGCCGCCGGCATCGACACCAGCAACATCCCCGAGGACAAGAACAACTGGGGTCCGCGCCTGGGATTCGCGTGGACGCCGAACACCACGAATCGCACGGTCATTCGCGGCGGCTACGGCATCTACTACGGCCGCACGCCGGCGATCATGATCGGCACGGCGCATTCGAACAACGGCATCAACGTTCAGACGCTCTCATTCACCGGCAGTCTGATTCCGACGTATCCGAACATCTACACGTCGATCCCGACCGGCGTCACGCTTCCGAAGCCGACGATCTTCGCGTTCGACAAAGACTTCCAGAATCCGAAGACGCAGCAGGCCAGCTTCGGCGCCGAGCACGGACTCACGAACGACATCCTCGTCGGCGTGACGTACCAGTGGGTGAAGGGATCCGACCTGCCGCGCTCGATCGACATCAACATCGGGAACCCGACGATCGTCACCGGCGTCCCGGTCTTCAGCCAGAACTCGGGCACGCAGATCGGCACCGTCGACTTCAAGCGTTACAGCAGCACGCGTCCGTTCACGAATTTCGCGCGCATCATCGAGTTCCAGTCGACGGCCCGCTCGCAATACAACGGCGTGACGTTCGACATCCAGAAGCGCTTCTCCAACAACTGGCAGGCGCGCCTGGCGTGGACGATGTCGAAGGTGAAGGACGATCGTCCGGATGCGACGGCCGTCGTTCCCGGAACGGATGATCCGAAGTACGCGCAGGACGCGTTCGATCTCAACGGCGACTACGCTCCGGGCGACAACGACGTGAAGAACCGCATCGTGCTCAGCGGCGTTTGGAGTCTCGACTCCTACGCGCACGGCATGAGCGGTCTCGCGAAAGCAATCTTCGGCGGATGGTCGCTGAGCGGCATCGCCAGCTATCAGACCGGCCAGCCGTACACCGCGTTCCTGACGTTCGATCTGAACAACGACGGCAACGCGCGCAACGACAAGATGCCGGGCTTCTCGCGCAACTCGTTCCGTCTGCCGAGCCAGTTCTCGCTCGACCCGCGCATCACGAAAGACATCGGTCTGTTTGGCGGCGCGAAGCTGCAGCTGATCGCCGAGGGCTTCAACGTGACGAACCGCAGCAACGTGAGCGTCGTGCGCAACACGTACGCCGCTGTGACGACGAGCGGAACGACGATCACGCGTCTGACGGTGCAAGACAAGCCGGGCTCGAACCCGTTCGGTCTGCCGACGGCATCGGCCGGACCGCGGATTCTTCAGTTTGCTGCAAAGATCACCTTCTAAATCAACGCATAACCGAGACAGCGAGGGCGGGCTTCGGCCCGCCCTTTTCATTTCTGCCTCTTGACGATTCTCATTTGTAAATATACGTTCATTTACAAATGGGCCGTCCGCCGACCATCACCCGCGATCAGCTCCTCACCGTTTCGCGACGGATCTTCGCCGCGAAGGGCTTCGAGAGCGCGACGCTCGCCGACATCGCCGCAGAGCTGAAGGTCACCCCGGCCGCGGTGCTGCGTCACGCCGGCTCCAAGCGCGCGCTCTTCGCGGAAGCGATGCATCTTCCCGTCGCGCCGCCGCCGTTCATCCTGGAGCTGGCGACGATCGATGCGGCCGCAACGGATCCGCGCGAGGTTCTCCGCAACATCGCCGAACAGTTCATCCCGTTCGCGCAGCGCATCCTCGCGGAGAACGTCGTCGTCTTTATGCACGCGCGGACTTTGTCGAAGAGCAAAGACAGTCCGCCGCGCCGCGGGATCGCCATCGTCGAGGACTACTTTCGCCGCGCCGCCGCGGCCGGCGTCATCACCGTCGCCGATCCTCGCGCGGCGGCGCGCCTCTTCATGGGCTCCGTCCATTCGTACGTGTTCTTGCATCACGTGTTGAACCTTCCGCCCTATCCCGTCGATGACTACATCGACGCTCTCATCGGTCTCTGGACGCATGGAGGTATTCGTGCCCGCAAAACGAAGCGTCGCCAAGCTCGTGATCATCGCAGTCGTCGTGATCGCGGCGGCGATCGGAACGTGGATCTATCTGCGGCAGGAGCGAAAGCCGCGCGAGCTCGTTCTGTCCGGAACACTCGAAGCGAGGACGGTGAACGTCGGCTCGCTCGTGGGCGGCCGCATTCTCCGCGTGTTCGTCGATGAAGGCGCGCGTGTCACCGCCGGCCAGGTGATCGCAACGATCGAGACGGACACAATCGATCGCCAAGTCGCCGAACAACAGGCCGTGATCGAAGCGGCGAAGGCGAATCTGCAGAAGGCGATCGCCGGACCGCGTCCGCAGGAGATCGCCAAAGCGCAGGCGATCGCGGCGAATGACGAGCGCGATCGCCGCCGCCTCGAATCGCTTTATCACTACGGCGTCGCGTCGAGAGACCAGTACGAGGACGCGGCCACGCGCGCGAAAGGATCGTCGGAGGATCTGCGCGTGTTGCAGGCCGGAACGCGCAAGGAAGACATCGACGCGGCGCGCGCGGAAGTCACGCAGCAGCAGCGGCGTCTCGCCACGCTCATGAAGCAGCGCGCAGAGACGGAAGTGAAGTCGAGCGTCACCGGAGTCGTGCAGTCCTTCGGATTGCGGCCCGGTGATCTCGTCGCGCCCGATCAGCCGGTCGCCGAGATTCTCGAAGCGGATCAACTTTGGGTGCGCGTGTTCGTTCCTGAAACGGTGCTCGGCCTCGTGCATGTCGGCCAGCAGGTGCGCGTGAAAGTCGATACGTTTCCGAATGAGTCGTTCGCCGGACGCGTCTCGACGATCAACCCGCAAGGCGAATACACGCCGCGCAACGTGCAGACCGAGGCGCAGCGGGCGGAGCAGGTGTTCGGGTTGAAGGTGCTCGTCGATGTGAATCCGAAACTGAAGGCGGGCATGGCCGCGAGCGTCGATTTCGGCGTGAAGGGCAAATTGCCATGAACGACGTCGCGCTCGGCGTCGACGTGCAAGGCATCTCGAAGGACTTCGGCAAGTTCCGCGCGCTCGACAAAGTCACGCTGCAAGTTCCACGCGGCGAGATCTTCGGACTCCTCGGCCCAAACGGTTCGGGCAAGTCGACGCTCATTCGCATTCTGTGCGGACTGCTCGCGCCGACCGAAGGCCGCGGATTCGTCGACGGCCTCAATGTCGAAGAAGAGGGCGAACAAGTTCGCCAACACATCGGCTACGTCTCGCAGGCCTTCTCGCTGTATCGCGATCTCACCGTCGACGAGAACCTCGATTTCTTCAGCTCGATCTATCGACTTCGCGGCGACGATCGCAAAGAGCGCAAAGAGTGGGCGATCCAACTCACGCACATCACGCCGTATCGCGACCGGCTCGCCGGCGCGTTGTCGGGCGGATGGCGCCAACGCCTCGCGCTCGCTGCCGCGCTCATGCATCGGCCGCGCGTTTTGTTTCTCGACGAACCGACCGCGGGAATCGATCCGGTCGCGCGGCGCGAGCTGTGGGATCTGCTGTTCGGTCTCGCCGCGGAAGGCGTCACGATGTTCGTGACGACGCACTACATGGACGAAGCGGAGCGCTGCGCGTCGGTCGCGTATCTGTATTTGTCGCGATTGATCGTGAGCGGACGTCCCGAAGAGCTGAAACAGTTGGATGAGGTGACGCCCGCCGGCACGCGACGCGTGCAAGCGGAGGCGAACGAGAGCGTCGCGACGTTGATGAAGTCTTCAAAGACGCTCCCGTACATCCACGCCGCGACGATCTTCGGCACGTCGCTTCACCTCCTGATGGATGCGAGCGTAACGAACGAAAAGCTCGAGCACGACCTCGAGTCGTTCGGCGTGCGCGATGTGTCGGTGAGCGAGATCGAGCCGTCGCTGGAAGACGTCTTCGTGCGGCTCACGGAGACGCGCGGCAAAGAAGTGGAAGCGGCGCGATCGGAGAGTGGACGATGAACGGATTCTTCGCGGTCTTCCGCAAAGAGCTGACGCAGATGCTGCGCGACCGCGGCACGCTCTTCTTCGCGCTGCTCGTGCCGGTCGGCGAGCTGGTTCTCTTCGGCGTCATCGACATGAACGCGAAGAACATTCGCACGATCGTTTTCGATCAGAGCAAGACGCAGGAGAGCCGCGCGCTCGTGCAGCAGTTTTTTGCGACGTCGCTCCTGACGCTCGTGCGTCACGCGCAATCGCACGACGAATTGCGTCACGCGATCGTCGCGGGCGAGGCGCAGGTCGCGATCGAGATTCCGCCGGACTACGCGCGCGATCTCGCGTCGCGCCGCCACGCGAACGTGCTGATCGCGATCGACGGCTCCGATTCGAGCATCGGCTCGCAGGCGCTCAACGCCGCGAACGGCGTCGTGCTCACGGAAGACCTGAAGCGATTGCTGCTCGCCGCGCGCGAAGACAAGCCCGCGATCGAATTGCATCCGGTGATGCTCTTCAATCCCGACATGCGCAGCGCGAATCTGCTGATCCCCGGCTTGATCGCGATCTTGCTCACGTTCTCCGGCACGATCCTCTCGGCATTCGCGATCGTGAAGGAGCGCGAGCGCGGAACGCTCGAACAGCTGATGGTCACGCCCGTCTCGCCGCTCGCCGTCGTCCTCGGCAAGATCCTGCCGTATCTCTTTCTCGCGTACGTTGATCTGATCATCGTGTTGATCGTGATGCGCGTCGTCTTCCGCGTTCCCATCAACGGCAGTCTCACGCTCCTCCTCGGATTGTCGTGGGTCTATCTGCTCGCGCTGCTGTCATTCGGATTGCTGATCTCGTCGCGCGCGCAGTCGCAAATGGAAGCCATGCAGCGCGCGATGGGAATCATGCTGCCGTCGGTGCTTTTGTCCGGCTACATCTTCCCGATCTCGGCGCTGCCGGCGCCGCTGCAGGTGATCTCGCATCTCCTGCCGGCCACGTACTTCATTCAGATCGCGCGCGGCATCATCATCCGCGGCGCGAGCTTCATGGATTTGTGGCGGCCGGTCGCGTCACTGATCGGAATCTCGTGCGTGCTGATCGCGCTCAGTGCGCGGGCGTTTCAGAAAACCATTTCGTGAGACGCTCGTCCCACTTCGGCAGTTTCGCGCCGGTCTTGTCGACGGCGCGGTTGTAGGTCGCCATTAGCGTCCGCTGGTCGCAGAACGCGGCGATGAGCGCGTCCCGCCCGAATGCGGCCTCGATCGTCGTGGCCATTTTGTATCCGACGCTGTACCACGGGCCGAGGAGGCCGAAGAAATCGAAGCCGCGCTTCGAGATGTCATCGCCTTTGATCTTGCCGGTCGCGACGTCGAGAAAGTACGCCTCGACGTTGTGGAAGTTCTCGTCGTAGTTCGCCATCTCTTTCGCCCACGTCTCCTGCAGCCCGGGGCGATCGCCGTTTTTCCACGGATCGTTCTGCAGACCGCCGGCGGCGGCGAGCGTCGCGAACCCTTCGCCGAATGCGCCGAGGAACTGCATGTCGCCGAGGTGGACGTCTTTGGGCGGGCAGGCGGTGCCGTAGCCGACGTGATGCATCTCGTGCGACATCGTCTGTTCGAACGCCGCGCGCGACTCGGCGTCGACGTACTTGAAGATGGCCGGATCGGTTTCGACTTCGAAGACGAAGCTGTTCTCTTTCGGTTTGATGACCGGATACACCTTCGCTTTGATCGTCGCGTTCGGCGGCAGATACGCGAGCGCTCGCTGCGCCGCCTGCGTGAGATCCGCTTTGCTCCAATCGGCGACCGCTTTCGCGAGCATCTCGCGCTTCGCGAGCAGCTCGTCGGACATCACGAACTTCTTGAACGCGTCATCCTCGAACTCACGCTTCATCGAGTGCTCGCGCTTCTTCAATCGCACGTAGCCTTCGGAAGTGAACACGCGCTGCCAATCGGCGTCGGTGATCGCTTCGTAAGCGGCGCGTTTCGCGAGGATTGCGAGAACGGCGTCGGCTTCGTCGGTGACGAGGTGGGTCTGAACGCGTTGGGAAAGGAGTAGGGACAGAACGAGTAGGGACAGAACGAGTAGGAATCGCACGATCATTCGACGAGCACCGTTTGCGAGCGGTTAGCTACAGCACGTAACGCGAAAGATCCTCGTCCTTCACGGTGTCCGCGAGCACTCGCTGCACGTACGCGTCGTCGATCGACACGCTCTGGCCGTTCATGTCGCTTGCTTCGAACGACAGCTCGTCGAGCAAACGCTCGAGGATCGTGTGCAGCCGGCGCGCGCCGATGTTCTCCGTCTTCTCGTTCACGATCGCAGCGAAACGCGCGACCGCGCGGATCGCGTCATCGGTGAACGTCAGCGTCACCTGCTCGGTGCCGAGGAGCGCGGTGTATTGCGTGGTGAGCGCGTTCTTCGGCTCCCGGAGGATGCGCACGAAGTCGTCTTCCGTGAGCGACTCCAGCTCGACGCGAATCGGGAAGCGGCCCTGAAGCTCGGGAATCAGATCGCTCGGCTTCGAAACGTGAAACGCGCCGGCGGCGATGAAGAGGATGTGATCCGTCTTCACCATGCCGTACTTCGTGTTGACCGTCGTCCCTTCGACGATCGGCAGCAAGTCGCGCTGCACGCCTTCGCGCGAAATGTCGGGGCCGTGCGACGCCTGCTGGCGTCCGGCGATCTTGTCGATCTCGTCGAGAAACACGATCCCGCTTTGCTCGACGCGATCGATGGCTTCGCGCGCGACGTTCTGCTGATCGACGAGTTTCTCCGCCTCCTCGGCGATCACGAGCTCGCGCGCGTCGCCGACGCGAATCTTCTTTCGCTTCGATTTGCCGCCGAAGAGTCCCGGCAGCATGTCCTTCATGTTGATGCCCATCTCTTCGACGCCCTGCGCGGTGAAGATCTCGAGCGACGGGTAGTTCTGCTCTTTGACGTCGAGCTCGATCTCGCGCTCATCGAGCTTTCCCTCGTCGAGCCAGCGACCGAGTTTGTCGCGCGTTTCGGCGGGCGGTTCTTCTTCAGGCGGAGCGCCGACGAACGCGGGACGGGCGGCGGGGCGCCGGGAATCGGGGAGGAGGATGTCGAGGATGCGCTCGCGCGCGTTGCGCTCGGCGGCCTCGCGGACGGATCGCTGCTTCTCTTCCTTCACGAGCTTCACGCCGAGCTCCGTGAGGTCGCGCACGATCGACTCGACGTCGCGGCCGACGTAGCCGACCTCGGTGAACTTCGACGCTTCGACTTTCAGAAACGGCGAGCGCGTGAGCTTCGCCAGGCGCCGCGCGATCTCCGTTTTACCGACGCCGGTCGGGCCGATCATGATGATGTTCTTCGGTGCGATCTCGTCGCGCATGTCCGCGGCGAGCTGCTGCCGCCGCCAGCGGTTGCGTAGCGCGATGGCCACGGCGCGCTTGGCGGCGCGCTGGCCGACGATGTACTTGTCGAGCTCGAGCACGATCTCTTTCGGCGTCAGACGCTCGCTCGACTGCTCTTCAATGACTCCGGGAAGTTGGATGACCATTAGAGACTCTCGACCGTGATGTTGTCGTTCGTGTAGATGCAGATCTCCGACGCGATGCGCAGCGACTCGGTCGCGATCTCGGCGGCCGGCATCGGTGTGTACTTCATCAGCGCGCGCGCCGCGGCCAGCGCGTACGAGCCGCCGGAGCCGATGGCAAGGATGCCGTCGTCGTCCGGCTGAATGAGATCGCCGGTTCCGGAGATGAGAAACGACTTCTCATTATTGGCGACGATTAAGAAGGCCTGTAATTGACGCAGGTATTTGTCCATCCGCCAGTCTTTGGCCAGCTCGACGACGGAGCGCTCGAGGTTGCCGCGATACTCCTCGAGCTTCGCTTCGAAGCGCGAAAAGAGCGCGAATGCGTCGGCGGCCGAGCCGGCGAAGCCGGCGATGATTTTGTCGTGATACAGGCGGCGCACTTTCGCGGCGCCGTGCTTCATGACCGTCGTGCCGACCGTGACCTGGCCGTCGCCGGCGACGGAGACTTTGCCGTCGCGGCGGACGCAGACGATCGTCGTTGCGTGGATCTCTTCCATGGCGCGCGCGATTATGTCATCGCGGGCGGCAGCGGCGCTTCGAGCGTCCCGATCGTGGCGTGCTCGAGCTTCCAGGCGTGAAGCAGGAGGCGTTCGGCGTTCGGTCCGCCGTAACGGCGGTCGCCGGCGACCGGGTGTCCGATCGATGCGAGATGGATGCGGATCTGATGCGTGCGGCCTGTCTTGATCTCGACTTCGACTCGGGATCCGCCGAGCGGACGCACGATCGTAAGCGCTTCGCGACCTTCGATTGGCGAATCGATCGTGATCTCCTTTTCGATCGCGCCATCGACGATGGCAACGTAGATCTTCCGCATCGCGCCGGTCGCGAACAGCTCCGAGAATTTCGCGGCCGCGGCGCGCGTACGCGCGAAGAGCACGACGCCGCTCGTTGGCGTATCGAGGCGATGCACTAGGTAGATCTCGCGATACTCGACGCGCAGCAACTCTTCGAGCGATCGCACGGCGCGATCGCGCGGCGGTTGCGTCGGCATCCCCGCGGGCTTGTTCACCGCAACCCAGTCATCCGTGACTTTGATGATCGGAAGGTCCGCCGGTTCGACGATCACCACGTTGTCGCTCTCGGCGACGATGCGTGACGCAATCCGCACCGGTCGTTGATTCACGAGCACGCGCCCGGACGCGATCAGCTCCCGCGCCTTCCGCCGCGAAAGCTCCGGGAACCGCGCCGCGAGTGCCTGATCGAGTCGCATCTGTTAACCAGCAGCCGGTCATCATCGTACATACCTGCATGAAGACGCTCGCCATCCTTCTGCTTCTCGCCCCGCGCATCGTCCAGAACTCGATGGGCGGCGATCTCCACGTCGGCTACGCGCCGAACGGCGCGACGCTCCGCACGATGGGCGGCGACATCCGCGTCGCGCGCGCGAACGAGCTCGTCGTTGCCAGGACGATGGGCGGCAACATTCGCGTCCGTCAGCTCGAAGGCTCGCTGCAGGCGGGCACGATGGGCGGCAACGTCGAAGTCGAGATCGTCGGTGCGGGAACCGGCCGCTCGATCGAAGCGTCATCGATGGGCGGCACGCTCGAGCTGACCGTGCCGAAGGATTTCGCGGCCGATTACTACGTCGAGTTGCAGATCGACGACGACGATCGCGACAAGCCGCGCATCATCAGCGACGTTCCGCTGCACATCGAGGAAAAGAGCGGGCATCGCTGGTTCCAGGCCGTGCGCATCGTCACGGGAACGACGGCTCCGGCGGCGAACCACGTCCGGCTCAAGACGATTGGCGGGGATATTCGGATTCGGACGAAGTAGAGACCATGCGGGCCAGACACGAATGTCTGGCCCACACCACGAATCTACTTGCGGACCGCGCGCTCGTTTTTGGCGGGCTCGCCGCCTTCGATCACCGTCAGCTCCGGCGTGACGCCGATGCCGAGCGCTTTGCGAACCTTCCCTTCGATCTCGGCGGCGAGGTCGGGATTCTCTTTGATGAAGAGCTTCGCGTTCTCGCGGCCCTGGCCGAGGCGCATGTCGCCGTAGGAGAACCACGATCCGGACTTCTCGACGATCTTGTTCTCGAGACCGATGTCGATCAGCTCGCCGGTCTTCGAGATGCCTTCGCCGTAGCCGACGTCGAACTCCGCCTGACGGAACGGTGCGGCGCACTTGTTCTTGACGACCTTCACCTTCACGCGCGAGCCGACGACTTCCTCGCCTTCCTTGATCTGGTTGGTGCGGCGGATGTCGAGGCGGACCGACGAGTAGAACTTCAGCGCCCGGCCGCCGGTGGTCGTTTCCGGGTTGCCGAACATGACGCCGATCTTCTCGCGAATTTGGTTGATGAAAACCATGCACGTTTTCGATTTCGAAACGATGCCGGTTAATTTGCGCAGAGCCTGCGACATTAAACGTGCGTGTAATCCGACATGAGAATCACCCATCTCGCCGTCGAGCTCGGCGCGCGGTACGAGCGCGGCCACGGAGTCGATCACGATCACGTCGATCGCATTCGAGCGCACGAGCATCTCGGCGATCTCCAGAGCCTGCTCGCCGCTGTCGGGCTGCGAGACGAGCAGGTTGTCGATGTCGACGCCGAGCTTCTTGGCGTATTCGGCATCGAGCGCGTGTTCCGCATCGATGAATGCCGCCAAACCGCCAACGCGCTGCGCCTCGGCGATCACATGCAGCGAGAGCGTCGTCTTGCCCGAGGATTCCGGGCCGAAGATCTCGATGATGCGGCCGCGCGGCACACCGCCGACGCCGAGAGCGGCGTCGACGCCGATCGAGCCGGTGGAAATCGAGCTGATCGGCAGGAACTCTTTCGCGCCGAGGCGCATGATCGAGCCCTTGCCGAACTGCCGCTCGATCTGGGTCAGAGCGGTCTCCGCCGCTTTCAATTTGTCACTGGGTACGATGGCCATGGGCCTGCTCCTTCATTTCGTTCTTTCAAAGGGGTTCGCCGAGGAGCGAAAGGAAGATTTCGTCGGCATTCGTGTGGTGAATCGAGTGTACGGACGGCATCGCGGACGGTCAATGAAAACCGCGTTCTCTCAGCGCGAATTCACATTCGCTCCACAATTTGTAGAGTCTTACTCGATCGCGGCGCGGATCTTCTTCAAGTCGGCGATGAATTGCTTCATCTCGAGATGCCGCGCCTCGTCGCTCGGCGCGCGGAGGATCGACGACGGATGCACGGTCGCGGTCACGAACTCCGCGAGCGGCGACTTCACGAACTGCCCGCGCTGAATCGACACCTTAAACTTGGGGCCGATCACCGCCTGCGCCGCGGTGGCTCCGAGGCAGATGATGGCGCGCGGCTTGATCGCGTTGATCTCCGATTGCAGCCACGGCATGCAGGCGTTGATCTCGACCGCGTTCGGCTTCTTGTGGATGCGCCGCTTGCCGCGCGGCTCCCATTTGAAATGCTTCACGACGTTCGTGACGTAGACACGAGAACGATCGATGCCCGCTTCGACGAGTGCCTTGTCGAGGAGCGCGCCGGCGGGACCGACGAACGGGCGGCCGGCGAGATCTTCTTTGTCACCGGGCTGCTCGCCGATGAACATCACGGTCGACGTCTGCTTCCCTTCGCCGAAGACGGTCTGCGTTCCTATTTTCCAAAGATCGCAGCGCTTGCAGTCCGCGGCTTCGTCGCGCAGTTTGTTGATTGAAGGGCGGCTCACGAGGTCGGCGAGAATGCAACCGACGATCCCACCCACGTGAAGTCTTTGTTGAAGTCGACGCCGAGCATTTTTCCGCGCGAGAGACGCACGAGGTTCTGCGCGAGCACCGGCTTCGCTTCGTCGTCGGGGCGGAGAAACATCATCCGGATCTCGACCTTCACGCCGCCGCCGTCGGCAGCCTGAAGCGCCGGCGCGTAAGCGATCTTTTCCTGGAGGCACCACGCGCCGCGATCGTGCTCGGGAATCGCGTCGATGTCGGCGCGCGTCGGATCGACGTTCACGCCGCCGCCGGCAAACGAGAACAGCGGTTTCAACACGTAGCGCGAGAGATCGTCGGGAATGCGATCGAGCTCGGAGACGAACGTCGCGCGCGGCACCGACGGATGATCGAGGAACGGCAGCGAGTACTTCGACCAGACCCAGTACCAGTTCGGATGCGGCGCCCACTCGACGTCGAGGTCGTCTCGATAGTCGAACGGCATCTCGATGTTCTTCGCGATCAGCTCGTCGAACACGACGCGGTTGTAGACGCGCCGCACGCGCGTGTTGCCGCGCCACAGCTCGCGTCCGCGCTTCGTGAGCTCGCGCGGATCGACGGCGTCGACGTTGAAGAGATGCTTCGTTGCCGCGAAATCCGGCTGCGTTTTCTGCCGAGGCGGATCGATGTCGAGCAGGATCACTTCGCGTGGATCGTGATCGCCGACGATCGTGCGCTGCGCCAAAATCAGGAACGCATCGCGATCCAGCCCGGAGTACCAGCACGACCATTCGCGATCGAGTCCGGGAATCGTTTGAAGCGCGGTGTTCCACGCGTCGCGCTGGATGACCTGCATCGATGTGAGCGACGGAAATCCCTGCAGCTCGATGAGCTTCGGGCCGTCGTCCGTCACCGCGAAATCGACTTGCGTGAGATTCGGCAGCGCATCCATGCCCGGCGTGTCCCACCGCGCTGGAATCGCGCGCTTCATCCGCTCGATGCGCGACGGATCGCTGAGCTGATCGACGATCGCCTGCGCGCTTTCCGTCAGCCGCGCCTTGAAGTCATCGGGGAGAAACACCGGCGACTCGGCGAGCCGGAACTCGAACGTGCATCCGCATCGCTGCGAGAGGTCGCGTTTATAAGACTCGTAGAGCGCTTCACTGAAGTGCTGATTGAAGAGCGCCCGGAACTTCTTATCCATGTTCTTCGATCAGCCGTGCGATGTGAAAGCGCAGCGGCTCGAGCAGCGTGTAACGCGACGTCAACCGGCTCTGCGCCTCGAACTCGCCGACCATCTCGTTCTCCAGCGTGTGCGAGCGCTCCCGGAACCACTGCTCGCTCACGTCGCCGTGCGCGCGCTTCTCGGCGAGCACGCCGACGAGGTGATCGCGATCGATGATCTCGGGGTGATAGTTGACGCCGTAAACGCGTGGCATGTCGCCGCTCCGCGCGAATTCCGCCATCGTCACCACGCCGCCTTCCGTGTTCTCGAAGGCGATCGGCGTGACGCCGCCGCCGTCGAGCACGAGATCGAAGAGGCGATTGTCGACGACGCGGAAATGTTTGCGATCGGGCAGCTCCGCGGCGAACTTCACGAACCACGGATGATCGTACGCGGCCGGCGAGAGAACGTTGAGCGGCATGCCGCTGCTCTTCTCCTCGCGCAATTCCGGATGCGCAGCGCCGGACCAACGGCACATCAATCCAAAGGTGTGGCAGACGCCGACGAACGCCGCACTCGGATGCGCCACGATGCGATCGAAGAGATCGAACAGCGGCGCTTCCCAGTCGTCGTCTTCGTAGATGCCTTGCGAGAAATCGGAAATCCCGTCGTTGCGGCGCGGATCGAGATGTCCCGGACCGCCGGTGCCGATGTAGAGACCGAATCGTCCGTCCGGCGGATCGGGGAGCATGAACCGGCGGCGCACGTCGTACGACAGCGCGCGCACCTTCATCCCGCTGGCGATGAGGCGATCGCGCGACGGTTCCGCCGCTTCGAGCACCGCGTGAACGAGCGAGTCGTGGCCGACGTTGGGCCACGAGTGATTCATGTCGAGGATGGCGACGTCGATCTTCTTCGGATCGGCGACCGGCACGCCGTCGTCGGTGCGGATGTACTCGAAGAAGTCGTGAACCTGGTGAATGTCGCGCCGCGTCATCTCCGGCGCTTCAGGCAATGGGAATGCCGTGCTCTGTCTCATCGATGATGTAGTCGACCACGTCGCGTAAGTCGTGGCGCTCTTCGTATTTCGCCACCTGGCGATCCGCGCCTGTACCGCGACTCATGATCTCGCGTGCATAGTAAACGGCCTCGCGCGATCCGAGCTCGTCGACGACGTCATCGACGAACTCCAGCAGCTCGTCGAGGAGCATCGCGTACGGCACTTCTTGCTTCTTCCCGAAGTCGATCAGCTTCCCGGCGGGCCCGAATCGCGCGGCGCGCTGCTTGTTCTCGGTGAGCAGCGAGCGGCGATACAAACGCCATCCCATGTTCTGCGAATAGAGGTCGTAGAGTTTCTTCGTGATCGCTTGAAACAGCGCCGCGAAGCAGATCGTCTCCTCGACGCGCATCGGGATGTCGCAGATGCGGTACTCGAGCGTCGGGAAGAACGGATGCGGGCGCACGTCCCACCAGATCTTCTTCGGGTTGTCGATGCAGTTGGTGCGCACGAGCGTTTGCACGTAATCGTCGTAGTCGCGCCATCCGTTGAAGTAGTCGGGCAGTCCCGTGCGCGGAAAGCGCTCGAACACTTTCGCGCGATAGCTCTTCCATCCCGTGTTCTGTCCGCACCAGAACGGCGAGTTCACCGATAGCGCGAAGACGTGCGGCAGAAAGTAGCGCGCCGCATTCATGATCTGGATGCGCGTCTCGTCGTCTTCGACGGCGACGTGCACGTGCAAGCCGAAGATGAGGTTCGCGCGCGCGAGCATCTGCATCTCGTACACGAGCTGGTCGTAGCGCGCGTTCTTCGTGATGGCGACGTTCGCCCAGTGCGAGATCGGATGCGTTCCCGCCGCGGCGATGCGCAGTCCGTTCTCGCGCGTGAGGCGGATGATCTCGCCGCGCAGGCGCGTGACCTCCCTTCGCGCTTCTTCGATGTTCTGGCAGATCGGAGTGCCGATCTCGATCACCGGATCGTGCATCTCGCGCTTGATCTCTTCGCCGAGTCGCTTCTCGCCCTCGGCGAACATCTCCTGGATGTGCGACTTGAGCTCGCGCGTCTCGGGATCGACGACCTGAAACTCCTCTTCGATGCCGAGCGTGAAGGAAGGAGTGGGCGGCATGCGCGAAGGATATCGCGTCAGGCGTTGCTGCGCTCGCGCAGAAACGCGAGCGCCTGCGATCGCCGTGGATTGTTCCGCAGCTTCGCGGCCAGCGCGTTGAGTTCATCGTAGAGGTCGCCAAATGCGGCGCGATCGCGTGCGTCGGCCTGACGCGCGTCGTGCTCATGGCGATGGCGAGCGCGATACTCCGGCGTCCAGAACTCGTCGATGGAGTCGAGGAGATGATCGTGTGCGAGCGCCTGCCACTCGCCGGCGTCAAACCAAGTGCCGTGACACGACGAGCAGCGTTCGAGGTGGATCGTTTGACCGCTCGCGAGGTCGATCGACGCTCGCGACAGGATCGACTGATCGTTCGGGCAGCGGCCGCCTTTAGCGTCGTTCGCGTCCGGCAAGGGCTGTGATGCTGCGTCTGCGGCAGAAGGCGCGTTCGCGCCGCGCGGGACGAACATCCCGCCGCACTTCGAGCACTGCGCGACACGTCCGCTGCCTTCGGCGTAGTGAAGCTGTTCTCCGTCGCACTTCGGGCAACCGAAATTCTTCATGGCGAGATCATAAGTCGCCAGCGAGTTCGACATGACGCTCTCCGCGGTCTCGCAACACCTGCGCGTTCTCCGCCTCTCCGGCCTCGTCATCGACGAGCGTCGCGGGCGCGAGCGCGTCTATCGCCTCAATCCCGATCCTCTCAACGAAGTCCACGAATGGGTCACGCACAACGTCGAGCGGTTCTGGCAGCGCAAGCTCGCCGCTCTCGGCGAAAAGCTGAAGGAGCATTGATGCAACGCGATGTGAAACTCGAAGCGACGTATCCGTATCCGCCGTCGGCGGCGTCCTCGCGAGGCTTTCATGAGCGAACACACGTTCAAGACGACACTCGAGAAGAACGAACGCGGCACCACGCAGCTCGTCGTCCCGCCCGAAATCTACGCAGCCCTCGGCGGCAAAGGCCGCATCGAAGTGCGAGGCACGATCAACGGCTTCGCGTTCACGAACGCAATCGTGCCGCGCGGCGGGGTTCACTTCATCCTCATCAACAAAGCGATGCAGGATGCGGCGGGCGTCGCCGCGGGATCGCGCGTCAACGTCACGCTGAGCGCAGCGAGCGGCGAACGCAAAGCGAGAGCTCGTGAAGTCACTCGAGTCGGCGAAGAAAGAGGAAACGCGCCGGCGACGGCTCGCCGACGCGATTCAGGATCTCGTCTCGATGGGCTGATCGGCCGGCTTGTTCGTGTTCATCACCGTCGGCCAGTTGCCGGTCAGCTCGAGCGGCTTCTGCCCCGTCACGATCTCGATCAGCACCTCGGCCATGTTGTTGACCATCCAGTCGAAGTTCTCTTCGCCGACCGAGTTGCGATCAGCGTCGGGCGCGCAGTTCATGAAGTCAATCGCGTACGGGATGCCGTCGCGCACCGCGAACTCGACGGTGTTCATGTCGTAGCCGAGGCCTTCGCAGAGCGCGATGGCGTCGCGCTCCATGCGCGCGAGAAGCTCGGGCGGCGTCGGAAAATCGGCGACGTAGCGGAGGTGATGCGGGTTCTTGGGGTTGTACATCATGATGCGCACGCGTTTGCGGCCGAGGACGTAGCAGCGATAGTACGAATCGAACTCGATCGCTTCCTGCGCCATCATCGTGAGATCGCGCGACTGGTCGTACGCGGCATGGAACTCGGCCGGGTCGTGCACCTTGTACACGTCCTTCCATCCGCCGCCGTACGCGGGCTTCATGAAGATCGGCCAGCCGAGGTAGTCGAAGACGTCATCCCAGGCCACCCACTTCATGTTGCGGAACGACTTCGCCTCGGTGTTCGGCGGGTATTCCTTGTGCGGAAGCAGCACGGTCTTCGGAACCGCGACGCCGGCAGCCTTCGCGACGAGGTTGTCGAAGAACTTGTCGTCGGCGGACCACCAGATCGGATTGTTGACGATGCGAACGCCCGATGCGGCGGCGCATTTGAGCATCGTGCGGTAGAACGGAACCTCGTGACTGATGCGGTCGAGGATCAGGTCGTAAGCGAAGACACCGTCGTCTTTGAGATACGAAATCTCGACCGGCGCCGCCTCGACATCGCCTCCGCGCGAGTTGATCGTGTTGATCAACGCCCACGGGAACGTGTCTTCCATGCCAAAGAGGAGTCCGATTCGCTTTTTGCGCATGGCGCGATCCTATAGTAAGAAGCGCCGCACGATGTATCGCGAATACGGCAAATGGTGGAGTCCCTCGCTCGGCAAAGAGATGGAGTTTCTCTGGTTCGGGAAGTTCGGCCGGCCGGTGATGCTCTTCCCGACCTCGAGCGGTCGCTATAACGAAAACGACGACATGCACATCACGACGTCGCTCGCCGATAAGGTGAACAACGGCGAGGTGCAACTCGTGCTCGTCGACACGGTCAACAACGAGAGCTGGTACAACAAGTCGGTGCATCCCGCCGTTCGCGCGGCGCGGCATGCGCAGTACGACCAGTACCTGCGGCACGAGATGGTGCCGTACATTCACAATCGCGCGCAGCGCGGCGATCTCGCGGTTTACGGCGCGAGCTTCGGCGCGTATCACGCGTGCAACTTCGCGGCGAAGAATCCCGACGTCGTGAGCCGCGCCATCTGTTTCTCCGGCGTGTACGACATCCACAGCTTCACCGACGGATACTGGGACGACAACTGCTACTTCAATTGTCCGACCGCGTACATCCCCAACATGGACGGCGAGTGGGTCGGGAAGTTGTCGCGCATCAGCTGGGTGATCGCGACGGGCGAGCACGACTCACTCGTGCAGCAGAATCGCGATTTCTCACAGCTGTTGTGGAACAAGGGCATCCCGAATCATCTGGAGATCTGGGGCGGCGTGTTCGGACACGATTGGCCGTGGTGGCGCGAGCACCTGCGCAAGTTCGTTTAGGCTTTCGCGCCACACTCCGGACAGAACTTCGGCGCGCCTTCCATCTCGTGGCCGCAGCCACTGCACGCCTTCTTCGCGTTGAGCGTCGCGCCGCATTCGCCGCAGAACTTGCCGCCTTGCGTCTTCGCGCCGCATGACGGGCACACCGCGCCGGAGACCTTGCCAACGTTGCGGTCTTTCGTCCAGTCGACTTCGCGCGCTTTCGTCTGAACCTGTTCGCGCGCCGCTTCGGCTTGCGCAGCGGCCATCTCTTCGTCGAGATCGGGCGCGCAGTTTTCGCAGAGTCCTGCTTTCTTGTTCCAGCAGATCGGCTCGCAGACCCAGTTGCCGCAGCGCGTGCACTGCTTGAAGATCGGCGCGATCTCGTCGACGGCAGCTTTCAGCGCGGAGTCGTGCGCCGGGCCGCCGACGGCGCGCTGCACTTCGTACGCGCTGTCGGCGGCGCTTCCGAAGAATCCGCCGAACAGATTTCCGGCGGCGCGGAGCGCGGAGCTGGCTACGCCGATCGTCGACGTGTTGAACGACGACATGTAGCCGTTGTGGCACTTCTCGCAGTAGAACTTGAACTGATAACCGCGATCGGTGGAGAGGTCTTCGTAGTTTCCGGTGAATCGAATGGCGACCATGATGCGCGGATTTTACCGCGCATCATGGTGCTGCTTGGCGATGATGTCTTTGAGCGTTTCGCCCGGAAGCGTGCCGCTGATCGCGACCGAATCGCTGGTGCGCGAGACGTCGAACTTGCGAAGAACGCTGACGAGCTCCGGCGCTTTGTCCTGCACCGCGAGACGCATCGCCGCGAGCGCGCCGCGAAGCGTGTCTTCGAGGAGCTGAAGCGTTTCCGCATCGCGTGCGACGCCGAATCCGCCGAGCTTCAACGAGTCGCCGGTGTCGACGGCCCAGATCGCCACGGTCGAAACCGACTTCAACGCCGACGACAACGCGCTCGCCGGTGCACTCTCCGAGGAGATGTGCGGGTGATGCGCGAGCCGCTGCGCGCGCGCGACGTCGAACACCGCGTACGCGCTTGCTTTCGGGTCGATGCGTGCGATCTCGCGACCGAGTCCGCTCGCGGAGAGGAACGTCGTTCCGCCCGTCGCGCGAACCGCGAGCGCTTCGGCAACAGCGCTCTCGTTTCCGATGAGTGCGAGGTGCGAATCAGGGAAAGCGACCGCGCCCGGCTGATCGTCGTCCTTCGAATCGGGAAGCGTGATGTATCCGTTCTTCTTCACCGCGCCGCGCGCGAGAAGCGCTTTGGTCAAGCGATCGATGTTGAAGCGGCCGTCCGCGGCGATCAGCACTTCGCCTTCGCTGCCGACGCCGGCCGTCTTCGGCGACATCGAGATCACGAGCACGTCGACGTCTTTCGCGGGCTGGAGTCCGGCGTCGCGCATGAACTTCGCGGCATCGCCGTCGACGCTCATCTTGTCCGTCTGCTGGAACAGCGTCGATGACAGCGGACTGTTGCGAAGCTCGGCGAGCTTCACGACACCGACGGTGACGGCGTCATTCGGAATGAGCGAGATCGCGTCCCCTTTCGCGAAAGCGACCGAGGCGACGGCGAGAGAAAGTGCGGCAATCGAGAGGCGACGAAGCATGATGATCAGAACTCCTTTCGTTGGAACAACCAGGAAGCGAGGGCAAGACATCCCACCGCGAAGGCCGCGGTCGATAAAAACGGCGCCGGCGTTGCGGCAGCTGCCAATTCGTGCGGCAGCGCTTTTTCGGACACGAACGCGACGACGGCTCCCATGAGCTCGGAGCTCTTGGGGATGATCCAGTAAAACGCGTGAATGATCCCCGCCTGCCAATCCTTCGACACCACCGCCGCCAGGCGGTTATGCGTGACGAGCGGGAAGCCGAGGATGAAGACGACGTAGGTGGTCATGATGGAGACGGCGGTCGATGACGTGATGACGCCGATCAGAAACGCGCACGCCAGCAGCGCCGCGACGAAGAACAAGATGATCGCGCCGGCGAAGAGAAAGCGCGGATGTGCCACGTGCGTCTTCCACACGACGATGAGCCACATCGCTCCGATGAGGTAGGCGATGTTGACGCCGGCGAGCAGAAGTCCCGCCACGTAACGCGACAGCAGCAACTTCACGCGGCCGACCGGACGCGATAGATACAGATCGACCGTGCCCTTCTCCATCATGCGCGGCACGAGGTGCGCGGTGGCGAAGATGGCGATGAACGGCCAGAAGAGAAAGAGACCGCCGCTCAATCCCGATTCGACGCCCATGACGAGTTTGTCGATCGAGATGCCGCTCGCGTGGATGTCGTTGCCGAACAGCTTCGCGCCGGCGAGCGAGCCTTCGACGATGTCGAGGTTCACGGCGAACGCGAAGATGATGATGAAGAGTGACGAGAGGAAAAAGTAGGCGAGCAGCGTCCAGCGGGCAGCCGCCTCGCGCATCACGTCTTCGATGTTGGCGATGAGGACTTTCATGGTTGCACGTCCGGCCCCTCACCCGGCCTTTGGCCACCCTCTCCCCGCTCGCGGGGAGAGGGGCTGGGGGTGAGGGGCATGTCTGGAGCCTTGATCAAATCGACGAATACATCTTCGAGCGTCGAGCGCAGCGGCGCGAGCTCGGTGAGCATGCCGCCGTTCGCGCGGAGGCGATCGACGAGCACGTTGAGGTGCTCGACATCGTTCACGCTCAGCTCGAGATGCCCATTCACGCGCTCGACGCCCGCGCCGCTCTCGCGGAACGCGGCGAGGAGTGCATCGTCGACGACGCTCGCCACCATCTTGTATTTCGCGGTCTGGCGCGTCAGTTCTTCGATCGTTCCGGCGGCGGCGACTTTGCCTTTGCGGAGCATCGCCACTTTGTCGCACGTCAGCTCGATCTCGGACAGCAGATGCGAGTTGAGAAG
>Ga0105245_10000788_pt1 | contig 28755 bp, 23 predicted proteins | sample KBSM54metaG_FD_81523 | JGI IMG/M metagenome (GOLD analysis project Ga0105245, IMG submission 81523) | Miscanthus rhizosphere microbial communities from Kellogg Biological Station, Michigan, USA - KBS M5-4 metaG | ecosystem: Host-associated > Plants > Roots > Rhizosphere > Soil | place...
CGCCCATGTGCCCGACATACTCGCGACCTTCGCTGTCAGCCCGCCATCACCACCGCCACCCGTGATGCAGGTCATCCCGCGCAAGCCCAAAAGCCACAAACCGGACGGCGCGGCCTCGCCCGCCAATCTCAAGGCCAAACCGACCGACGTGGTTGCCCCGACCCTGCCGCCGCCGATACCCCAGCAGATCGCCGCCGCACCCAAACCCGGCCCCGGCACCGCCGCCTCGGCGGGCGCAAGCAACGTCCCCGGCCCAGGCACCGGCGCTGGTGGCCAGGGCAATGGCACCGGCAGCGGCGACGCCGGCTCAGGCGATGGCGACGATGGCGACTGGACGCCGCCGCGCCTGGTGCACACCGGCATCAGGGACAAGGACTATCCGCCCAGTGTGAGCGACGCCCCCGCACCCCGGCCCCTGCTGACCCGGCTGAGCATCGATGCCGAGGGTCGCGTCACCCACTGCACCGTTACGCGGTCGAGCGGCGATCCGGCGTATGACGCCACCACCTGTCGCCTGGTCGAGCAACGCTTCCGCTTCAAACCCGCCCGCGATCCGCAGGGCCGGCCCGTGGCCAGCTTCGCGGAGGGAGAACATGAATGGACTGGCCGCGTTCGCCGAGCGGATGAGGACGGGAACTGAGAATATTTCGATGGAAGTTTACTTAACTATTTCGCCCGAAACGCGCCGAAAATGGCGCCCGGGTCAGCGCAGCGATTCCGCGCTTAAAGCCGCTCGACCGCCCGCCGCAATTTGCGCATCACAACCATGTCCTGCGGCGGCACGTCGGCCGCTTCGGTGGCGATCGCCATCAGGCGGATCGCGCCGAAGCTCGCCGCCAGGCCTTTCAGCCGCCACGCCGCCGTGCGCCATTCCTGCGGATCGCGAGCATGCTCGAGATTGTCCAGGCCGCGCTGCACACCGTCCAGAAAGGCGTTGCGCAACTCCTCGATCAGTTGTGGTTCGTCGCCTACCGCCGCAGCGAGAGTCGCATCGATTGCACCGGGATCATAAGCCATGTCGTATTTTTACCGGGAAGCGCTTAAGGGAAGGTTTCCCTATTCGCTTTGCGAAGACGAAAATCATGGTTAAGCAATGATGATGAACAGGGCATCCCGCATAATCGGTTTGCGCTCGGGCAACGACGTTACCGAGCCAGAAGAGCATGTTACGGCGCAGGAGCCCCAGACGGCCCTCCCCGCGCCCGTTGCCGTCGAGGCGTATGAACCCGAAGAGGACGCGGACGAAGCGCCCCTCGCGCGCGGCGCCTGGATTCTCCCGGTGCTTGGCACGCTGGTCTCGCTCGCCTGGGTTGGCGGAATGCTCTGGCTCACCTGGCCCAGCCTTCAGGCGACGCCGCCGATCGCGCTCGCCGGCTTCGTCGCAGCGCTGTGCACACCGCCGGCTCTGATCGGCGTCCTGCTGCTCCTTAGACTCCGCACCAGCACGGCAGAGGCGCGCCGCTTCGGCGAAACGGCCCGGGCGATGCGCGCCGAGGCCGCGAGCCTCGAGCGGAGGGTCTCGGTGCTGACGCGAGAGATCGAGGCGAACCGGGTCCGTCTCGCCGAACAGACCAACGTGCTCATCGCGCTTGGTGAAACCGCCTCCTCCACGGTGGCCGATGCGGGCGCAGAAATGGCCAGGCAGGTCGCGATCGCCGATGAACGCACGCGCGCCATCGCCGCCGCGGCGGAAGCCGCGCACAACAATGTCAGCGTCCTGCTCACAACCCTGCCTAAGGTTCATGGCGAGACGGCCGACATGGCCAGGCTGCTCGAACAGACGGGCGTCACCGCGGGCGAACATGCCAGCGCGCTCGATGCGCAACTTTCTGCCCTTGCCGAACGCGGGCGCGTCGCTGATTCGATCGCAGGCGGCGCCGCGCAGAAGCTCGCCGCGCATATCACCCGGATGGAATCGACCAGCGAGACGGCGGGCGCCCGGCTGGAAGCCGTCACCGGCGAGATGTCGGCCGCGGTCGATGGCCTGCTCGGCCGCACCGCACAGGCGGTCGACGAAGCGCGAAAGGGCATCGCCGCGCAGGGTGAGGCAATGCTGGCCATGGTCGGGACCAATAAGGCCGCGCTCGATCGTGCCGGCCATGACAGCGCCGAAGCGCTCGCCACGCGGATCAGCGCGATCGAGGAGGTCATTGACCGGATCGCCGCACGGCTCGACGAGCAGCGTGCCGCAGGCGAAAAGGTCATCACCGAACTCGATTCCGGCTTTGCCAGGGTCTCGGATCGCCTCGAAGCTTTCCATACCCAGGGCATTGACCGCACCCAGGCGCTCGCCGCCTCGATCGCCGCGCTCAGCGGAACGGCCGATACCATGGCCGAATCGCTCAAGGCCGGAGACACGGTCGCGGCTTCCGCGATCGCCAACGCCGAAAGGCTGATGACCGCGCTCGACGCCGCGTCGCGCGAGATCGACGAGACGCTGCCCGCAGCCCTTGCCCGTCTCGACGCCCGCATCGCCGACAGCCGCCAGGTGGTGGGCGAGGCCAAGCCGGAGCTGCTCGCGCTCGTCACCGCCGCCGAAACCACGCATGACGCGATCGAGGCGATTGCCCAGACCCTTTCCGGCCAGCGCGCCTCGCTCGACAAGCTTTCCGGCACGCTCCTCGAAACTCTTACCACTGGCCGCGCCCGGGCTGTAGCGTTGGACGAGATGGTCCAGGAGACGATCGGTCGCAGCCATCGCTTCTCGGAAGATGCAGCGCCCCGCCTGATCGATGCCCTGCTCCGTGTCGGCGAGACCGCGGGCGCCACAGCGGACCGCGCGCGTGAAGCGCTCGCCACCGTCATCCCCGAAGCGGCCCTCGCGCTCGAACAGGCGGGCGCCGAAGCGATGCGCCGCGCCTCGTCGGCGTCGGTCGAGCAGCAGATCGCCCTCCTGGCGGAGGCTGGTGAGGCTGCGGTCGAGGCCGCCCAGCGCCTCTCGGAACGACTGACCCGCCAGATGCTCGCGATCACCGATTCGACGGCTATCGTCGAAAGCCGGATCGAGGAGGCGCGGATCGAGCGCGAGAATGCCGATCACGATAGTTTCGCAAGGCGCGTCTCGCTGCTGATCGAAGCGCTCAACTCAGCGTCGATCGACATCAACAAGACCCTCTCGACCGAAGTGTCCGACGGCGCCTGGTCAGCCTATCTGAAGGGGGATCGCGGCGTCTTCACGCGGCGCGCGGTGCGGTTGCTCGATGCCGGCGAAGCGCGCGAGATCCACCGGCTCTATGATGAAGACCCCAGCTTCCGCGAGCAGGTCAACCGCTACATCCATGATTTCGAATCGATGCTCCGCACCGTCCTCGCGCAGCGCGAGGGCTCGGCACTGGGTGTGACCTTGTTGTCGTCGGATATGGGCAAGCTCTATGTCGCGCTGGCGCAGGCGATCGAGCGGCTCAGGACCTAGGGCTTCAAGCCTAGATCGCGCGGCGCCCGAAGGAGGCGGCAGGGGGCCGACGCTCGACGAGCGGGTTGGCCTCGCGCTCGAGAATCGAAAGGGTGTTCTCGAACAGCGAGCGCAGCGTCACGACATGCTCCAGCGCTTCATCGGGCGTGTCGCGATCCTCGACGCAGCGGCGCGCGATCATCTCGATCCTCTCGGCCGCCAGCCCAAGCGGCTCGGCGCCGAACTGACGGGACTCGCCCTTCAGCGTATGGGCAGGGATCACCATGGCAGCTGCGTTCTGGGCGCGCATCGCTGTCTCGATGGCCGCGACCGACTTGACGCCATCCTCACGGAAATAGCCCAGGATGCGCACAAAGCCGGCGCCGAGCTCACTGCGAGCCCGGGTAAACACCGTCCAGTCGACCAGGCTCCGGTCCTCAGATGACACCGATTTCTCCCCCGTCGCGGCCGACATAGGCCGCGAGGAACGGCCTCCTCATAGCTTGGGAGAGTAAAGGATGCGTTGACGCCACCTCTTGTACATGCCGCACGCCCTTGATCCAAAGCATTGAAGAAGCCCGATATATCCGTTTCGGTTTCGGTTAACGATCGAACGGATTTTTCGGGGCGCGAAGCGTCAGGCGAACGGGCACCGCGCCGAAACCCAGGTCGCGGCGGATGCCGTTGATCAGATAGCGCTGATAGCTGGTGGGCAATTGATCGACGCGCGTACCGAACAAAACGAAGCCGGGCGGCCGGGTCTTCGCCTGGGTGAGATAGCGCAGCTTGATCCGCTTGCCGCCCGGCGCGGGTGGTGGATTGGCCTCGATCGCCTTTTCGAACCAGCGATTGAGTTCGCCCGTGCCGACCCGGCGGGACCATGCCTCCCGCGTCTCGAACGCGACCTTGAGCAGCGTGTCTATCCCCTTGCCCGTCGCCGCGGACACGGTGAGCACGGGCATGCCCTTGATCTGGCTCAGCCCGTCTTCGAGCGCGCCCTTGATGCCATTGAACAGGGAGCTGGCATTCTCAGCCACGTCCCATTTGTTGATCGCGACGATCAGTGCGCGCCCTTCCTGGAGCGCTGCATCGGCGATGCGCAGATCCTGCGCCTCGAGCCCGCGCGTCGCGTCGAGCAGCAGCACGACGACTTCGGCAAAGTCGATCGCGTGGAGCGCATCGGCGACCGACAATTTCTCCAGCTTGTCCTGCACATTGGCGCGCTTGCGCATGCCGGCGGTATCGATCAGCCGCACCGCCCGGCGCTCGCCCTCCGGATCCTGCCAGGTCCAGTCGATCGCGATCGAATCGCGGGTAATCCCCGCCTCCGGCCCGGTGATCAGCCGCTCTTCGCCAAGCATGCGGTTGATCAGCGTCGACTTGCCGGCATTCGGCCGCCCGATGATCGCCAGCTTCAGCGGTGCATCGAGATTGTCCTCATCCTCTTCCTCAGGAGCCTCGACCGCATCCTCACCCTCCGGCTCGACATAGGGCAGCAGAGCCTCGAACAGCTCGACCATGCCGTCACCATGCTCGGCGGAAAGGGCTACCGGATCGCCGAAACCAAGCGAGAGCGCTTCGAGGATGCCCGATTCGCCGGCCTTGCCCTCCGCCTTGTTGGCGACGAGAACCACCGGCGTGGTCGATCCCCGCAGCCACCGCGCAATCTCCTCGTCGAGGGGCACGAGGCCCACCCGCGAATCGATCAGGAACAGTGCGACATCGGCCTGGGCGACTGCGGCTTCGGTCTGCGCGCGCATCCTGCCGGGCAACGAGGCGGCATCCTCGTCCTCGTAACCGGCGGTGTCGATCACCCGGAATTCCATGCCGACCAGCGTCGCATCGCCCTCGCGGCGATCGCGCGTCACACCGGGCCGGTCATCGACCAGCGCAAGTTTCTTGCCGACCAGGCGGTTGAACAGTGTCGATTTGCCGACATTGGGCCGGCCGATAATCGCGACCACGGGAAGTTTGGGCATGGCGCGCCTTACCGCGCCTGTGGCCATTCGTCACCCCGGCAGTGTGCCGGGGCGACGAAACGGCGACCGGGATCAGCGATAGGCCGAAATCCGGCCCTTCTGATCGAGCACATAGAGCGTCGAATTGGAAACGACCGGCGGCAGGCTGAAGCCCTTGCTGTCCTCGATCACGGCACCTTCCTCACCCGTCTCGGGCGACGCCGAGACGATCTGGCCGCGCGAGTTGGTCAGGATCAGGCGATTGCCGGCCAGCACCGGGCCATACCAGGTGAAGGGGTTCTTGTGGCCCTTCTCACTCTTGTAGTGACGGAGCTGATGGATCCAGCGCACCTTGCCGGTCGCGCGAGCAAGGCAGACGAGCCGGGCGTCATCCGTCACCATGAACAACCACTCGCCCGCGACCCAGGGAGTCGAGATGCCGGCGAAATTCTGCTCCCAGATGCGTTGCCCGGAGACGATCTCGAGCGCGACGGTACGGCCACCCTGGCCAACCGCGAACACCAGCCCGCGATCGATGACGGGATCGGCGTCGATATCGGCAAGCGACGAGACCGATGTCGAGATGCTCGAGCGCGACAGCGCGTCCTGCCACAAAGTGCGGCCATTCTCGTAGCGATAGGCGTTGAGCTCACCCGACGAGAATCCGGCGACGACCGTGCCCTGGCTCGCCGCGGGGGCGGCAACACCGAACACGCCCTGACTCTCGATCGAGCCCGACTGAGTCCAGACCACCGAGCCATCGGCCTGCGACAGCGCGAACAGCTGGTTGTCCTGGCTCAGCACATAGAGGTTACCATCGGAGATCGACGGCGCGCCGCGCAGTGGGCCGCCCGGCTTGGCGCGCCAAAGCTCCGCACCGGTCAGGGCGTTCAGCGCAACCACATCGCCGATACCATCGGTCGCATAGACCTTGCCGTCATCATAGCTCACGCCGCCGCCGAAGCGGGCGCCCCGGGTCTTCTTGTCGGTCTTGGCGATCGTGGTCGACCAGAGCTTGTTGCCATTGGCCGAACCAAAGGCGTGGACGGTCGCATCGACATCCATCGCGAACAGCTTGCCATCGGCGATGACCGGTGCCGCCGCGAGCCGTTGGCGGTTCGAGCCGCCATCGATCTGCGCGCTCCAGGCCCGCGACAAGGTGCCGCCGAGCGCGAGCTGACCCATCGACTTGGAGGCATTGCCGCCAGGTTGCGCCCAGCTGTCATTGGCCGCCGGGGGCGGCAACAGCACCTGCACATCGGACAGTGTCTTGTCCGCGGTCACCTCGCTCTCGGACATCAGGATCGGCACGCGATCGCCGAGTGTCGGCGTCTTTTTGTGACCGCCCTTGATAATACCGCAGGCGCTCAGCGCGAGGAGCGCCGCAATCGCGACCGGCACCCGGTTCTTGTACATCATTGCGCTTTCTTTTGCTCAACCGGGCTGATGGCCCCGGCACTCATGGATTCCGCGAGGGTGGCCGCGCGGTGACGGATCGATTCGGGCACAGTCTCGTCATTCGACATCTGACGGAAGAGCGCTGCCGCGAGATCGGGCTTATTCATCTTGATATAGGCGGCACCGACCAGTTCGCCGGCGCTGCCGAACCAGGGGCTGCCCTGGGTCGCGAGCGTCCGCAGGCGGCCGACTACCACCTCCGGCTTCAGCGTATCGAACTCGACATTGGTCTGACGGATCAGCGCCAGATCGCGGAGCGGCTGGCCGACGGAAGGATCAGTGGCGATCTCGGCGAACTTCGCGGCGGCGCCCTTTATATCCTTGTTCTGCAACAGAAGATCGGCCTGAGTAAAGCGCGCCATCGCGCGGTAGCCGGCGACTTTGGAGCCGGCCAGTTCGGCGAGCGGTGCCTTGGTCGCTGCGACATTCTGCGCGATCAGATCGTCATAGACCTTCTGCAGCTTCTCGCCTTGATCGCCCGCGACCTGTTCCTGATGATATCGCCAATAGATCGCGCCGCCGAACAGGGCGAGGGCGAGGACGATCGCGCCGATCAGCCAGCGGCCATAGCGGGTCCAGACGCTCGCGAGCTGATCGCGGCGGAGTTCTTCGTCAACCTCCCGCAGGAATGCTTCGTCGGTATTCGGCGTGACGGCCAAGTGGTGCTCCATCGGGGCTGGGCTGGAAAGGCGCGGACCTTAGCGGTGCCGCCGGGCAAACGGAAGGGTTCAATCCTTGGGCGCGTAGGTCTGCTCCGGACCAGGAAATTGGCGCGACCGGACCTCGGCCGCATAGGTCTCAACCGCGGCGGAAATACGGCCGGCGAGATCGTCGAAGCGCTTCACGAAGCGCGGCGTGCGCTCGAACAGGCCAAGCATGTCTTCAGCAACGAGCACCTGCCCATCGCACTGGGCCGAGGCGCCGATTCCAATCGTGGGACACCCGACCTGCCGGGTGATCTCGACCGCGATCGGCTCGACCACGCCCTCGACGACGATCGAGAAGGCGCCTGCTTCGGCCACCGCGACCGCATCGGCGACGATCTTCGTCGCCTCGGCCTTGTCGCGGCCCCGCGCGCCATAGCCGCCGAGTATGTTCACCGCCTGGGGCGTCAGGCCGACATGGCCCATGACCGGAATACCACGCTCGGTGAGGAAGCGGATGGTGGGTGCCATCGCCTCGCCGCCTTCCATCTTCACCGCCGCGGCGCCGGTCTGCTTCAGGATCCAGGCGGCACTCTCGAAGGCCTTTTCGGGCGAGGCCTCGTAGCTGCCGAACGGCATGTCGATGACGACGACCGAGTGATAGCTGCCCCGCACCACCGCGGCACCATGCGCCGCCATCATGTCGAGCGTCACCGGCACGGTAGACGGCAGGCCGTACACGACCTGGCCGAGACTGTCCCCCACGAGCAGGATGTCGCAGTGCGGATCGAGCAGCTGCGCGGTGCGGACCGTGTAGGCGGTGAGCATCACCAGCGGGGTGCCGCCCTTGGCCTTGCGAATCGCGGGGATCGTCAGCCGCTTCATCGGCGCCGGCGTCGGGTTCGCGCGGCTGGTCGAGGTGTCGATCGTGTAGGTCGTGGACATGGGCGCCTGTTAGCGCCGCAACGCGCCCTAGGCCAGCGCCAGCAAAGCCGCATGTTTGCCTATGTTGACTCAATGTTCTATATTATTTACATGATGTCGCATTTAATTAACGCTGGAGGGCAAAATGGGATTTCGTGAGAAGATGCTCTGGGCATCGGCCGCAACGACGGTCGTGATCTGGGGCTGGTATTTCCTGGGGTTCGTATCGGCGTTGGAAGCCCCGGTGTTCAATGTCGGTGCCGAGACAGGCAAGTTCCTGTTCGCGATCGTGGCGCTGACTGTCGTGCAGATCGTGGCGGCGATCGTGCTGGCGATCTCCTCGCCGCGCGATGCGCAGGCGCCCGCCGACGATCGGGACCGCGAGTTCGCGCTGGTCGCGTATCGCGCCGCCTTCGTCACGCTGAGCCTGCTGATCGCGACGCTGACGGTGGTCGCGCCGCTGACCATGATGACCGCGCCGGCCTGGCTGGGCGACAAGCCGATGATCGTGGTGCCGATCGTGATCAGCAACGCGCTGCTCCTGTCGCTGGTGATCGCCGAGCTGGTGCGATCCGCGACTCAACTCTTTCTCTATCGCAAGGGAAGCTGACATGATGACGGACACATCCGAGATGGGCGTGGCGGAAGCGGGCATGCCGTACCGCGAGAAGGGTGCCTGGGTGGCGGTTGCGGGCATGGTGCTTGGCTATGGCGGCTATTTCGCCGCGGTCGCTACCCTGCCGCCGGAGACCTTCAGCGTGGATCCGCCGGGGATGGTGCTGAAGCTGTTCGCGCTGCTGACCATCGCCACGATCGTGCGGCTGCTGATCCTGGGCGGCGGCACATTGGCGATCCGTGCCTCCTCTCCTGCCGATGCGCGGGCACCGGCCGATGAGCGGGACCGGGCGATTGCGGGGCGATCCGCGGCCATCGCTTATTATGTGATGATGACGGGGATGGTGCTGGTCGGGATGGTGATGCCGTTCAGCGCCAGGGGCTGGACGATCGTCAACGCGGCGCTGCTCGCGATCGTTATCGCCGAGCTGGCGCGGTATGGGACGATCATCGCTGCTTATCGGCGAGGCTGGCATGGCTAAACTCCCTATCTCCAACAATATCCGTACGTTGCGCTTCATGGCCGGGGAGATGACCCAGGCCGATCTCGGCACCCGCATCGGCATGACGCGGCAGACAATCGCGGCGATCGAGGCGGGGAAATATTCGCCTACGCTGGAGGCGGCTTTTCGGATTGCCCAGGTGTTCGGGAAGACGCTGGATGAGGTGTTTCAGTGGGAGGGGTGACGCCCTCCCTATTCAACGGTCACCCCCTTCCAGAAGGCGTAGCGGCCCTTGATTTCGGCGGCGGCGGGTTTGGGATCGGGGTAGTACCAGACGGCGTCGGGGTTGCGCTTGCCGTCGACGAGGAGGTTCTTGTAGCTCGCGACGCCCTTCCACGGGCAATTGGTGTGGGAAGCGCTTGCCTCGAGCAGCGCCTCGTTCACGCTTTCCGGCGGGAAATAATGGTTGCCCTCGACGATGACGGTATCGTCGGATTCAGCGATGACGGCTCCGTTCCAGCGTGCGGTCGGCATGTATCGGCTCCTCAGTTTCCCAGCCCTGCGCCGAGATAGGTATCGGGCTTGAACCCTACCAGCAGCTTGCCCTCGGTTTCGAGGACCGGGCGCTTGATCATCGAGGGGTTGGCCAGCATCAGCGCGATTGCCTTCTCCTCATCCAGATCGGCCTTGTCGGCATCGGGCAGAGCGCGGAAGGTTGTGCCGGCGCGGTTGAGCAGCACCTCCCACCCGACGACACCGGCCCAGCGCCGCAGCGTTGCCTCATCGATGCCGAGCTTCTTGTAATCATGGAAGGTGTAGGCAACGCCGTGCGTATCGAGCCAGGTCCAGGCCTTTTTCATCGTGTCGCAATTCCTGATGCCGTGGAGCGTGATCGCCATTTTCCTCAATCCTTCAAAAAACGGCCGAGCGTGACGACCTGTTGCCGTTCGAGCCCAAGAGCCTCATAGAAACCGAGCGCCGCCGAATTGTCCGCGCGGACCATGAGCTGGATCTTGGGGGCGCCGCGCGCGCGGAGCCAGGCCTCCGCCGCCGCCATCAGCACGCGCCCCAGCCCCGCACGCTGCCGCGCGGGCGCGACCGCGAGATAATAGACCCAGCCGCGATGGCCATCGAACCCGACCATGACCGAGCCCGCCAGATCGCCCTGCCCTGCCCCGCCATCTTCATCGCTGACGACCAGGATGGTCGAGCTTGGCCCGGCTAGCGCGAGGGTGAAATCGGCATGGGGATCGTTCCAGGGGCGGGTGAGTCCGCAGGCTTCCCACAGGGCGATGACGGCCTGGGCCTCCGTGGCGTGCGCCTCGCGGGGTGCGGTGGAATCGGGCGGGTTCGACATGGAGGCGCTGTTGCTCAGGCGCGGGTGTGGCGCAAGGTCTGGCTTGCCGGCGCCGTGAAGTAACGGTGTTGGATTCTGTACGGGACAGGCAAATATTCGCCGATTTATGAGAACCCGCAGCGAGGGGGCGTGAATCTTGCCATATTGGCCGCGTGCACGGGATGCGGAGTATTGGCCAATATAGATGTTGGACGGCCAAGAAGCGGCTGACAAAAATATCCGCCAGAGGCATTTGCCGGATTCTTCCCGAATTATGAGAATGGCATGGATTATGGTCCGGCCATATTTGCGAATAAACGGAGCGCCGGAAGCTATAGTGTTCATTCTGCCGCCCTCCATATTCGCCCGCGCGGAATTGCCGGGGGCGGCACAATAACCGGTGCGGGGCGCGGTTGAATCGAGGGCTGGCGGAGTGCCCCTCGGTTCGAACGATGGCGAAAGCTCAGCTTGCGGGGCCTGGCTCAGGCGCGACTGCCGTTCGGCGGGGCGGGAGATAGATGTTGGAGGCATGGATGTGGATGATCTTCCACGCATCCCCCTCATTGCGCAGGACGACCGTGCGCCGGCCCAGATTGTCGGCGCCCTCAAGCTCGAAGGTGCACAGCGCGATATCGCCGTGGAGGACGCAGGCGAGGCCCTGCGGATCGACGCGGTGATAGGGCGGCCCCGGGACGGTTTTGGGCAAGGTCAAGGCGAGGTGCCGCATGCCGGCCGGCATGCCCGTGGCACGATGATAGGGCGCGAGATCGCCGGGATCGGCGGGCGCCCGATCGAAACAGGTGGCATCGCGGGCAAAGGCCGCCTCCATCCGGGGCAGATCGCAATTTTCGAAGGCCCGCAAAAAGGCAAGGAGGGCGGCTTGCGGGCCACTCTCCACGAGCGCCGCGCCGGCGAGCCGGGGAACCAGTGCCGCGCCAAGGACGCCGCTGACAGCATCGCGCCTGTTCAACATAGTGTCGCCTCCGGGCCGATCGATGAAACCGGCATTGGGTGCGGCATTGCCGGGCACCCGTCAACGCGGCGGCGAGGTGCCTGCCGCGGCGGCGCCATGGCGGTTCGCTATTCCGGCTGCCCTGGAGGCCGCATTCGGATAAGGTGGCGCGGGCGTGCCGGGCGGACGCGCGCGGATGCCAGCGGCCATATCGGCACGATGGCGACGGGACAGTCTCCGGCCGAATGAGCGTGGGAGCCTTGCATGCGATTCACATATCACCCCGGCGCCCGTGCGCGGACCGCGATCGCCGCGCTGCTTTCGGCGGGCCTTGCGATCACCGGCACTGGCGCGGGCGCCGACGGTGGCGCAGGCATTGGGCCCGCCGCGACGCCGCAGCCAGTCCAATCCTATAACAGCTACAAATCCTGGTTCGTGGCCTGCGACAATGAACTCGCCTGTGTTGCCAAGGGCGTGAGCGAGGCCGGCGCGGACATCACGATCGAGCGGCAGGGCGGCCCCACGGGCACGCTCGTCGCGTTTATCCGGGCAACCCAAGCCTTCCGCCTTGCCGATATCAGGATAGACGGGCAGCCGGCGCGCCTTTCCGGGCCGGCATGGCAGATTTCCGTTTCGGACGATGAGACCATAGCGACCAGCAGCGACCTGGTGGCGATCCGATCGCTCGTGCAACGCCTGCGCAACGCATCGAAAGTCTCGCTTGGGGAAAGCACCGAGGTGCCGCTCGACGGCTTTGCCGCGGCGATGCTTCGGCTGGACGAACGGCAGGGCCGGCTGGGCGGCGTGACGGCGCTTTTCCGGCCGGGGCCGGCGCCGGCGTCTCAGGTTCCGGCGCGCCCGCCGATCCCGAAGATCCCCAACCACCCGATCAGCGCCACCCTGCAGAAAGGCGAGGAGGCGCGGCTGATTGCCGGGGTTCGCGCCGACCAGAGGGCGGTGTTCGACAAGGAGGAGTGCGAAAAGGACCCGACCGCGATGGAGCCGGAGGCGCATGCGCTGGACGACGGGCAAGCGCTTGTGCTGATCCCCTGCATGATGGGCGCGTATCAGGGGACGTCGCTTGCCTTTATCGCGCCGCGCGGCGGCGGCCACGCCCGGCGGCTGATCGCGCCGACGCCGTATCTCGGCAGCGACCCCGACCACCCCGATGGCGGCTATTTCACGGAAGGCGAATTCGACCCCGGGACAGGAACGCTGAGCGTGCATGCCAAGGGGCGCGGCCTTGGCGATTGCGGCATGTCCGCGAGCTGGATCTGGGACGGCAAGGCGTTCCGCCTGTCGGAGATGTCGCTTCAGCAGGCCTGTGGCGGGGTGGAGCCGGGGGACTGGCCGACGTTGTTTCGGTCTTCGCGGTAGGGCAATCCGCTCCTCGGCAAACGCCGCTAATACTGCAACCAACCCCGAACCAAGCCCCTCGCGCTCATCGACAATGAAGATCGTGAAGCACTTGAGATCCGCCTGCCGGGCCGATCAACCTGGGACCGAAGCGCCGGCATATGGGTCATAGGTCGGGGTGGGTCGCGCGGGTGGCGCAACGGGCTGGCGTTGGAAACTCGGTGGCGGTTGAATTGGCTCAAATGGCTCAGGGGCGACCTCTTCCCGGTCCGTTACAGCTGACTGAATACCGGCAGCGATACGGGAGGCCCCGAACACAATAAAGCAACCGCATAAGACCGTTGCGCTGCGGCGCCACTCGATCCTTCCAGAAAGCATCATCATACCCACCGAAGCCACGGCGACTATAGCAACGGTCGAGGCGATCGTGCCGAGAAGGGTCTCTTCGAGCCACTGCACGGCCGCGACCAGCGCGCTTGAACCGTGTAGATCGGAAAAAGAGGCTGAAGCTGAAGGCGCAAGCACGCTAAATAACTCAGGCACACTATTGCGGCTCTCGGGGGCTCCACCCAAGCTCATAGTCCGCTCGAATCTCCGCATGTCGAATGATAGTGGCAGCCTCGCGAGCGCAAATAGCACCGAACTGGAAGAAAATCACGCGCCCCCCGTCACTTGAACCAAACTCGCCTCACCGGAGCCCCGGATGGTATCCCTAGGCGCAAGCAAAACGTGGGTTCGCCCAGAAGCCCCTGGCAAAAAGGCGGTGCCGAAAACCCCATCGGACGCCGATGGCGCCTCCTACCCCGCAAATCCAACCTCGATGAAATTTCCGACGAACCATCGACAAACTTGCCTCACGCTACAACAACACCCCAAGGAAATGCCTCGACTTCCAAACCCTCGCAGAGGCCTTCCTCAAGCCGTTGCACTTCAAATGTGAATCCACACACTCTAAAACTAAGGGGCGATGGACAGTTGCAGAAGGTGCGGAAGGCTACTGCTAGTCGGCAAAAAAGCTGTCCTATTTTCGCAGTATCTTTTGGTACTGTTGCTGCTGCTCGCCTGGCTGATCAGGTTCGCACCTCTGCGAAGTGGACTTCGTCTGGTGACCCAAGCCACCGCGCCTGACATCGACTTTCGGCGCCAAGTGTAGATCGCGCCACTCGCCCCGGCATAACGTAACTAGGGCGACACGCTCCCGTGATTACGCCATGTAATTCATAATTCACGTCGCGCATTGAGAAGGATCTGGGCACTGATTTCGGCAAGGCCTAGCCGGACTTAACGTCCACATTCTGTTTGCGTATCCAACCTACGGGGCAACGTTGCGCAAGATCCTCGCGAAGCCCGTTATTGAACCGTCCTTTGCAATTACCACTAAATCGAACTTGATACCATTGCCTTTGTTCATCACACACATAGACCGGTGTATTGGACGGTAGCCTTGAAACCACTTTCGCATTCGATCGAGGCGAGCGGTAAACTAATACTCGACCGCCTTGTCTCGTAATAGTGATTGCATAGTTACATGCTATCGAAACTGGTATCGAGCTAGTATCCAAAATGCCGATCGTTTGAGAGGGGGCAGGAAACGCGATCGAGCCGCCCCCTATAATTGCGGCAGAAAATACGCTTACAAACAAGGGGGTAACATGTGGCATTTAGCGTTCCTAGAATACTTGATGTTTGAGGTATCGTCAATTTATTTTACCGATCCGATCGGGCAGCCGTTTAGGTTGGGTATGGTAATATCGAACTTTGATCCCGGTCCATAATGAGTGCCACCAACGATCTCGAATACCACAGCCCCGGGGTCGCGTGCCATGATGATAGCCTGGGCTTGCTTTGTCGATCCCAGCGTTGCTTCCGCAACTGAGTCCGTAAAGGTACGAAACGACTGTCTTCTGCCATCTGGCGCTGTAAGAGTACCACTAGCCCCGAGTCCAATCGCTCGCATCATCGGACCCGCAGTATTTTGCTGAGTAAACTGTTGAGGAATGACGGCCGCGCTGCCGTTTGTAACAGGAGTGTTGGGGAACCCGATTTTGCCGATGAGGCGACTATTCCCACTCATCACATACGCTCTGCCAACGCACCGAATATTTCGCGCTGTCGTTGTCGGCCACTTGATCGCGCTCCGAAAGAGCCACCCGTTGGGAGGGGCCAGAAGCGGAGGGTGCCAGTCATCTGAACTTCTACAGATCGAGGTTTGGAAAGTGACATGAAGCGTGCCGGGGATCGCGTTCCCAGCACGAGGGTCCGTGCCTGCGTAAGTTTCCCACTCGCGACCTGTGATTCGATAGCATTCGGAGCCGCTCGGGTCGATCCTGTTGACGGGATCGCCACCGACATAATTATACCAGTTCATCCCATCGCCGTAGCCGATAGGATCGGTCTGCATAAACCGGCCGAGGGTAGGAGAGTAGGCGCGGGCCTTGTAGAAATACATGCCGAGCTCGTTCACCCACATCTGACCGGTATATTGGAATCGGCCTGAGTTGGATGAGCCGGGAATTCCATATTCATCATAGGTGTTGGCAAACGCGAACGTGCCACTGTCGTTGCTATTACTGATGATCGAGCCGCGTTCGTCTGCCGTGTACCAGGTGCGGACTCCGGCTGAGTTCAACTGGACTAACGGTTCATCCGCGCCGGGGCCGAAGACATAGCGATACTGCAGTGTGCCCGAGCTGTCATATTGCGCGGCCATGTCAGTCCCGTCGTAGTAAAATCTGAGGTCGGTGCTGCTCTTTACCGTATGCCACAGTTGGCCAAGCGGATCGTAGGAGAGAGTCGCGGCCGTGCCCCCCACCGTCGCCGAGGTCAGATGGTTCTCCGCATCGTAAGCGAAGCTGTTCGTGCCGTCGCTGGTGAGATTACCGTTGGCGTCATAGCCGAAGCTCGTGCCCGCCACATTGCCATATTGGTTCAGAGCGTTGGGCGTGTACCCACGGTTGACGTTGAAATTGTTTATGAACGCGTAGCTGCTGTTCGAGCTTGCCGCACTTGTCACCTGCGAGGCGGGATTGTAGCCGAATGTTTTGGTGAGATCGTTTGCGGTGCCAGCTAGATCATGCGTGAGCGTATGCAGCCGGTAAAGCGAGTCGGGGCTGTAGCTTGTCACCACGCCGTTGCCGAGTGCCAGGGAACTTCGGTTGCCGAGCGCATCGTAAGTATAGGTGGCGAGGACGTTGATGCCTGTATTCGCGCCATTCGCCCGGATCTTCTGCACTTCCCCCGTCGCAAGATAATCGTAGTTCAGGTAATAGCCGTCCGGGTACGTCATCTGGGTCCGCCGGCCGGCAAGATCATACTGATAGGAGAACTGGCGCGCGGTTCCATCCACATTGCTGCTGCTTGACGTCGGTCGCCCAAGTTGGTCGAACGCGCTGGTGATGCCGAGACCGCCGGTAATGAAGGTCGAGCTCAGTACCCTGCCGAGAAGATCATAGCCATAGTTGACGCCGGTTGCGGCTCCGCCCTTGGATGTCCCCCGATTGAGGGCGTCGTAGGTGAGTGAAATCGTCTGGCCTGCCCGGTTCACAATCGTCTTCGCATTGCCATTGCTGTCGTAAAGCGTGATTTTCACGCAATCCGTGCTCGAATCCGGGTAGCAGGTCGAAACGGGCCGCAGAAAGATGTCGTAGCCATAGGTCGTAATATGACCGTTGCCGTCCTGCTGAGTGGACAGGAGTCCGGACGCCGTCCATACGTTTGTAATGTCGGGCGTTTGCGAGTCCGAAGTATAACCGTTGCGGACGGTCAGAACATTGCCGAGGTCGTCATAGGTTGTTTTGGTAATGAGATCGGTGGCTGTGCTGGTCTGTGCGCAAGCGTCGGGTTGCGATGTCCAGGTGGTCGCGTTGTTCCTGACCGCCGCGCACTGCAGCATTCGCTCAGGCGTGTAATTATACTGAGTGATTTCGGCGGTCGAGCCAGTGTTGTCGTAAAGCGTGCCCTGGGTCTTCAGGCCCTGCAGGTTATACTGTACCTGCGATTTGCTAAGGACGGTCATCGCGTTGAGCGCCGAGGTGGACTGCGCACTTGCGGTGCCCGCGCTTGCGCTATCGACCAACCCGCCCGTGGTATAGGTGACCTTGCTTGCACGCATGTTTTGGCCGTTTCCGGGAATCGGCCCAATGGTGCCGATGAGCCGGTGATCGAGATCGTAGCTGAACCAACTGATGTCGCCAGCGCCGGGTAGCGGTCCATCGACCGTCTGGACGTCGCCTTGCGGCGTGTAGGTATAGGCGGTTGTCGCCTGTAGCACCGGGCTGGCGCTGCCGTTGCTGCCGGTAGTCACGGACGACGGCTGCAGTCCATTGCTGGTGTCATAGGCGATCGTGGCGAGAACCTGGTCGTTGGGATTAACGGTCGTGCTGCAGGTCGCCTGGGTCATGCACCGGGAGACGGTATATGGCCTGTACACGGCTGCGCCCGTGACAGTGCCGCCTGAGCCGTTCTTCCACGTCTCGTTGTAGGTGGAATAGGTGGTGGTGACGACGGGATTGACGGAGCCCACTCCGGGCACATTCACCGCAGGTAACGTGATGCTCGCGACACCGCCGCTGTTCGGATCATAGGTGTAGTTGGTGACGTTCTGATTGGCATCAGTCGTGCTGGTCGGCTGGTTGCAGGTCTTCGGGTTGGAACAGGTCGAGGGATAGGATGCCTTCGTCGTGATGTTCTGCGCTGTGTCACCATTTGTCGGAGTCACATCAACCTGCGTGATATTCCCGCGCCCGTACGGGTCATAGGTATAGCTCGTCGTTATGCCATTATGCGTCACCGTCGAGGCGCGCTGGTAGCTGTCGTAAGTGAAAGTCGTGGTATCTGTGCCGCCGCTTCCGGATAGATAATCCCCGGTGATCAGACCGGTGTTTTGGTCCCAAACTGTGCGCTGGATAATCCGTGCTGGATCGGACGGCGAGCCGTTCCCGGTGCTTTTAATTGTTACGGGACTGTACTGATCCTGATCGTGGTAAGTCCACACACCGTTTCCGTCGGTAACGGAGGTTACCCTGCCATCCGTGCCCTCCTGGTAAGTCACCGTCTCGTTTTGACTCGCGGTGACCGGGATGGTCTCGGTGACGGTGGTCGTCCCATCGGTATTCGTATGGGTGGACCAGGAGGTTAGAGGACTACCGTTCACCGTCCAGGCGACATAATCGATGGTTGGCCAACTTCCCGTCAGCGTGCAGGTTACGGCCTGCGGATCGCAGGTCTCGTTCGCCATGTTGAACAGTTGAATTTTCGTCCAGGTCTGCCCGGCACCCCAAGTAGGGCGGAACTGATAGCCGAGGTTGGACGTAACCGAGGTCTCTTGAGGATAAGAGTGAATACCGTCGGGGTTCGTCCCTGCTTGCACGTACCACCAGGTCAGGGCCTCCCCTCGCGGATAGGTCAGCGTTTTGGCCATCGGAAATAAAGTCGGCAGCGATACACCCGGCAGGCTTGTGCCGAGGACCAAGGTGGTGCCATCGGAATCCGTGAAGGTGTAATCTCCGGTAGATGAATTGTAGCTGAGCGTTGCACCGTTCGCCTGGTTGTTCGTGAAGGTACCCGTCCCCAACGTCCCGACCAGCGTGAAAGTCGTCGTCGCGCCTGCGATGTACACGGAATATGTCGAACCGCTGCTGCTCATACCAGAGCCGAGATCAGTCTCATCCCGGTTGCTGCTCGTCGAAACGAACTTCAGGCCGCCGGGCCCAGACGGCCCAATGCTGATCGATCCGTACACCTGTGCGGCGATCTTGCGCGTGACCAGATCGACGTTGAACTCATCGACCCTGGAATGAACTGGCGGGACGTCCGTGGGCATGGACTGTGCATAAACCGGGCTGCTGAGCCCGCTCAGCGCCGAGGTCGCCATAAAGGCGCCGATCGTCAGCTTCTTTCTCGCAATATTACGCATGTATCGCTTTCCCCCGGGGGCGAATGTTTCGTGACAGTCGGCGCGTTGACGAGCGCCCGTCATCCGACCGTTCCTGTGATTGTGCCTGCTCCTGAGGCGGTGCAGCCGGTGCCGTTCGTGCGCACCGCATAACCCGCAGCGCCGCCGCCAGCGCCGGATCCCGTGCTTCCTGCTACGCCATAGGCTCCGCCCGCACCACCGGTGGGACCGCCGCCGCCGCCGGCACCACCGCCTGAGATCGTGCCGCCTGCTCCGGCTGTGCCGTTCGCGCCGCCGTTCTTGCCGCCACCGCCAGTGCCGCCGGCGCCATTCGGCGCGCCGCCGCCGCCACCGCCACCGCCGACGGCCCCACCACCCGGAGGCCCGGTGTAGGTGGTATAACTTCCGCCACCGCCACCACCGCCGCCGCCTTGAACGGTACCGCCGCTATTGACCGTGATGGTGATTGGCGCGTTGCAACGGATCGCGTCGCCACCTGCGGCGCCGTTGGTCGCATTGATCAAACTGCTGCCGTTCCAGCCGCCACCGTTTCCGCCAGCGCCGCCGCCACCGCGGACAATGCCGCTGACCTGGAGGGCCAGGGTCACGCCTGCCGGCCAGCTGCCGGTATCGATCCCGATGCCGCTTCCAGCCGAGCCGGTGACGGTCACTCCGCTTCCGGCAACGAATGTGTAGTTGGCGCTGCTCGAGCCGGTATAGCCATTGGCGTTGGCAATCGTTCGAAGATTCTCGCTCGTCCCGGTCGTGAGCTGGATCGTGGTGGTGCCAGTGTCGATATTGTTGATCGTGCCGGTACCCTGGGCAGTCGAGATCGTCGCACTGCCGCTGGGGCTCGACAGGTTCAGGGTCATGGTGAGAGCACCGGTGACGACGTGATCGTCGATCGTCGCCACCGTCACTCCCTGCGACGTGACGCCGGACGCGAAGCTCAGCGTCCCTGAATTGGCGGTGTAGTTGGTGCCGGACAGCGCCGTGCCGTTGGCAGTCGCATAATTGACGTTGCACGTGTCGCTGGTCGCGCCGCTCTTCGTCACCGTGAAGCTGAGATTGCTGCCCTCATTGGCAGAGGCATTGCCGGTGGCGAAGCTCACCCCGACACAGGTCGGCGGCGACCCCACGCCGGTTATGGTGACGTTGGTGCGATTGTCGGCATTGTCATTTGTGTAGGTGACGTTGACGCCGGCGTTTGGACCGGTTGAGCCGTGATTCACGGTCACCAGCCGTCCCTTATTGTCATAGGTATATGTGATGGTTTCCTGAGCGGATGCCGGGATGGCCGCAAGAACCGCGATTCCGGAAAGCATGAGTGTGCATGCACGAGTGCGTGCGATCGACCGTGGAGTCATTGCGCCCCCTTTTGGGTTTCGACTTGTGATGGAGTGGAAAGGCGTAGCGGCGCACAATGGCGCTTCAACCGAAACGGTCTGCGCGCACAACGCGCGCTTAGATCAGCAATCGCGGAATGCATGGCCCCTCCTTGCGATCCACAAGGCAAGGCGCTCCCATTGCGGGTTGCCCCGCAACGATCCGAGCCGTTGCTTTAAGATTGCCTCTGTTGAACATGAAGCTACATCAACCCCGATCCGCGTCAACTGGGTTTTTTCAAATGTGCATTCAGTTTTGACCCTAAAACTGATTCACGACACTGTAGGAATACCTCTCCCATGGCCTAACAAATGCGACTCTTCGACGACTACTTTGTCTGACGAAGAGCGTATCTAAGTAATCGCAAATATGTTATGACGTGCGAACGTGACGCCGTTGTGGTAAAGTGGGCGTAACGATTCATCGGGAAGGTCGGCGGCGCCAGATTCATCTGATCGGCTCGGGCCATTCTTCCTGACGGTGCCTTGCGGATTGTGAATCAGCACGGAGGACGAAAATGCCTTTCATCACAAGAAAGCTGGCTATTCAGGCCGCTTGCCTGGGCACGCTTGTCGCTGTCGGCGCGCAACATGTTTTCGCCGCTCCGGTAGCGAAGGTTGGATGGACGCAAACGACGACGGGGAAGCCCATCCCCGGATGGACGACGACCGTCACCAACATCGTTACCGGTCCGCCCGTTTGGGGATATCGTATCGTGAGCGGGCCGCTCACCGCGAGCGTCGATCGCATCGTCCTTGACCTTGCCGTGCCCTGCGATGTGCCGAAATCGAGCTTTGCGCCGTTCATTACGCCGGCCAAGGGCCCGTCACGACATTATGTGCTGATCTATCCGAAGCCGGACAAGGTACAGACGATTTCGCTTCGGTGCGACGCGGCGCACGGCGTCAATACCACGAAATTCGAGATGCTGCGGGTTACGATCGGGACCACCAAGGTGCTTGCGCGCAGCGCCACGGCGGTGGTGGATGGCCCGAAATAGGGGGCGCTGAAAGGCGCGCGAGGGGCAGCGTGTTTTCGAAACGGGCAAGGATTGAAGATGTTTTACGCCGGGCGATCTCGGTCCGATTGCCCTGCCACGTGCAATAACCGTTAATTCCAGCAGCAATCTAATTGGCGGTTATTGCTTGTGAATCCGTAACTGAGCGCCCCACAAAAAGGCACACTTTGGGAAGGTTATTACAAAATTACTTGAAAGATCTGAAGATATTTGTACTCATGAATAAAACCCTCATTGCTGGATCAAGATTATATATGCCTGAGCTCAATTCCTTTTGGCACTCTGGTAACCCTTGGTTAGAAGGCCACAAATGGATAATAGCTGGAATAATAATACTGATTCCTCTTTTAATATATTCGTTAATATCTCAAAGAATATCTCTATCACCTGGCTCAGAAATATTTTCTAAAGCAGATCGCCCCTATGATTATTGGCTAGGAATATCAGTATATCTTATAATGCTGATGGCGCTTATTATATGTTTATTTCTGTGATATTTAATAGGGATCCCCCGTAGCCATCACTATGCGATTCATAGGCTTAGATTCTTCGCGTGATGTGTTCGATCGAAGTGGCCTGGAGCTACGCTATGCGGCAGCCGAGTCATTGGCGGGGAAACTTTACGGTGCCGCGCGCACTAATCCCCAATTCCAGCGGCCACGTAAATGGGGGTATTGCACGTGGACCGAATTCCGTCGAGCGCTGGCTTCAGGCTGTCGGCAGCCTTGTTTAATCGCTCGCCTAGCATGACTGCTGCCTAGAACGCGGCTGAGATGCAGCAAATTGGGGTTACGCTGACACTCCACTTAATTGCCCAGGCACCGGTGCGGTAAGCGACCTGTCCGAAATAACAGGCCGATCTGCCGATCGAGCGCCAAGCGGCGGTCCGGCGCGTGATTGTCCGCCCGCAGCACTTGCTTTAGGTTCACCGCCGCGTCGCCCCCGGCGCGGGGGGAACCGCCATGCCAGCCAAGCCATCCTACCGCCCCTGGCGGACGGCGCTCGGCATGTTGCTTCCGCTCAGCCTCGGCCTCGGCTTCTTTGTCGCGGGGATAGGCACAACGATGTGGGCGCCCGTCACCAGCTGGGCCGCCGGGGCATTCTGTTCGGGCAAGGTCATCGACGATTCGGATTATTACACCACGCCGTCCGGCGGGAGCGGTGTGCACCGCCACATCGTCTGCGTCACCGGCGCGGGGAAGGACGAGACGCGCGACGACATCACCTTTGACGGGATCGCGATCGCCTTTCCGCTCTATTCGGCGCTGATCTTCGCCGCTCTGCTGATCTTCGCCGCGCCGCGCATGCGCCGCAAGGCCGAGGCTCGGGAGAGCTGGTCGAGCTTTGGCGACGTCGACGGTGGGAGCGACGGGGCGCCGCAGGACCTCCAGGATGTGGCGGGGCTCATCGCGGCGGCACTGCGGCACGGCAATGTCACGGTCGGCACGACGACCGTCGGTCCGTCGCCACACGGCACGCTGGCTGAGCGGCTGGCCGAGCTCCAGCAGCTGCATGAGAGCGGCTTGATCAGCGACGCCGACTTCGCGGCCAAGAAGGCGGACATTCTGTCGGGCCTTTGACGCCCGCGATCCTCTCTGAGGATCTGACCCGCCCTCGCCTCCAACCCTGAAGTTCGGCGACACTCCAGCTGGAGCGTGGTGGTTTGTGGTCGAGGCGCCCTGTTCCCCCGCGAAGGCGGGGGCCCAGAGCCACAAGCGCTGGCCCATCGGGCTCTGGACCCCCGCCTTCGCGGGGAACAGTTCCAGCTGAAGTCATCCCGCTCTAACTGGCGCGGCGGCGGGTGCCGCTAACCTCCCAATTGCCACAGCGTCGCGTAGTTCATGACCGGGCGCTCGAACGTCGCGCCCAGGGCGATGAACGGTTGCACGAGATCAAGCATCGGCTTGAACGTGTCCAGCTGCCTGGCGGCTTCAAGGCTCGTCCAGAAGCTGACATTCGTCAGCGAGGATGTCGCCTCATCCGCACCGGCGTAGAAGGACAGAAAGCCCGGCATCGCCTCTGTGCCGGGGCGCAAGGCGGTTTCGGCATCCTCCATGAATTGCCGGATCTCGGGAAAGCGATCGGGCGGACATCGCAGGATCGACACGCGCACTATCGGGTTCATGGATTGTCTCCTCTTTGTCGTGAAGTTCGCTCCATCACGTCCATCGTCACTCCGGACGTGTTCCGGGGTCTATCGAGCCGCAAAAACAACGCCTGCGCATCTTGTGGAAACATGGATGCCGGAACAAGCCCGGCATGACGAAAATGGGAAACTCATGGCTCGAATTTCCGATCCAACGCCCCCAGTCAGCGCGGCGGCTCGCCGGGCTGGTTGCGGGTGCCGATCATGGTCGGCGGCGGTGACAAAGTGAGGCTTACCGCGTCGTGAAGAGGGCCGCGGGGCGATGCGGCTGTCGCCTCGATCCGGTTGGGGCCCGGCTCGAGTCGGATCGTCCAGCGCGCGACGTGACCGGTGACGCGGTGGCCGGCCAGGGCGGCTCCGTTCAGATGGAGCGTCACCAGGGGCAGGTTGCTGAAAACCTCGATCTCGTTTTCCGCCGTCTCGCGATTGCGATCCCGCCGGCCGACAATGTGGAGCATCGGTGCGGCCGACCAGTTGGCCTGATACCAATACCAGGCGTCCTTGCGGACCTTCCGATCATAGGTCACCAGGCCCTTGTCATTGATCCCGCGCCGATCGCCTTCGTGCCTGCCGGCGGAGGCGAGATCGAACCCGACCCAGACGAACTTGGCGAAGATGTAAGGGAGGCCTTCGATCTCCCGCCAGTTCTGCTCGTGGTAGCGCGTCTGGAACCCTTCCGGATGCCAGCCGCTCGCCGGCACCGGGGCGGTCGGGATGGTTTGCTGGTGGAGCACGCTCGCCCCCGCGCCATATTCGGAAATCGCGAACGGCTTGTCCGGGTGGGCCGCGTGGAACTGTTTCGCCCAGGCTCCGAGAGAGCCTTTCGCATCGGGATACCAGCCGAAATATCGGTTGAAGCCGATCATGTCGGTTACCCTGGCCTTGGGATGATCGTCGCTCTGGCAGCAATGCGCGTAGACGGTCGGCCGGCCGGGATCAGCCCGGTGCGCGACCGCGTTCAGGTCTGCGAGCAGGCGCGCCACGGCCGGGTCTTCGGAATAGACTTCGTTGCCGATGCCCCATAGCGCGACCGAGGGGTGATTATAGTTTTGCGCGATCAGTTCGCGGAGCTGCTGTTCGGCATTTGCCCGGAATTCGGGCGTGTCCGAGACGCGGCTGTTGATGCCGATCTCGGTCCAGGCGACCAGCCCGAGCCGGTCGGCCGCGGCATAGGCTTCGGGGCCGTGCTGGAAATGGACGAGCCTGACGCCGGTGGACCCCATGTCGCGCAGGATATCGAAATCCTCATCCACCTCATCGGGCGTGACCGCGGTGCCCTTGCCGGGCCGCGCCGAGGCCATGAGATTGACGCCGTGGACCGCATAAGGCCGGCCATTCAGGATCATGCCTCGCGCGGGATCGATGCGGATATCCCTGACGCCGAATGGCACCGAGACGGCATCGCCGCCATGGGCGACCGAGACCTCGACGGTGTAGAGATAGGGATCGCGCACTCCGTCCCAGCGGCGTGGGTGGCTGAGCGTGGCGGGGAGCGAGAGTTCGAGGGTGGCGCCGGGCTCGATCGAGACCTGTTGCTCTCGGCTCGAGACTGTCCGGCCGGCCGCATCCCGGATTGCCGCGCTGACGGGGATTTGTCGGGCCGCCGCGCTGGCATTGGTTATGCGCGCGCGGATTTCGAGCTGCGCCGTGGCGGCATCCAGTCGGGCCGTTCGGACATAGACGCCGGGCCCGCCGAAATCCGCCATGTCGATATGCAGGTCGTCGGTTTCGACGAGGCGGACCGCCCGATAGAGGCCGCCGAAGACGGTGAAATCTCCGCCGAGCGGCGTGATCGTCTCGTCCGCAGGGTTATCGACGCGAACGGCGAGGAGATTGGCGCCTGTCCTGAGCGCCGACGTCAGGTCGAAACGGAAACGGGCGTGGCCGCCGTCATGACGGCCGATGGGGGTGCCGTTGAGGAAGACCTGGGCGCTCGTCGCGGCGCCGTCGAACTCGACATAGAGCCTGCGACCGGGCTGGATATGCCCGACCATGAAGGTGCGGCGATACCAGGCCGGGCCGCGGTAATAATCCGGGGTCTCGCCGTCGGCTCCGTTGAAGCTGTGCGGCAGGGTGACCTTGTCCCAATTGGCATCGTCGAAACCGGGGCTGGCGGCATCCGCCACGCCGCCGCGGTGAAAGCGCCATCCGGCGTCCAGCTCCATGGTGCGGCGGCCGGTGGCGGCTGATGGGTCGGGCGCGGTTGCCGAGAAACAGAAACAGATCGCGAGGGCCAGCCACAGCAACCGCATCAACATCTCCTAAGGGCCCTGATTTTCGGGGACGACGATATCTACTCCACCAAAAAAAGGGAGGGAGCAATGTCGGCGAGCTGCCCCAGGCTTCGCCAGGGCCCAGCATCGCATTCACTCAATGCTCCTCTCCCACAGGTGTTACCGCAGGGATTATGATGGTCCGATGTCAGGAATGCCGGGTCCACCGGGTTCCGTTGGACCATGTTATTGTGCCGGGTGGCTGGAGTTTCCCGGTGAATGTGTGGTCGTCAGGGAATTTCACCTTGATCGTGGATCCGTTGACAATTGTGCCGGTCGCGGTTGGGCGATCAAAGTCCGACATGTCGATCTTGATGTCGTGACTCCCCTCGCTGATCAGTACCGAACGACCGCTGCCGTCGCTCCATCTGCCATTGAGGTCGATGATCGTCGGGACGACCTTCGTCCAGACACTGTTATTGGACCAGCGGATCGTCCTGGGCGCCTCCAGAGTGCCGGTGAACTGACGGTCGTCGGGAAATTTGACGGTGATCTTGTCCCAATCGATTATCGATCCGTGCGCCTTCGGCCGGTGGAACGCCGACATGTCCACGGTCAGATCCTGCACGTCGATCGAGATCCTGGCGACTGCCGAACTGCCGGCGGTCCAGTCGCCGGCCAGGTTGAGCACGGTGGGCCTGGTGCGCCATTCGACGGGTTCGCCCATATCCCATGGAATGCTGTTGGCAGCCGCTTCGCAGCCGCCGCCGGCGGTTACGACATCAGCGAAGAAGGCATTGTGCCACAACGCGCGGCAAGCCGACGAGACGCGTTCGGGCTGCTGGGCATGGATACCCCATTCATATTCGTCGACATAGGTGTCGTTCCGATCCGAATCGCTGTCTTCCTTCACGAGCTGGCATGGCGCCGACACCGACATGAAGTATCGCGAGTTGATCTGGGCGCGCTTGAACTTGACCGATGTATCGGAGACGCTGATCTCAGCGCCCATCGACCAGTAGCCGAAGCTTTTCTTCCACGCGTGGAAGCGCAATCTCCCCTTGCCCCAACGATATTCGACCAGCGAGCCGTCGTCGCTCGCCCACCGCTCGGCGCCGTTGACATTGCCGATATGTTTCAGCGCCGGCGCCGATGCCATGACGGTGCTGCGTAAAGCGATGGTCTCGTCGCCGATGACGATGCTTCCATCCGGCGAACCGATCGCGTCAAGCACCGGGTCGCGCAATATCGGGGGCGACCCGCCGACGCCGGGACGAAAATCCTTGCCTCGGCGCGACACCTTGCCACGAACGCCCGCACCATCCGCCGCTGCACCGACCGCGGCAAGGTGAGCTGCAAGGTCGCCGTGATCGGTGAACCGGGTACGGCTATGGGGCAGCGATCCCGCATTCGCGGCAGGATCGTGCGTTACATCAGCTGAAGCGATCGACGCGTTTGCGCTGGGGTTAGACATGTGAATTCCTCTCAAAATGTCGATGCCGTCCTTCGCGAACGGTGAGGTCTTTACTGCCGCTCGACTTTGCCAGGGTCCCATCCTTCCGCTCTGTGGGAGCAGAGGCGAAAGGATGGGACGGCTTGATCAGGCGCGGATCATGGGGTCGACTTCCTGCACCCGGGCCTAGGGCCCCGGCCGCACATTGACATTCAGCTCATAATGCCCGGGCACGCCATTGCCGCTCGTCGCCTTCAGATCGAGCGTCCGGTCGCCAGGTGATCTGGTGATGATTTCGCTGTCGATGAAATCATCCCGATCATACCAGTGATCCCCGTCATTCTCGAACAGGCTCAGCACCGGCGATCCGCTGAAGACGAACTCGTGCCCGAGAGTCTTGCTTTGCCCGTCATCCATGTTGGGCAGCGCAAATCTCGTTCCGTTGAACGTCACGTAGAGCTCGTCGCCGAAGGTCTCCGCCGCCTCGATGCAGGTGAGCGATTTGAGCTTCAGGATCGCGGTTGTCGAAACCGGATCGACACTGACATTCATCACATAATGGGCCGGCAGGGCGTTGCCGCTGGTCGCCTTGAAATCGAGCGTGAAGTCGCCGGGGGTCGGGTTGATCGTGTGGCTGGCGATGAAATCATCCCGATCATACCAATGGTCTCCGTCGTCCTCGAACAGGCTCAGGCTTGGTGAGCCGGTGAACGAGAATTGCTGGTTGAGAGCCTGGGTCTTGCCTTCCCGCATATCGGGCAAGGATCGTTTCGTTCCGTTGAACGTGACGTAGAGTTCATCGCTGCCGACCTCGGCCGCTGTGATGCAGGTGATGGATTTGAGTATCAGGCGGGCCATGCGTGCCTCCATATATGCCGATTGCCGGGGTCCCATCCTTCCGCCCTTTGGGAGCAAAGGCGAAAGGATGGGATGGCGGGATCAGTCGCCGATCACGGGATCGGCTTCAGTTTCATGTTGCGGCCGATGCAGAAGGTCATCGGCTTCTCGGCGGTCGGATCGTCGGTCAATCCGGTGGTCAACCGCCGCCGCGTCAACAGCTTCACCGTGTAGGAACAGGTCGGCCAGCCCGAAATATCCTCATGGTGTACGCCGAAGCCGCCGCGTGCGGTCGAAGGTGGCGGTGGCGGGCTGGTGAGGGAGACACCCGGCGCCGCTGTCGTAAGCGTGATATTCCAGCCGGCGATCAGTTCGTGATCGACGGTGTACTCGATGTCGAGGTCAGTGCTCAGCGGTGAGCAGGGTGTGGCGCCGGGCACGTGGAACTGCAGGAGGTTGAGTTTCGCCACCTGATCCCAGTTGTTGATGTGCACCTTGCCGATCTGGTTGGTGTAATCGGGTGCGGCACCGCCATTGACTGCGATCTTGGTGCTGAGGCGCGTCGCCTGGAAGATGATCGCGCAATCGACACCGTTCTTCTGGTCACCAACCGGCACCTCGGTTCCGGCGTCCACGCTGGTTGGCGCCGCGCCGTTGGGGACAACCCCCAGGCTCGAGCTGAAGCCCATCAGGTAACCGCTGAACGCATCGTCCAGCGCGTCCTGATCGACG
>Ga0105245_10000789_pt1 | contig 28722 bp, 30 predicted proteins | sample KBSM54metaG_FD_81523 | JGI IMG/M metagenome (GOLD analysis project Ga0105245, IMG submission 81523) | Miscanthus rhizosphere microbial communities from Kellogg Biological Station, Michigan, USA - KBS M5-4 metaG | ecosystem: Host-associated > Plants > Roots > Rhizosphere > Soil | place...
CGATCTGGGCCGGGCCGAGATCGAGTGGCGGGTCCGACGGGCGGCGACCTCCCCGTCCGGGATCGCGGACGCCTCGCCTGCGTGATCCGGTGACGGCGCCCCGCGCCCGCCGGAACCGGCGGTGGCCCGGGTCGGCTGCCGTCACCGTCGCCCGCAAGCACGCCTTCGGCCCCCGCTACCGCTCCGAGGAGCGGCTGTCACTGGTCACCGACGACGGCGTCCGCCTGGCCGGCGCCCGCCTGGCCGGCCCGCCCGACGCGGTGGCGACGGTGGTGCTGGCCCACGGCTTCGTCCACTCCTCCCGCACACCCCGGATCCACGCCTTCGCCCACCTGCTGGCCCGGCGGGCGCACGTCGTGATCCCCGACCTGCGGGGCCACGGGTCGTCGGACGGCGTCTGCACCCTCGGCCTGGAGGAACCCCGGGACGTGGCCGCGGCGGTGGCCGCGGCCGACCCCTCGCTGCCGGTGGTCACCGTCGGGATCAGCCTGGGGGCGGCGGCCGTCCTCCTCCACGCCGGCACACGGGGCGGCGTCGCCGGGGTGGTGGCCATCAGCCCGCCGGCGTGGTCGGGCGTCTGGGACACGCCCGGCACCAAGCGGGTCGCCCGCTGGGCCTGCTCGCCCGCCGGCCGTCAGGTGCTGGCCCGGCTGCTCCAGACCCGCATCGCCATGGACTTCCCGCCGGTGCCGGACTCCCGGGACCTGGTGGCCGCCATCGCCCCCGCCTTCACCCTGCTCGTGGCCGACCCGGCCGACCACTACTTCGGCGAGGAGCACTCCCGGGCGCTCTACCAATGGGCCCGGGAGCCCAAGGACCTGTGGCTGCTGCCGGGCGCCGGGCACGGCACCGACCTCCTCTCCCGAGCCCTCGCCAACCGGCTCCTGGCGGAGCTCGACGATCGGCTCTCGCCCGGCCCCGGACCAGCCGGGTAGTTTCGGGGGGAATGTCGCTCCCCCTCGACACCCTTGCCGCGCGTCCGCCATGCGTGGTCACGGTTGATCCCGACCGGGTCCTCGCCTACGCCGCCGCCACCAACGACGACAACCAGGCCTACCAGTCGGGGAAGTTCGCCCCGCCGGTGTTCGGCGTCGTCCCCGCCTGGGACCCGCTGATCGAGGCCGTGTTCGACGTGGTGCCCCCGGAGAAGAAGCCGGTGATGCTCCACGCCTTCCACGACATGCGGTTCGCGGCCCCCCTGGTGCCGGGCACCACCCTGTCGACGGTGGCCGACCGGTACTCGGTGCGACCGTCGCGGGCGGGCACGTGGGTGACGGTGCGGGCCGTCAGCACCGACCTCGACACCGGCGAACAGGTGTTGGAGCAGTTCGGCACCATGTTCGTGCGGGGCTGGAACGACGTGGCCGCCGGTGGGCCCGACCGTCCCGAGCACCAGTTCCCGTCCGCGGGACGGTCCGAGGCGGTGGCCGTGTTCGAGGCCGCGGTCGACGACGACCAGACGTGGCGGTACGCGGAGGCGTCGGGCGACGACAACCGCATCCACGTCGACGACGAGTTCGCCCGGGGCGTGGGGCTGCCGGGGATCATCCTCCACGGGCTCTGCACCATGGCCATGTGCAGCCGGGCCGTGATCGAGTCGGTGGCCGGGGGCGACCCCACCCGGCTGGCCCGGCTGGCGGTGCGCTTCTCCAAGCCGGTGCTGCCCGGCTCCGACCTGGTCACCACCGTCTACCCGAGTGACGGGTCCTTCGCCTTCGAGGCCACCAGCCGGGGCGAGCGCGTCATCCGTGACGGCCGGGCCGAGCTGAGGTAGCGCCATGCCCACCCTTCGCCTGTTCGCGTCGGCCCGGGAGGCGGCCGGCACCGCCCGGGCCGAGATCGAGGCGTCCACCGTTGCCGAACTGCTCGACAAGGCCCGGCGCACGTACGGGGAGCGATTCGGCCGGGTGCTCGACACGTCCCGGGTGTGGGTGAACGGCCAGCCGGCGGAGATGGGGACGCCCATCGGCCACCACGACGTCGTCGCCGTACTCCCCCCCGTCTCGGGCGGGTCGAGCCCGGCCGAGGCCGCGGCCCGGGCCCCGGCCCCGCCGGCCCCGCCGGCCGCACCCGCCCCGCCGGCCGCACCGGCCACCTCGGCGGGTCTCCCACCTACCGCCGGTCCGGTCCCGCCCGAGCCCGGACGCACGCCGATCCGGCCCGTCCGCCGGCTGCGGCTCGTGCCGCCCCCCCCGCCGGACGACGGCGCCGACGGCGGCCAGTCCCATCCGGGCGACATCGTCGGCACCGCCGGGCGGTTGGCCCTGGCCCCCGAGCCCCTGCCCCCGCCCGATCCCCTCCCGTTGGCGCCGCCACCGCCATCGGCCCTGCCCCTGGCCGCGCCCGCCGGCCACCAGGCGGTGGCGGCCGTCCCCGAGGTCGCCCCGACCCCCGCCGCCGCCCCCGAGCCCAAGCCGGCAGCGCCGTTGGCCGTCGTCCACCACGCCATCCGTCCCCACGGACGGCTGGGGGTGGCGTGGGCCGTGGTCACCCTGGGAATCCTCGTGGCCGGTCCCGGCTGGCTGGCGGCGTGGCTGGCGGTGATCGCCTTCGTGGCCGCGTCGCAGACGGCCACCGTTTGGCGCAAGCGGGGGGAACGTCCCCTCCCCGGCTTCGCCGCCGCCACCGCCGCCGCCCTGCCCATCACCGCCGTCACCGGCCTCCACCACATGAACATGGTGATCGCGGGGGCCGTCGTCCTCACCCTGGTCGCCCGGTTGGCGGCTCCCACCAAGGCCCCCGGGCGCGACGTGGGCCTGACCCTGGCGATCGGCCTGTCGGTGGGGATGGCCGCGGCCGGGCCCGTCCTCCTGCGGGAGATCAACATCTCCTCGGCCCTGTACCTGTTGGCCTGCGCCGCCGTCTACGACGCCGGGGCCTATCTCGTCGGCACCGGGGCGTCGTCCGCCTGGGAGGGACCGGCCGCGGGCGTGGCCGCCCTCATCCCCCTCACCATGCTGGCCGCGGTGGTGCTCGTGCCGCCCTTCCACGGCGGCGCCCCCCTGCTCCTGGGAGCTGTGGCCATGGTGCTGGCCCCGTTCGGACCGGTGGCCGGATCGGCGTTGCTGGGCGACCGCACCGCCTACGCCCCCGCCCTCCGCCGCATCGACTCCCTGCTGGTCATGGGCCCGATCTGGGCCTGGTGCGCGGCCGCCCTCCTGACCTAGAGTCCCACCCGACACCTGAGCCGTTCGACGGGGTGGGAGCCGGCTTCCCCGCCATGGGTGGTCCGACGCGGATACGACCACCGGCAACGACTGGGGGCTCAGATGAGACTGTTCAAACGACCACTTGGCCGCGCCGCGCTGGCGACGATGCTGGTGGCCACACCGGCGATTCTCGGGGCGCCGAGTGTCCACGCCGCGGTGACCTGCTCCAAGTGGGCGGCCACGACCGGCAGCGACGCCAACGCCGGGACGCAGGCCGCGCCCTACCGGTCGCTCGGCCTCCTCGCCGCCAACCTCGCCGCCGGCCAGACCGGCTGCCTGCCCGCGGGCCAGACCTACTACGCGGTGGAAGGCAACGGCATCATCGGGGCGGCCCCGGGAACCGCGGCCGCGCCCGTGACGATCACCAGCGACCCGGCCGGGCGGGCGACCGTCAAGGGCCAGCTGTGGCTCAAGGCGGAGTCCCACGACGTGGTCCTGACCGGCCTCGACTTCCAGGGCGGCTACCTCCAGTCGGGCGCGCCCCTCTACTCCAAGGGGTCGCACCTCATCCTCCACGGCGACCGCATCTCGATCACCAACAACGACATCTCCGACCCCCGGGGCATCTGCATCAGCGCGGGCAAGGGCCACGCGACCGACGCCACGATCAACGACGTCGCCGACGACCTGAGGGTGACGGGCAACCGCATCCACGACTGCGGGATGGACCCGGCCCTCGTGTGGACCGACCAGGACTCGGGTTCGCACGGCATCTACCTGGAGAACACCCTGCGGGCCGTCGTCTCCGACAACCTGATCTACCGGAACCGCTGGCGGGGGCTGCAGCTCTGGCCCCGCAACGACGGCGCGTCGATCGTCAAGAACCTCTTCGACGAGAACGCGACCCAGGTGAACATCGGCAGCTCCCTCGGCCCGCAGTACAACGGCGGGTTCAAGGCCCAGAACACGGTCGTGCGGGACAACATCTTCACCGGGCGGGTGACGAACTTCTACGCGACGCAGAACCCGTCGCAGGTGTACGGCTTCTTCCCCAACGGGTCGCCGACGTACGGCAACACGGTCGACGGCAACTGCTTCGCGCCGGGGGACGCGACCGCCACCGGAAGCGGCTACACCCTGGGCGCCAACACCACCGCCCAGGCGACCTTCACCGACCGCGCCGCCCGTGACTACCGGCTCCTCGCCTCCAGCCCGTGCCAGGGCAAGGGGCCGGCGTCGATCCAGGTCCCGGGAAGCACGAACGACCGGTTCGTCACGCTGACCCCTCCGGGGGCGTTCACCACGGGCAACGCGGCCGCGGCCGCGGTCAAGGTCCAGAACCGGACGGCCACCGCCGGACCGGTGACGGTCAAGGTCGTCGCGACCAACGCCAAGCTGCTCAAGCTCACCCCCTCCGCCGGAACCTGCACCGCCGACACCTGTAGCGCGACGTTGCCGGCCAGCGGGTCGATCATGATCTATCCCAACCTCGGCGCCACCGCCGCGGGTACGGCCACCGTCACCGCCACCCTGGGGGAGACGGACGCGACACCGTCCGACAACACCGCCAGCGGCTCCACCGCGATCACCGGCCCCACCTGCACCTATGCCGGAACCGACGGCGCCGACACGGTACAGGGAACGGCGGCCAACGAGGTCTTCTGCCTGTTCGGGGGGGACGACACGGTGATGCCCGCCGGCGGCGACGACACCGTCTTCGGAGGCCTGGGCAAGGATCGGGTCTCGTACTGGAACGCGGCGTCGGCCGTGGTCGTCAACCTCACCCAACAGGCGGCGTGGGACGCCGGCGCCGGCAACGCTGTCGGCTGGGACACGCTGGTGAGCGTCGAGTGGGGGACGGGAACGGCGTTCGCCGACAGCCTGATCGGCAGCGCCGCGGCCGACACGCTCGACGGCCTCGAGGGGGCGGACGGTATCCGCGGCCTCGGCGGCGACGACGTCCTCAAGGGGTGGACGGGCGACGACCGGATCTACGGGGGCGACGGGGCCGACGCCATCGACGGCGGGGACGGCGTCGACGCCTGCAGCCAGGACCTGGGGGCGGGGACGATCACGGCCTGCGAAGGCTGATCTGGAGTCCCGAAGGGGTCGCCCGCCCGGACGAGCGGCGGGCGACCCCGACGTCGGTCACTCCGGCGCCAGCTCCACCGCGCTCACGCCGACCCGCTTCACCGTCGACAGCCGGCCCCGGCCGACCCCCGAGTAGGTGCCGTAGGTGGGGGCGACGTCGGAGTACTCCCGGCCCACGGCGACGGTGAGGTAGCTCAGCCCGACCACCCGCCCGTGGGTCGGGTCGAGGGGAAGGGCCACCGCGCCCCCGGAGCCGGACGGGTCTGGCACGACCACCTCGACCCAGGCGTGGCTCCCGCCTTCGCCCAGGAGGTGCCCGGACACGTACCGGGCGGGCAAGCCGCACAGCCGGCACAGGCAGAGCATGACGTGGGCGTAGTCCTGGCAGACGCCCTGGGCCATGCCGAAGGCGCGGGCGGCGGTGGTGTCGATGTTGGTCGCGCCGGGCCGGTAGCGCATCAACCGGTACACCCACGTGTTGATGTGCCGGGCCAGCCCCGCGCCCCGCTCGCCGCTCGCCAGCAGCCGGCGGGCGGCGTCCTCCAGGGCGTCGTTGGGCCAGGTCAGCGGCGAGGGCAGGAGCAACCGGGGGTCGTGCAGGCTGGCCGCGTCGAGGCGGGTCGGGCCGCGCGAGAGCAATCGCTCGGCGACGGCCCACGTCTCGAACTCGACCATCTCCGGCACCCGGGCCACCCGCACCGCCATCAGGTGGTTGCCGAACTGGTCGACCCGGTGGTCGATCCTGTCGGTGGCGCCGGTGACCTCCACGCCGTGGTCGAGCCGCACCTGGTCGCCATGGCGGACGGGGGGCACGGTCATGAGCCGGTGGCGGAGGCGGTGGATGGGTGCGTCGTACACGTAGGTCATCCGCTGGCGGATGACGAACCTGACGCCGACAACCCGCGGCCAGTCGAGTCGATCGTGGTCGATCACGTCGCGGTCCAGGCGGACGGGGGCCGGCATGCGGGCGATTCTGCCCGGCGGGTGCCGGCGGAGGAAGACGGGCGCCGTCACCATCGTGTGAACATCCGCTCCGGTACCGTCACCGATGTGGGGCCTTCCCCGGACGATCCGGACGATCTGGACGGGGCCCGCCGGCTGTTGGTCGAGCGGGGGCTGGCGGCGGCCGCCTTCGGGCACCTCACCGTCGACGCCTTCCTGACCCTGCCCCTGGATGCGGTAGGCCCCACCAAGGCCCTCCTCAAGCGGTTCTTCTCGGCCGGGGACTGGGGACCGGCCGACGACGACGCCCTCGCGGCCGCCGTCGGCCCCGGGGCGGGGGAGTGGCGGCGCCACCTCGACGGCGACGTGGTCCTCGCCTACGGGTGGACCGGCGGCCGCTTCCGCGTGCGGGTGGAGGCGGCCCTGGCCGCCGGCCCGCCCGCCAGCCCGCCTCCCGCCGCCGGCGACCCGCTGGCCGGCACGTTCGACGGGCCGGTGGTGCCCGAGGCCACGCCCAACCCGCGGTCGATCCGGTTCCAAGTGGGGCCCGTCCACGGTGGTCCGAGCCGGTGGTACGAGTCGGCTGCGGCCGCGGCCGACGACCCCGGTGCGGCCCGGCTGTTCGCCGGTTTCCCGGAGGTGGCCAACGTCCTCGTCGGCCCCGACTTCGTGGCCGTCGGCCTGCACCGGGCCGGGGATTGGGAGCGGCTCCTGCGGCCCGTCCTCGACGTCGTCACCGACGAGTTCGCCGACCCCGACGCGCCGCCCGACACGAGCGGGCCCCGGGTGACGGGCGGCCCCGCCGGCGCCGGCGTGGTCGGCGGGGCGCCCACGGCCGCCGACGCCGACGCCGACCCCGGCCACCGGCGCGTCAGCCGGCTGGAGCGGGCGTGGGCGGACCTCGGCGCGCTCCGACCGGGCACGAGCGCTGACGACCTCGACCGGGTGCGGACGGCGGCGACGGGCGACGACCCGTCCCGTCGCCAGGTGGCGGCCAACCTCCTGGGCGAGGCCGACCCCGACGTGGCCGCCACCGAGTGGGCCCGGCTGGTGGTCGACCCGGTGCGCTCGGTGCGGCGGGCGGCGGTCGACGCCGTGGTCGACGCCGGCCGGGAGGGCCTGCGGCCGCTGTTGGAGGCGGCCCTGGCCGACGCCGACGCCTGGGTCCGCTGGAAGGCGCTGCGGGGGCTTTCCGAGCTCGGGGTCGAGGCCAGCCGGGAACCGATCTCCCCCCTGGCCGCCGATCCCGACTTCCGGATCCGCCTGGAGGTGGCCGCCGCCCTGCGGGCTATTCGCAGACCTGGGTGAAGATCGCCCGCACCATGCCCGCGTCGGCGGTGGCCGACAGCGATCCGAAGACGAACCGGTCGGTGCCCGGGAACGACACCGCGAAGTCGTCGCCGCCGAACTCGGGCGGGAGGCCGGGGATCTTCACCTGCGCCCCGTAGGCCGCCTTGAGCTGGGCGACGGTGGAGCCCACGCCGATCCCCGCCTCCGTCTTCAGCCCGAGGACGGCGGGCTCGCCGTTCGGCGGCCGCACGGTGTACGACTCGAACACCCCCGAGACGAACTGCACCCGCAGCTCGTCCCACCGGGAGGTCGTGACGTCGGCGCCGGCCAACTCGCAACCGACGCCCGTCTCGTCGACCGCTCCGAACGCCGCGCTCAGGGCGGTGACGGTGGCGTCCTTGGTGGCGCCGAAGCCGACGACGCCCAGTCCGTCGGGACGGAGCACGACCGCGCCCGGCACGGGGACGGTGGTGGCGGCCGTGGTCGGCACCGCCGCCGTGGTGACCGTCGGGACGGTGGTGGTGGTGGTGGCCGCCGGAGCGCCGGTGGTGGACGGCTCGCCGTCGTCCCCGCCCGAGCAGCCCGCCACCAGCATGGCCACCATCGTCACCGCCAGGAGGACCCGTTTCCGCATGCCGGCCATGCTGCCAGCCATACCTCCAGGGCGCTACCGACCTGGGGGAGGCACACCCCCGGAGCCAACGGGCGGGTCGTGCGCCGGCGTGTCGGACTCGGACGTCCAGCCGGCCAGGATCGTCGCCGCCAGCGCCATCTCATGGTCCTTTCCCCACGGCGGTCCCAGCCTCGCCCGGGGCAGCGGAGCACCTCGGCGGCCCGCGGGCCGAGGACGCTCACCGCCTGGCTCTCGACGTCCCTGATCGTTCGCACGAGAGGTAGCAAAGGGGATGGACGGTTGGCCGTCCCGCTTCGAGTTGGTGCGAGCACCCACCTTCGGTGCAGTGGGGTGGGGCGACGATCGGTACCCCCGAGGGCCTACGCTCGGTGACGCGACGTCAGCGGGGAGCGCCAGGCATGAAGGCCATCGTGTGGGAGAAGTACGGGCCGCCGGAGACGCTTCGCCTGGGTGAGGTCGAGAAGCCGGCACCGGGCGCGGGCGAGGCCCTGGTGAAGGTGCGGGCAGTATCCGTCAATCCGGCGGATTGGCACTGCATGCGTGGCAAACCCGTCTTTGCGCGCGCCACCATGGGCTTGCTTCGGCCGAAGCATCCGATTTTGGGCGGCGACATCTCCGGGCAGGTGGAGACTATCGGGAGCGGCGTCACCCAGTTCGAACCGGGCGACGAGGTCTACGCCAGCCTGTTGGATCACGGCCTCGGCGGGTTCGCCGAGTTCGTTTCGGTGCCGGTTGACGCCATGGCGTTGAAGCCGGCGAACCTCTCGTTCGAGGAGGCGGCGGCAGTTCCGATCGCGGCGGTGACCGCACTCCAGGGCCTTCGCCATCACGGCGAGATCCAGCCGGGGCAGAAGGTGCTCGTCAACGGCGGTTCCGGCGGCGTGGGCACCTTCGCCGTCCAGATCGCCAAATCCTCCGGGGCCGAGGTGACCGGCGTGACCAGCACCGGGAACGTCGACCTCGTCCGATCGCTCGGCGCCGATCACGTGGTCGACTACACCACGACCGACTTCGTCCGCAGCGGGGCTCGCTACGACCTCGTCCTCGACACGATAGGAAACCGGTCGGTACCGGATCTCAAACTTGCCCTCGCCGAGGGCGGCAAGGCCGCCGTCGTCGGGTTCACCACCGTGAGCCGGCTGCTCGGCGTCTCGCTGCGCGGCGGCAAGGGCGTCGCCATGATCTCGGCCCATGTCACGGCCAAGGACCTGGAGCTCCTGTCGGTGTTGATCCAGGCCGGCAAGGTGCGCCCGCAGATCGATCGGCGCTATGCGTTCGCAGAGATCCCCACCGCCATCGCCTACCTCGAACAGGGTCACGCACGGGGAAAGGTCGTCGTGACGGTGGCGTGAGCGCACTCCGGCCACACGGTGCCGGTGAACCCTTGCCCGTCGGCTACTTCTTGGTCTCCCAGAAGATCTTGTCGATCTCGGCGATGAGGTCGAGCAGCTTCTGGCCCGACGCCGGATCGGTGGACGACTTGGTCGCGCCGGCGGCCTTGGTCGCGTCCCAGAACAGCCCGTGCAGCTCGGGGAACTTCTCCAGGTGGGGCGGCTTGAAGTAGTCGGTCCACAGCACCCACAGGTGGTGCTTGACCAGGTCGGCGCGCTGCTCCTTGATGCCGATGGCCCGCTCGCGGAACACCTCGTCGGAGGACCCCTGGTACTTCTCCTGGATGGCCTTGACCGACTCCGCTTCGATGCGGGCCTGGGCCGGGTCGTAGATGCCGCACGGCAAGTCACAGTGGGCGTGGACGATCGACGGGGCGCTGAGCCGATCGACGAGGGCAGTCAGACGGGCAAGAACGGGCATGCCTATGCTCCTTCGTCCGGTGATTTGGTCTCCTTCGGCACACTACCGGCTGGTCACGGGCCTCCTGACCGGCGCGGTGGTCGCCTGCGCCTGGCACCGGGTGGCGCGGGTGGAGGTCACCGGCGACAGCATGCGGCCCACGCTCGTCCCCGGCGACCGCCTGGTCGTCGTCCGGGGCCGGCGGGCCCGACCGGGCGACCTGGTCACCCTCCCCGACCCCCGGTCGCCCCGGCGGGTGGTGGTCAAGCGGGTCCTTCGGGTCGACGGCGACGGTGTAGCCGTGGGGGGCGACAACCCGGACGCCAGCACCGACAGCCGCACCTTCGGACCGGTGCCCGCCCGCTCCATCCGGGGTCGGGTGGTCTACCGCTACTTCCCGGAGGAGCGACGAGGGAGGCCCCAGCGGGAGCGGTACGCTGCTGGGGATGTGGTCTGACGAGGTCGAACGGGTGCTCGGGCCCGACCCGGTGGCCGACCTGAGGGCGATCTCGGTCGCGGAGATCCGGCTCCAGCGGGACGAGTGCCGCCGGGTGGAGGACAAGGTCTCCTACCTGCGCCGGCTGGTGCAGGGCCGGCTCGACATCGTCGAGTCCGACCTCCGCCGGCGGGCGGCGGGAACCGACCCGTCCGACCTGCCCAGCCTCGTCGACCAGCTACCGGGGATTCTGAGCGACCGGGTGCGGGGACCGGGCACGGGCCCGGGCCGTCTGCCCTCGTCGATCCTGCCCCCCGACGACGACGACCTGCTGGCCGAGCTCGACGCGGTCGCCTCGCCCGGCGCCCTCGACTCCCTGTCGTCGCTCTCCGACGAGCAGGTGCAGGCGCTGGCGGACGCCTTCCGGGAGCTGGAGCAACGGGTCTCCGTTCGGCGGCGGGCCCTCTTCTCCCGCATCGACGCCCTCCAGGCCGAGCTGGCGCGCCGGTACAAGACCGGCGAGGCGAACGTCGGCTCTGTTCTCGGCTGAGAGCCGGAACAGCTCAAGGTCGGACCGAGACCGGCCGATCATCGGGACATGTCGAGGCGCGGTCTGGTCAACAGCGCGGTCGCCCTCGTCGCCATCCTCGTCACCGGCGGCCTGGCAGTGCGGGCGGTCGTGAGCGGCCCATCGTCCGACCGCTCGGCGCTCATCGCCGCCGGCATCGACGGCCGGGACTCGGTCGCCGCGGGAGCGCCGGCCACCACCGCCGACCCGATCGACTCCGTGCCCGCCCGCTCCACCCCGACAACGCGGCCCCGACCCGCCCCGCCCACCACCGAGCCCGCCGGCAGCGTCACGGTGGACGCCGGCGATCCCGAGACGGCCCTGGTCACCACGCCGAACACGCTCCCCAGCTCCACCCCGCCGCCCGCCCCCACCGTCCCGCCCGCCTTCGTCCGCACCAGCCCGTCGTCGTGGCGCCTGGTGGCCGACGGCGTCACGGTCACCGCCAGCATCTCCCCGGTCGCCCCCAAGGTGGGCGACACCGTCACCATCTCCTACACCATGGCCGGCGCGGGCGACTTCTGCTGCATGGCCTTCGTCTACGTCGACGGCGCCATCGTCGGCCAGAGCGAGATGCCCGTGGCCGACTGCCCACCGCCGGCGGCCACGACGGGGACGGCCACCGTGGTCGTCACCAAGCCCGGTCCCTTCACCTTCCGCGTCCAGGGCACCCGGATCGTGCAGCTCTGCCTCTCGCCGCCGTCGTTCGCCACCGCCAACCTCTACGCCACGTTCGACGTCCTGCCCGCTTAGCGCTCGACCACCGCCACCGCCCAGCAGGCCACGCCCTCGCCCCGGCCCAGGGCGCCCAGCCCCTCGGCCCGGCGGGGCTTCACCGTCACCGGCGCCCCCACCACCGCCGACAGCCGGGCCTCCATGGCCGGCCGGTTGGGCGCCAGGCGGGGCGCCTCCAGCACCACCGAGCAGTCGACGTTGCCGACCGTCCAGCCCCCGCCGGCCACCATCCGCACCACCTCGGCCAGCAGGGCGGTGCTGTCGGCGCCGTGCCACCGGGGATCGGTGTCGGGGAAGTGCTGGCCCAGGTCGCCCAGCCCGGTCGCCCCCAGGAGCGCCTCGGCGACCGCGTGGCTGACCACGTCGGCGTCGCTGTGGCCGGCCAAGCCCCGCTCCCCGGCGAACGTCACCCCGCCCAGCACCAGCACCCGGTCGCCGACGTCGCTGAACGGGTGGACGTCGAAGCCGATGCCGACGCGGGTGCTCACGGGGCGCCGCCGAGGAGCGCCCGGGCCACGACCAAGTCGTCGGGCGAGGTGAGCTTGAGGTTGCGGACGTCGCCGTCGACCACCACCACCCGCCCCCCCATGGCCTCCACCAGGGCGGCGTCGTCGGTCGCCTCCCGCTCCCCGCCATGGGCTCGGCGCAGCACCTCGGCCCGGAACGCCTGGGGCGTCTGCACCGCCACCAGCCGGCTGCGGTCGACCGTCTCCACCACCCGGCCTCCCTCCACCCGCTTGATGGTGTCGGTGACCGGCACCCCCGGGATGGCGGCGTCGGCCCCCGCCCGCACCGCCGCCACCGTCCGCTCGAACAGCTCGGCCCCGGCCAAGGGGCGGGCCGCGTCGTGCACGACCACCATCTCGGCGTCGGCCGGCACCGCCGCCAGCCCCGCCCGCACCGACGCCGACCGGGTGGCCCCGCCCGCCACCACGCTCGCTCCGGGGGGCGGGTCCTCGGCCGCCAGGCGGTCGGCGGGGACGACCAGCACCACGCCGTCGCACGCCGCCCGGGCCGCCGCCAGGGCCCAGTCGAGCACCCGCCGGCCGTGGAGATCGTCGAACTGCTTGGGCCCGCCGAAGCGCGCCCCGCCGCCGCCCGCCACCACGATCGCCCACACGCTGCCCACGGAGTCGGCCAGCCTAGGCCCCCGACCCCTCGGGCGTCCGTAGTATCCGGCCGTGACCGTCGTGCGGGCGTTGGCCAAGCTCACCCTGACCCTGCGGGTGACCGGCGTGCGGGCCGACGGCTTCCACCTCCTCGACGCGGAGATGGTCACTGTCGACCTCGTCGACGAGCTCGCCTTCTCCGACGGCGACGGGCTCTTCGTCGACGTGATCGGCGGCGCCGCCCCCGTCCCGACCGACGACTCCAACCTCGTCCGGCGGGCGCTGCGGCTGGTGGGGGCGACGGCCCAGGTGCGCCTCACCAAGCGCATCCCCGCCGGCGGGGGGCTGGGCGGAGGCTCGGCCGACGCCGCGGCCGTGCTCCGCTGGGCCGGCGTCACCGATCCGCAGGCGGCCGCCTCCCTCGGCTCCGACGTCCCCTTCTGCCTGGTCGGCGGGCGAGCGCGGGTGTCGGGCGTGGGCGAGGTCGTCGAGCCCCTGCCCTTCCAGGCCCGCACCTTCACCCTCCTCACCCCGCCCTTCGGCGTGCCGACGCCCGCCGTCTACCGGTCGTGGGACGAGCTCGGGGGGCCGACGGGCGACGGCCCGAACGACCTCGAGCCGGCCGCGCTGGCGGTCGAGCCCCGCCTGGCGCAATGGCGCGACCGGCTGGCCGAGGCCACCGGGGCCACGCCGACGCTCGCCGGCAGCGGCTCCACGTGGTTCGTGGAGGGCGACCATCCCGGCCCGGGCCTGATCGTGGTCCACACCGATCTTCCCTGAGGACCAGGATTATGGAAGGTTCAACCGCTGGGTAGGGTTTCACTCGACGTGCGCATCGCTGTCCTCTCCCTCCACACCTCGCCTCTGGCGCAGCCCGGCACCGGCGACGGTGGGGGCATGAACGTCTACGTCCGGGAACTGTGCGGGGCCCTGGCCCGGGCGGGCGTCGACTGCGACGTCTACACCCGCTCGTGGCAGCCGGGCCTGAGCCCGGTGGTGGCGGTGGAGCCGGGCTTCCGCGTCCACCACGTCGACGCCGGCCCCCTCACGCCCCTGCCGGTCGACGACCTCGTCGAGCTGGTCGACGAGTTCACCGCCGGCGTGCGCATCCAGCTCGAGGGCGCCTTCCGGCCCGACCTCGTCCACGCCAACTACTGGCTGTCGGGCCTGTCCGGCCACGCCCTCAAGCACCAGCTCGAACTGCCCCTCGTGTCCACCTTCCACACCCTGGCCCGGGTCAAGGCCGAGGCTGACGCCGACCACCACGGGCAGCGGGCCCGGGCCGAGGCCGACATCATCGGCTGCTCCGACGCCATCCTCGCCCTCTGCAACGACGAGGCGGCCCAGCTGGAGCGCCTCTACCACGCCGTGCCCGAGCGCATCGAGATCGTCCCCCCGGGGGTCGACCACCGCCTCTTCTTCCCCGGCGACAAGGCCGCGGCCCGGGCCGCCCTCGACCTCGACCTCGACCCCGGCCTCGACCCCGACGGGAAGGGCGCCCCCGTCCTGCTCTTCGTCGGCCGCATCCAGCCCCTCAAGGGCGCCGACGTGGCCGTCCGCACCCTGGCCGAGCTGCCCCAGCGCGACGCCACCCTGGTCGTGGTGGGCGGGCCCAGCGGACCCGAGGGCGAGCACGAGCTGGGCCGCCTGCACACGCTGGTCGACCAGCTCGACGTCGGCGACCGGGTCCGCTTCGTCGAGCCCCTTCCCCACGACCAGCTCACCGACTACTACCGGGCGGCCGACATCTGCCTCGTCCCCAGTCGATCGGAGTCCTTCGGGCTGGTGGCGCTGGAGGCGGCCGCCTGCGGCACCCCGGTGGTGGCGGCCGCGGTCGGCGGCCTGGCCACCCTGGTGGTTCCCGGCATCACCGGCTACCTGGTCGACGGGCGCGACCCCGCCGCCTACGCCGCCTACGTCACCAAGCTGCTCGACGACCCCGAGCTGGCCGGACTCGTCGGGGCCCAGGCGGCCGCGCTCGCCCGCCGCTACCGGTGGTCGATCGCGGCCGGGCGCCTGCGCCGGCTCTACGCCGACCTCACCGCCCGCCGCCTGGTCGAGTGCTCGTGACGCACTAGTCTCTCCCTCCGCCCCCCTCCCCGGCCAAGACGCCGGGGTGACGGCGCGCCGTCCCGAATTTCGTGCAGTTTCGTGGCTTCTGCTTGCGCCCGATGCGCCAGCGCGCTACCTTCTGGTCGAGGCCCGAGGTGCGGAACGGGCGCCCGTTCGGGGAAGTGCGGGTGCCTGCGAGGTTCCTCGGGCCTCTTCGCGACCACCGGCTGATCGGTTCGACGTGAGGTTGCAACCCCAGACAGAGGTCGTTAGGTTTTGGCCACCTTGGGGTCGGCGGCACCCTCGGCGCCAACCATGACGAAGACGAGAACCCTCGCATCCGCGCTCGTCCTGTTGCTGGTGGTGGCCCTGGCCCCACCGGCGTGGTCCGCCGCCCCATCCCCCGAGGAGCAGCGGGACGCGGCCCGCCAGAAGCAGGCCGAGCTGGCCACCCAGGTCGACACGCTCAAGGCCAGCAACGACGAGCTCGAGTCCGCCGTGCGGGCCCTCGACGCGGGGGTCGAGGTCCAGAGCAACCAGACCGAGTCGGCCAAGCGGGCCCTCCAGTCGGCCGAGACCGGCCTCGGCTCGGCCCAGGCCAAGCTGGCCGCCACCGAGCTGCGCATGGGCGATCTCCGCCAGCAGGTGGCGGAGGCCGCCATCCAGGCCTACGTCCACCCCGGCGGCGACGCCCTGCTGCAGATCGTCCGGGCCCAGAACCTGGGCGAGGCAAGCCGGCGCCAGGTGCTGCTCTCCTCGGTGGTCAACAGCAACCGGGACGCCCTCGACCAGATGCGGGCCACCCGCCAGGACCAGCAGTTCGACCAGGCCAACCTGTCCCGGGCCCGCCAGCTGGCGGAGGACCGGCGCAAGGCCGCGGCCGACAAGCTGGCCGAGCTGCAGGACGCCCTCAGCCAGCAGAACCGGCTCAAGTCGGCCCTCGACACCCGCATCGCCGAGTACACCGCCGAGGTCGACGCCCTGGGCCGGGAGGAAGCCACGCTGTCGGCCCTCATCCGGTCCCGCCAGATCCAAGCCGCGGCCGACGCCCAGGGTGACAGCGTCGGCGGCGTCTCCGCCGATGGCCTGATCTGGCCCGCCTCCGGCCCCATCACGTCCGGCTTCGGCATGCGGTGGGGGGCGATGCACTCGGGCATCGACATCGGGGCCGGCTACGGGGCCGACATCCACGCGGCCAAGGGGGGGACCGTCATCATGGCGGCCTACAACGGGGGCTACGGGAACTGCGTGGTCATCGACCACGGCGGTGGCTTCAGCACCCTCTACGGCCACATGAGCAACATCGAGGTCTCGGAGGGGCAGACGGTCGACCAGGGCGAGCTGCTGGGCGAGGTGGGGAGCACGGGAAACTCGACCGGGCCCCACCTCCACTTCGAGACGAGGATCGGCGGCGACGCCGAGAACCCGATGCGGTACCTGCCCTAACCAGGCCGCCCGGGCCGCGGCGGGCGCTACAGGTGCTCGGCGGCCGCCTTCTCGACGGCGGCGTGGATGGTGGCCCAGTCGGTGCCCGGCACCCGGGTGACGGTGACGAACGTCTTCACACCGAAGATCGACGCCACGCCCGGGGTCTTGAAGACCTCCTCGGCGAAGGCGTTGCCGGCGGCCGCCTCCGCGCTCTTGAAGTTGATGGTGGCCGGGAGGGTGGTGTCGAGGTCGTACTTGGTGGCGTCGGGATTGGGCGTCGACGACGGGGAAACGGTGGCCATGGGCCCGATGCTATGCCGAAACAGCCCTGGTCCGGGCGGTACCGTCGGGTCATGGGTCCGACCACCAGGTTCACCGCGCTGGTGCAGGGCCCGGAGGACGAGCTGGTCCTCGACGAGGCCGCCCTGCTCATCGCGGCCCACGCCTATCCCGACCTCGACGTGGCCCGTGAGCTGGGCCGACTCGACGACCTGGCCGCCCGCTGCCCGGAGCCGACGCTGGCCGGCTGGCGGCAGCACCTGTTCGTCGACGTCGGCTTCACGGGCGAGACGGAGCGCTACTACGACGCCCGCAACTCGTTCCTGAACGACGTCCTCGACTGCCGCCGGGGGGTCCCCATCACCCTGTCGGTGGTCGGGATGGAGGTCGGCCGGCGGCTGGGCCTGCGCCTCGACGGCGTGGGCATGCCCGGCCATTTCCTCCTCCGGGTGGCCGACGACCACGACACGTTCGTCGACCCCTTCCACGGTGGTGCGCTCCTCGACCGGCTGGGCTGCGTGCAACGGTTCAACGCCGTCAACCACCCCGCGGCCCCGTTCCTGGGCGCCTACCTCGACCCCATCGGGCCCCGGGCGATCCTCGGCCGGATCCTGCAGAACCTCAAGGGCGTCTACACCCGCCAGGGCGACACCGAGGCCCTGCGGTGGGTGTTCGACCTCCGCCTCGCCATCCCCGGCACCCCGCCCCTCGAGCGCCGCGACGGGGCCCGCCTCCAGGCCGCCGGCGGCCGCTTCGACGTCGCCGCCGACCAGCTCGAAGACCTCGCCGACTCGTTGCCCGACTCCGCCGACGACCTCCTCACCGAGGCGAGAGCGCTGCGGGCGAGGTTGAACTAGACCTCGACCGGCAGACCCCGACGTCGAGTGTGCAGCCATGTCGGTCTATCCCACGTCATTGCACACTCGGCACCTCGGGCTCCTTCTCCCGGAGCAGTGACACCGCCACCCACGGGAAGATCACCACCGACAACAGGCCGGCGGACACGAGGGCGGCGCCGGTGACGGGTTTGATCTGGCCCAGGGCGACGCCGATCTCGGTGGCGGTGACGAGGAACGGCAGCGACGTCGCCTGGAGCAACCCGGCGGCCACCGCCTTGCGCCGACCGACCGTCCCCACGTACAACGCCGCCGGCACCCCCCGCACCACGAGCAGGGCCAGGAGGAACAGGGGCACCCGGGCCACGGCCGACGGCGAGTCCACCAGCGCCCGCAGGTCGAAGCGCAGCCCACTGGCCACGAAGAAGACGGGCACCACGAACCCGTAGCCGATCGCCTCCAGCTTGAGGTGGAAGTTGGGGTGGGTGAACGTGTCCCGGTCGACCAGGTTGAGGATGGCGCCGGCCAGGAAGGCGCCCAGGATCGTCTCCAGGCCGAGCCGGCCGGCCAGGGCCACGAAACCGACCAGCAGCAGCACCGCCAGCCGCACCCGGATCTCGGCGGTGGTGTCCTGCAGGCGCAGGATCACCGCGTCGAGGCGCATGACCCGCTCCAGCCGGGCGAGGGCCAGCACCGTCACGACCGCCAGCACCGCGAACAGGCCCAGCAGCACGAGCTTGCCGCCGACCCCGCCCTCGCTCTCCGAGAACAGCAGCGAGAGCAGCACGACCGCCCCGAAGTCGGCCACCGATGCCCCCGCGATCGTCAACTGCCCGACGGGCTGGTCGACCTGGCCCGCGTCCTTCAGCACGGGCACGACCAGACCCAGCGACGTGGCCGACAGGGCCACGGCGATGAGCAGGGGCGACTTGACCCAGCCGACGGCCCCGAACGCCAGCCCGACGGCCACCCCCAGGGCCAGCGTCAACCCGAACCCGGCGCCCGCCGTCCTGAGGATCGGTCCCCGGAGCTTGGCCACGTCGATCTCCAGGCCGGCCAGGAACAGGAGGAAGGCCAGCCCCATCAGCGCCAGCACCTGCACCGGGACGTCGACCTCCACCCATCCAAGGCCCGCCGGCCCCACCACGATCCCGGCCACGATCTCGAGCACCACCGCCGGCACCCGGACCGACGGCGCCAGGCCGACGAGGATGGGCGCCAGCACCGCGATCAGCGCCACCACCAGGAGGTTGCCGAAGGAGAGGGTCACGGCCGGTAGCGGAGGAACAGGAACCCGCCGTCCTCGCCGACCGACCAGAGTCGCATGCGGCCGGGCGCGGCCAGGAAGGGCCCGGTGAGGATGCGGCGGGAGTCGCCACCGACGATCGTCGGCGACACCGTGAGGCACAGCTCGTCGAGGAGCCCGGCCGCGGCCAGCTGGCCGTTGAGCGACGGGCCGCCCTCCGCCAGCACCGACCGGAAGCCCCGCCGGCGGAGGGCGCCGATCGCCGCGGCCAGGTCGACGTCGCCCGAGCCGGCGACGAGCACGTCGGCCACCGAGGCCGCCCGGCGGCGGTTCTCGGCCGGCGCGCCCTCGACGGTGACGACCAGGGGGCGGGCGGTGGCCTCGGCGAAGAAGGGCGACTCCCAGTCGAGGGCGCACGCCCGGGACACGACGGCGATGGGCGGCACCGGCGCCTGCCCCCGCCGGCGGCGGGCGTCCTGCACGTCGGCCGGGAGGCGGGCGGGGCCGTAGCCCTCGGCCCGCATGGTGCCGGCGGCCACCAGGATCACGTCGGCCAACGACCGCAGGGCGGCGAACACCCGCCGGTCGGGCGGTCCGCCGAGGGCGCCCGACAGGCCCTCCACCGACGTCGCCCCGTCGACGCTGGCGATCATGTTCAACCGCACGCCGTCGGGCAGGTCGGCGTACGCCTCGGCCGGGTCGATCTCGTCGAGGACCACGGGGAGCAGCTGCCGCACGCAGCACAGTCTCGGCGACCACGGCCGCGTTACGTGCGGCGGGCCTCGTAGAGGCCGGCGGCCAGTCCCCCGAGGAGGTTGGCGACGAGGTCGCGGCCGGTGTTCTGGTAACCGCCGACCTGGCTGTCGGCCACGGCCAGGGTGTAGGCGAACTCGAGCACCTCGTTCACCGCCCCCACGCCGCAGCCGAGGAGGGCGACGAACACGACGGTGGCGACGGGGCCGACCTCGACGTCGGCCAGCCACCGGGCCCGCAGGGCGGCCCAGCAGGCGAGGCCGGCCGTCCCGAAGCCGACGAAGTGGACGACGTTGTCGAAGTGGAACCAGCGGGCGACGACCACGTTGTAGAGGATCCGCCGTCCGCCGTCGAGCTCGACGATGCCGCCGGACAGGTGGCCCAGGCCCCACAGGGTGAGCCCCACCAGCACCAACCGGCGGAACCGGAACCGGTCGTCGGCCACGGCCAGCCCGACGAAGGCCACCGCCACGATGACGACGTAGGGCACCGTCAGCCGGGACCCGTTGACCGCCCCGTAGACGGCGAGCGCCACCAGGTAGGTGACCACGACCGCGGTCACCACCGGGTGGCGACGGACGGAGCCGATCACCCGAGGGCCTCGGCCACGACCCGGTGGGCCCGCCGGTGGTGGGCGACGTTGGCCCCCCGCTCGGTGGGGACGATCACCACCCGGACCCCACCGCCGGCGATGGCGGCCGTCACCGCCCGGACCAGGTCCGACGCCCACCCGATCCGAACGGCCGGGATCCCGTGCACAGCGCACAGGGCGACCAGGTCGAGGTGGTGGGGCGTCCCCCAGAGGGCCTCGAACCGAGCCTCGGGCAGGGCCGCCTGGGGCAGGAACGAGAAGATCCCCCCGCCCCGGTTGTCGATCACCACGAGCACCGCGTCGACGCCCCGGCGGGCCGCCTCCACCAGCCCGCCGGCGTCGTGGAGGAAGGTGAGGTCGCCGCACAGCCCGACGACGGGCCCGTCGCCCTCCTCGGCCACGGCCGCCACGCCGAGGACGGTCGAGACGAAGCCGTCGATGCCGTTGACGCCCCGGTTGGAGTGGAATCGCACCCCGACGCGGGGCCGGGCGAAGGACTCGACGTCGCGGACGGGCATGCTCGACCCGACCACCAGCGACGCGCCGTCGGGGAGGCAGCCGACCAGGTCGCGGGCCGCCCTGGCCTCCGATGGGACGTCGTCGTGGTCGAGCCACCCGTCGAGGGCGACCCGGGCCGCGCCCTCGGCCGCCAGCCACGACTCCAGCCACGGCGAACGTCGGGCCGGCGGGTCGGGCGGGAGGGAAGCCTCCAGTCGTTCGGCCAGCGTCTCCAGGAGGGCGCCGGCGTCGGCCACCACCCGTTCCGACGCCGCCCGGTGGGGGTCGAGCCAGGCCCGGTCGGGGTCGACCAGCACCCGGGGAACGTCTGCCCCGAGCCAGGCGGTGGCCACCTTGCCGGTCAGCGGGGCCCCGACGTGGAGCACCAGGGCGGGCCGGAGGCGGTCGGCCACCTCCGGCACCCGGAGGAGGGCGTCGTAGGTCGAGATCGCGTGCGGCCCCGAGCGCACGCCCGAGATGGGGTCGGCCAGGACGGGCCAGCCGGCGGCGGCGGCGAACCGCTCGACGACGGCGGGGGACGCGCCCGCCCCCCAGCCGGCCACCACCAGGCCCCGAGGGGTGGCCGCCACGGCCGCCGCCAGGCGCTCGACGAGGTCGGGGCGGGGGAGGACGGGTCCGGTCGACGTGGTCACCCACGGCCGCCCGTCCGGACGACCGGCATCCACGGCGCCGCCCTCGCCCGGCGGCACCAGCGGCTCCCGGAAGGCGAGGTTGAGGTGGACGGGACCGGCCGGCGGGCCCGCCGCCTCCGCCGCCGACCGGGCCGCCACCGACCGCCAGTAGGTGGGGTCGGCCACGTCGGCCGGGCCGACCTCGCAGAACCAGCGCACCGAGTCGCCGTAGAGCTTGATCTGGTCCGCGGCCTGGCCCGCGCCCGTGTCCCGCAGCTCGGGCGGACGATCGGCGGTGGCGACCACCAGCGGCACCCGCCCGTGCCACGCCTCCAGGACCGCGGGGTGGAAGTTGGCCGCCGCCGTCCCCGACGTGCAGAGCGCCACCGTGGGCCGGCCCGAGGCCCGGGCCCCGCCGAGGGCGAAGAAGGCGGCCGACCGCTCGTCGAGGAAGACCTCCACCCGGATGCGGGGATCGGCGGCCAGGGCCAGGGCGAGGGGCGTCGAGCGCGATCCGGGGGCGATGGCGGCCAGGCGCACGCCGCTGCGGGCCCACTCGTCGACCAGGGTGCGGGCGAAGGAGGCCTGGACGTCGTCGTCGGTCATGCCATCATCGGCGGATGCTCGCCGGAACGGTCGAGGGCGCCGGACCCCGGCTCACCCTGGTCCACGGGTTCACCCAGACGGGCGGGTCGTGGGGCGAGGTGGCCCGCCTGTTCGCCACCGGGTTCGAGGTGGTGCGGGTCGACCTCCCCGGCCACGGCCGCTCGTCGGCCATCCGGATGAGCTTCGACGACACCGCGTCCGCCATCGGCGCGGTCGGGGGCCGGGGCGTCTATGTCGGCTACTCGATGGGGGCCCGGCTGTGCCTGCGGCTGGCCCTCGAACGTCCCGACCTGGTCCGGGGGCTGGTGCTGGTGGGGGGCTCGCCCGGCATCGCCACCCCCCCCGAGCGCACCGCCCGGCTGGCGGCCGACGGGCAGCTGGCCGACGACATCGAGCGGATCGGCACCGTCGCGTTCCTCCGCCGATGGCTGGCGCAGCGCATGTTCGCCACCCTCACGCCGACCGAGGACGACCTGGACGGCCGGCGGGCCAACCCGCCGGAGGGGCTGGCGGCCGCCCTGCGGGCGCTGGGCATCGGCGCCCAGGAGCCGCTGTGGGGACGGCTGGGCGAGCTGGAGATGCCCGTGCTGCTGGTGGCGGGCGAGCTCGACGCCAAGTTCGCGGTGGCGGGAGAGCGGATGGCGGCCGCCATCGGCGCCAACGCCCACGCCGTGGTCCTGCCCGGGCGCGGCCACGCCGCCCACCTGGAGGAGCCGGACGCCTTCTGCCGGCTGGTGTGGACGGCCCTCGACCCCCGTGCCCCTCATACCGAGAACCGGGCCACCAGCTCCGGGTCGGGCGCCACCCGGCGCACCGCCAGCCAGCCGTCGACGGGCACCAGCGGGTCGGCCACCACGTCGGCCGCCAGGAGTGCGGCGCTGCCCAGGCCGCAGGCGTAGGGCAGGTCGGGGAGGGCGGCGGCCAGGGCCACGCCCGCGGCCAGCCCCACGGACGACTCGAACATCGACGAGACGAGGGCGGGCATCCCGGCCGCCTCGGCCACGGCCAGGCCGGCGGCCACACCCCCCAGGGGCTGCACCTTGAGGACGACGACGTCGGCCGCCTCCATCGGCCGCAACCGGCGGGCGTCGTCCACGTCGCGCACGCACTCGTCGGCCGCGATGGGGACGGCGGCCGTCATCCGCCGGCGGACGGTGGCCAGATCCTCCATCGACGCCACCGGCTGCTCCACCAGCTCCAGGTCGTAGCGGGCCAGGCGGGCGATGGTGGCGAGGGCGGTGTCGACGTCCCACGCCCCGTTGGCGTCGACCCGGATGCGGCCGCCGGCGCCCATGGCCGACCGCACCGCCGCCACCCGGTCGACGTCGCCCGGGTCGCCGACCTTCACCTTCACCGTGGTGAACCCGGCGGCGAGGGCGGCGGCCTGGTCGGGGGCGACCGCGGGGACGATGCCGTTGACCGGGATCGAGTCCCGCCGTGGCCGCGGCCAGGTCCCGCACGCCGCCTCCTCCGCCGCCGCTCGGGCTCGGGCCGGGTCGCACGGGTAGCCGGGGAGGAGCGACATCTCCCCCCACCCGGAGGGTCCCTGGAGCAGGACGATCTCGCGGTATTGCAGGCCCCCGAGCGGCGTCCGCAGGGGGAGGCGGACGGTCACCCCCACGCGATCCCGACCGCCAGGAGGACGGAGAGCACCAGTTGGAGCCGGGCCGTGCCCACGAGGGCGCCGACCAACACCGGCGGCGGCGCCCCCACCCTGGCCGCCCGCAGAGGGGGTTGGGCGAGGGCGGCGGAGACGAGGGCGATCAGGACCACCGGTGCCTCCAGGGCGACCGCGATGACCACCACCATGGCCAGCGACACGAAGACCGTCGCCCGGTAGAGGGTCACCGTGCGGGCCGGCCCGATGCGCACGGCCAGGGTGCGCTTGCCGGTGGCGGCGTCGCTCTCGACGTCGCGGAGGTTGTTGACCAGGAGGATGGCGCAGGCCAGCAGCCCCACCGGCGCCGCCGCCGCCACCGCCAGCCGCGGCACCCGCTCGAGGTGGACGTAGGCCGACCCGCACGTCGCCACCAGCCCGAAGAACACGAACACCATGACCTCGCCCATGCCGGCCGAGGCGTAGGGCTTGGGTCCCCCGCTGTAGAGGGCGGCGGCCGCGATCGACGCCGCCCCCACCGCCAGCATCCACGGGTTGACGGCGACCGCCAGGGCCACGCCCGCGGCCGCGGCCACCCCCAGGGCGAGGTAGGCGGCCCGTTTCACCGCGGCCGGTGCTTTCAGTCCGGACGCGGTCAGCCGGATCGGCCCCTTCCGCTCCTTGTCCACCCCCCGGACGCCGTCGGAGTAGTCGTTGGCGTAGTTCACCCCCACCTGGAGGGCGACCGAGACCACCAGGCACAACCCGGCCCGATACCAGATCACGTCGCCGTAGCGGGACGCGACCGCGGTGCCCACCAGCACCGGCGCCACCGACGCCCCCAGCGTCTTGGGCCGCGCCCCCTGGTACCAGAGGGCCAGGCTCACGCCGGCGCCCGCCCCGGCGAACCGGTGACGGTTTCGGGCGCCAGGGCCCCGGTTTTCGTCACCAGTTGCCGGCTCACGGACGCTTCGGGAAGCGGCTGAAGTCGGGCGGGCGCTTCTGGACGTAGGCGTCGCGGCCCTCCTGGGCCTCCTCCGACAGGTAGTAGAGGAGGGTGGCGTCGCCGGCCAGCTGCTGGACTCCGGCCAGGCCGTCGGTGTCGGCCGCGAACCCGGCCTTGAGCAGGCGCAGCGACAGCGGACTGTGCTGGAGGATCTTGCGGCACCAGGCGATCGTCTCGTCCTCCAGCCGGTCCAGCGGGACCACCGTGTTCACGAGCCCCATGTCCAACGCGGCCGCGGCGTCATACTGCTCGCACAGGAACCAGATCTCCTTGGCCTTCTTCTGGCCCACGATGCGGGCCAGCAGCCCGGCGCCGTAGCCGCCGTCGAACGAGCCCACCCGGGGACCGGTCTGGCCGAAGCGGGCGTTGTCGGCGGCGATGGTGAGGTCGCACACCAGGTGGAGGACGTGGCCCCCGCCGATGGCGTAGCCGGCGACCATGGCGATCACCGGCTTGGGCAGGCGCCGGATCTGGATCTGGAGGTCGAGGACGTTGAGCCGGCCGATGCCGTGGGCGTCGACGTACCCGTCGTCGCCCCGCACCTTCTGGTCGCCGCCGGAGCAGAAGGCCAACGGCCCCTCCCCGGTGAGGACGATCACGCCCACCGTGGGGTCGTCCCGGGCCCGGTCGAAGGCCTTGATCATCTCGACCACGGTCAGCGGCCGGAAGGCGTTGCGCACCTCGGGCCGGTTGATGGTGATCTTGGCCACCCGTCCGCCACCGGGACCCACGTCCGCCACCTGGTAGCGGATGTCGACCCACTCGCCTTCGGGGTGCCATTCCACAGGGTTTTCGTCCACGGGTGTTGTCACTCCTAGAGCGATCACTCCTACGAACGAAGACGATACCCTGGGAGCGAGCACCTTCGTCAGGGAGGACACAGGCCATGGAGGACTACCTCGCCTGAGAGCGGCCGTGGCCGCCTCGCCCCTCGTGTCGCCCCGACATCCTTCGTGCCAAGGAGCTCCTTCCGTGCCCATTGATTCCCCCTTCGCCGCGCTCGTCCCCTTCGGGTGGGACGACCGCGTCGCCACCCTCTACGCGTCCACCGACCCCGACCCCGACCCCGGCGTCCACCTCCCGGGTCGGGTCGTGCGCATCGACTACGACCGGTGCCTGGTCGCCACCGGCCGCCCCGACGGCCCGGTGGCGGCCACGTCGTGGCCCCTGCCGGCCACCGGCGACTGGGTGCGCCTGCGCCTCGACGCCGCCGCCGGCACCCCACCCGCAGTCGACGCCGTCCTGCCCCGGTGGTCGGCGCTCGCCCGGGAGGACCAGGTCCTGGCGGCCAACGTCGACGTGGTGCTGGTGGTGGCCTCGCTCGACACGCCGATCAACCTCAACCGCATCGAGCGCCAGCTCGTCCTGGCCTGGGACAGCGGGGCCAAGCCGGTGGTGATCCTGACCAAGGCCGACACCCACCCCGACCCCGAGGAGGTGGTGGTGGCGGTGGAGGCCCGAGCCGGCCGGGTCGATGTGGTCCTCACCAGCAGCACCCTCGACTCGGGGGTCGACGAGGTGGCCGCCCACCTGCGGCCCAACCGCACCGCCGTCCTCCTGGGGCCGTCGGGCGCGGGCAAGTCCACCCTCGCCAACCGCCTGCTGGAGGCCGACGTCCTGGCCACCGGGCGGGTCCGCACCGGCGACCACAAGGGCCGCCACACCACCACGTCCCGCGACCTGGTCGTCGTGCCCGGGGGGGGCGTGCTCATCGACACGCCCGGCGTGCGTTCGCTCACCTTGCTCGGGGCGGAGGAGGGACTGGCCGCCGCCTTCTCCGACGTCGGCGACCTGGCCGAGGACTGCAAGTTCCGGGACTGCCGCCACGACGGCGAGCCCGGCTGCGCGGTGGCGGCGGCGGTCGCCGCCGGCCTGCTCGACGGCGACCGGGTGGCCAACTTCCGCCGGATCGAGCGCGACCTCGAGCGCCAGGCAGCCTCGGTGGTCGAACGGGTGGAGGCGGCCAAGAAGGGCAAGGTCGCCCAGAAGGCCCTGCGCAACTACTACAAGGGCTGACCGCCGGCGATGCCCCTCGTCGTCGTCCGTCTGCCGCCGCCGGAGGCGGCCGACGCCATCCGTCGGGCGTGGGACGGGGGCCGGGGTGTGCTCGTCCTCGACCCCCGGGCGCCGGAGGCGGAGGTGGCCCGGATCGTCGAGCGGCTCGACCCCGACGGCGACGTGTCCCCCGACGTGGCCGCGGTGGTCGTGACGTCGGGGACCACCGGCGAGCCCAAGGGGGTGGAGCTCACCTTCGGCGGGCTGCAGGCGTCGTCCCGGGCGGTGTCGGACGCCATCGGGGTGCGGCCCGGCGGCGGCGACCGGTGGCTGTGCTGCCTGCCCCTCCACCACGTCGGCGGCCTCGCCGTCCTGGCCCGATCGTGGACGGTCGGCACCCCGATCGAGGTGCTCCCCCGCTTCGACGTCGACGCGGTGGCGTCGAGCGAGGCCACCCTGGTCTCGCTCGTCCCCCTCATGGCCCGCCGCCTGCTGGCCGCGGGGGTCGACCTGGGCCGGTTCCGCCGGGTGCTCGTCGGGGGCGGCCCGGTGCCGGCCGACCTGCCGGGCACGGCCACCTACGGGCTGACCGAGACGTGGGGCGGCGTCGTCCACGCCGGCCACCCCCTGGACGGGGTGGAGGTGGCCCTCGGCCACGAGGACGAGATCCTGGTGCGGGGGCTGGTCGTGATGCGCGGCTATCGCTCGCCGACGGCGGACGCCGACACCGCCGCCGCCTTCACCGACCGCAACACCCCGGGGGGCGCCTGGCTGCGCACGGGCGACGCCGGCGCCATCGACGGACGGGGCCGGCTGCGGGTCGTCGACCGCCTCCGTGACCTGGTCAAATCGGGCGGCGTGAGCGTGGCCCCGACCGAGGTTGAGGCCGCCCTGGCCGCCCACCCGGGCGTGGCCGACCTGTGCGTGGCGGGCGCGCCCGACCCCGAGTGGGGCGAGCGGGTGGTGGCCTACGTCGTGCCCGCCGACCCGTCGGCGCCGCCCACCGTCGACGCCCTGAGGGCCTTCGGCCGGGACCGGCTCTCGGCGGCCAAGCTCCCCCGGGAGGTGGTGGTGGTCGACGCCATCCCCCGCACCCCCGGGGGCAAGCCCCTCCGCCGCCTCCTCACCGGGACCCCTCCGGAGCGGCCGCCGGCGGGGTGAGAGAGGACCCGGTTCCCGCTCCGTCCGACTGGATATGCTCCGCCCACTGGGCGAGCGACGGGAGGGTGCGATGCGGAAGATCCTGGTCTCGATGGCGGCGGGGGCGGCCCTGCTCCTCGGGATGGCGGCGCCGGCGACAGCGGCCACCACGGGTGCGCAGACGATCAACTACGCCGTCTTCGGCGACGGCGAGTCGGGGATGGTGTCGGCCACCGGACCCATCCAGGGCACCGGCACGTCCGTGGTCCTCACCGACGACGGCGAGGGCTCCGGCACCGACAAGGTGACGTTCAAGGGCGGCAGCTTCGTCATCTCCCACACCGACTCGAGCTCGACCCAATCGTTCAACGAGAGGACGTGCATCGGCCGCTTCTCCGGCGCCGGCGACTACACGCTCGGCAGCGGCGCCGGGGCCTACAAGGGCGTGTCCGGGGGCGGGACCTACACCTACCGGGGCACGTTCTTCGGCACCAGGACGGCCGACGGCTGCGGCGACGACGGAACGGTGCTCTTCACGGTCCGGGCCCGGGGCACCACGACCCTCCCGTGACCTGAGCGTCGGAGTGCCGGTCGGCGGCCGGTACGATCGAACCGATGAGTCAATCGCGAGGTTTCGGGATGCCCACGGCCGCCAACCGACCGAAGTCGGCCGAGGAGGAGGAGGCGGAGGAGCAGGAGGAGAAGGAGCGCAACCGCCTGCCCGACGACGCCCTGGTCGACGTCGAGGAGGAGCGCAAGAAGTCGAACAGCGACGAGGTCCTCGACCGCCTCGACCGGGAGCTGGTCGGCCTGGTGCCGGTGAAGACCCGCATCAAGGAGATCGCCGACCTGCTGGTGGTCGACCGCCTGCGCACCAAGTTCGGCATCGAGTCGACCCGTCCGACCCTGCACATGTCGTTCACCGGCAGCCCGGGCACGGGCAAGACCACCGTCGCCCTGCGCATGGCCGAGCTGCTCAAGAACATGGGCTACCTGGCCCGCGGCCACCTGGTGAACGTCACCCGTGACGACCTGGTGGGCCAGTACATCGGCCACACCGCGCCCAAGACCAAGGAGGTCCTCAAGCGGGCCATGGGCGGCGTCCTGTTCATCGACGAGGCCTACTACCTCTACCGGGCCGAGAACGAGCGCGACTACGGCCAGGAGACGATCGAGATCCTCCTCCAGATCATGGAGAACAACCGCGACGACCTGGTGGTCATCCTCGCCGGCTACAAGGACAAGATGGACAAGTTCTTCTCGTCCAACCCGGGCATGGGCTCCCGCATCGCCCACCACATCCACTTCCCCGACTAC
>Ga0105245_10000790_pt1 | contig 28717 bp, 23 predicted proteins | sample KBSM54metaG_FD_81523 | JGI IMG/M metagenome (GOLD analysis project Ga0105245, IMG submission 81523) | Miscanthus rhizosphere microbial communities from Kellogg Biological Station, Michigan, USA - KBS M5-4 metaG | ecosystem: Host-associated > Plants > Roots > Rhizosphere > Soil | place...
CGCCGTCACGGGGTAGAGCACGGGTGTGCCGTGTGTGTGCGGCCACCAACGCTCCGCGTTCGGCACGCGAACGGTCGCCCTCAGTTGGCCGCCGTCGATCGTTGCCTCGACGCGGTGAGCGCCGACCTCGATCACACCAGTGTCAGCCGCGCCGCTTTCACGCAGCTCGAGGTGAACGTCGACGACGCCGTCGGTGCCGTCACAGCGAGCGCGGAACGACGACGCGACGACGTCGTCATCGCGCACGACTCGGCATGCTCGCCACGGACCCACCGCCGCGCCGGTGGGCGACCAACCCGGCATCCGGCCGAGCAGCGACGTGCGGAACCATCGCAGGTTCTGATGGCGGACCAACCGGGTCTTCCAACGCGGTCTCGTTCGCTTCTCCGCGAGCAACGGAGTGAGCGCTCGGCAGAGGATCGCCAGCTGGTGTTCCCCCGCGGCCAATACGCCGAGGGGCAGCCGGCTGCGAAGGAACATGTTCTCGCTGTCGAGGAACGGCGCGCCGTCGAACCACACCCGGCTGACGGTCGCGATCCCACCGACGTCGAGCGTCCAATTCCCGCCGCCATCCGTGACCGTGACCGTGGCCCGCCACCACCAGTCCTCGGCGTCAAAGTCGCGCTCGTCGTCGATGGTCCAACGTCCGGCCGACCGCAGCGCAGACGCCGCAGTGCCGGGGACCTCCGCGGGCAACCACTCGACCGACAGGGCAGCGAGCTCGTCGGGATGTCGAGCTGCTCCCGGCTCAGTTGCGCACAACTCCCAGCGCGTGGGTGCGTCAGCCATACCTTGCGACCAGCGGGGCCATCGCGGTGTCCCAGTGCAGTTCCATCTCGTCGAGAACGGGATCGACGTCGACAGCGCGGCCCCGCGCTGCGCGCGCCAAGCTGAACTGCAGGGTCTTCGTGGCGCTCGCCAGCCCGCGGAATGCCTCCGTGGCGGCCGTGATCGAGGTGTCGTCGTGGGCGGCGAGCCATTCGACGAATGACGCCGCGAGCTCGGCGTTCGCCCCGCACTGCCGGCAGAACCCGAAGGCCCACTTGTGGAACATCTCGAGGTCCTGCGATCGCAGCCAGTCGAGCTCGGGGCCGAGGCGTTCGCGCATCCGCGTGACCGGATTGGTGGTCGGCCGCCGGGCGAGGTGGTCGCGCGTGAGGGCGATGGCGCCGTCAACGAGCGTCGAGAGGTCGACGCGGCGCACGCGCTCGAGCTTCACGAGTTCGACGTAGGGCGGCAGCACGTGCGGTGCGCGCAGCTCGTCGGTGCGCCTGAGCACGCCGTCGTAGTTGTCACCGGAGAGCTCGAAGTAGCCGGCGTTGTGGAAATAGCCGAGCTCTCGCGCCGCGGGGTCGATGCGCTCGGGCACGAGCGTCGTCTTCTGATGCTCGAGTTGATACGCGACGCCAGCGGTGTCGGGGAGGTACCAGCTGTCGGTCTCGATCGTGAGCAGGCGTCCGAGCTCGAGCTGCTCGACGATGTGCTCCTCGATGGGCCGCCACACGTTCATCTCCTCGACATCGAGGCCGTAGAGCGCGCGCAGGTCCTCCGGCGGGAACTTGAAGAAACCCCACTGGTCGCCCTCGAAGTCGGTGCTCAACGTGAACGCGGCCGCCGCCAGCGGTTCGAGCCCGAGCGCGTGCAACACCTCGATCCAGAGGTCGACGTAGCAGTTGGTCTCGGTCCACACCCGTTCTGCGGAGTGCAACGCGTGCGGTTGGTACGTCGCCGCGTCGATTCCGATCAGCTGCCGGCTCATCCCCAGAGTCTCGTGCGCGTCTCTCCGGGCCACTTCGTCACGTCGAGCCCGTGCGTGTGCAACAGCGCGAGCGTGATGCGCTCGAGGCCGAAGCCGACGCAGGCTGAGTGTGCCGTCTCGCCGTTCGCGGTCGTGATGCCGAACGGCACGCCGAAGTGATCGCGGTGACAATTCGACGACGCGATCGCCGTCGGCTTGTCGGTCGAGCAGATCGGCGTGACCAACTCGTACTTGAGGGCCTCCTCGAGTTGTCCGGCCGCCAGCAGTCGCCCCGACCGCCCGAAGAAGGGATCGTTCGCCACGACGGCCTCGACCGCGAGACCGAGCGATGTGAGCACGTCGTGCGCGCGCTCGATCCAGAGGTCGCGAAAGCCTTCGGCGCTCGTGGGGTCGCCGACGTACACGTACTCGCGTTGGCGGAAGGCCTGCATGCGCGCGGGGTCGACCGAGGGTTCGTGCCGGAAGTTCCAGCCGAACACCGTGAAGCGGCGGCCCCCGTCGGGCAGTTGGCCGGCCACCATCGGATAGATCGGATGGCAGGTGGCCGTGCACAGCGCGAGCTCGGTCGGTTCGAAGCGGGAAGCCCATTCCTCGCCGGCCTCCTGCAACTCGAGGACCTCACGGTGCTCGCGGTCGCCGCCGTTGAAGGAGGTGACGAGCCCGATCAAGTCGGGAAAGGCACGGAGGTAGTCGTTGCGCTCGAGGACGACCCGCGGAAGGATCGGCGGGAACGACAACGCCGTCGCGTTCATGTCACCGCCGGCGTCGAGCGCGCAGCGCGACACGCCATCGACGATCGCCTCGAAGTCGACACCTCGGCCGAAGACACCATCGACTCCCGAGGGCACGAGGTGGCCCGCCGCGATCAGGTCGTCGCGAAAAGCAGCGTAGGGGTCCACAGCGAGCCTCTACTCGCCCTTGTGCACGAGGAGCATCTGCGCGTTGTGGCCTGCGATCCGGTCATTGTTGATCATCAACGGCGCGCCGTGCGCGTCGCGCAACAACCGGCTCATGCTGTACGGCGAGTCCTCGCGATACGCGGAGATGCCGATCACCGACATCGCACGGGTCACGATGTCGATCACAAAGGCGGAGCTCGAGAGCTTGAGGCTGTTCATCGCGATTGCGAAGCCCATGCCGTTGAGCTCGGCCGCGTCGTCGGCGCGCTCTTCGTAGCGGCGGGCGGCGCCGTGCACGAGGGCGCGGAACTCGTGCAGGGTCGTGACCAGCTCCGCCAACCGCACCGCACCGGGTGGGGGAGAGCCTGGGGTCTTGCGGGCGGTCGCTCGGATGTACTGCCGCGCGCTCCCGACCGCGGCAGTGGCGATGCCGAGCCACACCGAGCTCCACACGATGTGCGACGTCGGCAACATCGTGCGCGCCGCGATGTCGGCGAACGGATCGGTGAGCACCTCGTCTGCGGGCCCGTCGGCCGCGAGCGCATACCCGAGGCTGCACGTGCCTCGGAAGCCGAGCGTGTCCCAGCCGCTGATCTCGGCGAGGGTCGTGTTCCCACGGCGGCACAACGCGAGCACTTGATCATTCGCGGGACTTGCCGCGTTCGCGCGAGCCGTGGCGAGGATCCCGTCGCTGTACGCGCCGTAGGAGATCACCGGGGCCTGCTTCTCGAGGTGGAAGCGATCGCCGCTGACCTCGAGCGCGCACCCACTCGAGCGGACGTCGCCGCCGATGCCGATCTCGGTCGTGGCGGACGCCAGCAGCAACTCCCCAGCCGTCAACTCTCGGAGATACGACTGCAACGCGGCGCTGTCGCCGTGCCGCACCGCGCAGTGCACCTGGATCTGGTGCATCGCATAGACCATCGCGGTCGACGCGCAGTGCTGCCCGAGCGCCTCGACGGCCGCTGCGACCTCGACGATCGACGCGCCGGCACCGCCGAGCGACTGCGGTACCAATACAGACAGCATCCGCTCACGACGCAACGCGTCGATGGCTTCGACGGGAAAGCGGGCGTTGCGGTCGACATCGGCGGCCGCCGGCCCCGCCGCTTCGACTCCGATCTTCGCCGCCAGCGCCGCGATGTTGCCGAGAGCCGGCGGTGGCTTGTCGTCGAACGAATCGGGGTTCGTAGGAAGCGCGCTCATGCCGTCAGCGCTGCGACAGTGACGCGGCGGTCAGCTCCTCGAGTGCAGCGCGGATGGCAGCGACTGATTCGAACGTCTGCTTGCGCAGCATCTCGTCGGGGAACTCGATGTCGAACGAGTCTTCCAGCGCGAGCATCAGGTTCACGCTCGCGTGTGAGGTGAGCCCGGCGTCGTACAGGTTGGCGTCGTCGTCGAGCGTGGAGATGTCGGCGGCGAGACGGCCTTCGTCACTGATGATTTGTCGAATCGTGTCTGTCATCCCACCACATCCTCTCCGAAAACCTTCCGGAGGTGTCGCGCGCCGAAGCCCTCTGAGAAGCCCGTCAGACGAGCAGTATCGCCCATTTCCGTGAACCTCCGAAACCCTTGATGCGGGAAATGGTCCGTCGGGCCTATGCCTGAGTTTTCGGTCCGGCCACGTACAGTTCGGCCAGTGGGCGATTTGGTCTCATTTTGCGTGTCGAACCACAACTACGGGCGATTCCTCCGCCCGTTGATCGAGGCGCTGCTGGACCAGACCCACGACAACGTCGAGATCGTCGTCGTCGACGACGGTTCCACGGACGACTCGCGGGAGGTCCTCCGCGAGTACGAGGGCCGCATCATCGTGGCCCTCCAGGACCAGGCGGGGCAGGCAGCGGCCTGCAATCGCGCTTTCTCGCTGTCGAGCGGCGACATCGTCGTGTTCCACGACTCCGACGACGTCGTGCGCGCCGGCTACGCCGCGTCCCTCGTCGACGCGTTCGCCGATCCGAAGGTGATGATGGCGATGACCAGGCTCGACGTCGTCGATGCGCAAGGCAACCCGACTGGCGACCACCGCCCACCCGCGGCCTGCCCACTCGTCGGCGGTGATCTGCGCTCGCTCGTGCTCGATCGCTGTTCGTTCTTCTGGCCCGAGACGACCGGGCAGGCCTATCGCCGTTCGTTCCTGGCCGCCGCGCTGCCCATCCCCGACAAGAGTCCCCCGGACGGTTACTTCTCGTATCTGGCCGCGATGGCCGGCCCGGTGTCGGTGATCGACCGGCCGGTGGCCTGCTACCGGGCCCACGACCGCAACAAGCACCTCGCTCCGCTCGCGCACGGCGTTGCGTGGCTCGACGAACGAATCGAGCAGCGCGAGGTGCTGTACGCGCGGATGCGCTCGTACGGCCTCACGATCGACGTGTTCGACGACGCTGCTGCGGCCGCTCACTGGGCCCCGCGTGACTACATAATGGTGAGCTTGCTCGCCGCGAGATGTCGATTGAGCAGAGAGCGCGGGAGGTGGCGCTACGCATGGTCGGGCGTCCGAGCCATCGCTGGTCACCCGCAGTTCCGTTTCGTCGGTCGCCTTCGTCACGTTGTGTGGTTCGCCTCCACTGCGATCCTCCCGCTCCCACTTGTTCGCCGGTCGATTGCGCCGCGCTTCCCTCAAGCGCAATGACGAGGACCTAACCTCCCTCGGTGCACATGCCGGCTGTCGATCGCGCGCGGAGGGTTTCGCCGCGGACGCGGGTCGCGGCTGCGCTCGGACGGGCGACGAGCGAGCTGTCGCGGATTCTCAAGCGCGGTGGCGGATCGGTCATCGGCGCTCGTGTGACGCTCGTGCTCGCGCCCGACGCGCTCGACGAACTCGCGGCCGGTCACCGCATCGCCATCGTGTCGGGCACCAACGGAAAGTCGACCACCACGGCGATGCTCGCGGCCGCCTGCTCCGCGGGTGGCATGCACATCGTGTCGAACATCGAAGGAGCGAACCTGCGCTCCGGAATCGTGGCCCTTCTCAGCACCAAGCGAGCGCGCGACATCGACCTCGCGGTGCTCGAGGTCGACGAGCTCGCGATGCCATCGCTGTTGCCGAGTTTCAGCGAGCCCGTCGTCGTGCTGCTCAACCTCTCGCGAGACCAACTCGATCGATTCGGCGAGGTGCGCACGATCGCCGCGCAATGGCGCAAGGCCCTCGGCGCGCAGCCGGCCAAGGTCGTGGCCAACGCCGACGATCCGCTGGTCGTGTACGGCGCCGGCACGGCCCGCGACGTCACATTCGTCGGCGTCGGGCTGCGCTGGCGTCACGACGCGGCGTCGTGTCCGAACTGCGGTCGTCCGATCAAACGCGACGGTCGCGACTGGTGGTGCGAGTGCGGGCTGCGCCGGCCTGTCGCGTACGAACTCGAAGGCGACGAACTGGTGAAGGGCGACGAGCGCATCGCGTTGCGGCCCGGGGTGCCCGGTCAGCACAACGTCGGCAACGCCGCGATGGCCGTCGTCGCCGCGTTCGAGCTCGGTGTGCCGTTCTCCGTGAGCGCGGGCGCGCTCGGTTCGGTCACCTCGGTCGCCGGGCGCTACCAGACGATCCGCGTCGGCTCGACCAGCGCCCGACTGCTGCTCGCGAAGAACCCCGCCGGGTGGGGTGAGCTGCTCAGCATGATCGAAGGCGACGAACGACCGCTCGTGCTCGCCATCAACGCGCGCATCGCCGACGGCAAGGACCCGTCGTGGTTGTGGGACGTCGAGTTCGAACGGCTGAAGGGTCGTCGCGTGGTCGCGGCCGGTGAGCGCGCCGCCGACCTCGCCGTGCGGCTCCGTTACGCCGAAGTCGCGTGCGAGGTCTGGGACGGTGCGATCCTCGACGAGCTCGCGCGGTTCGACGCCCCCGAGGTCGACGTGATCGCCAACTACACCGTGTTCGCTGACGTGGTGCGTGACATGGAGAACGTGGGTTGACCGTGACGTCCGAGAGCGCGGTGCGCATCGCGCTCGTGTTCCCCGAGCTGCTCGGCACCTATGGCGACGGCGGCAACGCGACCGTGTTGGCGCAGCGGCTGCGGTGGCGGGGCATGGGCGCGGAGATCGTGCCGGTCGCGCTCGACGGCGGACTGCCGCACGGTTGTGACATCTACGTGCTCGGCGGAGGAGAAGACGCGCCGCAGACGTTCGCCACCTCGCGTCTCGACGAGGTCGGCTTCGCGCGTGCGGTCGATTTCGGCGCGGTGGTGTTCGCGGTGTGCGCGGGCCTCCAGATCTTGGGCGAGAGCTTCACGGGGAGCGACGGCCGCCAGCAGCCCGGCCTTGGCATCGTCGACTGCACCACGAGGCCGAAGGGCGAGCGTCAGATCGGCGAGCTCGTCGTCGAGCCGACCGCGTACGACCTGCCGCTGCTCACCGGTTTCGAGAACCACGGCGGCATCACCGACGTCGGCCCCGGTGCCGCTCCGCTGGGGCGCGTCAAGGTCGGTCACGGCAACGGTGCAGGCGGCGTGGAGGGCGTGGTGTCGGGGCGGGTGCTCGGCACCTACCTGCATGGCCCGGCGTTGGCGCGCAATCCAGCGCTCGCCGATCTGCTCCTCTCCTGGGTGGCAGGGCCACTCGAGCCACTTGACGAGCCGTTGGTCGAGCGGCTGCGCGCCGAGCGGCTGCGGGCGGCACTTGGTGTGCGGGTGGGGCGCGAATGACGAAGTGGGACGGGTTGCTCGTGATGAGCAGCGGTGCCAACTGGGATGGGATGGCGACCCCGCCGAAGGAGATGGCGCTTCAACTCGCGCGGTCGGGACCGGTGCTCTACGTCGATCCGCCGCGTTCGTTCATCTCGGCTCGTCGTCGCTCGCAGCGGGCGAGCGGGGTCCCGCCGGTGTCCGGGGTGCACGAAGTCGCCGATGGGCTCGCCCGTTTGACTCCCTACGTGCAGCCAGGCATCGACCGTCCCGGCTTTGCGCGCCTGACGGAACTGCTGGTCAAACGACAGATGCAGCACGCCGTCGACGTGTTGGGCGGCAAGGTGGATGCCGTCATCGTCGCCAACCAACGCGACGTCTTCGCGGAGTTGGGCGAGCGGCGCCGCGTCGTGTTCGCCACCGACGACTTCGTCGCCGGAGCGGACCTGATGGGTGTGCGCAAGTCGGTGCTCGTCGCGCAGCAGCGGCGCCAAGCACGTCATGCACATTTGATCGCATGTGTGTCCCCTCAGATCGAGGAGCAGTGGAAGGCCCTCGGCGTGCCCACCGCGCTGCTTCCGAACGGCTGTGAGCCCGATCGTTTCGCGGCGATCGACGACACCCCGTATGCCGAGACGGTGCACCTGCAACCGCCGATCGTCGGGTTCGTCGGGCACATCTCCGCGCGGATCGACGTCACATTGTTCGACGCGGTCGCGCGCACAGGCGTCTCGTTGTTGCTCGTCGGTCCTCGCCAACCCGTGGCGGGTCTCGACGAGATCCTCGCTCGCCCCAACGTGCAATGGATCGATCAGCAGCCGCTCGAGGCGCTGCCGAGCTACCTGCGCTGGATCGATGTTGGCCTCACGCCGTACGCCAACACGGCGTTCAACCGCGGCAGCTTCCCGATGAAGACGCTCGAGTACCTCGCGGCCGGCCGCCGCGTGGTGGCCACCGGATTGCCGGCAACGCACTGGCTCGACACCGACCTCGTGGTGATCGCGGACCAACCAGATGAGTTCGCATCAGCGGTCGCGCGTGAGTTGGCCCGGCCGCACACGCACGACGAGTTGCAGCGGAGATTGGCGTTCGCGGTGCAGCACTCATGGGCCGAACGGGCCAACGAGTTGCGCCGGTTGCTCACCGACGATTGAGCGCGCGGTGTTCAGAGCGGAGCGCGGTCGGGGGCCAGCGAGGGCTTGACCTCGGCCTCGACGACCGCTTCGACCACGGCCTCTGGTGGTTCGGCGGAGCGCTGCGAGCGCGCCAGGCGCCAGAGGAACGGGCCGGCGACGAGCGCCTCGACGGCGAGGGCGGCCGAGCCCCCGGCCAGGAGCCTTTCGAAGTCACCGGTGACGAGCGACGCGCTCGTGTACGCCGCGATCGCGGCCGCGATCGCGCCCACGAGCGGGCGGGGAAGCTGCGCGAGCACGACCCGGATCGACAGCCCCGCGCGATGCAGCGCGAACAGCGTCAACGGGAGGGGGATGGCCACGGCCACGATCATGTGCCCGATGCCGACGCCTCTGATGCCGTCGTGCGTCGCACCGACGGCGAGCGCCGGGGCGAGCGCGGCAAGCCACAGCACCTGGATCATCAACGTCTCGCGCCCGCGCCCCAGCGCGTTGAGCAGGTCGCGCCCGAGTTGCACCGCGACGCGCACCATGCCGAGCACGACCAGGAAGCGCAGGGCCAACGACGCGCCTGACCATGGCGGCCCGTACACGAAGCGCACCACCGACAGCGACAACACCCCGAGGACCGCGCACAGGAACGCGCTCACGCCGATGAGCAACGCGAGGGAGCGTGCGAACGCCGCTTCGAGTGCGTGACGATCGTGCTGGAGTCGAGCGAAGCCGGGCACCGACACACGGGACACCGACGTCGAGAGCGTGGTGACGGGCCAGCTCGAGAGGTTGAACGCCATTAGGTACAGGCCGAGCGACGTGGCTCCGAGCACGCGGCTCACCACCACGTAGTCGACGTCGTTCACGGCCTCGGCGAACAGTGATGCTCCCGCGATGGGCACGCCGACCCGCAACAGCGAGCGTGCGATCTCGCGGTCGTAGCCCGGCCGATAGCGGGCTCGAGCGAGCACGAAGTGGAGCACGCCGTTCACGAAGTTCCCGATGACCCGACCCCAGGCAAGGCTCCACGGGCCGTAGCCCTTCGCCGCCATCGCGATCGTCACGCCGATCGACACGAACAACCCCGTGAGGTCGGCGACGGCGCGCCGGCCCTGTTGGAACTCGCGTGTGAGCAACGCTGACTGCATCGCGAACGCGCCGTTGATGAGCACGCACACGGTCAACAGGCGGATCACGCCGGTGGCGTCTGGCGCGTTGAACGCGTCAGCGAACGCCGGGGCCGCGAGGAAGGCGGCGACGAAGAGCACGACGCTCGACCCGCCCATGACCGTGACGGCCGTGCGGCCGACGTCGTCGACCCGCCCCGGGTGGCGGATCAGCGCGGTCTCGATACCCAGGTCGTTGATGTTCGACAGGATGATCAGCGCCACGAACGCGACCGTGTAGACGCCGTATTCGCTGGGGGCGAGCAGGCGGGCGAGCACGATGCCCATCACCACGGTGCCGACCCGGGCGGTGAGGTTGCTCACCAGGCTCCAGCGCAGGCCGCGGGAGACCATCCGGCCCAACTCGTCGCTGTCGGTGGCGCCGTCCGTCAGATCGCTCTGCTCGTCTGCGCTCACTAGCACCGAAGTCTTTCGGTCGATCCCGTCGTCGGTCGAGGAGAAGGGCCGAGCGTACCCGAGGCTCCCGGACGGTCTTCGAGCGCGGAGCGGGAGGAGAGCGGTCGCGGAGCGTGACATTCCGGTCAAGGTCGAGCCCGGTTTTGTCGATGTTGAGTGGAGTTACACCACCGTTCGTGTAGCAGGGGAGTGCACGGCGGACTGCTTGAGGAGCAACAACACCTGTGTTCAACGCGCCCAATCGTCGAAGCTTTCGCCGCCGCCTCGTGGCCGCTGGAGCCATCGCAGTGCTGCCGCTCGCCTCGTACGCAGTGGCGCACGCAGGGGCAACCGTCTCGACGTCATCGCAGCTCGTGCAGGTCTCCGAAACCGACAGCGATGTCAACACTCGGCCCGCTGGGGCCGATACGGTCGCAAACCCGGCCGGAACCGAGACGGTGAAGCCCGGGGAATTCTCCGTGAAAGCCAAGTCGATCACCAAGGGCGGGGCGACGATCGTCGCCACCGCGGTGTTCACCGTCGTGACGGCGGGTTCGCCCACGACCGTGCCGCCGACGACCGCGCCCCCCACCACGGCGCCTCCGGTCACGGTGCCCGCGCCGTCGCTGCCGACCTGGCCCAACGCCACCAACACCGGCGTGCCGGCCACTGTCACGCTCCAGCCTTCGGGTGGCTTCACGGTCACGCAAGACGGTGCCGTGGTGAACGGTCTCGAGATCACTGGCTGTCTCGTGATCCGCGCCAACAACGTGACCGTGCAGAACACGCGGGTGCATCAGAACGACCTCTGCTACGGCGGTGCGATCGACGTCGGCTACACGAACAGCGGCATCGTCGTGAAGGACACCGAGATCGACGGCGGCAACAAGAACGGTTGGGGCCAACTGATCGGTAACTCCGGCTACACGTGCATCCGGTGCAACCTGCACAACGGCGGCCACGGGTTCCACATGAACTCGAACGTCACGATCCTCGATTCGTATGTGCACGACCTGTACCACGATCCGGTCACGCAGTCACACGACGACGCCGCGATCACCAACGGTGGCGACCATCTCGTGCTTCGTCACAACAACCTCAACTGCGACGCAAACAACCTCGGTGGTGGCGGTTGCACCGGCGCCATCGTCCTGCTCGGCGACTTTGCACCGGTCTCCTACGTGACGGCCGACAACAACTTGCTCAACGGTGGCGCCTTCGCCCTCTATGCAGGTTCGCTGCCCGAGAAGCCGTACGCACACGCCGATCACGTCGTGATCACGAACAACAAGTTCGGCACGACCCTCTTCCCCTTGTGCGGCTTGTACGGGCCCGTCACCGGCTACGAAGCGGCCGCCCCCGGCAACCAGTTCACCGGCAACACGTGGGCCAACACCGGCCTCCCGGTGACCCCTCCCTGATCAGTCTCTGCTCCCGCACCCCGAAGAAATGGCGTCCGCCTTGGCGGGCGCCATTTCAGGTTTTGCGGCCCGCGTCCTCGCTGACGGATACGAGCGCGGCGGCCCGTGAGTCCCACGTGACACCCTCGACCGCGGCGCGCCGGGACGTTGGCGTGGTGAGTCCACCGTCGGCGAGCGTGAGTCGCACGGCGGCAATGAACTCATCGGTGCCGCGTGCAACCCTGATGTGCTCGCGATAGCGCCGAACCTCGGGGAAGTCGGTGCTCACGACCGGGAGCCCGAGCGCGAGGTACTCCTTCAACTTGATCGGGTTGGCGTACTTGATCCAGTCGTTGTCGAGCCACGGCATGATCGCCACGTCGAAGCAGGCGCCGTACGTCGGAATGTCCGCGTAGGGCCGCGGCCCGATCCAGTGCACGTTCGCGATTGCTTCCAACGGCTCCATCACGTGGGACGCCTCGCCGATGAGCAAGACCGTGACCTCGGGCATCGCCCTCGCGAGATCGGCGATCAAGTCGAGGTCGACGAGGTAGTCGTCGAGGCCTCCGAAGTAGCCGACGATCGGTGCGGGTAGATCCGCGATGTCGGCGGGTCGCTTGGGGTCGGCCGTGAGCGTGAAGTGATCGGCGTCGACGCCGTGATCGAGGAAGACGGCACGGTCGCCGACGATCGGCGCTTCTTCTCGCATCATCTCGGTGCTCACGTAGAGCACACGGTCGGCCGTCTCGAGCAGGCGTTGTTCCATCGCCGCGATCGACGTCTGGTCGGCCTCGCCGAATGCCGAGTGACGATCGGACCGGTTGTAGATCACCGGACCGTGATCGAGATGACTCAACACATCGACGGCGGTGGGGATCGTGACGACGGCAATCGGGTCGTGCAGCCCGAGGCGCGTCGCCGCCCGCCCCACTTGGAAGCCGATGAACCGAGCATTGATGCGTCGCGCTCGCTCGCTTCCGTAGAACGGGAGCACGACGGGGGAGAACACCGCGAGACGCGGCAGGTCGGGCATCGGGTGGCTCATGCGCTTCGTCATGCTCCGCGCCTTGCGCACGAGCCGGCGCACGAAGTGGCTCGACCGGCCGGGCAGTGGCATCCGCAGCGTGATGCTGTTGACGAACAACACCGGCCGCGTCTCTGCCACTCGCAACATCAGTTGGAAGTCGGAGTGCGCGTGGTTGAAGTACCACCAGTCCTGCGCCGAGAAGCAGATGTAGGACGCTTCGGTCATCCGAAGAACTCTCGGTGCCACACCTCGAGGCTGAGCAACGTCCAGATGCGGATCTCCTCGTTCCGGCGTCCGCGCTCGTGATCGGCGAGGAGACGGCCGACGACGTCGCGGTCCATGGTCTGCCCGACGAACGAGTCGGCCCCGAGCAGCAGGTCGTTCGCCATCTCGCGCAGGCCTAGGCGGAACCAGGCGTCGAGCGGCACGCGGAAACCGACCTTGCGCCGGTCGACGATCTCGTCAGGTAGGTGACGCCGAGCGATCTGCTTGACGACCCACTTGCCCGACCGCTCGTGCACCTTGACCGACGAAGGCAGGCGGAAGGCAAGCTCGACGAGGTCGACGTCGAGGAATGGGGGACGCAGTTCGACCGAGGCGGCCATCGACATCCGATCACCGCGCTCGAGCAGGTTGTCGGCGAGCCACGCGTGACAGTCGACGTAGAGCATCCGTTGCACGATGTCGCCTCGGGCTCGGCGTACGACATCGAGTTGCCCGTGGCCGTCGGCGCGGCCGACCAGGCTCGTGCGTTCGCGCGCGGTGAAAGGGGAGAACCATCCTTCGAGTACCGCCGCGTCGTCGTTCGCAGCGAGCGCGCGCAACATGGTGCGCGGTCGCGAGCCGCGCGCTGGCAGCGCGTGTTGGAGGGCGTCGAGCACCGGGGTGCGCACCCCGCTCGGAACCGCGATGAGCGGCCGGGCGAGCCGGGCGTAGCGATACTTCGGATAGCCGGCGAACAACTCGTCGCTGCCTTCGCCCGACAGCACGACCTTCACCGACTTGCGGGCCAGCTCGGCGAGCCGGAACACGGCGACGTCGGCAGGCTCCGACACCGGCGCGCCGCGATGACGGGTGAGCTGCGGCCACAGCGACGTGAAGTCGTCGGCCGTCACGTGCACCTCGTGGTGCTTCGTGCCGAGTTGCTGGCTGACGGCGCGGGCGTAGGGCAGTTCGTCGAAGCGGTCGTCGCCGAATCCCGCGGAGAACGTCTCGACGCCTTGACCGTCGCGAGCAGCGTTGATGAGCGCAACGATGAGGCTGCTGTCGAGCCCGCCGCTCAAGTAGGCGCCGACCGGAACGTCGGCGACGAGGTTGCGATCGACCGAATTCGTGAGCGCTTCGGCGACCTGGTCGATCGCCTCGCGCTCGCTGATGGAGTGGGGTGGGTCGGTGGGCAGCTGCCAGTAGGGCTCCTCCGACACGGTGCCGTCGGTGTCGACGCGCAGCACGTTCCCGGCTCGGAGCTTGCGAACGCCCTCGAACAACGTGAACGGCGATGGCACTGCTCGCCGGCTGAGGTAGTCGGCGATGCTCGTGTGGTCGACGGCGAGCTTGGCCGGCAACGCGGGCTCGAGTGCGCTCACCTCTGAGGCGAACACGAGGACGTTGTCGTCGCGGTACCAGTACAGCGGGAGGATCCCCAGGTGGTCGCGCACCAACGTGACCCGCCCCGTTGCGCGGTCGTGCATCGCGTACGCGAACTGCCCGCGGAGGCGGGCCACCATCGCATCGCCGTGCGCGTGGTGCAGCGCCACGAGCACCTCGGTGTCGCCGTTCGTGCGGAACGGGTAGTCGAGCGTCGCTCGTAGCTCGCGGTAGTTCAGGATCTCGCCGTTGAACGTGATGTGCAGGCGGTCGTCGAACGACGGCATCGGCTGCGGTGAGCCCGCGACATCGATGATCGACAATCGGGTGTGACCGAAGCCGACCGACCCTTCGATCCACGACGCTTCGTCGTCGGGACCGCGGTGGGGCAAACGAGCGACCATCGCCGTGATCACGGCGTGGTCGACCGGGGCGCCGTCGAAGCGGACGATGCCGGCGATCCCGCACATCAGCGCGACGCTCCGGCGACGAGCCCGCGCAGCGCGGCGCGGTGCGTCGGAGCGAACGGCGCGCGCAACGCTTCGTTCACGGTCAGCGCGGCGCGGTAACCCGCTGATGCGGCGCGGTGATGATTGCGCCGGTACAACTCGAGCCGGTTCAGCGTGAGCAACCGGTACAGCGTCGGCGACGTCATGGCCTCACCGCCGAGGTGCACGACCGTCGCGTCGGGTGTGTATCTCGTCGCGAATCCCGATGCCGCCGCACGCAGCGCGAAGTCGGTCTCCTCCGAGTACAAGAAGAACGACTCGTCCCACCGCCCGACGGTCTCGAGGCATGCGCGCGAGATCAACATCGCCGCGCCGGTCGCCCAATCGACGACGGCGGGTCGTTCGTAGGCGCTGGGCGCGACGACCATCTCGCCGAGCGCGTCGAAGCGTCCTGCCCGAGTGCCGCCGAGGACGGCTTCGCCGGCCGCGCGGAGCAGCGTGGGGCGACGTCGGAGACTGTGTTGCAACGCGCCGGCGTCGTCGACGATGCGTGGGACCGCGATTCCGGTGCCGTCGATGGCCAACGCACGCAGGAGCGCGTCGAAGGCACCTGCAGTGAGGCGGATGTCGGGGTTGAGGACCAACACGACCTCGGCGTCGGTCAGCGCGGCGATGCCCGCGTTGACGCCCGCGGCGTAGCCCGCATTGCGGCCCAACGACACGACCCGGGTGCCGGCTACCGCCTCGGCGGTCTCGATGCTGTCGTCAGTCGAACCGCTGTCGACCACGATGGTCGTGACGACGCCGGTCGAGGGGCCGTGGGTGCGCACCGAGGCCAGACACTCGCCGACGATCGCGGCGCTGTTGTGGGTGACCACGACGACGCCGAGCGCGCCTGCTTCGCTCGCTCGATTGTCGCTCACGCCTGGATCACCCCCGTCGAGGAAGGAAAATTGTCCCACATCCCTGTACCGAGCCGGACCGACCTGCCGACATACCATGGGAACGCTCCGCGCCGGGAGCAAGAGACGAGGGAACTCACTACGTGGACGTCTTGACGGTCGTGCGGCTGGTCCGCCGCTGGTGGTACCTCGTGCTGCCGATGCTGCTGGTCACGGCGGGCCTCGCGTTGCTGGTGGCGCAGTCGGTGCCGATCACCTACGAGGCCAAGGGCACGCTCCTCTTCCAGCCGGCGCCTGCACCGGCTCCCGTCGAAGGCCAGGATCCCGCCATCCCCACCACGACGCGCAACGGGTTCGGTGGCGCGGGGTCCGACGAAACCCTTGCGGCTCGCCTGATGGCGCTCGCGATCTCCGATCCGTCGACGAAAGACGCGCTCAAGAAGCTCGGGGCCGGTGACTTCGCCGTCAAGCAGCTCACGACCGACAACACGCAAGACCTTCCGCTGCTCGAGATCGACGCCACCGCCAGCACCGCAGAAGCCGCAGTGGCCACCATCCATCTCGTCGCCGATGCCGCCGCGAAGGCGCTGCAAGACCAGCAGACCGCGTCGGGCGTGCCGGCGACGGCGATGATCACCCTGCGGCCGCTTCTCGCCGATCCCAAGGCCGATTCGCTGTACGGCGGCAAGGTGCGGGCCGGCTTGGCGGTGGGCTCGCTTGGTTTCGCGGCCACGTTGAGCATGCCGTTCCTCATGGAAGGCATCACGCGAAACCGAAAGCGGGAGACGCAGGAGTGGTCAGAGCAGCTGTACCAAGCGCCTGCCCTTCCGGTGTCGCGCGAGCAGCGTGAACAGCGCGAGCGCGAGCACGCGGAGCTGCGTGACTGACGCGAGGTCGACCGCTCGGTGACCACGCACCTTCCCGGCACCGTGCCGGCGCGCCGCCGGCGCTCGTCGACGGTGAGCGAGCGCGTCGTGATGGCGTTCGGGCTCGGCATCTCCGTCGTGTTCGTCGTGTCGCTGTTCGGCAAGCCGCAATACGGCGCGCCGCTGCTGCTCGTGCCGTTGCTGTACGTCCTCGTGCGCAACTCACGGCGCGATGCGGCCGCCGTCTTGTCGATGCACGTGTGTTTGCTGATCCTCGTTCCCTCGGTGCTGATCTTCGAACCGCTCGGCGGCAGCGGCACCCCCGCCAACGTGCTCGGCATCGTGATGTTGTGGTGGTGGCTGCTGAGTCGGTTCGTGCTCGGCGGGAACATGTCGCCACAACCCAGCCCGGTGCGGACCTGCGTGTACCTCCTCGGGCTGGCCATCATCGCCAGCTACGCGGCGCTTGCGTTCCGCCCCATCATTCCGATCGAGCTCAGCGCCGCCGACCGGGGAATCCTCTTCTTCGCCGGCTGCGCCGGCATCACCTTGCTCGCCACCGATGGCCTCGAATCCCGCGAGAGGGTCGACGTGTTGTTGCGCCGTCTCGTCACCGCCACCACCGTGCTCGCGGCCATCGGGCTGTACCAGTTCTTCACGAGCTTCGACATCAACACCGTGCTGAAGGTGCCCGGTCTCACACAGAACCAACAGCTCAACGACCTCGTGCACCGCGCGTCGTTCAACCGCGTCGCGGGCACCGCGGCGCATCCGATCGAGTTCGGCGTGGTGATGGCGATGCTGTTCCCGATCGCGCTGCATTTCGCTCTGTACTCCTCCACCAAGACACGGTGGCGTTGGTGGCTGGCGGTCGGCCTGATCGCACTTGGTATCCCGTTGTCGCTGTCGCGCTCAGCGGTGATCAGCGTTGCGTTGGCGATGATCGTGCTGATGCCCACGTGGCACCGACAGTGGCGGCGGCGGGCGTTCATGATCGGGATCACGTTCCTGGTGGCGGTGCAAGCGGTGATCCCCGGACTGCTCGACGCCGTGAGCGGACTCTTCATCAACATCAGCAGCGACCCGTCGACCTCGGGCCGCACGCAGGACTACGCGGTGTTCGCTCGGATCTTCATGGAGCAGCCGATCCTCGGTCGCGGGTTCTTCACGTTCCTACCGAACGTGTACACGACGTTCGACAACGAATACCTGCTCGCGCTCGTCGAGCTCGGTGTCGTCGGTTGTGTCGCGCTGATCGCACTGCTCTTCGCGGGGATGAGCGCTGGCCGTGCGGCGCGGAAAGCGGCGATCGACGAAGAGACGAAGCACCTCGGCCAGGCGCTGGCCGCATCGATCGCGGCGGGCACGCTGGCGATCGCCACCTTCGACGCCCTGAGCTTTCCGATGGCGTCTGGCACCTTGTTCTTGCTGATCGGCATCGCCGGCGGTCTCCGTCGCATCACCCGCGAGGACGCAGCCCGCGGGGCGCGCTCAGGCGGCGGTGTCGATACCGGCGAGGCGGAGGGTGAGCCGGTCGTAGGCCCCGAGGTACGCGGCGGCTGACGCCGGCCATCCCAGCCCCTGCTCGATCCGCTCGCGACCGAGCTTGCCCATCGTGGCCCGACGGTCGGGATCGTCGATGAGTGCGACAAGTGCGTCGGCGAACCGGCGCGCGTCGGCATCGGGATCGTCAGACGACTCGACGTACTCGCCCGCAGGTCCAGCCGACACGACGGTTTCGGTGAGGCGGTACGCAACGGTGGGCAACTCGTAGGCCATGTACTCGAGCGTCTTGTTCATCGTCGACACGTCGTTGAACGGTGTGTACGGATCTGGCGACAGCCCCACATCGGCGGTCGACAGCCACCGCTTGATGTCGTCTGAGCCGACGAGGCCAGTGAAGGTGACGTAGTCGTCGAGCTCGAGCTCGGTCGAGAGGCGGCGCAGATCGGCTCCGCAGTCGCCGTCGCCGAGCAGCGCGAAGTGGATGTCGGTGCGTCCGAGCGAGTGCACGACGTGATCGGCGACGCGTACGACGACGTCGACGCCGTCTTGCGGGTTCATGAGGCCGAGGTAACAGACGAGGTGCGGGCGACCGTGCCGCAACTCGGGTACGGGCTCGCCCGGTTGCATACGGTCAGGGTCGGGGCCGCTGCGCACGATGACGATCTCGTCGACGGGCCGGCCGGTGCGGCCGCTGGCTCGTGATCGATACGACTCGTTGGTGGTGAGCACGAGGTCGGCCGTGGCGAACGTGCGGCGCTCGAGCCAACGGAGCATGGCACTGACCCAGCGCGACGGCTCGCCTGGCTTCGAGTCGTACAGCTCGGGGCACAGGTCGTGGTGGTCGAACACGAACCGCACGCCGGCGCGTCGAAACAGCCGTGCCAACGCCCAGTACGTGTCGGGTGGGTTGCATCCCTGGATCACGTCGAGCGGTTCCGCCCGATGGATGCGCCACGCGAGCGCCGCCGCGCGCAGCCAGCAGTACGCGAACTCGAGCCCGTACGCGAGCACCCCTCGCGCCGCCGGCGGCGGTGCGTACCGATGGATCCGCACGCCGTCGATCTCGTCGTATGCCGCGTCGTTCGTGCCGCGAGGACAGATGACCGACACGCGGTAGCCCGCAGTCCGGAGCGTTTGGCACTCGAGCCACACGCGCCGATCGAGCGGCACCGACATGTTCTGCACGACGATCAGCACGTGCGGACCGCCCGCACGCGTCGACGCGTGGGTCAAGGTGCGACGTCGACCGTTGCGACAGGAGCGACCGCCGACGCGGCCTGCTCGCTGTGACGCCCGCGGCGCACGGCACGGAAGATCGTGCGGAGGCCGCGGTCGGCGACGGCTGGAAGCGTGTCGATCACGATCGCGAGGTCGAGCAGGATCGACCAGTTCTCGACGTAGAAGAGATCGAGGCGGCGGTACGCATCGAACGACGGCTTGTCGCGTGCTTCCACCTGCCACAACCCGGTGATGCCAGGACGCACCCGCAGGCGGGCCAGCAGTTCGTCGTCGAACTCCGCGACTTCTGCGGGCAGCGCCGGCCGTGGCCCAACGAGGCTCATGTCGCCGCGCAGCACGTCGAACAACTGCGGGATCTCGTCGAGGCTCGTGGAGCGCAGGAACGAGCCGACGCGCGTGACGCGGGGGTCGCTCTCGGTCTTGAACAGCGGACCAACGCGCTCGTTGAGGTGGGCGATCTCCAACAGGCGCGACTCGGCGTCGACGCTCATCGTGCGGAGCTTGTGCACGGTGATCTCTTTGCCGTTGCGACCGACGCGCTTCTGGCGGAACAACACCGGACCGCGATCGTGGAGCTTGATGGCGATGGCCGCGACGAGCAGCACCGGAGACGTGAGGATGAGGAGCACGGCCGACAGGAGGATGTCCATCACTCGCTTGAGCACGAGCTGCCAGGTCGAGAGTGTGGCGGGCTCGACGTAGAGGAACGGCTCGTGACCGAGCGGAACGGCACGAAGGCGGCGGTAGTTCACGCCGAGCAGGCCGCTCGACAGGTGCACGTGCACCCCTGAACCGGTGAGGTCGCGGGTGGTCTCGTTGAGCTCGTCGGTGTTGAGCCCGTTGGCGATGACGATCGCGCCCGAGGCCTGCGTGGACGACACCGCGACACGCGCGTTGCGGGCGGCCCCCATCCAGGGGACGCCGAGGTCGGGGTTGGTGGGCGTGCCCACGATCGCGGTGACCTGGTAGCCGAGCTCGGGGTTCGACTGGAGGAACTCGAAGAACTCGCGCACGTCGCTGCCGGCTCCGACGAGCACGACGCGCCGCATGAAGCGACCTTGGCCTCGAGCCTTGCCGAGCCAGAAGTCGAACCCGTAGCGGCCGGTGGCCGTCGCGCCGAGGGCGAGGATCGTGCCGAGCACGGGGAACTCGAGGTGGGCGGCGGTCTCGAACTGTGAAGTGAGCACGAGCGCGGCGCAGCCGGAGCCGAACGCGGCCCATGCGAGCCGCGTGTACGCGACCACCCGCATCGTGGTGATGCGGGTCAGGTACAGACCTTGGATCGTCGCGAAGACCATGCCGCTGGCGACGATGGCGCTCAGCTCGGCCAGCCGCATCGTCAGAGCCGTGTCGGTGGCGGTGCTACCGGCAGCGAACAATGCAATCGACCAGCCGATGATGAAGCCGGCCAGGTCGCACGCCTGCAGCACCCGGAGAAGTGACAGTGAGCGGCGATGAGGGAGATTGGTCGTTTCGCGCAGGGTCGCCGAGCGTGTCCCCGCTGACTCGAGATCCCGTACTTGCGCCGACATTTGTGGTCTCCACCCTGGCTTTGGCGGGGCCGAACTGACCACGCAGTGCGTTCGACTTCGCCGGCCCCTCGGGTGAACCCTACAAGAAAGACGGGATTTGAAGGAATGAGTCGATTGACCTAGTGGACAATTCAGTCAATGTTCGCGCGAAAGCAACGCGCTACGTAGTCGTCACTCAAAGTGGCGATTTCGTCGATGATCATTGCCCGCGGTCGGGCATGACCTAAACGCGGGGCGCTCAGCTTCCGGCGGGCGGAACGATCGACTTGAGCTCGAGGTAGTGCTCGAGACCTTCGCGTCCGAACTCACGGCCGATACCCGAGCCCTTGTACCCGCCGAACGGCGCCACGAAGTCCATCGTGTACTGGTTGATGCCGTAGGTGCCCGTGCGGACGCGGCGCGCGATGTCCATTCCCTGCTCGATGTCGGCGGTCCACACGGAACCCGCGAGACCGAAGTCTGAGTCGTTGGCGATGCGAACCGCGTCGTCGACACCCTCGTAGGGGATCACCGCGAGCACCGGACCGAAGATCTCTTCCTGCGCGATGCGCATGTCGTTGGTGACGTCAGCGAACACCGTCGGCTGCACGTACCAGCCCTTCTCGAGACCGGCCGGACGACCGTTGCCGCCCACGACGACCTTCGCGCCTTCTTCCTGACCGAGCGCGATGTACTTCTCGACGCGCTCCTGCTGGCGCTCGGCAACGAGGGGACCGACCTCGGTCGCGGGATCGCTCGGGTCGCCCACGGCGAGCCCGCCGACCATCGCGCTGATCGCGTCGACCACTTCGTTGTAACGGCTCTTGCTGGCGAGGATGCGCGTTTGCGCGACGCAGGCCTGACCGTTGTTCATCAGCGACGCGAACTTGAGGCCCTCGACCGTGGCGGCGAGATCGGCGTCGTCGAGGATGATCGCAGCGGACTTGCCGCCGAGCTCGAGCGTGCAGCGCTTGAGTTGCTCGCCGCAGATGCTCGCGATCTTGCGACCGGCCGCGGTCGAACCCGTGAACGCGATCTTGTCGACGCCCGGATGACGCACGAGGTGCTCGCCGACCTCACGGCCGGCGGGCACGATGCTGACGACGCCCTTGGGCACGCCCGCCTCTTCGAGCAGCTGTGCCATGAAGAACGCATCGAGGGGCGTCTCTGGCGACGGCTTGATCACGATCGAACAGCCGGCGAGCAGCGCCGGCGCCAGCTTCGACATCGTGACGAACTGCGGCACGTTCCACGGCACGATCGCACCGACGACGCCGACGCCTTCGCGGCGCACGATCACGTCGCTACCGAATGCACCCGGACGGCGCTCTTCCCACGGGTAGTCGGCCGCGATCTGGAGGAAGGTGTTGAGCATCATCCACGGCGCCGGCGACTGCGCCAGCTGCGAGAAGGAGATGGGGGAGCCCATCTCTTCGGTGACGATGGCAGCCATTTCCATCATCTGGGCCGCGTAGATGTTGCAGAAGTTCTGGACGATCTCGATGCGCTCGGCGGGCGTCATGCGTGACCAGTCGCCGTGGTCGAATGCGTCGCGAGCGGCGGCGACGGCACGGTCGATGTCGACCTCGGTGCCCTCAGGAACGCGACCGACGAGCTCTTCGCTGTGGGGCGAGATCACGTCGATCGTGTTGGTGCCGGCCGGGGCGATCCACTCGCCCCCGATGAACAACTTCTCGTGCGTACGCATGGCGGGCGACGATAGCCGCCCCCGTTCTCGAGGCAATAACTGCGCAAAACGGCCAGCTATTGCCTCGAGAACGCGGTTTTGGTGCGGTGGACCGTCAGTAGCGCATGCCGTCGCGGGGCATGCCGTCGATCATCCCGAGGGACAGGTAGTGGTCCCATCCGATGAGCTGACGCAGCGCGGGATCGGCCTTGGTCTTCTCGAGGACGTCGGCCGGCAGCGACGCGAAGAAGTTCTCCTGCTGCCGTACGAACGGGCGGCAGTAGTACGAGAGGATGCCGACCCGCCGTTGGTCGGTCGTCGTGTTCGCACCCGTCTGGTGCCACAGCCGACCCTCGAACACCATCGCCGTCCCGGCAGGCGCGATCACCGGGACGTTGGGCCGCGCCAGGTCGTCAGGTCCGTAATCGGGGCCGCGGTGCAACGTGTGCGAACCCGGGACGATGCGCGTGGCGCCGTTCTCCTCGGTGAAATCGTCGAGCATCCACATCACGTTGGCCACCGCGGGCCAAGGCCACGGTGGCGGCAAGAAGCTTTGATCGGCGTGCAGGAACATCGGGTTGCCCCCAGGTCCCGCGATGTTCACGTCGATGTTCGAGAGCAGGAAGTTGAAGCCGAGGATGTGGTCCATCAGCTGCATCACGATCGGTTCGCACGCGAGCTCGACGAACATGTCGTCTTTGCGGAGCAGGCTCCACACGCGTTGGTTGGCGCCGCCGTCGTAGATGTAGTCGGTGCCGTCGGCGACCTCTTCGTCGGCCAGTTGCATGATCCGGGCACGCAGCGCGGCGACTCGATCGGCGGACAGCGCACCTTCGATCAGGCAGAAGCCGTGCTCCGCAAGATCGGCCTTCGCCTGCGCGACGTCGGTCGGAGCGATACGTGCGGGCAGCAGTTCCGTCAGATCCCCGGACATGGGCGCGACGCTAACGTGGCCCGTTCTGGCGGCGTGGCCGAGTGGTTTCGGACAAGGGCTCTGCAAAGCCACAGTCAGACGACATCACGTCAAGGCGGCGTGGCCGAGTGGTTTAGGCAAGGGCCTGCAAAGCCCTGTACACCGGTTCGATTCCGGTCGCCGCCTCAAAGGAGCAGCGTGGAAGACGTTCAGTGCCGCCCTGCAGGAGTTGAGGACTTTCCGTTTCTCGCGACGATGCTCGGGGAGGCGGCTGTTTGGCGCCCAGACAAGCCGTCGCCGTCCGCTGAGGAGGTGATGGCCGATCCGCGATACGCGATGTATCTCGCGGGATGGCCGAGACAGGGCGACTTCGGCCTGGTTGCCGAACACGACGGACTGGTGGGCGCAGCCTGGTATCGCACGTTCACCGAGGCGAGCCATGGCTACGGCTTCGTTGCGGAGGACGTCCCCGAACTGTCGATCGCAGTCATCGCGTCGCGTCGGCACGAGGGAATCGGGCGACGACTCATCGTTGACCTCGTCGCCGCCTGCGTTGCTCAGGGATACTCCGCCATGAGCCTCAGCGTCCGCGAGGCCAATCCGGCGCGGCGCCTTTACGAGTCGGCTGGCTTCGTGGTGGTCGAGAAGCAAGGAACGTCGTGGACCATGGTCCGCCATGCGGGGCGTTCGGACCTGCGCGGCCGCTGAGAGGGCGGCTTGTAAGGTGCACGCGTGGCTGGCGGGATCTCAGCGACTGGGCCGACGTTCGACATGGTCGTGCGCGGGCGGCGCTCGATACGGCGGTACGAGCCTCGGGACGTTCCCGATGAAGTGATCGACGAGGTCATCGACCTTGCCCGCCACGCGCCCTCGTCGATGGGTCTGCAGCCGTGGCATTTCATCGTCGTCCGTGATCAAGCTCGGCTCGAGCGGTTGGCGAAGATCAAGAACGAGTTCTGCCTCCCCGACAAGCGGGAGTATCGGGCGGACTTCATCGCACATGCCCCTGTGCTCGTGGCGGTCTGCGTCGACCGCGACCGCTCCGGTCGTCGCGAGCGTGAGAACGGCGTGATCGCCGCCAGCTTCGTGTTGCTGGCTGCGGCGTCGAGAGGGCTGGCCGGCGTCTACATGACCGGCTATCACCCCGACGATCCCGGACTCGCCGCGGCCATCGCGGATGAGTTGGCGCTGCCGCCGCACGTGCTGCCGATCTCGTTGCTTCCGCTGGGCTATCCCGACGAGGAGCCGGCGCCGAAGACGCTCTCGTCGCACATCCACCAAGAACAATTCCAATCGGAGGACTCGCCGCAGTGACGTTGTCGGTCGACGAAGCGGATCACACCAAGAGCTTTCTCAGCGCGATCGACGACTCGCACGCGGCGGCCGACAGCGTCGTCCTTCGGTATCGCAATGCGGTGCAGTTGGAAGACGACGTCGACACCGATCGCGAGTTGAAGGAACTGTTCGCTCGCACCTCGATTCGCGAAGGGTTGCGTGTCGTCTCGCTCGGAACGATGCGCGACGTGCACATCGACGTTCTCGACGAGACGACCCTCACCCGCACCAAGACACTGAAGTCACTCGACGGGTGCGTCACGATCGCGCACTGTCTGCGCGATGGCACCGAACGCATCGTCTTCGAGTCGGGCGCCAACACCGGCACCGCACTCACCGTGTATGGCAACGCGGCTGGCCTCGAGACGTACCTGTTCATCCCCGCGGAGAACCTCGACTTGCTCGACGCCGCATCCTTCGCTGCGCCGGGAGCGCATGTGTTCTCGGTGCCGCGTCCATCCGACGTGAAGCCCGCTTCCGCCGAGTTCGCGAAGCAACACGGTGTGCGGCGCGTGCCGGAGACGGGCTGGCGGGTGCGCGCGTCGACCTTCACCGGATGCTTCCTGCTCGAGGAACTGTTGGGCGGGCGTCAGGTCGACGTGCTCGCGCAGTCGATCAGCGCGGCGTTCGGGCCGATCGGTATCTACGGCGTCCTCACCAGCCACCTCGCGGCCATCGGCACGCTGCCGATGTTCCTCGGCGTGCAGCAGGCCTCCAACCCGGCAATGGTGCGCGCGTGGAAGGCAGGGGTTGCCGAAGGAGCGGGAGCACCCCTCGACACGACCGACAATCTGCTGGCGCGCGTCATGTACGACGGCGTGCCCGCCACCTACGGGACCTTCGACCGGTTGCGCGAGTTGCTCGACGCATCCGAGGGCAGGCTCCGCACGGTCGACGGCGACGAGTTCGCCCAGTCGATGGCGATGGAGATCGAAGGAGAGACGGTGCTCCGCCGTCTGGCGACACAAGGCGTCGACATCACGTTGACTCCCGACGGATCGGTGCTCGAGAAGGCCGGCCTGTTGGGGCTGGCAGGGACGGTCCAGGAGATCGCGGCCGGTCGCATCGCGCCGGGCTCGCGCGTGCTCGTGTGCATCACGGGGGGCACCGCGCGCCCTCAGCCGGGAGTGACGGTCAGGCCGTGGACCCCAGGCTCGTCGACGTGACCGCACTACGCGACGCGACGTTGCGCGAAGGGCGCGACGTCCCGGGTGTGACGTTCTCGCCCGACGAACGCGTCGAGATAGCCAGTGCGCTCGCCGCCGCGGGAGTCGATGAGGCCGAAGTCGTCGCGCCGGCCCATGTTGGCGACGACGTTCCCATCGCAGCGCAGATCCGGGAGGCGACGCCCGGTCTGTTGCTCTCTGGTCTCGTGTACGCCAACCGCCCGGCGTGGCGCGAAGACCTCGAACGGTCGGCCGACGTGCTGCATCGCATCGACCTACTGATGCCGCTGTCGGCCCGGCGACCCCCGCACGACGTCGCGGAGAAGACGGCGATGCTCGAGGCGGCGCTGTCGTATGGGGTCGGACGCTGGGCGAGCGTGGTCGGTGCCGGTTTGCCTCATGCCTTCCAGGTCGAGCCAGACATCAGCGTCGACATCGCGACGCGCGCCGCGGCGGCGGGGGCTGCGCGCGTGACGCTGTACGACACCAACGGCGGCGCGGACCCCGACCGGGTCGGCGCGCTCGTGAGCCAGGTCGTCGCTGCGATCGACGTGCCCGTGTACTTCCACGGTCACGACGACCTCGGGCTGGCCACTGCCAACTCATGGGCCGCGGTGCGGGCCGGCGCGCGCGGACTCGACGTGACCGTCAACAGCCTCGGCGACCGGGCGGGCAACGCGAGCCTCGAGCAACTCGTCGTGCTCCTCCAACTGAGCGGGTGGGCGACGTCCGTCGATCCCGGAGCGCTGCCGGCTCTGAGCGCGTTGGTCGAACGGCTCAGCGGGATCGCCGTGTCGCCGCTGTCGCCGGTGGTGGGGGAGTTCGCGTTCACGCACCGGTCGCCGGCGCACCTCGATGTCCCTGGACAGTTCGAAGCGTTCAGTCCCGGGCTCATCGGGACGGAGAGCCGGCTGGTGTGACGCTCGGGCGAGAGGTCGGCACCGCGTCGTTGCTGACCCACCTGACCGCACTCGCCGAAGTAACCCCGACTGCTCCCGCGCTCGTCGCTGCGGACCGCGCTCCGCTGCTGTTCGGCGCCCTCGTCGACGACCTCACCGCCATCGGCCGCGAGTTGGCGGCCCGCGGCTACGGCGACGACACGTGCATCGCCACCTTGGCGCCGCCCGGGTCGGAGACCGCTGTCGCCCTGCTGGCGATCTCGGGGGCTGCGACGTGCGCGCCGCTGGATCCTCGCCTGACGCGCGGCGAGTGCGAGGAGGTGCTGCGGCACACCGGCGCCACGGCGCTTGCTGGGCCCGCGTCGTTGGACTCGCCGGCGTGGGAGGTGGCGCACGAGCTCGACCTACCGATCCTGCGCTGGTCGCCGCACGGCTCCGAGGCCGGTCGGCTGCGTCTCGAAGGCGACGGTCCCAGCACGCGGGCGCGGCTCGAGCACGCGTACGCAGGCGGCCTGCTGATGCGCACCTCGGGCACGTCGTCGACGCCCAAGCTGGTGCCGGTCGATCGTGCACGGATCCTCGCTCGATCGTCGAAGGCCGCTCGTCTACTAGGCCTCGGCCCTGATGACCGGTGCCTCAACCTGATGCCGCTCTGTTACATGCACGCGCTGCACACCGGGCTCACCGGGCCGCTGTCGGCTGGTGGCAGCGTGATCTGCCCTCCCACGTTCGAACGAGCTGAGTTCATCGCTGCCCTCGAGTCGCTGGCGCCGAGTTGGTACACCGCGGGCGCAACACACCAGCGCGCCATCACCGGTTGGCTACGAGAGGGGCCGCGGCTCGATCACCGGCTGCGCTTCGTTCGTTCGAGTTCCGCGCCGCTCGAGGACGCGGCGCAGCACGAGCTCGAGACATTGCTCGGCGTGCCCGTGGTCCTCGCGTACGGCACGACCGAGACCGGGCCCATCACTGCCAATCCACCGGCCGGCCCGCGCAAGGCCGGCAGTGTGGGCGTCACGACTGAGGGCGACATCGCGATCGTCGACGACGCCGGCACGCCTGTGGCGGCCGGCGTCACGGGCGAGGTGGTGGTCGGCGGTCCGACCGTGTTCGCCGGGTACCTCGACGATCCCGACGCGACCCAGGCCGCGCTGCGCGACGGCTGGTTCCACACCGGCGACGTGGGCAGCCTCGATGACGACGGCTACCTCACGCTCGCGGGTCGCGACAACGAGGTCATCAACCGCGGCGGTGAAAAGGTGTCGCCCACCGAGGTCGACGCGCACCTGCTCGCCCATCCCGACGTCGTGGCCGCCGCAACGTTCGCCATTCCCCACCCGCGACTTGGTGAAGACGTCGCCGTGGCCGTTCAGTATCGACAAGGCGCCACCGTGACCGAGCGCGAGTTGCGCCGGTTCTTGCTCGAACGACTCACGAGCTTCAAAGTCCCGCGACGAATCGTCGCGGTCGACGGAATTCCGGTCGGCGCGACGGGGAAGCCGCTGCGCCGCGTGCTGACTGACGAGTACGGGGCCACACTCGCGCCCGTCGACGAGCACGCGCCCGTCGACGACGATGCCTCACCGTTGGAGGAGTCGCTCCGCGCGATGTGGACGGCGACGCTCGACGTCGGTCCCGTCGGACGTGACGACGACTTCTTCGCGCTCGGCGGCGATTCACTGGCCGCGGTCGAACTGCTCGATCGGATCGAAGACGAGTTGGGACTCCGGTTGTCGTCGACTGCGCTGATCGAGCTGCCGACGATCCGCGAACTGGCGCACGGTCTCCAGAGACGGGGTATCCGCGATCGCCACCTGCAGGACACGCAGGACACGATCGCGCTCAACGCCAGTGGGTCGCAGGCCCCGTTGTTCGTGGTGAGCGGTCGTCTCGGTCACGTGTTTCGTATCGTCCCGCTCGGGCGAACGCTCGGTCCCGATCAGCCGGTCTACGCACTCCAGCCTCCGCGGATGGACTGGGACACCGTCGGCTGCCGGACGATGAGCGAGATGGCGGCGCACTACGCGGAGAGGATCCGCTCCATCCAGCCCCAGGGCCCGTACCGACTCTTGGGCACCAGCTTCGGCGGGCTCGTGATGTTCGAGGTCGCCCGTGCGTTGCGCGGCGACGGCGAGCGCGTCGACCTCCTCGCGCTGATCGACACCGTCGCTCCACCCATGGCATGGGACCCCGACGTCGAGACGGCGCCTCGTGCCGCGGATCCGCTCGACGATGAGCCAAGCGTCAGCGGTCCGGTCGGCGAC
>Ga0105245_10000791_pt1 | contig 28716 bp, 20 predicted proteins | sample KBSM54metaG_FD_81523 | JGI IMG/M metagenome (GOLD analysis project Ga0105245, IMG submission 81523) | Miscanthus rhizosphere microbial communities from Kellogg Biological Station, Michigan, USA - KBS M5-4 metaG | ecosystem: Host-associated > Plants > Roots > Rhizosphere > Soil | place...
GAAGATCAATGTATAGGGCCAGTCGCCCGAGCCGATCAGGATCTCCTCAAGCCGGTGGTTCATGAAGACGCGCTTGCCCTTGGGCGTCTTGCCCGGGAACTCGTCGTTGAACTCCTTCGCCAGGGTGATCGGCAGCTGGTCGTAGCCGTCGGCAAGCGTCAGGAACTGGGTAGTGTCACTATATTCGGTGGCCGGGAGCTGAGTGACCGCGCAGGCATTGGCGACATTCGCCTCATAGCCGCCGGCATCGCGCATGAACTGATAGCCCTCGTTCGAGAGCACACGGAACATCAGGTCCCAGAAGCCATATTTCCACATCGGCTTGCCGAACACATTGACCTGCATCTGCTGGCACAGGCTGAGATTGGCGAAGCCGGGATAGAGATTGTTCATCACCTGCACCTGCAGGTTGGTCGGCCCGAGGCCGCGTTCCGACCAGGCGAGATTATACGGCACCTTCTCCGGATCCGAGAGCTCGTGGAGGCGCAGATGCTTGCCGCGCAGATAGAAGAGGTTGCAGTTCGAGCCGACCGGCGCGGGCGCGCCCATCGGGAAATCCTTGGTCTCGAGCTTCAGATGCTTGATCAGGTCGGCGACCAGGATGTGCTGGGTCGGGATATAGCGCATCCCGCCGAGCTCTGCCTTGACGTTGGGCAGGCCGGGCATGGTGACGGAATAGAGCCGCCCGCCGATGCGATCCGAATATTCGAACAGGCCGATCGACTGATCAGCGCCGCGATCCTGCTGGAGCCGCCAGGCGCTATAGGCGCCGGAGCAGCCCCCGCCCACAATCGCTACATCGAGATCCATATCGCTCTCCCGCATATCACCTGGCCCGGTCGCAGCACGGCAAACGCCATCGACCAAAGTCGACTCGTTGGTTTCAGGCAAAGGCGAATGTACCGAGGGCGAAAGAGCTAGCATTCGGACAATGGGGTGTAAATCTGCGCACCGGCAGCATTCGAAACCAATATGACGATAGTTTGAAAGCCGCGCCGGGCACGCTGCCTTTACGAGCCGCGGACCTTTGCAGATGCCCCAAAGAGGTGGACCCTTCGACGCATCAAGGCCGGATCTATGCGCGCCGTCGGCAACATCTGTAACCTCTACGTCCCCGAGGAATGCCGGGACTTCCTCAAACACGCAGGAGATGCGTCAGAGTAAACGCATGATGTTTTAGAAGGTCACTGCGACGCGCCGGTTGGGCGAATCCTCTCCGTCAGGGCTAGCCGGCGGGCGCGGCGTCTGGCTGTCGCCCAGAGCGTCGATCAGGATCGCGGTGTCAGCGACCCCTTTTGCCACAAGCAATGCCTTGATCTGCTCGGCGCGTCTCTGGCTAAGCTTGAGGTTCGCCGGCGCGGTGCCCGGATCGTCGGCGAAGGCGGTGAGCCTCACGGTCGTGTGGTTGAGGTTCCAGTGATCGAGCACTGCGGACACGGCGTCCTCGACCGTACCGAGATTGCTGCGATTGGGGGTGGCGCTGTCCTTGGGAAAGAAGAATATGATGCCCGGCTCGGACAGTTTGAGGTAGATGAACATGTCCAGGTCGGCCGCCTTCTGCGGATCGCGCGTCCCCAGCAGCAGCTCCCGCCCGGTGATCTTGTCGCGCGTGCCGAGATGTTCGGCATTGAGCCAGATGCGCTTCTTGGTCTTGGGATCCTCCGCAAAGATCAGCGCTGAGCGCAGGCGGATCCGGCATAGCACGCGCTCGGGCAGCAAATTCAGCCAGTTGGACACGTCGTGCACGACCGCCCCGAACTGGTGCTGCACCGTGCTGCGCAGGAAATGCATCGCGAAGACGGTCGGCTTCCACAAGAGGATGTTGTCCTTGACCGACACGATCATCCCGTCGAGCCGTATCGTCTGGAAGGCAAAATTGCCCATGGGTTCACCCGGCTGCGCCGACCCGGAATCGATCAATGAGTGCCAGTATCGGCGATCCGCGTCACTCACTGGATAGGGCAGGTCGAGCGCGATCTCGGCGACCGGATCATAGGGCTGGATGCCCAGATCGAACTCGACCGGGTCGAACTCGAAGCGAATGCCTTCGACAAACGCTGCGGGGTCGACTTCGAGTGCGTTGAGGATCAAATCCTCTCGGATCAGTTCGGTCGGCCTGCCGTGCCCGCCGAGCAAGGTGATTCGCTTGAGCCGGATCGTATCGGGCTCACGATCGTCGAGCGCCTTGCACAGCGCGTCGAGCGCGGCTTGCACGTCGGTTACCGTCGACAGCGTCGGACAATCGCCTGGCTTGAAGCTGGTGCGCGCCGCAGTCGCGAATTGGGCGCCGAAGCGCACCGCCGGCGTGTTAGCGGGCTGGCCATTTTCGAGCAGCACGGCCTCGACTGCGTGCGGCACCGCCTGCTGCTGCGCGTCGATTGCCCAGCCGACTTCGGCCAGTCCGTCCGGGCCCGTGGTCGATTCGAAAGGCGCGCCCGAAAGGTCGGTGCCTTCGATCCAGCTCTTGATCCCGGCGACTGCCGGCATGCGCCAGCGCACCTTGGCGCCCGGCACCGGCGTCGCGCCGCGCATCACGGCGACACGCAGCTTGAGCCCCAGCGCTATCGGAGTTGGCGCGGCCGCTTCGGGGGCGAACGCTTCCTGCCCGTCTCCGCCACGATAGAGCAATGCGCGATCGGAGAGCGTCGCAAAGGGGATGCGGCAATCCTCGATGCTGGCGCTGTTCAGGATTGCGAGCGGCGCATAGCGTATCTCGGGCCCGTGCGGGGTCTGCTGGGTCGGCGTGGGCGTGGTGATCCCCGGCCAGGCGATCGTACCGTCCGCGCGCACCGCAGCGGTCCAATAATCGCCGCGACGGAAGATCGCGCCCGCCCCCCCGCCGAGCTTGATCGCGATCCCATCCCCAAGATCGATCGGGCCGCCGCCAGCCGGGACCGTGAAGACGCCGTCTCCATTGGGCCAGGCATCCCATAGGCGCAGGAACCATTTTCCGTCGGTCTGGACACCCGTATTGGTTATGTCTCCGGCGACGCCGCTCAGCGTAATCACCTCGTCGGTCGCGAGCGTGATCTTGAACAGTCGTTCGTTGGCGAGCGCCGCGGTGGGGTCGATATCGTCGCCCGGACCGATGATTTCGGCGTAACCGCCCTGCGCGAACCAGGCGCGCGGATCGAGTGCCGGTGGCGAAACCGTTATCTCGACGCCGTTGATCTGGGTGATCCGCGCCATCAGGCTGGCGTTGCGGCGCGAGAGCTTGAGCTTCAGCCCCTGCAGCCTGAAGCGCGGCCCATCGGCGGTCGGCGTGCCCGCCTGCGCCGTGCCCCCATGGACTTCGATGCGGTAGAGCAGGTTCTCGAACCGGCTGTGCCCGCCCGCCGGAGTGAGCGAGCAAGGATCGGCCGAAGGTGCCGGTGCCGCGAGCTGGAATGCGAGTGTTCCAGACGAGGGCGCCACCAGCGCCTGCCATTCGGCGAGCCCAGTGATCGCCGGGCAGAGCGTCCCCGCCGGCACGGGATAAAGGAACGCCTGCCAATCGTTGATCGTGCGTCCCGAGGCCTGGGCGTCGCCGAGCGCGACGTCCGCGAGCGCGGCCTCCTCGACGGGGTCGATGTGCCGCACCAGCGCCTTGAGCACCACAGCCGCGGGCAGCGCGGGTGCCGCGCCTTTCCACGGATTGGGCTGGGTCAGCAGCGTCACCGCCGCCGCGTTCACCAGTTGCCAGCCGTTGAGATAGCCGGTTCCTGGCGCGATCGTGCAATTTGCAACCGTCCCACTCACCGCGAAGCCCGTCGTCCCTGCTGGATAGAGCAGCCGATCGGGCCGTCCGAGCATCGCGGCATCAGCAGTTTCGACGCGGTCGATCAGCGTGCGCTCCGCCTCGTTGACGTCGGTGTCGAGCAGCACTTGCCCCTGTCGCGCGACCACGCCGCGGAGCGGGCGCGCGTCGCTTACAGGGATGCGTTGGCGCGTGGCGTCGTTACGAATGGTCATGGGATATTCCTTCGTGCGGCGGCGGCGCTCGACCGCGTGTCATCGATCAGTCCGGCTTCGAGGCCGAATGGCAGCGCTTCGTCGAACAGCCTGCGGATGTTCGCCATGCGCAGTCCTTCGGCCGCGCGGGCGAAGGCACCGATCTCGGCCTCGCCCTCGCCGCCGAGTCGGATCATCTCGGATGCAAGCGGGTGGAGCATCGCGCAGGTCGGTTCCTCGAACCCGGTGTCGAGGAACAGCGGGCGGACCCCGAGGTCGATCTCGGCTGCCTCCAATGGCGTGAGATCGGCCTGTTTACGCGTCACGGCCGCGGCGCGAGCGAGATCTGGCAAGCAGCGAAAGCGGCGCGGCACGCGCGAGCCCGCGACCGGATCATAGCAATTGTGGACATAGGAATAGCGCACGCAGCCTGCCTGGGTGCGCTTGACCGTCACAATATCGGTGAACAGTACATTGGTCGCTTCAAGCGACTTGAAGCTGCTGGTGCCGAGCAAGGTGACATTATCGAGCTGGGCATCGAGGGCATCGGCCTCGACCACCGAGCCGGTCGCTCCGTCCTCCGCGACGATGCAGTCGCGCAGTGCCAGCGTGCCGGTCGCATCGGCGGCGCTGAGCCGCATCGGCCCGAGCAGCGCCTGTTCGAAACGCAGCGCCCCGCCGTCCCACGCGCTGCTGATCTGTACTGCCACGCCTGCCGGTGCGCGAATCGTGCAGTGACGCACGCGGATCGATTGCGCGCTGTTGCCCGCGATCCTGAGCCCCGCGACGAGTTCCGCGCCGTCGATCACGAGCGTTCCGCTGCCCGCCACGTCGCTCGGCAGGATTGTCGGCGCCGCACTCACGTCCAGCCGCTTCTCCAGGATCGACCGCCGATCGAGCCGGACGATGAAGCCCAGCCGCCCCGGGTCGGGCGTCGCTCCGGGGCGCGGTGTATATGCGCGCCACTGGCCGGCGACCAGGTGGTGCTCGACACCAGCGGCGAGCGGCAGGGCGAAGCTGCCGGCCGCAGTCTCGCGATCGCAGCGATTGAGCACGAACAGCGCGCGCTGGTACGACCGCACCGACCATTTGGCGACCTTGCGTGCCTCCGCCCAGTCAGTGAGCGCGGCGGCAAACGTCGGTACCAGGCGAACCGGGCTCGCATCGGCCGCACCCGCGGATGTGGTGGCATCGATAATGCGCACGAAATTGGCGAGCCCGGGCTCGTCGACCACTTCGAACGGGACGCTTGCGTCGTTGCGCTCTTGCGGGCCGGCGCCGATCGGCAGCGCGATGCCGGTACCATAAGCGACGCGGACTTCGCTGATGTCGGGCTGGCCCATTGGCGGCTCGGGCACCGCTAGCCGCCCGGTCACTGGATCGACCACCACGGCGACCGGCGCGCCATCGGCAGTGGCCAATGGCCGCCCGGCAGGCGCCGCCGCGAGATTGACGATGCGGACCTCGGCGGGCAGCACGCGGCGGAAGCTCGCGCCGTCGGTGCTGGTGAAGACCGTGAACGGCGCATCGGCGGTGAACCACGGCACCGGTGCGAGCACCGGCGGACGCCCCGCAGCGATCGCACGGCGCAATTCCTGCGTCTCGAGATGGAGCGGCAGCCGCGCCAGCCGGTCCGGAAGCATTTGCGGCACAGGCCGCGCGCCCGGCGCCTCCGAACGGCGATCGGGATTGAACAGTCGCAGCACGCCATTGGTCTGGGCCGCGAGCCGGAACAGCCCCGGCTGCGCGGTCCAGGCGGCCGCGCGTGGTACGCCGGCAATGTCTGCGGCGACCACGGTCGCTCCGGGCGGCGTGGGGTAGCGCGGCACGATCGGCCGCAGCAGATGGACGCCGACATTGGGCACATGGTGTCGGCCGGCAGCGCGCGCAATCGAGCGGAAATCGGCGAGCCGCGGCAGCTTGTCGAAGCCGCTGCCCGCCTGCCCCGCCGTGACCCCCGGCCGCAGCCGCGCGACGCCGGGCCGCTCGGAGCGCACATCGATCAGATTCTCGGTGCGCGCGAGCCGCTGGAAATATTCGACCACGACAGTGCCGAAGCTGCCCACGTCAGTCGCCAGTTGCTCGAACGCGCGCGCGGTGCCTTTGCCCGCGCGGTTGCGCAGCGTGTTGGCGACGTAGGCGCGCAGGTCGTGCCCCGATCCCGGCGGCAGCGGCACCAGCGGCGTCGCGCCCACCAGCTGTCCCAGATCGTCAAGTGCAGCATCGCCGCCCGTCTCGACGAACGCCGCGTCCGCCATGATGTCGAGCGTCTGCGAAAGCTCGACGCTGCCGCTCGCGAACACGCGGATTAGCGCTTCGAGCGGATGGCCCTCGGCAGCATCGCGCACGCGCATCGTCGAGGGGAGCAGCGCGAGCAATTCGGCCGCCGCTGCCTTGAGCGCCTCGGAGTCGAGCAATTCGGTCTCGCTGCTCATGGCGCCAACTCCTCGAATTGCACGCTCGACGCGTCGATCGAAAGCAAACCGGCGAGCGCATAGCTGACCGCACCCGTTGCCGCGTCCACGCTGGCAGCCGGCCCGGGCACCAGCAGCCGACCATTGTCGAGCGCTTGGCCGTTGGGGAGGCTGAACTGCGTCAGCATGACGCCGGTTACGCCCGGCACGCCCTGCACCACCGCAATCAACGCACTGCGCGCCAGGCCTTCAGCGAAGTGGCGGCTCGCCGCGCCGAAGCGCGCGCCCAGCGCGGCGCGGATCGCCGTTTCGACATCCGCGCGACGCAGCGCGGGATCGGCAGCAAAGGCGATCTTCACGCCAGCGTGCATGGGCGTGAAGCCCTGGATGCGCAGTCGCCGGCCCGGCGGCGCCAGCGCGCGGATCGCTCGGCCCAGCCGTTCGGTCAATTCCTGCGAAGGCTGACGCAGGCTTGTGCTCGCGACCGTAAGCACCACAATAGGACGCATTCCCAGCCACAACTCGCTTGCCAGTGCCTTGCCGACGCCGCGATAGCCGCCGGCAAACGCCTCGAAATCGGCAAGCGACACCACGCGATCGAACGTGCCGAGTTGGCGCGGCGCGGCGCGGCGCATCGTCTCGATATCCTCGGCGTCGCTGCCGCCGTCCGAAGGCACCGGGTTGGTGACGGCCCGGACGCCTGGCACCGGCGCTAGCGCCGTCGAGATGCGTCCGGGATCGAGATTGCCTGCCGCCCCGGCGCCCGCGCGATAGACTGCCGTCACGCTGTTGATCGCCGTCGGCAGGCGCCCGGCGAAGCGCACGAAGCTGCGGCCCTCACCGTCGGTTTCGACGCGATAACCGTGCGTGCCCGTCGGCAGGCCATAAAGATTGGGCAGCAAATCGTAACGCCGCCCGTCGACGCGCACCTCAAGCGCGGGCGCATAGCCCTGGGGGCCATCAGCCGGCAATTCGGTGAGTGGCTTGCGCATCAGCTTGAAGCGCGGATTGAGCAGGGTCGCGTCGCTGGACCCGAGCAGTTCGGCGCCCGTCGGCGCGCTCTCGCCATGCGAAGCGGGCACGACATTGCCCCAGACTGCGATGCTGGTTGCTCGGAAACGGAGGGTGAGATCGGCCTCGAACACCAGTCGCGTGCGCGGCGGATCGGCCGATACCACGCTGATCGACTTGATCACGGCGACTTCGCTGGCATCGGTCCACAGCCCGGTATCCGCATCGAGCGCCGATCCGGTGAGCAGCAGCGCGCGCGCCGGGGGGAGCGTCACGGCGCCTTCGACCACCAACTCCGCCAGCTTGGCTGGCGCGGGCAGTATCGCGCTGCTGTCCGGGATCGACAGCAATGCATAGCGCGCGGATTCGATGGCGAAGCTGGTCGAGCGCACTTCAGTATTGATCGATGTGACCGAAGTGCCGGTGAAAATGGTGCGCGTCACCTTGCCCGAAGTACCGAAGCCGCGGCGGGCGGCCTCCAACGCCGATGTGATGTGCGCAGCGTTCGGGCCGCCGGAGGCGAAGATCAACATCAAACGCCCCGCCACTGCCTCCGCTACGCTGCCGTCAAGATCGACGGTGTCGCCGCTTGTGCCTGGCGAGGTGAGCACCAGATTTTTCCACTCCGGGATTCCGCCGGCCGGCTGGTCGATCTGCGCGACCACGGGATCGGTCGCGCCTACCACGGTCGGCTTGAGCAACAGCAACGGATCGGGCGAGGTCGCGCCAAACGCGACCGCGCGCTTGTCGAGCAGGATCAGCGCGCCCTTTTCCGCCGCCGTTGCCGCATAGCCGCCGACTGTCGCCACGGCGCCGAGCGCCAGGCGCACGCGCGGCGGATCGGCCTTGTCCATTATCGTGATCGCGGTGATCTGCCCCACGAGCCAGCTCTTGGCGCCGTCCAGCGTGTCCAGCGCCGCGGCGACCATGTCACCCAGCTTGCCGGTGAACCGAGTACCGGCAAGATCCAGTGTCGCGCTGGTCTTGAGCACGGGGGCGATGGTCTGCGGCACCACCGGCACGAATGCATTCCATTCCGGTCGCGCGACCAGCGCCGCGTCGGTCTCGAAGCTCACCGGCAGCGACCCGGGCGTCGGAAGCGACATGACGCGGTTTCCGAGAGGGATCACCGCCTCGGCAGGTGCGCCGGGGAAGGAATCGAGCGTGTACGCCAGCATCGTCGTCGCCGAGAGCGCCGGGCGTGGCTGATAGCCGGTGAGCGCGACAAGGTCAGCGAGTGCCTGCCGATCCTCTCCGCGCGCCAGCGTCGCATCATCGGCCAGCCGCGCGGCGTTCCATGCGAGCACGTGCAGGCTGCCAGCGAAAGCGTCGACCAGCGCAATCGCTGGATCGTCGCGCGTGCGTGTCGTCAGTGCGACAAGCGGCAGCTTCTCTTCGATCTGGATGCGGCCGATTCGCTGGAGCATGCGCTCGCGCACCACGCCGTGGCGCCACCGCACGGCGTCGAGCGGACCGGGCGCCGCCGTGCCGCCAGTGGTGCAATCGGGGCAGGTACCGCAGGCGCAGGCCATCGCGTCGCTCATCGACCGCCTCCCAACCGAATCCGCAACCGTCCACGCTCCGGGAAACTCGGATCGTCTGCGAGTTCGAGCACTTCGGCACCGAACGCGTGGATAACACCCAGGCCAAGCTCGCCTGCCGAGGCGCGGCCGAAGCGCTGGAAGGTCGTCACCTCGACGCTTTGGACGCCATCGACTGCCATCACCGCCGCGATCAACGCGGACAGCCGAAGCGGCTCGCCGAAGGTGAAACGGTCGGGATCGAAGAAGCCGGCGCTGCCGTCGATGCGGCGCGGATGCAGTGCGTCGCGCACCTTCGCTCCGACCATGCCGCGCAGCGCGCCGGGCAGCGCGCACACGAAAAGCTCGATATCCAGCGGTACCGGCACCGCCGCGCGCACCGCGACATCGATCCCCATCAACCGAAAATGCTCGAGATGCGTCGCGATAGCGGCCAGGAAGCCCCGATCGGCAGGCAGCCCGCCGCGCCGGTCGACATGGACCAGCATCGTATGGAAAGCGCCCGTCCAGCGCGGGATCGCGAGCGCAGCGCTCACATCGGGATGGCGCTTGGCGGCAGCGACATAGTCCTCAGGCGTCACCGCGCGGTCCTGAAGGCGAAAGGCGTAGGGCGCGTTGAGTCGCACCGTCGCGATCGGCTCCGGATCGGCACCCGAGCGCGCGGGCAATGGGTTAGTGACCGCCAGCTTGACCACTGCCTGGGCGTCCGGAAGCACCGCATGACCCAGCGCGTCGCTGCCAAGGTTGCCGATCAGCCCATAGCCGAACCGCCCCTGCGCTGCGAAGCTGCTACCCGGCGCGGGCGCCAGCCCGTGGATGCCATCGCCGAAGCGCAGCTCAGCACGTCCGGAACTCCCCGCCTCCACCACGAAGTCGCGATCGAATGGACCTGACGAAAGCAAGTCGGTGCGCGCCTTCCAGTTCGAAAAGGCGTCGAGAATGCCGAACGCAGGCAGCACGCTTGCCGCGTCGGCATCGAGCAACCGGCTCGCGGGCAGGCTATTGTCGACCGGCGGCATCACACGCGCGACCCCTTCGCGGTCGAGTACCGGCCGCCACGCTCCTTCGCCACCGGGTGTCTCGGGCTCCAGCCTCGGACGCAGCGCCTCGGTCGTCGACGACATCAATCCCAGCGCGGCGGCCGGCGGCATCGACATGCCGTGGTCGGCGACAGCCACATTGGCGGCGGCATCGGCGCAGATCTTGGTCGCCGCCGCGCTGGTCTCGCCATCGGCGCGCGACTGAATCACCAGGTCGAACGGCAGCGCGTCCACCAAAGCCCAGGCGACATCGACCAGCTTCACGCCCGGCGCGAGCGGATCGGTGACGTTCGCCACGCTCGTCAGCTTCACGATGTGGCGATGCGCGGGCGAAGCATCCTCGGACCGGCCGTTTTCGGCCGAGCGTGTTTCGCGCAGCAACAACAAGTCGCCGGGCTTCAGCGCCGCATCGGCACTGGGGCTCAGATCGACCAATGTCGCCGCCGTCGCGCCCTTGGCGAGACGGCAGGAATCGTCGGACCAAGTGTGGAAGGCGATGCTATTGCGCCATTCCCACAACCGCAGCGGCGCCGTCGTCTCGAACACGATGGCGGCATTTGGGATCATCGCGGGCCACGCATGCGCGGGAATGGGCGTTTTTGGGTCGCGCCCGTCCTCCCGCAGCAACAATGGAGTCGACTGTGCGAGCACCATTCCATCCGGCACCGCGCCGCCGGGCTGGAAGGCGAACTGTACGAAGCAGCGCGCGCTGACCCCTTCGCCTGGGCGATAGCCGACCAGCCGAGCATGCCGCGCGACCGAGGTGCGACTGCGCGCCGTCGGCAGGAATGCCTCGGTCCCGATCCAGTCGAGCCGATAACTGAGCCGGTCCGCCTCGGCGGCAAGCGCTTCGACCAACGTCACGGTCAGGTCCAGCGGATCGTCGCCGCGGAACCCCGGCACCAGGGAGGTGAGCCGATCAAGCATCGCCTGGCGGAACGCGGGCCAGTCGCGCGTGCGATAGTCGAAGGTCGCGTCCTCGACTGGCAGTTCATTGTCGTCGTCGCAAACCGGTGCGCAATCGGTGTCGCGCGCGCAAGCCAGCTTGAAATCGAGGTCGACCGCGGAAAGACGCGGATCGATGAACCCGGGTGGCGCTTCACTCCCGGCCCCGGCCACCAGAGCGAGCCGGTAGAGCGAATAATCGGTCGGATGCCCGCCGGGAATCGTCAGCGTATAGCTTGCCGCCGTCGCTCCACCGGGCGTGATCGTGACGGCCGGCGCAAGCGGTGGCGCCGGAAAGCGCACGCCGCCAGTCAGGCGGAAATTGACGACGGTGAGGTTAGCCAGCGGCAGCGGCATCGGCCGCACCAGCGTGACGGTGATTGTCGTCGGATCGGCGGTGGTCGCGCCGGCCAGCACCTCAACATAGTCGATCCCGCTCAAATTGGAGAATGCCGGCTGGAGCAGGACGCTGCGGCGGCCCTCATCGCAGCAAACGAAGCGCACGCCAGTCATGCGAGCCTCCGTTGCAGCGAAAGCCGTCCCGGCGCGAGCGCCTCGAGCAGCCAGTAATCGACCGTGATGTTGAGTGCGGCCTCGGCTTCGTCGAATTCGACCGTCAGGCCCTGCAAGTGCAGATATTGGCCGAGATGCTGGGTGATCGTCGCGGCGAGCGTCGCCTCGAGCGCGGCAGCGGCCGCGCCATTGCCACCGCCGAACAGCATCTGCAGCGTCGGGCTGCCGAGATCGGGACGCATCACGCGCTCGCCGGGGATCGTCAGGATCAACAGCATGAGCATCTGGCGGACATGCTCGGGACTGCCATCCTCGACGACGACGCTGCGTCCGCTCGCCGACGCGCGGAAGGGATAGGCAAGCCGCGTCATGTCGCGATAACACGCGTCTGCGAGACCGAGATGATCGGCGGCCCGCCGGGGATCTGCTCTGCCGACAAGCAGAGCGCAGTGCACGGATTGATCAGCATCGGTACTCCGCCCGCCATGACGCGGGTCGAGGCGACGATCCATTTGGTCGTCACGCAGGGCTGGGGTTTGGTGCCCGCGCCAATCGGTACCTGGAACGGGCAGCCCGCGACCAATCCCTGATCGGTGACCACCGCCGCGGGCGTGCCGCTCACCATGACGCGCGGGCTCGCGACGACGATCGTGAGCTGCCCGCCATGTGGGCACATCGCAGTCGCGCCGGTATGGAGCACGGGGCCCGGCATCAGGTCACCACCAGCGCGGTGGCATTGATCGCGACACTCGGCCCGGCCAGTGCGATCGATGCACCCTGCCCGTTCGAGATGGTGATCCCCGCCGCACCGATGATGATACTCGCGCCCGCTGGCGTCTTGATCATCAGCTGCGCCGCCGGATTGTCGGACAGCGTCAAGGTCACCCCGGTGGTCGTCTGAAAATGGATATTGGGGGTGACCGGCGTCAGCCCCATCGCCAACACCGGAAAGCCGGCGGGATCGCCGTAAAAGGATCCGGTCCAGATCGGATAGTCGGGATCGCCGGCCTCGAACTCGACCCACACCAGGCTGCCGATCGCCGGCAGCGCGACCATGCCGGCCTGCCCCTTGCCGGCAAACGGAAAGCACGGCAGCGCCCAGGTCGATGGGAACAGCCCATATTGGTCACCCAGCTGGACCTGCACGCGCCCCTGCATCTGGGGATCGATGTTGTTGAGTACCGTCGCCCGGTACTTGCCGTAATAGCGCTGGCCTTCACTCATGGCAGCACCGCCGGAACGTTCGAGACCAGGCCCTCGCGCGCGAGCTGGAAGCTCTGTTTCCAGCTGCCACGGCCCAGCGTGTGGGTGACTTGCTTGACGTACCACAGGCCATCGTGCGCGGGCCCGGCGCCACGCACACCCACCAGCTGGCGTGCGTCGAGCGGCGTGCCGTAGCGCTGGAGGTCGAGCGATCCCTGTGCGCTCAGCGGCTCGGCACGCGCGCCGCCGGCCAGCAGTGCCTCGAGCACTTCGGGCGTCGATTTCCGCTCGGTATCGAGCAGCCGCAGCTTGGTGGTGAGCAGGGGCCGCGCGCTCAGCGGCGGGCGCAGCAATGACATTGGCGGCATCGGTAGCGGCACCGAAAAACCGGCGATCTTGACGAACGCACAGGTCAGTTCGGCGGCATTGCCATCCGCGCTGAAGCTGAGCCCGTCAGTGTTGCTCGCCTGGTCCATGTCGACGGTGATCGCGGGCTGCGGCACGCCGACCCGGATCTCGGGGCCCCAATAGACGGTGTTGGTGCCGGGCACCGGTCCCGGCGTCGCGTAGAAGGCGTATTTGGCGTCCTCGGCCAGCTTCTTCGCATAGCTATAATCGGTGCCCTTTTGCTGGGCGTATTTTTCGGTCGGGCTCGCGGTGAACGAAAAGGGCGTGGGGATGGTGGCGGGGATCACCCCGAACATCGCATATTTGGCGAGCATCATCGCCACGCGTGCGAACGGAGGCATCGCCGGATAGGGCATGCCGTCGAGCGAAATCAGATCCATGTAGCTGGTCACGTCCTCGCCGGTGATCGTCAGTTTGTTCTCGCCGGGATGCGCCGAGGCGGAGACGTCCTGGCGCTTGATCGGACCGTCGGCGAGCACATGCGGGATGCCGTTGAGCGTCGCGATCAGGATTACGCGGATCATAGGATCGAAATACCCCGCCGGGAGCATCTGCGTCGCGATCGCCGAGGTCTTCGAATAGCTGAAGGTGATCTGGAAACCCGAGCGCTGATCGACGCCGCGCGTCACCTGCGCGCTTTCGAATGCGTGCACGACCGTCGCGGGAACCGGCATCACTGCCACCGGGCCCATCAACAGCGTCAGCGATACGCCCTTGAGATCAGCCATCGCCACTCACCTCGATCGGCAGTGGGATCACCAGCGTCCGGCCGACGGGTCGGCACGCCGCGAATGGATCGGCCTCGCCGCTGGCGTCGACGATCCGCCAGTAGAGCAAGGGATCGCCATAGCCCCCCGCCGACACCTGATCGATGCGGTCACCCTCGACCACGCGGTGACGGTCAAGCGGCTTGAACCGGTCGAGATCGGGGATGATGCGGCGACCGATAAAGGCCACTTCCTCGCCTGACGGTAGCGTCGTACGGCGTTCGGCAACCATGCGGTAGCGGCTGTTGAGCGGGAGTTGCGCCATCACGGTGCTCCTGTCAGCCCGAGCGCGCCAAGCGAGCCCTTGCGCGAACGCGCAAGCCGCTCGCGGCGCTGGAGCGCTGCGATATAGAGGGATGCGCCCTTGCTGCCGGGCGCGAGATCATCGGTGTTGAGTACGCGCAGAGTCATGCTCACACGGGCACGGATCGGCGTCAGCCTTGTGTCGAACATCTCTTCGACCACGCCGATGTCGGTGAAGCGTACCGGCAGGATGCGGTTGGGGCCGAGCACCACCACCACCAGCGGCGATGGCGCCGGCAGAATTTCGAGCGTGCCGAGTGCCGCGCTCTTTATCTCGGCCGCAAGGTCCGACGCGGCTGGCGAGATGATCATCTCGAGCGCGGCGAGGTCGCCCGCAACACCGTCACCACCCGGCAATCCACCGCCGCCGCCGACACGGTCGACTGCATCGAACTCGGCATCGAGCTTGATCGTCTCGACCGGCGGCCCGACCAGCCGGAGCGCCTCGAGCCGGTCGCCACCTTCGGCCTTGGCCGCACGCGGCGTGAGCGTGCGTGTCAGCGTATCGGGATTGTACTGGAAGGGAATGGTGCGCAGCAGTGTCTTCCCCTCCGCGTCGAAGAGAATGAACCCGCCCGACAGGACCGGCGGCGCGATCGGTGTCGTGCTCATTTCTTCTCCGGCTTTGTTTCGGAGAGGAGGTCGCTGATGATCGATTTGGGATCGAAATCCTTGGGCGAATAGTCGATCTGGTCGAGGCTCGGCCAGACGATGCCCTGGTCCTTCGAATAGGAAATCTTGCCGAGCGTGACGATGAACTCGGGCCCAAGTTGCTTCGGCTTGGGATCGTTGAGCGGATGCGTCCAGGTATATTCGAGCAGGCCATAGGCGCCGTAGATCTGCGCCTTGAGATCGAATGCGATCTGCGCCACCAGCGCGGTCTTGACTGATGCGTCGGCGCTGAAGCCGAACCCCTTTTCGGCGTTGTACGACGCATTGACGTCGATCCCGGCATCGATCTTGAGCGTAAGGCTGGGCGTGACATCGATGCCGCCGTTCAGTCCCAGCGCGCCGCCCAGCACTTCGGCACCAAGCCGCGCGCCGAAGGTGCCGTAGATCCCCGCGAAGCCGGGCGCCGAAAGCCGGCCGGTGAGCGACGCCTTGATTTTGGGATCGTCCTCGAGCGGGTAAAGCTCGCCGTTGAACTTGACGTTGTTGATCGCGAGCGGGCCCATGCCATAGGTCACGCCGAAGGAGCCGGTCGCCGAGAAATAGGCCGTGAGCCCGGGCACCGGCGTGGGGATCGAGACCTTGACGCCCAGGCCCTTGATGATCTCGCGCCTCTCACCGCCCTTCTTGGGCCATTCGCCAGTGAGTGGAATCGACGCGATGTTGACTTCGCCGAACAGCCGCACGCGATAGGTCGGATCGGCGATCAGCTGGACCCCGAGTTTGGGCCGGATTTCCTTGGTGATCTGATAGGAGACTTCGCCGAGGCCGCTGACTTTGCCATTTTCCTGGAGGTTTAGCGTAATCTGCCCGTCCATCTTGGCAGTGTCGCCGATCGTCTTGGCGACGACCGAGCCTGAGAATTTGCCCTCCTCGCCGTCCTTCTGGACATATTTGACGGCAAGATCGCCCTGGAACTTGTTCTTCCAGGTGAAGCCCTTGACGACGCCGGTGAGCGTCAGCAGCTTATCCTCATAGCTGCCGGTCAGGTCGACCGCTTCGACCAGCGGCAGCGGCTTGGGCACATGGACGCCGCCGCGATAGCCGATATTGCCGCCTTTCCACGCCGCGTTGAGCGTGAGCGTGCTTTCGCGCACCTTGGTGGAAAGTCCGCCGGCGCCGTAGAATTCGATCCCGTTGCTGCCTTCCCGAAAGCCGACCACGGCGTCGATCTTGGTCGCCCCCGGCAACGTGGTCGAGGTGGCCTTGACCGAGCCTTCCCACCCGGTCTTGCTGCTATAGGTAACATCCCCCTCGGCGGCGCTGATCCCGGGAATCTCGCCGGGCTTGAGCTTGCCATTCGCGACAAACGCGCCGCCTTCGACCTTGGCAGTGATCGTCCCGGCCATCAGCGGCTTGGCCGCAGGGCCCATGGTGAACGACATCGTGCCGCTGGGCACGAATTTGAGCAGATCGAGATCAAGGCTGCTGTCAGTGAAGCGGAAGACCGACTTGAGCGGCTTCATCATTGCCGAACCATTGAGCGCTTCGACGTCGAGCTTCTTGACGAGCTTGAGTTCATTCGGACCGAAGGCGATCGACAGTTCGCCGAGGAACTTGATCGTCGGGGTGATCGTGCCGGTGCCGGTCAGCCCACCCTTGGCGTCGATATCGACGCTCTTGATCACGCCGGGGCTGAGATAGGGGTAATAGAAAGCGAGCTGCTTGAATTTGGTCTTGTCGAGCGAAAGCACGCGGTGTTCGGCGCCGCTTGGAATCGCGGACACGGGCGGTGGGGCGGCGGCACCGCCGGCGGCGTCGGGCGCAGCCGCCGGCGCTGGCGCGGCTGGCGCGGGCTTGGCCTGGAACTCGATCCCCTTGTCCTTGTCCTTGGTGCCGCTCTTGGTCATCGCGCGATGATCCAGCTCGCCGATAACCATGTCGGGCAGCGCCTTGGTGGCGCCGCGCCGGTAGGTGAAGAGTTTGACGCCAGGGACGATGCGAACGCCAGCTTCGTCGATCTCGGTGTCGGCCTTGTCCTTTACATAGACTGTCTCACCGACGCCGCCGGCCGCGAGATACAGTGCCTTGCGATCCTCGGTCGCCACCGTCTTGGCGCTGCCGAGCTGCGGATTGTTGCGGAGCAAGGTTTCGAGCTTGACGCTGACATCGTCGGGCGTCGCCTCGACCGTCGCCTTCTTGATCCGCATCGAGATGCGTTTGACATTCTTCCAGTCGGGCGAAAAATCGAGGAAACCCTGTGCAAGCTCCTTGAGCTTGGCATAGGCCATGCTGCCCGAGGGCTGGTTGACGGTCGACGTGAGCAGCTGGAGGTTCGACGGCTGGCTGGTGCCACCCATCTGCTTCTCGACGATGTGGTCGATGTCGCACTTGATCGCCGATAGACCGCCGCCGAGCTTTGGCAGCAACGCCTTCACATCGGCATGCACATCGAGCGGCTTCTTCTTGTCGGTGCTCGCGGCAATGATCGCGTTGGCCATCAGCGAGAAGGATGTGAAGCCGTTCCGGTGCAGCCATTGGTTGCGATATTCGTCGGTCTTCGAATCCTCCTTCCACGCGGCATAATTGTCGTTGGTCAGCAGGACGGTGCCGAGCCGCTTGCCCGCGGCAGCGTCGTCATAGGCCTGTTGCACCCAGGCGCCCGAACCCTTGGGCTTGGGCAGCTTGAAATTGTCGAGCCAGATCGTGACTTCGGAGGCGTTGGCGACGGGCGGCGCCGCGCTGTCGATGCTGAAGCCTTCGGGGATGTTCGCAGGCCGTGCGGGCAGCGCCGTGCCGGCGGCGGGGGCCGCGGGCGCACTAGCGTCAGTTCCCGCGCGAAACACCACTGACCGGTTGGCGCGGCTGAGCATGGGCGCGCCGCGGCCGGACAGCACGTCGATCGCCGCCCGATCGGCCTCGGCTTCCAGCCGCGCATCGCTGCCGGCGGGCAGGGGGCCATTGGCCTTCATCGCCAGCCCGGCCTGCTGCACACTGTGCGCGAGCTCGTGCGCGATCAGTGCCTGCCCCGATTGCGTCTCCGGCCGATAATGGCCGGCGCCGAACACGATATGGTCGCCAGCCGCATAGGCGCGCGCGTTGAGCGCGCGCGCGCTGTCATGAGCGTGGGCGTCATCATGAACGCGGATGCGCGAGAAATCCTGGCCAAAGCCGGATTCGAAGCTGCTGCGCGTGGCAGAGTCGAGCGGACGACCGGCATCGCGCAGCGCAGGCGCGGTCATCACCGGGTCTTTGCGGGTGGCCTGAGTGAGGCTCATGGCCGCCCTTCCCGCCGGGCGCGCACGGCATCGGCGACCGCCCAGGCCGCCTGCTCGGCCGGTGTCGGTCGCAGCGGCCGTACCGCGCCTTCGGCCAGCGCCGCATCGAGCGCGCCTGGCAACGCGTCGGCGAGCCGGCGCGCCGCCATCCCGCTCGACCCGCTCACGCGCACGGAGCCGATCGAGATGTGGAGGGGCCGTGTCGACTTGGGCGCAATCATTACTGCGCGCCCCAATCGATCGCCGGAACCAGTGCATCGGACTTGCGCAGCTCGGCGGTAAGTTCGGCCGCAATCAGCTGCCGGTCGATCCGCCCGCCGCCCGCCGCTGCCTGAAAGGCGGAAGCGAGCGCGATGTTGCGGATCGCCGCGCCGGTTAGCGGCTGCTGGGCCAGCACGCCGAAATCCACATCGTCGAGCGGCGCCGCCTCTGGAAAGGCGTTCTGCCAGATCCGCAGCCGCTCGGCCACCGCGGGCACCGTGAAATCGACGATGAAGCGGAAGCGCCGCAGGAATGCCGGATCGATCGCCTGGCGCAAATTGGTGGTCACGATCGTGAAGCCCTCGAACGCCTCGATCCGCTGAAGCAGATCACCCACTTCGGCGTTGATGTGGCGATCAACGGCTTGGCCGACCGTACCGCGCGCGCCCCAGATGGCATCGCCTTCGTTCCACACCATCACCGCACCGCTACGCTCGGCGAGATCGAACGCCGCGGCGATATTCTTCGACGTCTCCCCGACAAACTTGCTGATCACCTGTGACAGGTCGATCGCCAGCACGCGCAAGTCGAGCGCATGTGCCAGGACTTCGGCCGCCATCGTCTTGCCCGTGCCGCTCGGCCCCGCGAACAGCGCGGCGACGCCCCTGCCGCGCCCACCGAACCCCGTGGCGAAACCCCATTCGTCGAACACGCGGCCAGCATGGCGGACGTGCGATTCGAGCCGATGCAGCGCCGCCTCGATCGTCGGTGGCAGCACGAGTTCGTCCCAGCATCGCGCGGGTTCGACCAGGGTCACGCCGGGCAGTCCGCGCGCGGGTTCGGCGCGCGCGGCGAGGTGCCACAGCAGTTCCGCCGCGGCCGTCGCGCTTTCCGCCGCGTCGATCCGCGCGCCATGGCCCGCGACCAGCGCATCGATCGTCGCACCGTCGAGCCGAAACTGGCGGGCGACACGGTCCAGCCCCTTTCCCAGCCGCGCCGTACGCTCGTCGCCCATCGCCTGCGCCCAGCGCTTGCGGCGATCCGGCGGGGGCGCGGCGAGCGGACGCAGCGGGCGTAAGCTCGCCGCGGAACCCTCGAGCCCGATGATCACGACATGGCCGGCGACGCGCGCAGCAAACCCCAGCGCCAATGCCGGCGGGACGCCGCCAGCATCGAGCAGCAGCGCGCCACGATTGAGTGCGGAATCTCGACTCCATGCACGCGCCAGGCTGCTGCGCGCTTCGGCCTCGAGGGGCAGGTCAGCAGCGCGCAGCAGCCACGGCTGAAGTCCGAGCGCGGCCAGTGCCGCGGCGAGGGCGCCCGGTTCCTCATTCGCTGCCTGCACCAGCGGCGACAGCGCCCCGCTGCGCTCGCGCAGCCGCACCGCCAGCGCTGCGGTGAGCTGCGGCTCGGCGAGTCCCGGCACCACCGGCACCGGCGCGATGCATGCCACACAGCGCGGATCCGCGGCGGGCAGGCCGAGCAGCCAGTCCTGGACGGCGGCGGGCAACCGCAATCGCGCCGCGACGTCGCCCGCAGTGGCGTCGATCAGTTCGAACCGCCGCAATCGCTCCTGCGCCGAAAGCCGATCGAGCCCGAGGTTGGGCAGCAGAGAGCGCGCGAGCCACACCGGCACACCGCCGGCACCGCCTGCCGTCTCGAGCTCGCGCGCGCCGCGCTCGGAAAAGCTCGCGACCGCAAGCAGCAGCAACAGCCCGAGTTCGGCGTCGGACAGAAGAAACGCTTCCGCCAGGCGCCGCTCGGGCGCATCTTCCTGCGCGGCGTGCACGCGGCCGATCGTGTCCGCCAGGCAAGGCCCACCGCAGCCGCGCGCGTTGAGCGCGGCGATCACTTCGGCCTCGGCGCCGGCGAGCAGCGGCCAGCTCATGAGGTCACCGCCAGATTGTCACTGGGCTGGTCCGATCGCGGCGCGGAAGCGGGCCAAACGCCGAGGCGCAGCTTCTCGACATCGATCGGCGCGGGGAAGACCTCGTCGACTTCGAGGAACACGGTGGTGACCGTGAAATAAGCGCTCGGCCGGAGCGGCGATTGCAGCGCGGACCACAGCTTGGTCGACATATCGATGTCGATCGGTGACTGGCTGATCGTCAGGCTTTCGAGTTGATGGTTGGGGTCGGCGAGCGGTGCCTTGGGCACTTTGTCGAGAATCGTGACCGCCGGCACGTTTACCGAGACGCCACCCAGCATGGTGGTGATCATATTGCGCGGTACGATCGCGTTGCGCGTCAGCGCACTCACGGCGACGCCGAGAATCGCCTCGCGTTCCAGGTCGGCGCCTTGGGCGGTCACCAGATAGGACAGGTCGAGTACCACCGGCGCCGGGCCGGTGCGCTTGCCGTCGCCACCCACATGCGGGTCATACATGTTGCGCCACGCCGGATTGGGCGTCACGTGGTGGAGGAAGATGTAAAGGCCCGCTGCTTCGGCCGGCGGCGCCGGCCCTGCGGCAGAAGGCGCTGCCGAACGTTGCGGCGGCGGTGCGATCGAAACGACGGGCGGAGTCAGCGCGGCGCCATAGGCAGCCTTGAGCCGCTTTTCGATTAGCAGCTTGAGCACCAGCGTCGTGGCGGGGATGGCGAGCGCTTCGCTCATCGGCTCCGCCGCGCGAGATAGTCGTTGAGGTCCACCGGCGCGGACGCGCGGCGAGGGGCCGGCGCGACAGTCGCAGGTGCGGCCGGGGCGTCGATCCGGATTTCGATGCGATCGATGTGGATGTGCAGCGGTTCGGGCGCGGCAACTTCAACGCCGGTTGGCGCGGCATCGGCGGGCGCAGCCGGTTCGGGCGGACGCGGTTCCGCCGTCACTTCGTGCGGCGCGGTGACCACAGACGACGCGACCGCGACCATCGCTTCGGTAGGCGTCGTTCGCGCTTCAGCCACCTCAGCTCGCATATGGAGTGGCGGCGCGACCTCAACCGGCGGCACTGCCGCGACCTGCATGGGCGGCGCGATCTGTTCGGTAACGCGAATGGTCCTTTCGGACACGACCGGTGCCGTGGGTATGGCGGCGGGAAGCGACGCATCGACCGACGCGGATGCGGATGCGGACACCGGCTGAGGCACCGGCGCATCCGCCGCAGCCGCCCGTGGCGTGATGGCGTCAGCTATTGTCGCGGCCGCTGGCTCTTCGCGTTGCGCTGCGCCGGCCGGTGGCGGTCGGTGATCGGCGGCTGGCGCGGCATCGGGGTGTCGGGAAACCAGTGGTTCCACCGCGTCGCGCCGCGCTTCTTCGACTTCAAACGCGCCCTGCTCGCCGGGTTCGCCGGGCTCGGCCTCGAACCGGCCGAGCGGCCGCGGCGACGCATCGCCTGTCGCGCCACTACGGACGCGTTCGGCCGCTGCCCAGAAGCCGCTCATCGCGCGCTTCCTCTGCGCGCCAGCAGCAACTCGACATAGCGGCGCCGGCGTGCGGCCGGGAGCGCCACGATCGCCTGCTCGCTCCAGCCATAAGCGGAGGCGATCGCGTCAATGTCGCGCAACAGCCGCGCCGCGAGCCGATCCAGCGCCGCCGCGACGAAGCCGGCAATGTCCACTGCCGCGCGATAGGCGCCGCCGCACGCCGAGCAGGCGAGATCGAACACTGGATTGGCGGCAGGATCGAGATCGTCGAACAATTCGCCTGCCCGCGCCACGCTGCCGGCGGAGGGCGCGCCTTTCGCGTCGCAACAGCGCTCAACCAAAGGACGCGAATCGTCGCTCAGCAGGTCGTCCATCCGCGGCAGCCGGAAGCGTATGTCGCCGATCGTGGCGACAGTATCGGTCGCGGGCACGGGCAGCCCGAGCAGCATGTCGCCGGGCAGGGCGAATTCGTTGAGCGTGTCACATGCGGGGCATTTCGCCACGGCTTCGAGCGTGCCGCCGCCCAGCTGCGCATGCAGCTGGAGCAGACGCTGGTTGCGCATGCCGAGCGTGTCCCACCCCAGCGGGTCCGGCGTCGCGCCATCGCCTGGAGCGAGCGCGCGGAGCAGCTGGTCGAGCCGCTGGTGCGGCGACCCGACGCCTTGCCAGTCGTCGAGCAGGATCTGCAGGTCCATGGTGTCGGCCCCTTCCCCCTTGCTCAGGGTTCGACGAAGCTCGGCTCGCTGGGCTCGACCACATCATAGTCGCGTTCCCAACCCTCATTTTCCAGCTTGAGCTTGGCGATCGCGACGGCGTTGGCATTGGCGTCGAGATCGGGCAGCGCCTGATATTCGGACACCCAGCAGCGATAGATGCGATAAGCCAGTGCCACCTGCCCTGCTTCGTTGAGCAGTTCGAGGATGACGTCCTTGCGGAAGTCAGCCAGCGAGACTTCGCCGCCAAGGCCCGAGCCCCAGTTCCACACCTTGTTCGCCCAGCGCTCGAAGTCCAGATCATGGGTGACGCCGCGTTCGAGCGTGATCGCGTCATATTCCGTGCGGCCCGGCCCTTTGTAGCTGGTCGAGGGATCGCCGCCCGAGCGGTGTTTCACAGCTTCGGTGGTGCGCTTTAGCATCGATACCTTGGAGATACCGGCTACGTAGCGCCCATCCCATTTCAGCCGGAACTTGTAGTTCTTGTACGGATCGAGCCGGTTGGCGTTGACCGAGAATTGTGCCATTTCGCTCTCCCCTCAGGCTGACGGCTGCACGATCTGGCGCAGGCTGACGACGACGAACTCGGCCGGTTTGAGCGGCGCGAACCCGATCACGATGTTGACGATGCCCAGATTGATGTCCGCCGGCGTGGTGGTGGAGCTATCGCATTTCACGAAATAGGCATCGCGCGCGGATACGCCCTTGAACGCACCCTGGCGAAACATGCCTTGCATGAACGACGTGACGCTGATTCGAAGCTGCGACCACAGCTCCTCGCCATTCGGCTTGTGCACCGCCCAGCGCAGCCCGTCGGAGAGGGTTCGCAGGATATAATTGCTGGTCCTGCGCACCGGGATGTATTTCCAGTCGCTCGCCATCGCATCCGCGCCATCGGTGGTGCGCGAGCCGAAACCGACCGTGCCGAATACAGGGAACTGGCGAATACAATTGAGCCCGACCGGATTGAGCATCCCATGCTCGTCGTCGGACAATATGATCGACGGGCCGTAGACGCCGTTCAGAGACGCGTCGGTCCCCGCCGGCGCCTGCCACACGCCGACTTCTCCATCGATTCGCGCCATCATCCCAGCGATTGCACCGGATGGCGGATGCGAGCGGATCGCCCCGCGCACCAGCGGGTCATCGACACGGATATTCGGGAACCAGGCGCCGGCATGGCTCGACTGGAACGGAAATTTGATTGCCTTCCACGCCAGCGCCGCACTGGCATCGGTCACGTCGGGCGGCGGATCGACGACGAGGAACGCAAATTTGCGATCGCAGACCTGCGCCGCCGCCGCATAGACCGCCGTCACATTGCCGTAGAACGGCGTCTTGGGGTCGTCGACCCTGGCACGCGCCAGCTCGGGCAGGCACAAGGTATTGAAGAAAGGGTCGCGCGAGGCGAGCGCCTGCACCGCATTGAACAAGTCGGTTTCAGAGGGTTGCCCGCTCGCGTCGCCGGCCACGCCAGCCTGTTGCGTGCCCTCGATAAAGTCCGTCGACGGATAATTGGCGCCGAGCTGGTACCGTGACGGGCCGGTTTTCTGCGCGAACGTAGCGTCGGTGTATTCCTTGAGCCAGCTCTTCTCGCCTGCCGCGGGCGCCGGCGTCGGCTCGGCGAAGCGGATCGCGGCGTCGTAGATGCGGCGATCATAGGTGCCGGCGCCCGGCGCGCTGACGCGGAAGCGCGCATAGGTGCCGCCATCGAAGAGCATCGCTTCGATCTCAAGCCCGTTCATCTTGGCGAGCGCACCGGCGTCGGCGCGGATCGCCTTATTCAACGCGAAGATCGTGCGCGCGATCAACTCGAGCTTCGAGGTCGGCCGCTTTTCGCCGGTAGCGAACACGATCACATTGGCCAGCGTGAAGCCAAGCGTGGCCTGGAAGGCGCCTGCCGCGTCGAGCACATCGACTTGCAATTGCACCCGGCAATCCTTGGTAAAATCCGGACCCGCAACAATATCCGGGAGCTTGACGATCGTGCCGCTCGCCACAGGCGCCGCCTTGCCGGGGCCATCAAGCTTCAGCGCAACGAGCTTCGATCCAGTGTCGGGGTCGTTGATCACCTTGTCGGCGGCCCGCGCACCGGCAGCCGATGTGGTCAGGCTGCCGAAACGCTCGTTGAGGCCACTCATCCGGTCGGTGACCGTCAGGTTGAAGTCGATCGGCGCGGTTGTCAGGTCGAGGCCGAACCCGAAGCTGTCGAACTCGGCCATCAGATTATTGCCCGAGGCACCGCTCGATAACGCCGTGAGCGTAACCACGCGGCCCGCCGCGCCATTGACCTTGTAACCGCCGATTGCAGCCTTCGACCCATTGGGCGGCACGCGGATGAAATAGGCCTCGCCGCCGCCATTCGCGTAGAAATGAAGCACCGAATAGCTGCTGAGGCTGGATTGGCTGAGCCCGCCATAGAGTCGCTCGAAATCAGCGAAGCTGGCAAGGCGCTGAGGGCGGAGGTCGATCCCCGTCGCTGCCGGCCCGACGAATAGCGCCACCGAGGTAGGGGCGCCGACGATGGTTCTCACACCGCTATCGAGTTCGCGCGTGTAGACGCCCGGTGCAGTCAGTCGCATCCGCCCAATACTCCCTAGCCGACAAATACCTCTAATATGATATTAAATAATAAAACTATCATGAAACATGAAGGACTATCTTTTTTACTTTCTCGATCAGTCGATTCGAATCACAAGTCAATATTATCGACAACTGCCATCATTTACGGCAGGCCAACGAAAGTAATTTGCTTGTTTTTTATTTGCCGTTCGATTGATCAAACGGGCAGCGACCGTTGGGACGTCGTTAACGCATATTACAGCGCGCACGTCAATTCCGCCTCACTGTTGGCATATCGACTTAACCAGAGTCAATGATATGCCGTCATTTCGTTGGATTTTTATTACCACCAATACGGTTTGAAATTAAATTACAATATATGCTTCACCGAATCTACGCTGCGTGTTGCAATATCTCTGCTATACTTGAATTGTCGCTCAACTCGTCTCGTATCCAGCACGCCTTGCCTTACCAGAAGCGCCATCTTCACACCGCGCTTTCTGTACCGCTGCTTGCCGGTGCGCACCTTTACCAGCCACGCAGGTCGTTCGGCGGAATGCCCGGCGAGGAAGGGAAGCCCGCATCAGTCGTGGAGCCCGGGACAATACCGCCCTCGAGCTTCTGGATGACGCAATTTGTGATTTCCTGAAACGCATCCGCCGAAGACGTCCGGACGCCGCTGTGGCAAATGCCATCGGGATTCTCCGCGGCGAGTCGGGCTCTCGGCCAGGGAGACCGAACATCCCCCACAGTCTTACCCGCTGAAAATCGCAGATTTCCGCCGATCTTGCGATCCCGGCCGTTGACAAAAGCCGACAGAGATCTCCCGCGGCACCCTGTCAGCGGGGCCCGAAGGCTTCGATTGGCCACAATGGCCTGAATATATTGAGAAAAAAAATGGTGCTGCCGGTGAGGATTGAACTCACGACCTCAGCCTTACCAAGGATGCGCTCTACCACTGAGCTACGGCAGCATATCCCGCCAGGCCGTTTAGGCCGCCGCGGGAGCGCGCCTAAGAGACGAGGGCGGCGGGATTGTCAAGGCGAAGCCGGCACGAGATAAGCACGCATGGCCGAGAAGGACGAAAAGGCGGCGCGCCTTGCGGCGGCGCTGCGCGAGAATCTGCGCAAGCGAAAGGCCCAGGCGCGGGCAAGCGACGCACCGCCGGCGCCGCGCGAGGACGAGCCTAACCGATAGGCGCGCACTTCGCCTTGAGCCATGCCAGTTCATCACCCGTCATCTCCGGCCCGAGGATTTCCAGCACCCTTGCATGATAGCCATCGAGCCAGTCGCGCTCTGCGACAGTCAGCAGATCGGCGACGATCAGCGAACGCTCGATCGGGCAGAAAGTCAGCGTCTCGAAGCCGAGCATCGGCTCATCGCCGCCCGGGATGATTCGCTCTTCGACGAGAATCAGATTCTCGATCCGGATGCCGTATTCGCCCGCCTTGTAATAGCCGGGCTCGTTCGAGATGATCATGCCCGCCCGAAGTGGCTCCGAGGGCCCGCCGCCTGGATAGCTCGGCTTGGCGATGCGCTGCGGCCCTTCATGCACGGCCAGATAGGCGCCGACACCGTGGCCCGTGCCATGCGCGAAATCGAGCCCCGCTTCCCACAAGGGCCGCCGCGCGAACGAATCGAGCTGGCCGCCATTGGTGCCGGCCGGGAACACCGCAGTGGCAAGGCCGATATGGCCCTTGAGCACGCGGGTGAAGCGGTCGCGCATCTCGTCGCTCGGCGTACCGATCGGGAGAACCCGCGTCACATCGGTCGTGCCGTCGGCATATTGGCCACCGGAATCGACCAGATAAAGCTGGCCAGGTTCGAGCGGCACGTTCGATTCGGGCGTCGAATGATAATGCGGGCTCGCGCCATGCGCGCCGGTTGCCGAAATGGTATCGAACGAGGTGTCCCTGAGAACGCCTGTCGCCTCGCGAAATTCCTGCAGCTTCGCGACGCAGGAAAGCTCGGTGAGGCTGCCCCCGGGCGCCTCTTCCTCGACCCATTTCAGGAACCGCGCGAGCGCGGCCCCATCGCGGACCGAAGCGGCGCGGTGGCCCGCAATCTCGGTCGGGTTCTTCATCGCCTTGGCGAGGATGACCGGGTCGCGCAGCGGCAGCACCGTCGCGCCGCCAGCCTCGAGCCGCCCGAAGATCGCCGCGACCGCCCGCTCCGGATCGGCCGCGACGCGCTTGCCGGCATAATTGCCGAGCGCGCCCGGGAAGGCCGACCGATCGCGCACCCGAATCGCGTTGCCGAGGTGCTGGAGCACATCGTCGCCGATCTTCTCCGGCGCGACGAACAGATCGGCTGTGCCGTCCGCATCGACGATCGCATAGGCAAGCGCCACCGGCGTATGTGCCACATCCTGCCCGCGCACATTGAGCGTCCAGGCAATCGAATCGAGCGCCGAGAGGATCACCGCATCGGCCTTGCGCTCGGCCAGCCAGTCGGCGATCGCCGCGCGCTTTTCAGCGGACGACTGACCGGCACGCGCATCATCCTGCACCGCAAGCCTTGCGTCGGAAGGCTGGGGCCGATCAGGCCAGACCGCATCCACCGGGTTGGTGTCGACCGCGACCAGCTCAGCCCCGCGCTCGGCAAGCGCCTTGCGCGCCTCCTCGACCCAGGCGCGGGTATGAAGCCAGGGGTCATACCCCACCCGCGCGCCCGCCGCCGCATGCGCGCCGAGCCAGGCCGAGATGCTCGTCCCCGGCACCGAGACGAACTCCCAGTCATTGCCGTCGACCTGCTCGCGCACCTGGAGCGTATAGCGCCCGTCCGTGAAGATCGCGGCTTCCTCGGGCAGCACCACCGCGCTCCCCGCCGAGCCCTGGAAACCGGTGAGCCAGGCCAGCCGCTGCGCATAGGCGCCGACATATTCGCTCATATGCTCGTCGGTGAGCGGCACGACGAAGCCGTCGAGCCGGTCGCGCTTCAGTTGTTCGCGGAGCGCCTTCAGGCGATCTTGATAGGTGGACATTGGGGAGGACTCCTCTTGGATAGAGGATTAGAAGAAACAACGGGGCTTCGACAAGCTCGGCCCGATGGCTATGGGGATGGCATGACCGATCCCAAACCTCCCGTCGCGGAACGCCGCCCGCACAGCTTCACCGTCCACGGCATCACCCTTGAAGACCCCTATGCCTGGATCAAGGACCCCGGCTATCCCGAGGTCACCGACAAGGATGTGCTCGCCTATCTCGAAGCCGAGAACGGCTATTTCGAAGAGATGATGGCGCCCCACAAGCCGCTGATCGACAAGCTCTATGAAGAGATGAAGGGCCGCATCAAGGAAGACGACAGCTCGGTTCCGCAGAAAGACGGCGACTGGCTCTACTGGACTGCGTTCGAGACCGGCGGCCAATATCGCAAATGGTGGCGCAAGCCCGTCGCCGGCGGGCCGGACGAACTGATCCTCGACGAGCCCGCGCTTGCCGAGGGCAAGGAATATTTCCGGCTCGGCGCCTTCTCGGTCAGCAACAATGCGAAGCTGCTCGCCTATGCCATCGACGACAATGGCTCGGAGCGGTTCGAGGTGCGGGTGAAGGACCTGACCACCGGCGAGCATCTGCCCGATGTCATCCCCGGCATGCTCTCCGAAATCGTCTGGACCGCCGACGACAGCGGGTTCCTGTACGGCCTCGCCAATGAGCAATGGCGCACCGACAATGCCCGCCTCCACCGGCTCGGCACCCCGATCAGCGAGGATGTCGAGCTGTTCAAGGAAGCCGATGAAGGCTTCCGCGTCGGCGTCAGCGAGACCAGCTCGCGCAAATGGATCGTGATCGCATCTGGCGATCATGTGACGAGCGAGATCTGGCTCCTCCCCGCCGACAATGTCCTCGCCGAGCCGATCTGCGTCTCGCCGCGCAAGGTCGGCCGCGAATATGATGTCGATGAGCATGACAGCACGCTC
>Ga0105245_10000792_pt1 | contig 28707 bp, 19 predicted proteins | sample KBSM54metaG_FD_81523 | JGI IMG/M metagenome (GOLD analysis project Ga0105245, IMG submission 81523) | Miscanthus rhizosphere microbial communities from Kellogg Biological Station, Michigan, USA - KBS M5-4 metaG | ecosystem: Host-associated > Plants > Roots > Rhizosphere > Soil | place...
CACCACTTGCCAACCGATGAAGCAAGCGAGCACGAACACCGTCAGGTGCGAGACGAATTCCTTCGGTGCGACCGAGCCCAAGAGACCGATCAGGAGCGCGCCCAGCGCGGCCACCAGCACGGTGACGAGTGGGCTTCTCGGAGCGGCCACGGGGGGCGCTTGCACCGGAACGCTCGGCGTTTTCAACGGCGAGGCCGGCCGCGCCGGCGGTGGCTCGGCTTTCGGCGGCGGCCAATACAGCTTGCCCTCGTGGAGCACGAGCGCGCCGCGCACGACCGGATCGTCCAAGTCCACGTGCCAACTCTTGGCGCCGCCCATATCGGCCAACAAGTGCGTCAAATTGCTGCCGTAAAGCTGGCTTGCGGTGGGCGCAAGGCGGCTCGGCAAGTCCACGTAGCCAATCACGGTGACGCCGTTTTGCACGACCACTTCGCCTGGGCGCGTGACGGCGCAATTGCCGCCCGCTTCCGCGGCTAGGTCGACCACCACCGAGCCCTTGCGCATGCTGCTCACCATCTCTTCGGTGATCAGCACCGGCGCTGCTTTGCCTGGCACGAGCGCCGTCGTGATGATGATGTCGACGTCTTTGGCTTGCTCCGCAAACAGCGCCATCTCTGCTGCGATGAACTCGGCGCTCATCACCTTCGCGTAGCCGCCCGATCCTGCGCCTTCTTCCTTGAGGTCCACCTCCAGGAACTCGGCGCCCATGCTGTGGATCTGCTCGCGCACTTCACTGCGCGTATCGAACGCGCGCACGATGGCACCGAGCCCGCGCGCCGCGCCAATGGCCGCGAGCCCCGCGACCCCTGCGCCGATCACGAGCACCTTGGCGGGCGGCACTTTGCCCGCTGCCGTCATCTGACCCGTGAAAAATCGCCCGTAAAAGCTGGCCGCCTCGATCACCGCGCGGTACCCAGCGATGTTGGCCATGGAGCTCAGCGCGTCCATTTTTTGCGCGCGAGTGATGCGCGGGACCTGATCCATCGCCAGCACGGTCGCGCGCCGCAAAGCGAGCCGCTCGACGAGTTCGCCATTTTTCCCCGGCCAGATGAAACTCACGAGCGTCGCGCCTTCGCGTAGCAGCTCGGACTCGTGCACACCGAGATCGGTGTTCTCTTCCGGTGGCTGCACTTTGAGCACGATATCGGCCTGGGCCCAAAGCTCGCGCGCACTCGCCATCACCGTCGCACCGAGCGACGCGTAGTCGGCGTCGTGAAACGATGCGCCCGCGCCGGCCTGGCTCTCGACGAGCACGTCGAAACCGAGCTTCTGCAGGCGACTCACGGTCTCGGGTGTGGCCGCGACTCGCCGTTCGCCCGGACGAACTTCCTTGGGAATGCCGATCTTCATGTTCCTCCTCGCGGACCTGAACACTCAGGGAGCGAACCAGCCCTGGAAACGCGCAGCAACGAGCACGCTAGCACTCGGCTTGCGGCTTAGGAAACGCGGCAAATCTGCCGCAGCTCGGCACGCGCGCGAAGCAGTGCTTCAAACTTGCGCGGTGACGGAAAGCGGTTTGAGCGTCGTGCCTTCGGGATCGTTGATCGGCGCCTGCGCCTGCCAGTCCGCGCTCGACGCGAGCACGCAGCGCGCGCGACCGGTGTGCTTGGCTTGATACAACGCGGCATCCGCGGCGCGCATCAACTCTTCGGCCGTCGCGCCCGGGAATTGATCGGAGGCGGCGATACCGATGCTCACCGTCACCGGCACTTTGCCCACCGGCGTCACCACCGGTGCCTCGGCGACCAAGCGGCAGAGCCGCTGCGCCACCGTGAGCCCGACTTTGGCTTCGCATTCCGGCAACACCGCGATGAACTCTTCGCCGCCCAGGCGGCCCACCGAATCATAGGCGCGGACGCCAATCTTCAGTCGGCGCGCGGCTTCGCGCAGCACGACGTCACCCGTAGCGTGACCAAATGTGTCGTTTACGGCCTTGAAGTGATCGAGATCGGCCATCACCACGGTCACCGGCGAGCTGCGCCGCGAGGCGCGCACGAGCTCACGCTCCAGCTGTTCGAGCGTGGCGCCGCGGTTCAAGAGCTGCGTCAGTGAATCGTGCATGGCCTCGAAGCGCAGCGTCTCGCGCGCGGCGACGAGCTGCTCTTGGAGCTCGATCACGCGCCGGCCGGCGCGCAGCCGCACTTTGAGCTCGAGCGGATTGCACGGCTTCACCAAGTAATCATCGGCGCCCGCGTCGAGCCCTTCGATGATGTCGGCCTTGTCGTCCTTTGCGGTGAGCAGCACCACGTAGATGTAGGGCTCGGCTGGGCCGCTGCGGATCTGGCGACACACTTCGATGCCATCGCACTTGGGCATCACCCAATCGATGATGGCGAGCCGCAGCTCCGGATCGGCGGCGAGGGCTTTCATGGCCGCTTCACCGTCGCGCACGCAGGTGACCTGGTAGCCCCAGCCCGTCAGCCAATGCTCGAGCATCGTCCGAGCGATCGGCTCGTCGTCGGCGAGCAGGATTTTCATCCGCGGCTCCCTGAAGGCTCAGACATGGTCACGCGCAACGGTCCTCGATGGACCTAACGGCGGAACAGGACACGGCTTAATCCCGAAACACACGCTCTCTGCTGCGCCTGAAACAAGTACCGCAAATCGAGGCTAAGTCATGAAAATTACTAATTAAAGACTGTAGCTCAGCACGCAATCATTTCACCCGGAACAAGGCTAGTCTTCCCCCAGCTTGCTCCGCTCACTGCGTGCCCTGCTGCTGTTTTGGACGATCTTCCTCTCCTATGCCTGGGAGTGGCTACTCGGTCGTGTGCTGAGTGCTGAACGCGCGCGAGCTCGACTCGACCGAGCCCACCTGCGCAACGCCCGACGACTGAGTGACGGTTTCGCACGGCTGCGGGGCGTGTTCATCAAGATGGGCCAGGTACTGAGCGTGATGGGCACCTTCTTGCCCGCCGCGTTCGGCGAAGCGCTCGAGGCGTTGCAAGATCAAGTGCCGCCGCGCCCGTTCGAAGAAGTTGCCGGCCGTCTTCGCGAAGCGTTCGGCGACCACGCTCTCGAGCGTTTCGGAAGCTTCGATCGGGAGCCACTGGCTGCAGCGTCACTCGCGCAAGTCCACCGCGCGACCACGCTCGATGGCCGGCAGATCGCCGTCAAGGTGCTGTATCCGGGCATCGAGCGTCTGATCCGTCGCGACCTGTCCGTGTTGCGCTCGCTCCTTCCGGTGATCAAGCGGGTCATCGCCGTGGGCCGGGTGGAACGCGTGTTCGACGAACTGGGCGCGATGTTGGCGCGGGAAACCGATTATCGGCACGAGCGCTCCAACATGGCTCGAGTGCGCGCGATTTTCGCGCAACGCTCGGACGTCGTCGTGCCGGAAGTGATCGACGAGCTGACGAACGAAGGCGTGCTCTCGATGACGTTCGAGGTCGGGACGAAGATCAACGATCTGGACACCCAAGTGGCCCTCGGCATCGACCCCGAGCGCGTCGCCAGGTTGCTGGTCGAGTGTTACTTCACGATGCTGTTCGAGCAGCGCGTGTTCCACGCCGACCCACACCCCGGCAATTTCTTGGTGCTGCCTGGGCCGAAGCTCGTGATCTTGGACTACGGCGCAGTCGAAGAAGTGACCCCCGCACTCTCGAGCGGCATGAAGATCGTGATCTTGGGCTTGCTGACCAAGAACGACGATCAAATCCTAGCCGGGCTCGAGCAAATGGGCTTCGTCGCGGCAAGCGGCGATCGAGAACTCTTGAAGCGCGTCGGCCGTGAGTACTTGCAGGCTCTTTCTTCGGTGAAAGTCGACGATTTCTCCAAGCTCGATCGCAGCACGCTGCAAAAGCTCTCCGGTTATCAGCAAATCCGCGGTCGGCTGCGCTCGATCATGAAGAGCGTGGAATACCCGGAAGGCTACTTCTACGTGGAGCGCACGCTGGCGCTACTGTTTGGGCTTTTGGCACAGCTCGCGCCCCGCCTGGGCTTGCCTGGGCTCGTGATGCCTCACGCCTCGAAGGTGTTCATGTCCAGCTTTACGCCGCGCAAGCCGCCTGATCCGCAACCGCCGGCAAACCCGACCTGAGGCTCACTCGAACTCGAGTCGCCAACGCACGTCGGCGCCGAGATTACCGAGTGAGGAACTCGAGATGTCGTTCACGTTGTCGTACGAGCCTTCTACGCTCACGCGCGGGCTCAGCTGCCACTCGACGTTCGAGCGCACCTCGCGCGAATCGGCGACGCCGCTCGTCACGTTGGCGCGGATCCGGCGCGTCAGGCGCTTGCCGATGGTGACGGTTGGCTCGGTGCGCCCCGTGCGCGAGGAATAGGCGCTCCCGAAGCGAAATTCGTCGATGATCGGCACGGCGTCGGTCACGGCGCGATCCGCACCCGAGAGCGAGCCCAGCGCTTCGAGGGCGACGCTCTCACCGACACTCGCCGATTGCGCTTGATCGAGCTCCGCGCGCGTCAAGCCGACGGTGAGCAAAAGGAAGATGTCGTCTTGAGCGAGCGCGGGATCGCTCGTGAGATCGACGCGCAGTTTGTCGGCGTCACCATGGGCGTGCATTTGGATGCGCCAACGGCCACCTTGCGCGGTGGTGGAGGTGCTCCCCGCGGTCGACGCGGCAGCGGTGGGCGCCGCAGCGGCCGGCGTGTTGGTCTGATAGCGACGGTATTCGGTGACGGCGGTGACGTCGACGTCCGGCGCGATCCGAGTCAGATCGTCGAAGCGGACGCGCCCCTGCGTGATTTCGAATTCACTACGCCGCAGGAAGATCTTGCCGCGAGGCCGCAAGGTGACCGCGCCGCGCAAGCCGAAGCGCGCGTTCGTCCCGGCGAGTAACAGACCCTCGTCGGCGACGTCGAGTTCGGCGTCGATCAGGTTGTTTTGCAGCCGCATCGAGCGCAGCGAACGCAGCCGCACTTCGAAGTCGATCATGTCGTCTGCTGGGTCGTAGGTGTCGACCTCGGTGCGCTTGCCGCGTTGGGCGAGCGTAGAAATGTCGGCGGTCATCGTCACGGGCCGCTTGTATTCGAACGAGCGCAGCGTCACATCCCCGGTGATTCTGGGCAATTCGCGATTGCCGTCGCTATCGGCAGATTTGACGGTGAGCGCGAGGTCCGCGTCGGCGACGGCGCGGATGCCCTCGTTCATGGGCAACGCCAGCTCACGCGCCGTGATCACGAAGCGCGCCGTGCCGAGCTCGAGGCCACGCAGCGGGGCGCCACCGCTCACTTGCAGTGTGCCCGAGCCCACCTTGGCCGAAGCCTTTTCCACGCGCAGCTCGCTACCGTCGATGCGCAACGCGAGCGCGATGTCCGAGACCGGTAACGGTAAGCCGCGAATGGCGATCTCGCCGTGGTCCAAGTCGAAGCCACCGGAAAAACGTGGCGCGAACAACGGCCCTTGCACCGCAATTTCGCCCGACAGTTGCCCCTCCGCGCGTTCTGCCCGCGGAATGACGCCGACCAGGCTCGCGAGCTGCATCGGTCGCAGTGTGAGCTTCGCGTTGATCTGCGGAAAAGTCGCCACGTTCGAGATCGCGCCTTGCGCGTCGAAGGTGGCTTTTTGGCCGCGTGGTGTGGTCGCGCTGAAGCCAAGCGCGGGCACGCTGAAGCGCCCCTTCTCGAACACGATGGGCTGTGAGCCAGAGGCCAGCTCCACGTGATAACCCCGGCGGGTCACGTCCCATTGGCTGAGCGCGAGTTCGACGCGCGAATCGAGCGGCGCTTTCATGTGCAGCTCACCGAGCGCAAGCTTGCCGCTCAGCTTGCCCTCCAGGCGTGACTCGGAGTCGGCCAGGGTGGGAGCGAGCTCCGCCAGCGCGCCGATATCGAGGCCCGCGAACACGATGTCGCCTTTGACGACTTTGTTCCGTTGACGCGTGACACTCAGATCATCGAAGTGGATCTGCCCGCCGAACAGATCGCCGGTGCTGTGAAAGGTGCCCGCCGAATAGTCCGCGTCGTAGTCGGCGCGCTCGAAGGGCGCCCCGATCGGTCGACCGCAATGAGTCGTGCCGACCTGCTTTTGCTCGCGGTGATTGGGCACCAATCGCAGATCGAACTTCGACGCGGGCAACGTGCGGCGCCCCACGCGCACGGGAGAAACGCGCCCCGTCGCGCTGAGTTCGAGATCGTCTACGGTGCCGCCAATTTCGGCGATCGCGCTCAGTTGTCCGTCCGCGGCGCGTAATACGGCCGGCAATGCATCGAGCCGAGAAAGCGGCACCGCGCTGCCCACGAGGTGCCCGTACACGCGCCCGCCTTGGCGCATGCCGAGCGAGCCGACGAGCGTGCCCGGACCTTTCCGCAGCGTGAGGCTCGGAACGCTGAGATCGACGCCCTGGTACGTGGCATCGCGATCGCTCCAACGGAAATCGAACTCGCCGTCCCCCGAGTCATAGCGTTCATCGAACAGATCGAGTGCAGAGAAGCGCGCGCCGCCGAAGACCCGGAGGTTGCCGCCACCGCAACGATCTTCGGGCCCGCCCAGCACGTAGTGGACGGTGCCATCGAGCGCGGTTTGACCGCGAATGTCGTCGAAGCGGGGATCGGTGTCGAAGTGCCAGATATTGAAGAAATCCCGCAGGTCGAAGTTCGGGCTCTTCACCTGCGCGTCGGTGATCAGCGTCGCGCCGCTCGGGCTTTGGAAATCGAGCCGCGCGCTCGACACGGTGTAATCGCTCTTGCCCTTCTTCGCTTGCACCTCGCTGAGATCGAGCACGAGCGGGTGGAAGCGAACTTTCGACGAGAGGATGTCGCCGAACGGAAAGCCGCCGAACTCGAAGTTTTGCACCTTGAGATTGCCGAGCAAGAGTGGGTCCTTGGCCTTGCCGTCCATCTCGACGTCGATCTCCGCCTTGCCAGCGATCGGGATGTTCACGATCGGGCTCACGTCGGCCAAATCGATGCGCGAGCCCTTGCTCACGCTGAGCTTGACGGTGTTCGCGTAGCCGATGGAGACCATCTTCACGCTGAGAGCGCTACCGCCGAAGTCCGTGCGCGTGTCGTAAATATCGAAGGTTTCTGGCCGCACGCCGAGGTGACCACGCACGAGCGCCGCCTTCACGCCGACCATGTGCTTGCGGTTCGGATCGCGATACGAACGATCGAAGACTTCGAAGTTCTTGGTGTCGGCATACACCTCAGCGTCGATCTTCAGCGGTTTGATGGTGCCGCTGATCTTGGTCACGCGCGTGTCGTTCAAGTCCCACTTGATGAGTGTATCGTTCGTGACGCCGAGATCGCGCATCAAGCCTTCGAATTGAATGCCCTTGCCATCGACGCGTTCGGCCCGCAGGGCGATGCCCGGAGCGAAGGGCTCGATGCGCGCGTTCTTCATGACCACGTCGCCGTCGGCGAAGATCATCTCGTAGCGCGGTAGGTTGATGGCATCGCCCGCCACGTCCAAATCGATATCGAGCATCTTGGCCAGCTTGAAGAAGCCGAACTCGACGCCTTTGCCCGTCAATTTGCCGTGCAGTTCGGGCAGTTTGTGGCGACCGTCGTAGCGGACATCCCCGGAAAATCCGGCCGATCCCGAGAGCGCCATCATGCGCACGAAGCGATTGACGACCGGCAATGGCGCCCGAAAAGCCACGTGTCCGTCGATCAACGGCACGTCACCCGAGCGCAAGCCGACGCGTAGCTGCGAGAGCCGGAGCATCACTCGGCCCGCCGCATCGTCCCGCAGATCTTCACATTTCGGCAGCGTGCCGCGCGCCGGATCGAAGTCGAGGTTGCCGAGCGCGGCCATGCGCCGAACCAAGATCGAACCGGGTTCGTAACGCATGCGTAGCTCGAGCCGGCACAGCACGTCTTCGTCGACCGCCATCGTTCCGGGCGGCGGCGGCGGCACACCGCGCACCTCGCGCTCGCGCCAAACCTGACTGCCACTCGAGCGCAGCGCGATCTCGAAGCTCGGCCCGGTCTCGGCAAACACGTCCAAATCGACCGCACCCGTGTCGACGTGCACGCCGTCCAGATCCAGCGAGAACCGACCATCGCCAATCGACAGCGAGCCGAACGGCGCTTGCTTCGACGGCGCCTTCTTCGACTTGGGCAGCTCCGGCAAGTGATAGCTGAGGTTTTGGATCTTGCCGTCCTTGAGCACGAGGCGGGCGCGCGGGCGGTCGACCTCGATGTCGCCTGCGCCGAGGCGTCCGGAAATGAGCGAGAAGATGCGGGGAGTGATCGCCACGCGATCGATCTCGAGGGCCGGCCCACCGCCGTCCGACGCCGGCACCACCAGCTGATTGATGGTCACGCGGAGTGGCAGCAATTTCAGCTCCACGCGATAGCTGGCTGTCAGGCCGAGCTGCTCGTGCAGGATTCGGCCGGTTTCGCGCGCGGCCCAAGTCTCCACGGCGCGTGAAGAAAGGATAAATCCGGCCAATACCGGTAGCGCGCCGCACAACGCCAACAGCACGCACACCACGCGCGCGAGAACCCTGCCGAAATCGTGATTTCGGCTGGGTGTAACGAGCAGGAGGCGGCCCTGAGCCATGGCTCGCCTAGCCTACCGTGAGCTCGTGGATCTGGCTCGTTTCCGGCACAGTCCGCAACACGGCGCGGCATTTAGCCGAAAATTCGCGCAGGTTCTGCCGTGCTAACCTCGATTGTCCTTGCGCTCAGGGCCCGCCTGAAGTTGAAGGTGCTCCTTTTTCCGCTCGAGGAAGCCAATGCCGCCTGAGTCCGTTGCCCCCGTCGCCGACCCCGCGCGCGCCATCCACGCGCTCGAGCGAGCGGTCGCCTGCGCGGAAAAGGGCGAGCCCGACCGGCCCGTGGCCCTGATCCACCCGGCAGATCTATCGGCACTCGGCCCGCGTGATGTCCGCCTGCACTTGGATCGCGTGATGCTCGGCGAGCACGCGGACTTGGGGCTCGACGCACTGCTCGCGAGCGGCACGCTGGACGCGCTCCTCCCCGAGATCAAAGCCTTGGTCGGTTTCGGCGATGGCGAGTGGCGTCATAAAGACGTTTGGAAGCACACGAAGCAGGTCGTGACGCAAAGCGTGGCACGCATCGAAGTGCGCTGGTCGGCACTGTTCCACGACATCGGCAAAGTGCGCACGCGTTCGATCTCGCCGACTGGCGAAGTGCACTTCTTCGGCCACGCCGAGGTCGGCGCGCGCATGTTCGACAAACTCGAGCGGCGCGAGCGATTGTTCTCCGCGGACGAAAGCCTGCGTGAGGAAGTGCGCTTCCTCGTGCTCCACCATTTGCGAGCGAGCCAGTACGACGGCAAGTGGACGGACAGCGCGGTGCGTCGCTTTGCGCGTGAAATCGGGCCTTATCTCGAAGACTTGCTGTGTTTGTCGCGGGCCGACATCACCACCAAGCGCCCGGAGAAGAAGCGCCGCGGTATCGCGCAAATCGACGACTTGGCCGAGCGCATCTCGACGCTTGCCGCCGAAGATGCCGTCCAGCCATTGCTCCCGACCGGCGTCGGCAACGAGATCATGGTGGCCTTCAAGTTGCCGCCATCGCGCTTGATCGGCGACATCAAACGCGCGCTCGAAGCCGCGGTCGAAGCCGGTGAAATCGAGGGGCGCCTCGAATCAGAAGCGTACGTCGCCTTCGTGGGCGAACGCAAAGAGCGCTTCGGCATCCCGTAGCGCTCGCTATCGGCCACCGGTAGTCGATGGCGGAGTGACTATTCGCCTTCGTACTCGCAGCGGGCGTCGCACGTTTCGTGCACGATCACGCGCGTGAGTTCCGGCAAGGCCGGCTTGATGCGCTGCCACAGCCAATGAGCGAGGATTTCGCTGGTTGGGTTTTCTAGGCCCGGCACTTCGTTCAAATAGTGATGGTCCAGCATGTCGTGCAGCGGCTGCCAGATCTCGTCGATCCGGCTGTAGTCGATGAAGAAGCCGGATTGCTCGTTGACGGGGCCTTCGACGGCCAACTCGACCTTGAAGCTATGGCCGTGCAAACGCGCGCACTTGTGGCCTTCGGGCACGCGCGGCAAACGGTGGGCAGCCTCGAAACGCAGCTCTTTGATCAGTCGGACTTTCACGGGGCGCGAGCCTACACCGCTTCCCAGGTGAACGGACCGTGAGTTTTGTGACCCTGCAGGTGTGAGGGCCACAAAACTCACGGTCCTTTCCGTGGATTTGGTCGCGGTGTCTTGTTTTCTCAATCACCCCAACTGCGTTGGGGTGCAGCACCAGTTTTGGAGAGTGCAGCGCCTCAGACGTCCGGATCCAGGCCGGCCAATTTCGCGAGCTCCACCGGGTGATAGGGCGGGCGCGGCGTGATGCCCTGCCCGGGATCCCCGCCCGAGCGCGCGAGCACGCGGGCACACGCGACGAGGCAGGATTTTCCCTGGCAAATCCCGGTGGCAAAGCCGGTGTAGCGCTTGAGCGATTCGATGTCGCGGTGGCCGAGGGCGATGGCGTGCTCGAGCTCGTGCAAAGTGACGTCTTCGCAGCGGCAGACGAGCACTTTCATGTCAGGGGTTCGGCGCGAGATCGCCGCAAATTCCGGCGAACGGGCCCTGGGCCTCGCGCTCCTTGAAGAAGATACCGCAGCGGATCGGGGCGTCGAAGCTCTTGGCGAGATCGATGGTGAGCGCGCCCGCCCATTCCCGACCGCCGTCCACGCGCGCGCGAATCACGCCCTCGCGGTCGATGAACCAGGTTTCGGGGAACAGCTTGGTGCCGAACTTGTCGTGCACGACCTTGGCGTCCGGATCCACCATCACGACGAACGGGGGATCGCCGCCGCCCAGGACCGATTTCAGGGTATCGAGCGCATCCTCCACGCTGTCGTCGGTCGTGACCGTGAGGAGCGCGATGTCTGGATGGGGGACGAGCGCTTTGCCGAGCCCGGCGATCGACGGCATCTCTTCCAAACACGGGCGGCAGGTCTTGGTCCAGAAATTCAGGATCACGACTTTGCCCCGGTAGTTCGAGAGCTTGGCGGTGCCGCCGCCGACTTTGGGCAACTCGAAATCCGGTGCCAGGCGATTGCGCGCGGCGTAGTCCGGATGCATCGCGCAGAGCGGCGTGCAGGCGCGGCGCGTCTCCCCCTCGCGGGCGGAGGCCACGAAGCAATACACCCCGAGCGCAGCGAGGACCACGAACGTAACTTGAACGAACTTCGCGAACGGCACGGGACCTGTCTTACCAACACTCGTTTGGGGCCGGGGCCCCAAACTCCGGGGTGGGGCCCCGCTGAATTCACTTCAGCGGGCGCGGGGGTGAAACCCCCGATGGAACAGGCCGCACAGTAGCACCTTGAGGGCGGGCGCCAATGGCGTCCGGGCTTGCAGCAAGCCAAAATCCGGACCAAGACTCGCCGCGGCTGGCCCCCTGGGGCGCCGCCTTTTCGCCCATGGACCGCCTGGAAAAACGGCTACTCGCCGAAGTCGCCCGCGCGAGCCACGACTTCCGCTTGCTGGAGCCGGGCGATCGCGTGCTCGTGGCCGTGAGTGGCGGCAAAGATTCGCATGCGCTCTTGTACTTGCTGCGGGAAGTGCAGAAGCGCGCGCCCTTCGACTTCTCGCTGTTCGCGTTGAATGTCGATCAGGGACACCCCGGCTTTCCGGAGCGCGTGCTCCCGGATTACTTCGAGCGCGAAGGTTACGAGTACCGCATCGTGCGCGAAGACACGTACTCGATCGTCAAAGAGAAGATCCCCGAGGGGAAGACGTTCTGCTCGCTGTGCTCACGCTTACGGCGCGGCATTCTGTACAACGTGGCCGCGGAAATGGGCGCCACCAAGATCGCGCTCGGCCATCACCGAGACGACGTGATCGAAACACTGATGTTGAATTTGCTCTACTCGGGGCAAATGAAGGCGATGCCCGCCCGCTTGCGCTCGGATGACGGTCGCAACACGGTGATCCGGCCGCTCGTGTACGTGACCGAACAGGAACTCACCGAGTTTGCGGTCAGCAAAGCCTTTCCGATCATTCCCTGTGATTTGTGTGGTTCGCAGGAGAATTTGCAGCGCAAGCAGGTGAAGAACCTACTCACCGAGCTGAACGCCAAGAATCCGAAAGTGCGCAGCAACGTGTTCGCGGCGCTCGGCAATATTCGGCCTTCGCATTTGTACGACGTGGCATTGCGGCAAAGCTTGGGTGTGGTCGATGCCGTGGAGCCGAGCGAAGCGGCCGCGCAAAACGCCGCCGAAATGGCGGCCGCACCGGTGATTCCGTTGGCCTCGCTACTGCGCGCCCGCTGAGCCCGCGCCCGCGGAAAATTCCCGGGAACCTGCGCGCCCGCGCTGGTGTCAGAATGGGCAACGCATGCTCGGCGCGCCGCATCGCTCGCTCGCCTCGCTGGTCGGTTCGATCGGCGTGCACGCTTGCGCGCTACTCACCTTCACCGCCGCGGCGAGGCGCGCGCCGCCGCCGCCCGCACCGGCAGCCATCCACGGCGATGCCTGGGTCGGTAATGCGGTGGAAGTGGATGCGCTGAACGGCGATGAAGCTCCCGCCGCAGCCAGCGAAGCGACGCGTGAAAACGCCGAGCAACCGGCGAGTACGGACAGCGCGCCGCAGCCGGCGCCGAGCACGGAAGTGCTCACGGCGGAGCACGCGTCCAGCGCAGCGCCCGTCGCTGCGCCGCACCCACGAACCGCGACGCGGACCGCGGTCACTTCGCGCGACTCCGCCGAGCAGAGAAACCCCCAACCAAAAAAACACGCACCGGCGTCCAGCAACTCGAGCCACGACGCGCCGGCAGCGGCGGGTAGCGCGCTCGAGGGCGGCAACGGCGGCGGTGTGGTGGGCGCACAGGGCTTACCGCCCGGCGTGCGCAGCTTGCCCTCGGCGTTCACACGCGCGATCCCCGCGGCGGTGAGCGGCGATCCGCTGTGGCAGAGCTTGCCGGTCGGCACGCAAAGCCCGTTCACGATCGCGGTCGAGCTCGCCGAGGGCAAGCTGCTCAGCGCAGAAATTCAGCCCCAAAAGCCGGGATCCGCGGTGCCGAGCGAGGTCACCCATTTGCGGGATCGGGTGCTCGCGTTGCTCGGCGGCGGCGGCTTCGCGCTCAGTAGCGAGAATCATCAGAGTGGGCGGGACGTGCTGCGGATTCAAGTCACGCTCTCCGATCGCGGCGCACAGGCCGATGACGACGAACCGGCGCGGCTCGTCGAACGTGGCTTCGATCCGCCGGAAGGCGCGAGAGCGGGCCGCGCCTATTTCACGCTCGCTTCGGGTCGACACTTCGAAGCGCGCGTGCAGATCGTGAGCACCCGCGCGGCGCGTGACTAAGACTACTTGACCGGTGACAGACGACAGATCTCGATCATCGCGAGTTGCGACATGCCACGAGACAAAAACCGGCGAGCCCGGCGCCCGGCTACGTTGCGTCAAGGAGAGACGACTCGAGCTCCCAGCGCGCCTGCTCGAGAAAAGCCAGGCGCGCCCGAAAAGCTGAGGCGGACACAAGTGACAGAGCCGTAACTACCTCACGCGCCGGTGGCGACGAGCGGCAGCTTCTTGTGCTTCAACCGCTCGGGCGCGATCGGCGCTTCGACGCCCTCGTAACCATCACCATCCGGGCGATGACCGAGCTCCGCGAACGCCCGACGATAGTCGGAGAAACGGCCACCTGCGCGCACGGCTTGGATGAACGCCAAACCCTCGGCCTCACCGCCTTGCGCGAGCACGTACTCGACCCAGGCCCACTTCGCGCTCACCGAACGCACATCGGCGCGTCCCTGCAGACCCCGGCGCAAGCGCTCGAGCCGGCCCTGAACGCGCGCCACACCTGCGTAAGGCATGCGATCGAGCGGCGTATTGCGCTTGGCGCAAAAGGGCGCGACACCGAGCGCTACCGGCACGATGCGCGATAGCTCGGAGACGAACTTCACGCACTCATCGATGTCTTCATCGGCTTCACCGGGCAGGCCGATCATCAGGTATAGCTTCAGCCGCTCCATGCCGTGTTTTTTGGCGCGCTCTGCGGCCGCCACGTAGTGCGGCTCGCGGCCGCGGCGATCGATGAGGCCGCGCATGCGTTCGCTCGGGCCGTCGAGCGCCGTCGTCAGCGTGCGATAGCCGGCGAGCTTGAGCGCGGCAACGAACTCGTCCTTCAAGCGATCGGGACGCAAGCTGGAGAGCCCCACTTGAATGCCGCGCTCGGCGAGCTCGGTCACGATCTCGGTGATTTTCGGGTGATCACTGACGGCCGCGCCGACCAAGCCCACTTTGCGCACGTCATTCGGGATCTTCTCGAACAGCAGCTCTTTCGGGACGATGCGCATGCCGCCGTTGGTGGAACGGCGCATCACGCAATAAGTGCAACCGCGCGAACAACCGCGCTCGCACTCGATCAAAAACATGTTCGAAAGCTCGGTATTCGGCGTCCGAATCACGCTGAACGCCGGCAGCAGCGCGTCATCACAGGCGGCGATTTTGGCGAGCGTGCTGCCGTGGATGGCGGGCACGAAAATGCTCGGGTGCTGAGCGAGCGCGTGCAACGCGGCGTCACGCGAGGCGGCGGTGTAGATGGTCTGAATCGCGAACTCGATCAGCGACTCTCCCTCACCCATCACGATCGCATCGACGATGGGCGCGAGCGGCAACGGATTGGAAAACGTGAGCGGCCCACCGGCGAGGATGAAGGGCGACTGTGCATCGCGTTCTTCACGCAGCACGGGGATGCGTGAAGCGTCGAGCATCTTCACGAGCCCGGCGATCTCGAGTTCGGACGCGACGCTCACCGCCAAGATCGGAAATTCACCCAGCTCCCGCAGGCTCTCGTAGGTGACGGGGCGCTCGATCTCTGCGCCCGCGCGATCCCCTTCGTCGGGCAGGAACGCGCGCTCACACATGGCTTCCGGCATGGCTTGAATCGCGCGATAGATGCGCTGATAGCCGAGCGAGCTCATGCCCACGTGGTAGGGCGACGGATAAACGAGCGCCACGCGAGCGGGCGCATCCTTGTGAATGGCGCCGATCTCGTCCGACAGCCGCGCCTGAATGAGGCGTCTTGTCGCACTCGAGAGCATGGGGGCGGACTATAGCGCGCTTTGGCGGATCCGCCGCCTGCTGGCGCCCGGGCTGGCAATGCTAATGTAGCGGCGTGAAGTCAGCTCCCCCGCCCACGCCGGTCGGAACCGGCGCCGCGCCCGAGTCAGCGGCTTCGGCCCTGATTTTCGATTGGAACCAGCTCGATCGGTCCCATTCCGAGCCGGGCAAAGTCAGCTTGCTCGATGAAACGCTGCGCGATGGCTTGCAAAGCCCCTCGGTGAAAAACCCGAGCCTGGCGGAGAAAGTCACCGCGCTCGAGCTGATGAACGAGCTCGGCATCGAATTCGTGAACGTCGGTTTGCCCAGCGCTTCGGCACGCGCTTTCGAGGAAGCACTGGCACTGTGTCAAGTGATCGCCGCGCGCCACTTGAGCATTCGCCCGGTGTGCGCCGGTCGCACCCACCTGGGTGATGTTTCCGCCATCGTGGACATTTCGCAACGCGCGGGCATCGCGGTGGAGGCATCGTTGTTCGTCGGCGCGAGCCCGATTCGCGCGCTGGCGGAAGATTGGGATTTGGGTTTGTTGCTCTCGCGCTCGAGGTCCGCCATCGATGCGGCGCGTCACGCCCAATTGCCGGTCACCTTCGTCACCGAGGACACCACGCGTTCGCGGCCGGAGACGCTGCAGGCTTTGTTTGGGCTCGCCGTGGAGCGGGGAGCTTCGCGCATTTGTCTGTGCGATACCGTGGGTTTTTCCACGCCCGAAGGCGTGACCGCGCTCACCCGTTTCGCGCGGGAATTCGTGGGCCCGAACGTGGGCATCGATTGGCACGGCCACAACGACCGCGGCTTGGCGCTCAGCAACGCCTTGTGTGCCGCCAAAGCAGGGGCCGATCGCTTGCACGGCACCGCACTCGGTGTCGGTGAACGCGTGGGCAATCCGGCGCTCGAACTCTTGCTGCTCAATTTGGCGCTGTCCCAGGCGCCTCGCGCGCTCGAACGCATTTCCGCTTACTGCCAGCACTTTTCACGCGTGCTCGGCGTGCCGATTGGCGAAAATCAGCCGCTGGTCGGGCAGAACGCGTTTCGCACCGCAGCCGGGGTGCACGCGGCCGCGATCGCCAAAGCCGAAGCCAAGAGCGCGTGGCTGGGTGATCACGTGTACGGCCTAGTGGCACCCGAGAGCGTCGGGCAGACCGCCAGCATTTGTGTGGGGCCGATGTCCGGCATGTCGAACGTCGAATATTGGCTGAAGCACCGCGGAATTGCCGCGGACGCCGGACTCACGCGCTCGATCTTGGAGCGCGCCAAGACCGCCGATCGAGTGCTGACGGACGAAGAGCTGTTGTCGGTCGTCGAGAGCGCGCAGCAGGAAATGTAAGCGGGCGAGAGCCGACGCCACACTTTTCCCCGCAAATCGCGGAGATTTCGCGTCGATTGCCCTCAAGACGCGCGGCCGGCGTCCGTTTTCATTTCCTTGTGACGGATTCCCTCGACCCAATGCATTCCGTGCGTGAGCCGGTGCCCTCCATCCCGGTGAGTTTGCTCAGCGCAGCGAGCTCCCACACCGTAAAACCCAGCATCGAACCGGCGAGCCAAGCTCGCGTCGCCTACGCGACGCCGTCGCTCTCGCTGCGGGTCATCGCCTTCGGCGCCTTTGCTGCCGCTCTGGGCTTGGGCGGCGCAATGGGTGTTGCGCGTTTGCGTGAGCGATCGCAGCCCATCGCGCAACTCGTCAGCGGCAGCCCGGTCTTGAAGAAGAGCAGCGACGGCGAGAGCGTGCGCTGGCACTCGGCTAAAACCACGATTTATCTCGACAGCTCACTCGGCAAATTGAGCAAACACGCGGCCGATACCGTGCAGCTGGGCTTCGGCACTTGGCTAGGCAGCGGCGCGAAACTGCCCGCGTTGAGCTTCGACTCCACCAAAGATGCCAGCTTCGGCCAGAAGCCCAACGGCAAAAACGAGATCATGTACGGCCCGATCACGATCAAGGGTCACGAGCAAGATCTCGCGCTCACGGTCACGTTCTCCGATCCGAAGACGGGCGAAGTCGTCGAAGCGGACATGATCTTCAACAGCGTGCATCCGTTCGCACGGCTCTCGAGCGACGGAAAATCCTCCGAGGACGATGACAACGACGGTTCGAGCAAATCCGGCTCGAACACCCAGTCATTCAAGGGCGGAAGCCAGCTGTACGACCTCCAGAGCGTCGCGACCCACGAGGCGGGTCATTTCTTCGGCCTCGGTGAAGACTTCGACGTCAAAACCGCGACCATGTACTACACGACCGGGCGCGGCGAAGTGAACAAGCGCGCGCTGAGCGGTAGCGACGAGACCACGATGGATTCGCTGTACGTGAAGAGCGAGGCGCAAAGCTCCGAGGACCCTGCCGCCGACACGGGTAAAGGCTGCGGCGGGGCGCGCATTGGCCAAGGCGATACACGCGGTCAGGGGCGTGCCCTGATGGCCGTACTCGGTTTGCTCGGATTCGTCGGTTGGCGCCGGCGTCGGCGCTGATTTCGTAGTCGGAACGCTTTACGCGGCACGCGCGGGCAGACAAGCTCCGCGCCGTGACTGACTCTTCCAAACCGGAAGCGGCTGAGGCCCCCGCCCCGCCGAAACCGGAGAAAAAGAAACGCCGGGCCCTCAGCAACGTCGGCGGCGACGTGCGCACCGTGGGCGGCTCGGACGCAGACCGGCAAGCGCTGAGCTACGCGCTGCAAGTCTCCGACGACGACGCCACCATGGCGCACGTGCACGGGTTTCACAGCTACCCGGCGCGGCTGCACCCCCAAACCGCGCGGCGCCTGATCGAAGGCCTCGCCCCGGAAGGCGGCCGAGTGCTCGATCCCTTTTGCGGTAGCGGCACCGTGCTCGTGGAAGGTCGCATCGCGGGACGACAACTGTTCGGCATCGACGCCAATCCGCTCGCCGTCGAGCTCGCGACATTGAAGAGCCGTGGCACGACGCCGTCATTCGAGGCCGCGGTCGCCGAGGGCGCACTCAAGGCCGCCGCCGTTGCGACCGAACGGCGCATCGCCAAGGCCGGCCCCACGCGCCGCTACGGGAGCGAAGACCGCGAGCTGTACGATGCGCACGTGCTTTTGGAACTCGACGGGTTGCGCGCGGGCATCGACACCCTGCCGCCCGGTGAAGTCAGGCGCGCGCTGCTCCTAGTGCTCTCGGCTGCGCTCACCAAAGTGAGCAAGCGTCAGGGCGACACCGCGCCGCGCACGGCGCCCAAGCGGCTCGCGGGCGGCTTCACGATCCGGTTCTTCGAGACCAAGGCGCGCGATTTGGTGCAGCGTTTACATGATTTTTCGGCACAGCTGCCGAACGGCGTGCCACCCGCCAAATGCGCCGAGGGTGACGCTCGCGACCTATCACTGATCGAACCCTCTTCGCTCGATCTGATCGTGACATCGCCGCCCTATCCGGGCGTGTACGACTACTTCGACCACCACGCCTTGCGCCTCCGCTGGCTGAATCTCGACGAGCGAAAATTCGAGCGCTCCGAGATCGGAGCCCGTCGTCGGATGTCCGGCATCGGCCACCAAGCGGCAGCCGATCTCTGGCGCGAAGAATTCGGCGCGTGCCTCGATGCGTTTCGCGAGGCGCTCGCGCCCGACGGATCCATCGCGCTCGTCATCGCCGATTCGGTGCTCGGCGGTCACGCGCTGTATGCCGACGAAGCCATCCGCGAACTGGCGGACGCTCACGGGCTCGTGCTCGTGAGCATTGCTTCCCAAGATCGCCCGTATTTTCACGAACCCACGCGGGCGGCGTTTCGCTCGAGCCCGCGTCGCGAACACGTCCTCTTGCTCCGCCATCGTCAGGTCAAAGCCCCTCGTTACCGATGAAACATCAGAATCGCCTCGCCTCGGAAACCAGCCCCTACCTGCTGCAACACGCTCACAATCCGGTCGCTTGGTACCCCTGGGGCCCGGAAGCCCTGGCGCGCGCGCACAGCGAAGACAAGCCGATCCTGCTCAGCATCGGCTACGCGGCGTGTCATTGGTGCCACGTGATGGAGCGCGAATCGTTCGAGAACGAAGCCATTGCCGCGCAGATGAACGAGTCGTTCGTGTGTATCAAAGTCGATCGCGAAGAGCGGCCGGACTTGGACGAGATCTACATGGCGGCGACCGTCGCGCTGTCGGGCAGCGGTGGCTGGCCGATGACCGTGTTCCTCACACCCGATCAACAGCCATTTTTTGCAGGCACCTATTTTCCGCCAACCGACAAATACGGGCGGCCTGGCTTTCCGACGTTGCTCGGAAAAATTCGCGAGCTGTGGCACAGCGAGCGCGAAGGGCTCCTCGAGCAAGCTGCCGAGCTCGCCGAGCACATCCGCGAACAATCGAACGTCGCTCCGCCGCTGGCCGTCGGCCTCGAAGCATTGCGGAGCGCCACCGCGCAGCTTGCCGGTAGCTTCGACTCGAAGCATGGCGGCTTCGGCAAAGCGCCCAAATTTCCGCCCAGCGCGGCGCTTTCGTTGCTGCTTCGGCAATATCGACACGAGCCCGAAGCCCGCACGCTCGAGATGCTGACGCGCACCCTCGACGGCATGAAGAACGGCGGCATGTACGACCACCTGGGTGGTGGCTTTGCGCGCTATTCGACCGACGAGCGCTGGCTCGTGCCGCACTTCGAGAAGATGCTGTACGACAACGCGCAGCTCGCGCACGTGTACTTGGAGGCGTACCAAGTCACACACGATGCCGAGTACGCGCGCGTCGCCCGCGAAACGCTCGACTACGTGATTCGTGAAATGCAGGAGCCTGGCGGCGCGTACTATTCCGCGACGGACGCGGATAGCGAGGGCGTCGAGGGCAAATTCTTCGTGTGGTCACTCGATGAACTGATCGAGGTGCTCGGCAGCGAAGCCGCCGAACACTTCGCCGCCTACTACGACGTGACTGCTCACGGCAATTGGGAGGAGACCAATATCCTGAACACGCCGCGCCCGCTTTCGCGCGTGGCGGAGGAGCTCGGGCTGCCGGCGCCGGTGCTGCAAGCGGAGCTCGAACGCTCGAAAAAGCAGCTGTATCAACTGCGAAAGAAGCGCATCGCGCCGCTGCTCGACGACAAGATCCTGACCTCCTGGAATGGGCTCATGCTCTCGGCCATGGCGCTCGGCTATCGAGTGCTCGGCCACCGTCACTATTTGGACTCGGCAGAGCGCGCCGCGCGTTCATTGCTTGCGCGCATGACGCGCCCCGATGGCGGCCTGTTTCACACCGCACGCGGCGCGAAAGCCCACGTGCCCGGGTTTCTCGAGGACTATGCGTTCTTGAGCGATGGCCTGATCGCGCTGTACGAGGCCGGCGGCTCAGCCGAGTTCTTGCGCGCGGCCGAACGCTGCCTGCAGCGCCTGCTGGTCGATTTCGACGACGACGCGAGTGGCGCCTTTTTCAACACCTCGCGCGACGGCGAAGCACTGATCGCCAGGCCGCGTGAAGGCTTCGACAACGCGATCCCGAGCGCCAACGCCGTTGCTGCGCGCGCCCTCGCGAAACTGGCCTGGCACCTGGGGGAAGATCGGTACCGCGAACGTTCGGCTCGCGCGCTCCGCGCCTACGGCAAACTCATCGAGCGTGCGCCGCGTTCGTTCGCGACCTCGCTGGGTGTCGTCGACTTTCTACTCCAGCCGCCGATCGAGCTGGTTTTGGCTGGATCATCGGGTGAACCCGGCTACGAATCGTTTCGCACGGCGCTCGGGCAACGCTATTTGCCGAACGCGATCTTCGCCCACACCGACCCGAACCAGCCGCAGGCCGACTCGTCATTGCCGCTGACGCAAGGCAAGGCGCTCTCGGCTGGCAAGGCCACGCTCTACGTGTGCCGCAACTTCGTGTGCGCGGCCCCCCTGACGGACATTACCGGCATCGACGAAGCGCTCGCTGCCGCCGCACCGAAAGCCCCCGCCTCGAGCATCGCGCGAGGCGCACTCCCCGGACACGCGACGAAAACGGGCACGGCGCGGCTCACCGGGAAATTGAACCCCTCGACGGTGAATCGACTCGGCGCGACCGAACTCTCGGTGAGCGGCATCGGTTTTGGCGGCTATCGTGTCGATGACACGAACCCAGAGCACCGCGCTGCGCTCGAACTCGCGCTGCGCTCCGGTCTCAATTTGATCGACACCTCGACCAACTATGGGGATGGCCGGAGCGAACGCTTGATCGGCGACGTCCTGCGCTCACTCGTCGAACGCGGCGATCTGCAGCGCGATGAAGTGATCGTGGTGACGAAGGCCGGCTACGTGCAGGGCGCGAGTTACGCCCTCGCCCTGGAAAAACGCGACGCGGGCGCGCCATTTCCAGAGATGGTCGAATACGGAACCGGCATTTGGCACTGCATTCATCCGGAATTTCTCGCCGACCAGCTGAGCCGTTCGCTCGATCGCTTGGGGCTCGAAACGGTGGACGGGCTATTGCTGCACAATCCCGAATATTTCTTGGCCGACGCGGCCAAGCGAGGCCAGGGCACGCTCGAGAGCACTCGGGAGGAATTTTATCGGCGCTTGCAGGTCGCGTTCGCGTACCTCGAAAGCGAAGTCGCGCGCGGGCGCATCGCTTGGTACGGGGTGTCCAGCAACACGGCCATCGCGGCTCCCACGGCGCGTGACGCCACCGAGTTTGCGCGCATACTCGCGGCTGCAACGGCAGTGGCGCCCAATGGTCACCACTTCCGCGTCTTGCAAGTTCCGCTCAACCTGCTCGAGCCCGCTGCCGTACTGGACAACACCCGGCAAGGTGCGGCCCTGGTCAGCGAAACCGCGCGCGCAGGCGTCGCGCTGCTCGTCAATCGACCGCTGAACGCCATTCTCGGCAAGAGCATTTTACGCCTTTCCGAGCCGAATCCCCCGGCAAAAGCGCCTGATTTCACGCTCGCGCGCACGAACCTGCTCGCGCTCGAGCGCGAGTTTCGCAGCACCATCGGTCCGTCACTCGAGCTCGGCGACGGCCTCCAGGTGGACGACCTCTTCGCGTGGGGTGATCGCATTCAGGAAATCGAACCGCGCGTCGAAAGTCTCGTGCAATGGGAGGAGCTCGAATCACACGTGATCGCACCCGAGCTCGGTAAAGTGCTGCGCGCCCTCGATCAAGCCCTCAAAGGCGAGCTCGCCGAGAGCTTCCGCGACTTTCGGGGCCGCTACTTGCGCGATCTCGAAAGCGTGTTTCTGGCCATGCGCGTTCGAGCTGCGGAGCGGAGCACGCGGCAACTCAGTACCATTCGCCAAGCGCTGACGCCGTTCCTGGCAGGGGCCTCGAGCGCCCCGTTCGCGCGCCAGGCGCTGCTGACGCTACTCAGTGTTCCCGGGGTGACGTGCGTGCTGCTCGGCGCGAGGAACAGCGGCTACGTATCGGATGCATTGCAGGCGCTTCAGCTGCCCAAATTGTCCGACCCGGTCGGGGCGTTGGCGGCCGTCCGCGGCCTGCACTGAGGCGTGGCGGATTCGCAGCACTGTGAACTGGTTCTACCACTATCCGCGAACGTTTGGTCGCACTTGGTTCCGTAACATATTGAATTGATTAGCGCGCCCTCCTGGCACGCGGCTCGCTTTGATCGAGCCCATGCACCTCGTCTCGAGCGCTCTGGTCGCCGCCTGTACTGCCTGGAACGTGGCTGGGCTGGTCGCCGTCTGGCGAGCCACGCGGCCCGTGTCTGACTCGTCGCGACTGTTGCCCGTGAGCGTGCTGAAGCCGCTCAGCGGCGCGGATTCGGAACTGCACCAAAACCTGAAGTCGTTCTTCGAGCAGGACCACCCGCAGTTCGAGCTCGTATTCGGTGCCACCGATGCGACGGATCCTGCGCTCGATACGGTCGCGCGTTTGCAGCGCGAGTTCCCGACCACGCGTTGCCGCGTCGTCACGCACACGGGCGGCGCCGCGTTGAACCCCAAGGTCCGCAATCTGCTCGGCATGTTGCCTCACGCGCGGCACGATCTGATTCTGATCAGCGACAGCAACGTCCGCGCGCCCCGGCACTACCTGAGCGAGCTCGTGCGCGTCCATGAGCAATCAGGCGCGGGCATCGTCACCAATCTGTTCGCCGGCAGCGACGAGAACACGCTCGGCGGCGCACTCGAGAACGTGCAGCTGAACGGCTTCTGCGCCGCCGGCGCCGCACTGCCCACGCTCAGCGGGGATGCCGCGGTGATCGGCAAATCGACGCTATTTTCCCACACGACGCTCAACGCGCTGGGCGGGCTCGAACGCCTCTCGTGCGTGCTTGCGGAGGATTTCATCCTGGGCAAGATGTTCGAGAACGGAGGTAAACGCGTGGTCTTCGCGCCCACCGTTCTCTGCAGCCCGAACCGCCAGTTGAAGTTGGGCGCGAGCCTCGCCCGTCACTTGCGGTGGAGCATGCTGCGCTTTCGTTTGCGCCCGGTGGCCGCGGTGCTCGAACCCGTCACGAGTCCGTTGGCGATGCTGCCTTTCGCGTGGCTGCTGTTCGGTCCTTGGAGCGTGGCATGGGCCATCCTGCTGCTCGTCTTGCGGGACGTGGGCGGCTGGGTCGTGTTGCGTGGTTTGGAACGGGCTTGGCTGCCGCTCGTCCTTTCGCCGCTGCGAGAGCTGTGCGCGCTTGCCATTTGGTGCGTCGCTCCGCTCAAGCGTCACATCACCTGGCGTGGTCGACGCTTGCGGTTGTCGGCCGGCACGCTGCTCTACGCCGAGCCGCTGCGGCGCTGAAATCGCTCAATCAGCCGAAACGCACGCCGAGCTCGGCATCCGCTTCGCCCAGATTGCGAATCCCGAACACCTCGGCATCCAGCACGCGCCGCACGACCGCGAACTCTTCGCATAGCTGGGTGACTTCCAGATCCAACCCCAGCACTTCACCGCGCTTGATGCGTCGTTCGATGGCCTCGGACAGGCTCGCCATTTGCAGCGCGCCGAAATTCGAGCAAGCGCCTTTCACGGAGTGAATCACGCTGAGCAAGCGGCGCTCGCCACGCTCTTCCACCGCAGAGCGCAACGAATCGAGTCGTCGCTCCATGTCTTCGACGAAAATCAGCGATAGCTCTTCGACGATCCGCGGCGATCCGGCTTCGTCCGCCAACTCCTGCAAGCGCGATAAATCGACTGACGCCGCGTGGACCGGGTTCGATTGGCTGCGCGACGCTGCGGTCATGCGCGGCGCACTGCCGGGCAAAGCGGCATCCGACGGCATGGGTGCCCCCGAACCGACCGTGAGCCAATGCGAGGCCTTACGCCGCAGGGTGGCCAGCGAAAATGGCTTGGCGATGAAGTCGTCCATGCCCGCTTGCAGGCAAGCTTGGCGCGCGCCGGGCACCGTGCCGGCGGTCACGGCGATGATCGGCACGTGCTGCTCGGGTAGCTCGCCGCTGCGAATTTGGCGCGTCGCCTCCAGCCCGTCGAGGTCGGGCATGTGGCAATCCATCAGCACCAGATCGTATCTGCCTTGGTGAAATTTGCGTACCGCCTCACGTCCCGAAGGCGCGAGGTCGACTTCACAATCGAGAGAACGGAGCACTCGCTCGATCAGCGCGCGATTAAATTCGTTGTCTTCGGCCACGAGGACCCGCGGCGGATCTTGCCCGCGCCCGAACATCCCAGTGCTGGCCGAGCGCGGCGGGATCGATTTCCCCTGCTCGGTCACGTCACTCAACATTTGATCGATGACGCCGAGCAGCTGCTGACCAGAGCGGTGCACGTTCTGAGCAGCTTGGCGCTGCTCGGGATCGAGCTCGCTCTCGAGCAACAGTTCGCTCGCACCGATCACCACGGTCATCGGCGTTCGGAGCTCGTGACCGAGCGCCGACGTAGCAAATTGCAGGGGATTTTCCGGCTCGTCGCGGAAGCGATGCGCGAAGCGCAGGAGCAAAGTCTGAAACTGTTCCAGGCTCGGAGCCTGATCGGGATCGACGCCGGCAGAGGCGAGCTCCGCCAACATTTCGGGCGGGAGCGAGAGTGCCGGCTCGTCGCCTGAATCAGAAGTCACGCGACATCCCTAGAGAGGTCGAGCGTCGCGATGCGTCGGTACAGCGTGGCTCGACCAATGCCGAGGAGCTTCGCCGCTTTGCCAACGCTGCCTTGCGTTGCGCGTAGCGCGCGTTGAATCGCACGTCGCTCCAATTCACGGAGCGGCAGGATTTCGGTTTCCTGCGCCGCCGAGTGGCTGTGCCCATTGCTCGGTACGACGGACAAGCCGAGCGACGGCAGCCCGAGCTCGCGGATGTCCGGCGGCAGATCGGAGAGCGTGATCTCGTCCGAACGGCACGCGAGCAAACTGCGATGCACGACATTTTGCAGCTCGCGTACGTTGCCTGGCCAACGATGGCGAGCCAGCGCCTCGAGCGCTTCGGGCGAAATGCGCGTCACTTGGCGCCCCACGTCGGAGGTCAGCGTGCGCAAGAAATGCCCCACGAGCAGCGGGATATCCTCGACTCGGTCGCGCAAAGGCGTGAGAAAAATCGGGTAAACCACCAGGCGGAAGTACAGATCCTCGCGGAAGCGCCCCGCTTCCACCTCGGCGCGCAGGTCACGATGAGTCGCGCACACCATGCGGACGTCGATCGGGATCTCGGCCGCACCACCCACGCGACGGATCGTCTTCTCTTGCAGCGTGCGCAGCAGACTCGCTTGAGTCGTGAGGCTCATCTCACCGAGCTCGTCGAGAAGCAACGTGCCGCCGTTGGCTTGCTCGAAGCAACCACGCCGCATCTGAGTCGCGCCGCTGAACGCGCCGCGCTCGTGCCCGAAGAGTTCCGACTCTTGGAGTGATTCCGGGATGCCCGCACAGTTGATGGCCACGAACGGGCCGCGCCGGCGCTGGCCGCCCACGTGAATGGCGCGCGCCACGAGCTCTTTGCCCGTACCGCTCTCGCCGAACACGCACACCGCCACTTCGCTCTCTAGTACGCGCTGAACCTGCTGAGCCAGCTCGCGCATCGGCGGGCTTTTCCCGACGATCGAGCCCAAAACCGAGCGCTCGGTCAACGCGCTTTCCAGGCGGCGCACGTTGATCACGAGTTCGCGGCGTTCACGAGCACGATGCACGGCGAGCAGCAGACGATCGCGGTCGAGCGGCTTCGTGATGTAGTCGTACGCACCGGCGCGCATGGCCGCGACGGCAGTCTCGATCTCACGCTGCGCCGTCACGACGATGATCGGCAATTCGCCATCACGCGCGCGCAAGTGCTGAATCACTTTGATGCCCGTCACTTCACCGAGGCCGAGATCGACGCAAGCCACCGTGGGCAGCTCGCCATCGGTCTCGAGCACGCTACGCGCAGAGTCGTGTTCCACCACTCGGTAGCCGGTGCGTTCGAGCCAGAAGCGCATCAGGCGACGCGCGGTCGGATCGTCGTCAACGACAGCGACAAGATCGGAAGTCCCTTGGACACTCGCTGCGCTGGGTTCGTCGTCGATCATAGTTCCACCCCATGAAACGCACGATCTGGTCCCGCCTTTAGACGCAGCGGTCTCAGGATTTCACGATGAGACGAAGAATTGCATCGCGCGAGTGCAACATCGCACCTTGTGAGCAAATGCTAAGCCCTGATTATCACTGCCTATTTGACGTTTCCGGGGTGTCCGGCTCGGAACGAGAGGAACTGGCCCGGCGCTCGCAATAGCGGAGAGCACAGTGGCAGCAGCTCATAAAAGATCGATTCTCAGAAGCCTCCCAGTCCGTCACGGCATGTTGCGCGCGAGCGGCGAGACCATCGAAGGACCGGGCGCTTCCGACCTGTTCGACGTGTTTCTCGACGATCACGGAGATTTGGTGATGGTCGTGCTCGACGTGCGTTCCAGCGCGGAGGCCTCGAGCGGCTTTCTCAACGCGGCAATGTCACAAACGCGGGCGGCCCTCGAAGCGCACGAGCCCTTACATGCGGTCGTGAGTGAGCTCGAATTGCAACTGGCTGCCCGACCCGGTGTCGAAGCAGGCCTCGTCATCCTGCGTTTCTCCCAGGCGGAGGGTCGCGTCGAGGTGCTCAATGCCGGCATGCCTGCAGTCGCGAACGCGCTGCCCGGCGGCGGCCTCAACGTTCACCCAGCGCTCTCGAATCCCGTCGGCCGACGCGTCGGCGAGGTTCATCCCTACGAACTCGTGCCGCTGATTTGGGGCGGGGTTTGGCTCAGCGTCTCGGACGGGATGACCAACGGCTCGCTCGAAACCGACAGTGTGCGCGAGCTCTGCGCCAAGTTGGATCTGCGCGCTCGTGGCATGGCCTTGGCTTCCACGAGCGGCGACGAGCTGTACGACACGCTGCTCGATCTGCTGCCCGCCGCACGCTTCGTGCGCGACGACGTCACGTGCGTGGTCGTCGGCGCCGATCCCGACGCGCGCTTTCAATCGGGCATCCACTCTCACTGACACGCCGCTCGGGAGCGCGCCCTGGATCCGTCGCGCGGGGTTGTGTAGCCTCCCCGATCCATGAAGATCCAAACCGCGACGATTACGCGTTTGCGCGATGCGCTCCTGCAAAGTGGTCGACGTCCGAGCATGGTCGCTTCTTCGGCCTACGAGACGCTCACTCGTGAGGGATTGCTGAGCCCGGAAGAAGTGGGCTCGGTGAACCGCGTCGAGCCACTGGCAGAAACCATGTTCTTGATGATGGCCGCCGACGGCACCATCTCGGAAACCGAACGCGACGCCGTGCGCGGCGCCGTTCGCGGTTTGACCGACAACTTGCTGCGCACCGGCACCATCAACGTGATGCTGGAGACCTACGGCAAGCGCCTCGCCGAAAGCGGCCGGGACGCGCGCCTACAAGAGATCGCCGAAGAGATCGCCGAAGATCCGAACGAAGCCGAAGGTGCGTTTGCGCTAGCCGCCGCGATCGCGCTCGCCGACGACGAGGTGACGGACGAAGAGAACGCGTTCATCAATCAACTCGCGGAGTGGTTCGGGATCAGTGAGGAACGCGCGAGCGAGATTTTGGACCAACTGGAAGAGGACCGCGAAGCCGAAGGCTGAGCTAAGGGCCCTAACGCCGAGCCAATTTCGAGACGGTGGCGCGGGGCTTCACTGGGGCGCGGGGCGTCACCGGAAAGCAACCCTGTGCGTCGACCCCACCGCCCTCTGAACCCCCCACGCTCGCCGAGAGCGTGAGTAGCTGATCCTCGAAAGCGCGCGCCGCGTCGGGTTCGCCGAGCGCCGTCGGCTCGTAGCCATTGATCCGATACGGACACGCCTCGACTTGCACGGGCATGCCGCGTTCGAAGCGCAACCGAGCGATGAACGACGAGTGCGTCCAGGGCAGATCCTTGCGCGCGTCGAACACCAGATTACCGAGGCTGTACAACACCGGGCGCGCGCCGAACCAGGCAATGCCCTGCGGCACGTGCGGATGATGACCGATGATCGCATCGACCCCGAGCCGCATCAGGTGATTGACGAGTTTGCGCGTCCGCGTGGGCGGCGCCGCCAAGTACTCCTCGCCGCCGTGATAACTGACGATCACGAAATCCGAATGCTTTCGCGCGTCGCGCAGCACGGTATCGATGCGGGGATCTTCCGCCCAAGCCACGTGATGACGCGCCTCTTCTTCCGAGAAAACCCCCAAGTTCCAAACGTGGGTGAGGGCGACGAGGGTGATGGTGAGGCCCCGCACTTGGAGCACGAGCGGCCGGTAAGCTTCGTCTTCCGTGCGACCGGTGCCGGCGTGCAGGATGGTCACGCGCTCCAGGTTTTCGAGCGTCTCGACCAAGCCGCGCTTCGTGTAATCCCAAGCGTGATTGTTGGCGGTCGACACCAACGTGACGTTGGCGCGCGCAAGTGCATCGGCGCCGCTCGGCGGGCCCGTGAACACCAGCGCGTGAAACGGTGATTGCGTTTCACCG